>Ga0100377_1001212_pt1 | contig 22379 bp, 13 predicted proteins | sample CryGeymeta201501_FD_83664 | JGI IMG/M metagenome (GOLD analysis project Ga0100377, IMG submission 83664) | Groundwater microbial communities from Crystal Geyser aquifers in Utah, USA - Crystal Geyser metaG 2015-01 | ecosystem: Environmental > Aquatic > Deep subsurface > Groundwater | place: USA...
CAGATCACTGAGGACCAGACACTGGTTCAAAAGCTTTTCAAGGAAGGAAAAATCAGCGAAGAGGAAATCCCGAACCATCCGGACCGGAACATCATACTTCAGGCCTTGGGAATCAGCGAAACAATAGACGTCGATCTGTTTCACCTCACGCTGGAACCGGGAGATATGCTCCTTTTATGCTCGGACGGCTTACACGGACTGGTCAAGGACCGCGAGATGATCGATATTGCCGACGCTTTTCCGCCGGCTGAAAGCGCCAAAAAACTGGTCGATCTTGCCCGGATGCGGGGCGGGCACGACAACATCACGGCGGTAATTCTGAATGTCCATGAAAGAGAAGCACGGACATCGCTTGATCCGGAAATCGGTCAAGATGAGGGAACGGATACGAAAAAACATGCTGTCTTTCCTTCAAACAGGGAAAAACCGAGACGCCGGCTCGCTCTTTTACTGGTTCTATTGGGCGCCGCTCTCACTGCCTACCTGGTCCTAAATTTCCCACGGAATCCCCGCCGGCCCGACCAACCTGTTCAAAGGACGAATCAGGCCGATGTCCATTCCGAGCCCTGAGTAATTTAATAATAATCATGGTGATCCTCTCTTTTAGGGCCGGGTTGATTGGCAGGGCTCTCAGCCTTCGTCTATAATCCGACGAACCTCGAGGAGAAGCACTTTGATACGAAACGGTTTAGTGATAAACCCTTTTGCCCCTTGTTGAATAGTCTCTTTCACCGAAGTATCCGCCGCATACCCGCTGGCCACGAGGATTTTCACCTTTGGATCAATTTTCAGAAGCCCCCTGAGACATTCTATGCCGCCCATCTCGGGCATGATCAGGTCAAGAATCACCACCGATATCCGTTCATGTTCCTTCTCGAAGAGATCGAGCGCCTCTCTCCCGTTTTTTGCCTCAAGAACTGTGTAACCGTGTTTGGTGAGAATCTGAACGCCCAATCTTCTGATAAAGTCTTCATCATCCACCAATAAAACGGTCTCCGTACCCAACGCAGGCATTATGCTTGTGGATTCCAAATCTGTTTCCGTTGGGTCCTGTGAAGCCGGAAAATAGACATTGAAGGTGGTTCCTTTGCCGACCTCACTGTAGACGGTGATGTGGCCGTTGTGCTGTTTGACGATCCCGTGCACCATCGCAAGGCCAAGACCTGTACCCCGACCGATCTCCTTGGTGGTAAAGAACGGCTCGAATACGTGTTCGACGGTTTCCTTGCCCATCCCACAGCCGGTGTCTGATACATGCAAGAGGACGTACCGTCCGGGCTCGGCATCAAGATGCGTTCTTGCGTAATCCTCATCGATGACGATATTCTCGGTTTCGATGACGAGCTTTCCCCCTTCCGACATGGCGTCTCTGGCTTTAATAGAGAGGTTCATCAAAACTTGATCCATTTGAGACGGGTCGGCATGGATGCGCGCCAAGTCATCCGCAAGGTTCAGCTCAATATCAATCATCTTGGGGATGGTTCTTTGCAGAAATTTCTGAATCTGATGAATACGCTGATTGAGATCGAGGTTGAGCGGTTTTGGCTCAGTCTTTCTGCTGAACATGAGCAGCCTTTGAATCAGCTCCGCGCCGGTTTTTCCTGCCTGGAGTACTTTTTCAAGGTCATCTCTGTAACGATCAGGGAGATTCTCGTCTGAAAGGACCAGCTCGGAGAACCCTATGACCACCTGCAAGAGGTTGTTGAAATCGTGGGCGACTCCTCCGGCAAGCGTGCCGACGGCTTCCATCTTTTGGGCCTGAAGAAGCTGCTTCTGAAGTTTCTTGCGGATGGTCAGGTCTCGCAGGATTCCCCTGTATCCGGCAATGTTTCCGTCTTTGCCGTAATGCACGGATGAGGTAAGCAGGCAATCAAGCTCTTTTCCGGCTCTGGTCCGGAATTTGACCTCAAAGTCTTTCACGAACCCATTTTTCTCTATTTCCTCCTGGCACCTTGAATGGTCGGCAGGATCGGCAAAGAGATGCCGAACGTCTTTTCCTATCATCTCCTCTTTCGAATAACCGAACAGTCTACAAAAAGATCCGTTGGCATCCGTTATCTCTCCGTCTCTCAGGACAGAGTACACCCCGTCTATCGATTCTTCAAAGAGCGTTCGGTATCGTTGCTCACTGTCTTTCAGAGCCTCCTCTGCCCGCTTGCGCGATGTGATGTCGACAAAGACGCCCTCGACCCCCAACGGCTGCCCCGATTTGTCGTAATAGAAATGGGCGTTCGCCGATACTGATATGGGGGTTCCGTCTCTTGTTATCAACTCCACCTCATAATTGCTTACCGTTCCGTTCTTCCGGAGAAGAGCGAGCAGACGATCCCTTTTTTTAGCATCTTTGTAGAATTTTCCGGCAATGTTCAGCCCGATCATCTGGTCTTCAGTTTCATAACCTGCCATTTTCACCCCGGATGGGCTCACCATGGTGATATTTCCTTCCCTATCCGTACGATAGAACACATCCTGCATATTCGTAAAGATACTACGGTATTTCTCCTCGCTCACTTGGAGGGCTCGTTCGGCCCGTTTTCTGCTCAGGGCTCCTACAAAGGCATCGGACAGCGCTTCCATATCAGCCACATCCGCGTCGTCATAGCCTCCGTCCTTGTTGGCCAGAGCAATCAGTCCGAAGGTCTTGCCCGATCGTTTCAGCGGGACTCCCAAGAATGATGTGAGAGAAGGATGACCCTCGGGAACACCTGCCGAATCGGGATAAGAGGCGGGGTCGTTGACTTTCACGGACTCTTCCCTCTTCAGAACAGACCCCCAGATTCCTTTTATTTCCATATTCCTTATCAACGATGGAGAATCTGACTCGGGAATACGGCAGATCGTCCGACCCGGATCGCTCACGGCAATAGTGTCCAGACTGCCGGCCTGATTGATTTCCCCTATGAATCCAAGCCTGGAGCCAGTCATCTTTTCGGCTACGCCAAGGCACTTCCTGGCTATGTCCGCATCGGTGTCCGCCTCCAACGCCTCTTGCAATACCGAGTTGATAGCGCTCAACAGCTTTCCTTGACGCTGAATTTTTTCGTCCACTCGCTTGCGCTCGGTGATGTCCCGAATTGTCCCCTGAAATCCCACGACGTTTCCATAATGGTCTTTCCGTGCCACAGCGGTGATCAGGGTATGAATGATCGTCCCGTCTTGTTTCCGAAGATCGATGGGGTATTCTTTGGAAAACCCTGTTTTTGCCAAAATTGCGGTATACGCTTCTCCTTCCTCGGAATGAGCACAGAAATCGATGGTTTTCTTCCCCAGCACCTCCTCTCTCTGATTGCGCGCATACCCCACCATCTCCAGGGCAACGTCATTGAGGTCGATGAATCGCCCGTCCGTCGTTGTCATGAATACGCAATCACGTGAGGTGTTAAAAAAAGCGCGATACTTCTCTTCGCTGTCACGGAGAGATTCCTCGGTCTGCTTCTGTTGGGCCAAAGTCTCCTCTAAACTTTTTACCGTTTTGCTCAAATCGTCTTTGGATGCCAGAAGATCGCGCTCCGCTTGTTGCCGTTTGTGAATGTCTTTCTGCGCCAGCATGAAGAGAATGACAACTGCCCCTGTTACGATGCCAAGAACGCCCAGGATGCCGTACCAGGACCTTTCTATCCACCGGGGAGAAATACGTTGGGACGCCGAAGTGAGATTGGTAAGCGCCACGACCCTCCAAGCAGGGTATGCTTCAAGCTCGATTTCATTAATCAGGTGAGCGTCGCCGGAACGATCAACCGCCCGGTTCCGGGATTTTAGTTCCAAACCGGTCCATTTCCAAGGACCTGTGCCGAACTGCTTTGTCGCTGTAATGCGAGTCGATTCCTGATCGGACAATCTCCACAGCGTGTTAAGAATCCACTCGCTTCGGCTGGCCAGGAATATCAAGCCGCTGTCGTGGACAAACAGCACGACGCCATATTTTCTACGGGAGATGATCTGTTCTATGTGATCAATTGAGGCTTTGATCACCGCCACTCCTAAGGGTCTGTCGCTGCCTTCAACGATGACCGGGCAACTGAAATAGACTCCCCTTTTATTCGAAGTAACCCCCACTCCCATGTAGATGGAGTCGCGGCCTTCCATGGCATTTGAAAAATAAGGGCGAAACGAGTAGTTTCTGCCCACAAAGTTGTCCGGTTCTTTATAGTTGCTGGAGGCAACGGTGTTCCCTTCTCCGTCGATGAGATAACACACATCACCCGAGCGCCGCCCTGAAACGTGGGAAAGGATTCGAGTGGCTTGCGCCAAGGCTTCGGGGTTCCGGTTCTTGAGGGCTCCTTCCAACTCTTCAAATCTGACCAGAACGCGGACCTCCCTCTGATATTCGGAAAGGAGATCCACAATTTGTTCCTTCAGATTCTCGGACATAGCGGCAAGATCGCCTTCAACATGAGTCATGGCAGATGTTTGTTCAGCCTGGAAGCGAAAATATTCCCCCATCCCCGTGGCGGCTATCGTTCCCAATGCCAGGAGCAAAAAGACGATTCGGAGTCTCATCGGAATTACTCCCACATATTACGCGAAATTATGCTGCGGTATTGCCATTTCGGGCATCTGGGTGCCGGCGAACTGACCGATAGAATGTGCTTTTTTGCGGGCGGGTTAGGCGCGAGCATGAATTGTGTTTCATCATCATCTACAATCCAGGATATGGCAAGCTCCGGTTGTGATGGCATACGGGTTTTCGATTATCCGAAGGAGAATGCGCTGTCAATGAGAATTTCATACGAATGGTGATGGCACCCTGAGGTCCCCTCAAAGCAGGATGCCTTCCAGCCGAAACCGGCGGTATGACGATTCGGATGATCCGTCTCAGGATCGGATCCGGAGGACCTTGGCCCCTTTTGCTTTCTCACCCTTGAGTTCCATGAGGGCTTCGTTGGCTTTTTCCAGCGGGAACTCGATGACATGGGGCTTGATGGGGATCCGGGCGGCGATATCGAGAAAATCGCCGACGTCTTTTCGGGTCACGTTGGCCACGCTCTTGATTTCTTTTTCCATCCAGAGATGCCGGGGATAATCGAGAGAAAGGAGTTCTGATTTGTCTTTTTCTTCTTTGCGGATGGCATTGATGACCAGTCGTCCGGCAGGTTTAAGGTTTTTAAGGGCCTCCACGACCGGCTTCCATGCCGGCGTGGTATCGATGACGGCGTCCAGTTTTTCAGGTGGCTGATCAGAGGTATCGCCTGCCCAGGCGGCCCCAAGTTTCAAAGCGAAATCTTGTTCCGATGCGCTCCTGGCAAAGACATAAACCGGTGTGTCAGGGTATCGGTGCCTTGCCGTTTGGAGTACCAGGTGGGCTGAAGCGCCGAAGCCGGTGAGCCCGAGATTTTGACCATTTCGGATCCCGGAAAGTCTCAAGGATCGTAATCCGATAGCGCCGGCGCACAAAAGAGGGGCGGCTTCAGCGTCCGAAGAAAGATCGGGTATCGGGTAGGCGAAGTCCTCACTTGCCGTCATGAATTGGGCGTAACCGCCGTTGGCATCCCTCCCCGTAGCCTTGAAATCTTTACAAAGGTTCTCCTGGCCGTTTTTACAGTAAGTACATCTGCCGCAGGCCGAAAAGATCCAGCCGACTCCCACCCGGTCACCGAGTCGAAAGCGTTGCGCCCCTGGACCGTTTTTCGTCACAGCACCGATGACCTGATGCCCCAAGATCATGGGAAAGGTCGGAGGCGGAGTCCGACCTTCGATTTCATCCAGTTCGGTGTGACATACCCCGCAGGTCGTGACTTGAATCTGAATTTCGTGTTTACCGGGAATCGGTATCGGCAGTTCGGCAAGCTCAAGGGGTGAGGCGTTTTGACTCATATCCGCGATTTGCCTTAAAACCATCGCCTTCATGTTCCCCTCCATTGGAATCAGGCTTTCCCTTTTTCCGCTTCAGGGATAAAAAAGCGCCAGCAGCAGAACCATTCGTCGGGATGTTTGTCCGGCGGGCACCCGATGCATTCGACTCGAATACAAGGATCCATGGCTTTGGCAAAATAGTTATATTCCACGGTGCCGCCGGATTTGCAGGGATAATCCTCCAGGCCTTTCCGCTTCCGGGCGGATTGGACCCGACAGTCATTCATCTGGAATGTAAACGCATTCGGACCCTCATCCATAATGGAATATCGGTTGATCAATGCGTAAATGCGGTATTCCAATGCCGTCTTGAGTCCTTCGAGACCCGCGTTTTCAGGGATGGATGCAAAGCGTTTGATGGACCATGCTTCGAAAGGGGAGAAATGCGCCCAGCAGGTGTCGTTACATCGTTTGGCGTCCACCATGCCGCTTGAAAACTCCACGGCCTGGAACCATACGCCGTCATTGGCCAGCCAGTTGGCGGAGATTCCCTCCAGCAGTCGACGCTGATCACCGACGGGCATATTCAGCAAGGCTTCGGGAATGTCATTTTCGAGGCTGAATCCGAGAAGCTTTGAAAGCCGACGCATCTGAACCTGGTAGCTGCGCTCCCAGGCGACACCGAGCATTTCCATGGCCTTCTCCGTTCCCATCTGATGCCGGATTTCCGTAAACCACAGGGCGTAGTGGACGAGAATCCGATGAAAGATGTCCAGAATAAACCGGGCCCGCCGCTCCCGGTTAAGCGCCTCAAAAACCTGGGAGGAATTGCTCATGAATTGTATCCTTGTTTTCTGTGTCTAAGATTTAGAAATATATAAATGGGCCCTCCTTGTCAACGGATCACATTCGATGGAACCGAGAAAAACGGATCCGGTGGAGAAGAGCTTCCGAAAAAATAGTGCTTGACAATAATTAAAAGTATGTTAATATACTTTTATAATTTATTCGGCAGCATTTTGGAATGCAGATAACCGGTACCGGGGATGCAACCCGTCTATAACCGATAAAAATGGAGAAAACGGTAACTCCTGATGATTTTAATGGAACCTAAATTGATCGTTTTCAATTCTGCAAAAAAGAATTGTGTTTGAATATCTTTGTGTTGAAACGGAGTTGACCCTTCCAATTGCCCATCCTTCGGGTGTACTATAAAAGGCATGCAGTGGAATGATTTGCCGAATTGAAAACGATCAATTTAGGTGGAAAAAAAACCGGAACCCGGTTATGGTTTTTTTTAAAGACCCGCTGAAAAGATCTCACGCCTTGCCATGGAAAAAAGGCATATCCAAGCCGGATGAAAGGTAACGGGAGATGGGAGAAGGAAAAGAAAGGGATCGTTCAATATGGCAATGACCATTACCGAAAAAATTTTGGCCGCTCATGCCGGGAAAAAAGAGGTCCAACCCGGCGAACTGATCGAGGCTGAGGTGGATGTGGCCCTGGGAAACGACATCACCGCTCCTATTGCCATCGAGCAATTCCGGAAGACGGGTCTTGAGAGCGTATTCGACAGGGAACGGTTGGTGCTGGTCCCGGATCATTTCACCCCTAACAAAGACATCAAATCCGCAGAACAGTGCCGATTCATGCGCCGGTTTGCCCGGGAGCAGAGAATTACTCACTACTTCGAAATCGGGGAAGCGGGCATTGAGCACGCCTTATTGCCGGAGCAGGGGATTGTCCTGCCCGGAGACCTCGTGATCGGTGCGGACAGTCACACCTGTACTTACGGCGCCTTAGGCGCCCTTGCCACGGGGGTGGGGAGTACGGATCTTGCCGCCGTTATGGCGGTCGGCAGATTGTGGTTCAAGGTTCCGGAAACGGTGAAATTCGTCTACTTTGGGCAGCGCAGACCCTGGGTCGATGGAAAGGACCTGATCCTGTTTACTATCGGGAAGATCGGAGTTGACGGCGCTCTTTATCAGGCCATGGAATTCTGCGGAGAAGCCATCGAATCCCTTTCCATGGATGGTCGCTTCACCATGGCGAATATGGCCATCGAGGCGGGTGCAAAGAACGGTATTTTTATTCCTGATCGTATTGTGAAAAAGTATGTGGAAGGACGGGCCAAACGGCCTTACCGGTTTTTTGAAAGCGATGCGGATGCCCGCTACAAAGAAATCATTGAAATAGATGTGTCCCAAATCGAACCCCAAGTGGCTTTCCCGCACCTGCCCAGCAATGTCAGGGGCATCAGCCAGGTGGGCGATATTCCTATTGACCAAGTCGTGATCGGTTCCTGCACCAATGGAAGACTTTCCGATTTGATTTCAGCGGCTTGTGTGCTCAAGGAAAAGAAAATTGCGCCGCAAGTCCGGCTTATCATCATTCCGGCGACACCTGTCATTTACCGAGAGGCCATGCGACGGGGGCTTTTTGATATTTTTCTTGATGCCGGAGCCGTGATCAGTCCCCCGACCTGCGGTCCCTGTTTAGGCGGGCACATGGGTGTTTTAGCCAAAGGGGAGCGGGTCGTGGCCACCACGAACCGGAATTTCGTGGGCCGGATGGGACATAAGGAAAGCGAAATTTATCTTTCCAATCCTGCCGTTGCTGCGGCCTCTGCGGTATTGGGGAGAATCGCCGGTCCTACCGAATTGGGAGTGGAAGATCGGCAGGGAGGGCAAAACGATGCGGTTTCAGGGTAGGGCATGGAAATTCGGTTCCAATGTGGATACGGATGCCATCATCCCCGCGCGATACCTTAACGAATCGGCGCCGGATGCACTGGCAGTCCATTGCATGGAAGACGAAAACCCCCGGTTTGCATCTGAAATGAAACCGGGGGATATCCTCGTGGCCGGGACGAATTTCGGGTGCGGATCCTCCAGGGAGCACGCCCCGATTGCGATTAAGGCCAAGGGAGTGCCATGCATCATCGCCAAGAGTTTTGCCCGGATTTTCTACCGCAATGCTTTCAATATGGGCCTCGCCATTTTGGAAAGCAACGAGGCCGTTGACGGCGTTTCAGACGGGGATACGGTGGAAGTGGACCTCTCTTCGGGTACGATCCGAAACCTGACCACCGGCGCCGTATTTTCATCGAATCCGATTCCGTCGTTCATGCAACAGATCATTTATGACGGCGGGCTGATGGGGCATATCGCCAAAAGGGAGAAAGCATGAAAAAAACCTATCACATCGGGGTAATTCCGGGGGATGGTACCGGTCCGGAAGTGGTGGCCGAAGGGTTGAAAGTTTTATCGTCGGTGGCCGACGAGGCCGGGTTTAAATGTGACCTCATCCGCTATGATTTTGGAGGCGAACGGTATCTGAAGACCGGCGAAACCCTTCCGGTTTCTGCTGTCGATGAGCTGGGAAAAATGGATGCTATTCTTCTCGGGGCCATCGGACATCCGGAGGTCAAACCCGGGATCCTGGAAAAAGGGATTCTGTTAAATTTACGCTTTTCGCTGGATCTGTATGTTAATCTTCGTCCTGTAAAGCTTTATCCCGGAGTGGATACGCCGATCAAAAACAAGTTACCCCGAGACATCGATTTCGATGTGGTTCGGGAAAATACCGAGGGTTTTTATGTTGGGGCAGGCGGCTTCCTGAAAAAGGGAACCCGGGACGAGGTGGCTATCCAGGAATCCATCAATACCCGGCACGGTGTGGAACGATGCCTGCGTTTCGCCTTTGAGCGTTGCCGAAAGCGGAATCGGCGGAATCAATTGACGCTTTGCGGTAAAACCAATGTCTTGACTTATGCCTTTGATCTGTGGGAGCGGACTTTTCACGAAGTGGGTGGGGAGTATCCGGATATCCAACGGGATTACGCCCATGTCGATGCCATCTGCATGTGGATGATCAAGAATCCGGAACGATTCGACGTGGTGGTCACCGACAACATGTTCGGGGATATCATCACCGATCTGGGTGCCATGATCCAGGGCGGAATGGGGATTGCGGCCGGCGGCAACATCAATCCAAAGGGGACCGCCATGTTCGAGCCTATCGGCGGGTCGGCACCCAAATACACGGGGAAAAACGTCATTAACCCCCTGGCCGCCATCATGGCCGTGCAGATGATGTTGTCCTATCTTGGGGAAGACCTTGCGGCTGTCTCGGTGGAAAAAGCGGTTGAAAAGGTGATTCGGAACCATATGAAGAGCATGGACGCCGGAAAGATGGGAATCGGTACCCGTGAAGTGGGAGACCTTGTAGCGAAATACGTTCGGGAAGAATCATTCTGTTGACGATGATTGAATAAAAACGGGGCAACGACGAGATAGAAATTACGTTACATTGAAAAAAACGCTGCAAACAGGTTCATGATTCTATATTTGGATAAGGAATTTTAATACAAAATTGAGTTCCTTTTCCCTTTGCGGATTTGACACTGATGGTTCCGCCGTGCTGCTTGATGATATTGTCCGTGATGAAGAGCCCGAAGCCCGTCCCTTTCGTTCCCTTGGTTGAGAAGAATAGATCAAACGCTTTTTCCAATGTTTCATTGTCCATCCCTGTGCCGTTGTCCTGGATGTTGGCAACCAACCCCCCTTCTTTTTCGTCGATTTCAAAAGTGATCTGATGGACCGGCTTTGTTGTGTCTTCCATACAGGCATCCACGGCGTTTTCAAGGATGTTGATTAAGGCAGTGCGAAAAAAATCGGGATCGATCATAAATTCCTTCGGTGCCCCCTCGAACTTGCGGATCAGTTCGATGGAACTTCCCTTGATTTTATTTTCGATCACCTTTGCCACGTCCTCCGCAAACTGATGGATGCCCACGGATCGGATTTTCAGCTCTCTTTCTTTGGCGTAAAAGAGGATATCCAGGACCAGTTTTTTAATACGATCCACGGTTTGCCGGACCGTTTCCAGACCCTCCTTCAAGCGGTCCGGGTGTTTTCTGGAAATGCCGGAATCGAGCAGATAGATGCCGGCATCCAGATTGGTTAAAAGCCCTTTCATGCCGTGGGATATGGATCCGATCATCAACCCCAGAGACGAGAGGCGGTCCCGAAGCTCCATCTTTTCGAAGATCATGGTCTCAAGCCTTTGGGTATACTCCCGGAGCTGTTTCTTCATGAGGATCTTTTCTTCTACCCGTTTCAAGGAAGCCTTGAGGGCATCCACATTGATGGGCTTGGTGATGAAGTCCGTCGCTTCGTTCTTCAGGCTTTGAATGGCCAGATCCATGTCTCCGTGCCCGGTGATCATGACGACTTCGGCATCCGGGTTCTCGCGTTTGATTCGCTGAAGCAATTCGATGCCGTCGATCATACCGGGCATCTTGATATCGGTCAGGACGATGGGTGGGTGTGTTTTCGCAAAAATACGAATCGCCTCATCCCCGTCTTTTGCGGAAAGAACGTCGTATCCGGAGCTGGATAAGGCAATGCTCAAAACGATTCGGATATCTTCTTCATCGTCGACGAGCAGTATTCTCGTTTTTTCTTCTGCTTGTGTCATGGGAAAAATCCTTTAACCGCCTTTTAGCGTTTTGGTATTTTCCGATTGGAACGCCTTTGCAACGGGAAACCGCATGATGAAGCAGGCTCCGTTTCCGTCGATATTTGTGGCGTCGATTTTCCCCCCGCATTCTGTGATGATGCCGTAGCTGATGGAAAGACCGAGTCCTGTCCCCTTTCCCACCTCCTTGGTGGTGAAGAAGGGTTCGAATATTTTTTCCATTAGATGTTCCGGTATTCCGGTACCGCTATCGCGCACCTCCATAATTATCCAAGCTTTCTCCCGACGGGTAATCAGTTCGATTTTCTCATTTTCCTGCCGTCGCCCCCGGGTGTTCCGCTTTTCCTCGATGGCATCGCGGGCGTTGACCAGGAGATTGATTATTACCTGCTCCAACCGTCCGGGGTCTGCGTGAATTTTCGGCAAATCAGGATCGAGTCGACGGACGATTTCAATCCCCTTGACCTTAAGCTGCTGGCTGAATATCTCCAGGGCATTTTCAATGACTTCGTTGACGTGAGCCCATTCCAGCTCGATTTCCGACTTCCGGGCGAATTGGCGCATGTGATTGATGATCCGGGATGCCCGGTCCACATTGCTGTCCACCTTGGTCAGCATGGTTGATAGAATATCATCGCCGATCGGCTCTTTTTTCCGGATTTTGTCGATAAAAAAGCTGCTGACGGTTTTAATCACCGAAAGAGGCTGGTTGAGCTCATGGGCGATTCCTGTGGCCATTTCACCCAGAGTCGCCATTTTCCCTGCGTGAATGAGCTGCTGCTCGGTTTCAAGCCTCTTGGTGATGTCGCTGGTGGTAACCAGAAAGACTTTTTTCCCGGATATCTCGGAGGGAGAAACGCGGATGTTCACATAGAGGGTTTTCCCGGATTTATGGAGATGTTTGACCCGGTCCAAGATATTGGAGACGAGCAGTTTGAAGGCATATTGAGCCCTCTCCTTTTCCGGAAACAGAATCAAAAACGGCCTATGTATCAGTTCGTGAGTTTCGTAACCATATACGGCCTCGACACTCTTATTGGCATCTAGGATTTCAAAGTTTTCCTCATCCAGAACAAATACCGGGTTGGGGATGTTGTTGAAAATAGCATGATATTTTTCTTCCGACTTGACAAGTTTAACCTCCAGGTTTTTTCTCTCGGTGATGTCTAGAGAAATCTCCATCGCGGCGATGATTTCTCCCTGGTTGTTCATGACAGGGGATGCTCTGACGATCCAGTGCATGACTTTTCCGTCTTTTCCGATTCCCGTCTCTTCCGCGTGATGGAGATGACCATCTTGAAATGCCTGCTCCACCGGGCAGACGTCGCATTTTTCATTGCGCCCTTTGTAGGCCCGATAGCAGTAGTCACCGGGTTCGGGATTGAACATGTCGGCGAATTCACGGTTATAGTTGACCAGCTTAAAATTTCTATCTTGCACTGTGATCAGGCAAGGAACGCTTTCGAACAGGTTCTGATATTCTTGTCGTTTGGTTTTCAGCTCGGTTTCGTGCTTGAGGATTTCCCTGGCCATATGGTTGAAGGCACCGGCAAGCTCGCTCATTTCATCGACTTGTTCGATTTCAATGGTTCCGGTATATTCCCCCTTGGCGACCCGCCTGACACCGCCTATCAGTTTCTTGATGGGATGAGCGACAAACCTTAAAATAAACAGAAAACTGATGGCGGAAGTGAAGAGAAAAACTAAAGTTGCCAGGCCGATAAAATTTTTTTTCGCACGCAGAATTTCCCCATCCGTTTTTTCCAACGAAACCACCACATCCAGGGCACCCAATAGTACTTCTTTTTCCGGATGAACGTGACAATCGGCCGCAGCACAGATCGGTTCGTTGTAAATCGGGTTGATGACCCCAAGAAGGCGATATCCTTTCCCTGAATCGAACAACCGTGTCCTTTCGGACAGTTCCAGATGGGTCAATGGGGTATCGCTTCTATGGCAGATGATACAGGCCTCGTGCTTGATATTGGTAGTCTGGTCAATTTCGGAAGGGTTTTTTGAAAATTTGATCTGCCCGCTCTTGGTATAGATGCGGATGGATTCGAAATCGGGCTGGGTGGAGATGTTCTTGATAATTTGGTTGATCTCATTCCGGTTGTTGAACATCATCGAGTAGTGGGCTCCCAGCTTGATGGTATTGGCCAGCCGATCCGCACTCTCAATATGGTAATCCATCAATCGCTTTTTCTGGTAGTTGAGACTGTAGTGCGACCAGAGGGTGAAGGTGGCGAGGAAAATTACTCCCAGCATCACGATCAGCTTTGCCGCAAGCTTATGACGGATGCTTTTCAACCGTGTCAACATTTTCACATCCCCGGTTTTGAGTTCGGAGGGATGGGTCCGATGAAAAGATCAGACGCCAAACATCATGGTGAGCCGCATCAAGGAAAGAGAGGCTGCTTCCTTAAGAATCGAATGGTTTTCAGTCCGGATTATTCCCCGCCTTCTTTCAAATGAGCGCCGCATCGATGACGTCGAACATCTGTTGTTTTCGAAATCCCTCCAATACCGCAGCTCCGTTCGGGCAGGTCGAAACACACGTCCCGCAACCCTGGCACATCAGGGAATTGACTTGCACCTGGGTTTGATCCGGATCGAGGGTTCTGGCGCCGTATGGACAGGCATCGATACATCGCTCGCAAAGGCTGCAGAGGCTATGACGGACGATGGCGGTCACTCTGCTTGTCGGGATGCTCTTCTGATTCAGGATCCGGAGGGAACGCTGGGCGGCCGCTTCCGCAGTTGCAATGGATTCGGTGATGGATCGGGGAGAATGGGCGATACCGCAGGCAAAGACTCCTTCTTTGAGGGAATCGACCGGCCGCCATTTCGATTCCGCTTCCTGGAAAAAACCATCCGGATCGATCGAGGCCCCGAAAGCCTGAGCGAGAGGCACCGGGAGCGTCGGCACAATGCCGGTAGCCAACACGACCAGATCGGCCTCAATTTCCACCTGACGGCCGATGATCGGCTCATAGGTCTTTATGAGAAGTCCTTCTTTTGAGGAAACCACTTCGGGTTTGTTCTTGACATCATACTGGATGAAGATCACATCGGCACGCCGAGCCTGAGTATAATAGGTTTCGGAGAACCCATAGGACATCAGATCCCTGTAGAGAATGGTAATGTTACAAGTCGGATTCTTTTCCTTCAGATAGAGCGCGTTTTTCAGTGCCGATACACAACAGACGCGGCTGCAGTAGTTGCGGGGCTCTTCCCTCGAATCGACGCATTGAATCATCACCACTGATTTTAATTTTGCAGCATCTATCTGGTTTTCGTGAAGCTTGAGTTCCAACTCCTTCTGTGTCACGATGATTTCGGATGTGCCGTAGCCATAGGATTGGGTTCGAGCTTCAGTTCCACCGGTAGCGAGGATCGCAACGCCGTGCGTGATCGTTGTGATCTCCTTTACGCCGTTTTCAATGTTGGTCACAAAACGTCCCGCCTGTCCATAGGCCTCTAAGACATGGGACTCGGTGTGCACGCGGATATTCGGATGTTTTTCCACGCGGGAAAGCGTTTCCTCCAACAGCGAATGGGTATCGTGTCCTTCGATGGTTTTTTTAATCCAACGAAGATTTCCGCCGAGCTGTGCATCCTGTTCCACCAGATCCACGGAATAGCCATGATCGGCGACGGCAAGGGCTGCGGTCATGCCGGCGATTCCACCGCCGATCACCAGCGCACTCTGCTGGATTCGGGTCGGCGCCGTCGGGGAGGGATCGGCGCCTTTGAGAATGGCGATGCCGGTTTCGAGGATCCGTTTCAATGTGGGCTCATACTTTTCTTTAGGAACATCGTTGGCGCAAAATATCGGCGATCCGATATCGACCACTTTCATCAGGGTGCGAGAGAGTCCTGTTTCCCGGCTCAGCTCCTTAAGTTTTCGGTTGTATCCTTGGGGAAGACACGCTCCGATGAGAACTCGGTTCGGGCGCAGATCTTTTACGAGTTTCGACAATCCCGTCCATCCTTCAGAAGTGCAGGCTTGTTCCACATACTCCACCTGGGCCACATTCGGATCGGACATGAAATGGGTCTTGAGTGCCGCCTTGGCTGTTTCGTCAAGGATGGCGCCTTTGCATGTGCAAAGAGTCATGAGAAGGCTCGGAGATTCCCTGGTCACATTCCGGATTTCGGCGCTTGGCGCCGGTTGAGGCGACAAGCTACCGCCTGACGTGTGAATAATCCGGGAAGCGGAGAGGGCTGCGGCAGAGGCGTGAATCACCGAATCCGAAATATCCTTAAGCCCGGAAAAGGAGCCTCCCACAAAAATCCCTTCCCGAGATGTTCGAGTGGCGGAGAAAGGCGGATTTTGATAAAAGCCCCAGGGATTGAGCTGAATTCCCAGCCGCTCGGCCAATACCTGAGATCCGATGGCCGGCCTCTGCCCGATGGAAAGAACTATAGCATCCTGGGCGACCTCAACCATTTGACCGCCTGGATCCATATAACGGATCACGAGATCTCTGCTGGTGCGATCCTGGGTGACGGAATGCGCGCGGCCTCTGATGAAGCGAATGCCTTGGACCTGCTCGGCGGTGTCCCGGTACCGCTGGAAAGATTTGTCGAATGTCCGCATGTCCATGTACAGGATGGTTGCTTCCAGATCTCCGTTTGCCTGCCTTTGGGCGACGAGGGCTTCTTTGATGGCATACATGCAGCAGATATTGGAGCAAAAGTCGGCATTGATCTGAATATCCCGGGAACCGATGCATTGGAGCCACGTCACCTTCCGGATCGGCTTTCCATCGAAGCGAACAAGCCTGCCCTGGCTGGGTCCGCTGCCGCTGAGTATTCTTTCGAATTCGATACTCGTCATCACATTCGGATAAATTCCATACCCAAGGGTGTTCTTTCCGCTTCGGGGATCAAAATAAGCGACGCCGCCGCTGAGAACGATCGCGCCGACCTCTATCTGACTGGCGCCGGCGGTTTCAAAATCCTCGTATTTCTTGAGAATCATGGGGATGAGTGTGTCGGGTTCAAATGGCTTGACAAGATAGTCGACGGCTCCGATTTTCATCGCCTCGACGGCGGTTTCCACTGTGGCATAGGCGGTCATCATGACAACGCTCAGCTCCGGGAAAGTCTCCTTGGCTTTCTGAAGGAGTTCCACCCCGTCCATACCGGGCATCTTGATGTCGGTGAGCATCAGATGGTATGGCGCTTCGGATAAACGATCGAGCGCCTCTGCACCGGAAGCAGCCATATTGACGAAAAAGCCTTCATTTTCAAGGAGTTCCTTGAGAGAATCCCGGACGATCAGTTCGTCATCCACCACGAGGATGCGGAACTTGTTACGATCCTGTTCCGATAAGCGTATGGCATGGGTCGGGCAGACTTTCTCACACTCCCCGCACCGGGTGCATGCGACCATATCGATGATAAAGGGGTTTGGAATGGTATGGGGAATCGGAAGATAGATGGCTTTTCTTTTGGACAAACCGGCGTTGAAGGCATCCGGAACTTGCACCGGACAAACTTCCGTGCAAAGCCCGCATCCCACACACAGGACAGGATCGACCCAACTCGGTTTTTGCTTAAGGGTCACCTGAAAATGTCCCGGATCCCCCTCCACCCCGATCAACTCGGTGGAAAGCAGAACCTGAATATTTTCATGGAAGAAGCCTTTCCGCAGACAATATTGGGAGGATGCGTCCCGATCGACGAGGGGGAGCATTTTACACATGCCGCAGCGGTCGGTGGGAAATTGATAATCGAGCTGGCTCAAGATGCCCCCCATGTGCGGAGCTCGGTCGATCAGGGTGACCCCATATCCGGATTCCGCCAGATCCAGAGCGGCCCGGATTCCACCGATCCCGGCCCCGACCACCATTGCCGTGCCGGTTTTTTTATTCATAATGCATCCTTTCGCTTGATCTATCCTGCTCTCTTCAAGTTATTGACCGGGAAGCAACCCGGTAGATATCTGATTTCTAGTGTGCGGATTCCGGATGAAAGACCAGGACCTCCTTGAGGTCTTCCCCGAGGTATTCTCGTTCGTTGGGTCCCAAAATACCGAGGGAGAGGCAAATCAGGGTCCACAGGTGAACCACGTGATACCCTCCGCCATAGTGCTCGCTGAGTTCGTGAATCTGGGCGTGACAATTATGACACCCCGCAATACAGTATGTCGCACCGGTTTCCTGTATTTGCCGATCTTTGAGTCGGCCGTATTCCAGCCGGGCTTCCTTATATCCCGATTGAAGAAAGCCGCCGCCTCCGCCGCAGCAGTAATTGTTGGATCGATTCGGCTGCATATCGATGAAGTTGTCTTCTCCTACGAGGGATTTCACGACCAACCGAAGGTCTTCCGCTATCGGATCCCCATAGCTTTTCCGAACGATCTGGCAAGGGTCCTGAACCGTGAATTTGATTTTGAGATCCTTGTTCCAATCGGAATTGACCTTGAGCTTTCCCTCGCGGATCCACTTGGCGTAATATTCATAGATGTTTTTAACGACAAAATTGTGCGGAATGTTGAATTTTTTCAGTCCTGCCAGGACCGAGAAGGTGACGTGCCCTCACTCGGTATTGAGAAAGACCTTACACCCCAGAGCGTCCGCCTGGTTTGCAGACGTCCGGGTGATGTGTTCCCAGGACTTATCGTCGGCCAGGAATAGGCAATAGTTCTCACCGCCCCATCCCTTGGAACCATAGGTCCAATCCGCTCCCACAGTATGGAGTATTTTCCATAACGGAATCAATTCGTCCGGCTCCGTCACGGGTTCCCGGGAGTTTTGGTTGAGGAAAAACTCCGCGCCTTTCTTATCGATGGGCGCCGTCATTTCGGCGAATTCGGGCTGAGCTTCCCGGTATTCCTCCAGCACATCGTTGACTACAAAATCGAAATCCTCGGGAGAGGCTCCCATGGCGCTGCAGCTGTCGTTTTTCAGTGCCATATCGCAGGAACCTAGAATCCCTTTGGGACGGGTTTCCCTAGGCCAGCTCGCACGGGCCTGATACACCAACTGGGGGATATCGATTTTCATCGGACACACATAGACGCAGCGCTGGCACATGGTGCAAAACCAGACCCAGTTGCTCTTCAGGATTTCTTCATCCATCCCCAAGGCGGCCATGCGCAGGAATTTGCGGGGGTCCATGCCGCTCAGACCGCTGGCCGGACACCCCGAAACACAGGCCCCGCACGTCAGACACAGATTGAGATTTCCTCCTTCGGGAAGGATCGCTTCCACTTTGTCCATGAAGGGGGTTTGCCTGTCCCGTGTTAATTGAATGGCTTCTTGCGGCATCATTGCATCTCCCTTGTTTTTTGGCTTTATGAAATACCCACAACCTCTTGAAACTCATCTTTAAAAAAAACGGATAAAGGCGGCTTTTCCTCAAGGTTCTTCCCGGCTTCATAGCCAAAGGCCTGCTGGGTGTGTTGGGCCACCGTGCGGAAGACTTCCATGATGGGGATGTCGTTGGGGCAGGCGTTGGAACATTGGCCGCAGCCCACGCAGGCCGTACTCATATGGGCCAGTCGGGTGAGATGATAAAACAGGGTATCCGTGGGCATCTTGATCATCCCTTTTCGGGCGGCCCATTGAAGATATTGGGAAGGTTCATGATCGAATACGTCGGTGACGAAAACGCATTCCTTGCAATAACAGACCGGGCAAGCCACCCGGCAGTTGTAGCAGTTGACGCAATTTGAAAAATAAGCTCCCATCTTATCCAAGCTATTCACGGCTTCCTGGGTTTTGGCGAACATGTCGTCTCGGAACCGGATGCGTTGGGAGATGAGGGTGTCAATGGCGGCCTGGCGACCGGTCGGTTCAGTAGTTTCGGGCAGGTTCATCTGCTTTAACATCTCATCCCCGGCTTCGGATTGAGCCTTGATCAGGATGGATTCGCCGGGCTTGATGCCGTAAAGGCCGATTTGGATGTCCGCATTTTCGGAGACCGGATGTTCGCATGCCTTGCAGGCTGGAGCCAGCGGATACCCTTCCATTTCATGGGTATTTCCTCCCAGCATGGTTTTATAGAAGCGAAGTGTTTCTTCTCCTCCATCCTGGGCTGCAAACTTGAAGTATTCTTTGTTTGGAAACGCACCCAGGCAATCCGTGCTGATGAGAAGGATCTCTTCCCTGTGGGCCTGGTTCAGTTTGACCAGCTCAATGAACGCCCGTATCTCGCAGGGGCGCAACACCGCCGCCACTTTCCCGCCCATCGGTTTTCGGGTCAGCCGGGAAGCGATTCTGGCGGCATTCATTGGGAAGGCCGGCGCAAGGGGATCAACTCCTTCCAGCAGGGCGGCATCGGTTACCAGAGTCGGCATGATTGTGTTTAGGGTTGAAAGCCGCTGAGGGACCAGGATAGACGTGACATCTTTCAATTTGAGAATTCCTGCGAAGAACTGCTTTAGGGCTTCCAAAGGATTCTGTTCCTTCAGGTCGATTTTGGCCATGGTGGTCATAACTGCCTCCAGAAAAGTTGTTTTGAATTCGGCATCTAAGCTATGGGAGAGATGAACATTTTAAATACCCGGAATCTTTTTAATTAAATCGCCATCTTGAGCTTTGTCTGACTCGGTCCCAGGGCTTTGATTTGTGTTACAAAAGTTCGGAGGATCTCGGCCAGACGAACCCCGTCGCTGGCACCGATCCAGGTTAATCTCAGCCGTTCGTTTTCAAAACCGAATTGGGGTAGAATCTCTTTGAGAAGCTTGATCCGCCTCCGGGCCTTGTAATTGCCGTTGATGTAATGACAATCCCCTGGATTGCACCCGCTGACCAGTACGCCATCAGCGCCTTCCAAAAAGGCCTTAATGACATATTGCGGGTCAACCATGCCGGTGCACATAACCCGTATGATTCGGATATTGTGGGGGTATGACAGGCGGGAAGTGCCGGCCAGGTCCGCGGCTGTGAAAGTGCACCAGTTGCAGAAAAAAGCCACAATCGTCGGTTCAAACTCGCTCATCTTTTAACTCCTTTCTATTATCGGTCATGCGGCCAAGATGCCGTCGATTTCAGAAAAAATTTGTTTGCTTGTAAAGTGCCGGATCTGTGCGGCCCCGCTCGGGCAATAGCCGGCGCAACTTCCACAGCCCTTACAGACGGCCTCGTTTACCTCGCTGATCCCTTTCAAGGGATTGAACTCGATCGCCGAGTATGCGCACAGGCCGATGCATATCTGACAGCCGACGCAGATGTCCGGGTCGATGGAAGAAATCATTGGAGAGACCGAGACTTTTCCGGAAGCGGAAAGGGCGAGGGCTTCGGCGGCGGCCCCTTTGGCCTGGGCAACCGTGTCGGGGATATCTTTGGGTCCCTGGCAGGCCCCGGCCAGAAAAACGCCGGCGGTGGGGGTGGAAACCGGTTCGAGTTTGGGATGTTCCTCCTGGAAGAATCCGTCACTTCCAGTGCTGATTCCAAAGACGCGCGCCACTTCGGTTGCATCCGGACGCGCCTCCATTGCGGTACAGAGAATCACCATCTCCACAGGGATTTTTACCATTCTGTCGGAAAGCGTATCCTCGGCGGTGACGATCAGCATACCGTCTTTCTCATCTACCCGAGAGGCTTTGCCGCGAACCATCCGCACCCCTTCGCTCTGGACGCGCTTGTAGAATTCCTCATATCCTTTGCCGAAGCAACGCATGTCGATATAGAAATTGTAGACTTCGGTATCGTGACCGCACTTGTCCTTTATAAGATGGGCATATTTAAGAGCGTACATACAACATGTGCGCGAGCAATACTCATGGTAGTTCTTATCGCGGCTGCCTATGCAATGAAGGATCGCCACGCTTTTCGGGGGCTCGGTGAATCTGAGACGATCCTTCGGATCCCGTTTCAGCAGTTTCCCCCTTGTCGGTCCTGTCGCATTCGACAACCGTTCGAATTCCAGATTGGTAAAGACATTGGTGTGCTGACCATATCCGTATTGCCGGATCGGTGTCGGATCGAGAGGATCGAAACCGGTGGCGACGATGATGGAACCCACCTCGATTTCTTCTATCTCATCCTTCATGGAGTGGTTGACCGCTTTCGCCTCGCAAGCGCTCTCGCAGAGCTTGCATTCACAGCATCCGCCGCAATTGACGCAGCGGGCCGCTTCCTCTTGAGCCTGCGTCTCACCAAAGCCGGACATCACCTCTGCAAAGGAGGCGGCGCTTTCGGTTGCATCCCGATGCGGCAGCCGGGCTCTCTCTCTTTTTGGGGTGGTTTTTAAGATTGCTCGCCAGTTTTGGCCGAGAGGTTCCTTGGCTGCGGCTCTTTTGGCGTAGCTTTCCATATCTTCTCCCATGATATAGGAATGGATTGCGTCCGCCGCCTTTCGACCTGCGGCTACCGCTTCGATCACCGTTGCCGGCCCGCTCACCGCATCACCGCCTCCGAATACATCCGGAAGGCTGGTTTGCATGGTGTGTGGATTTACCGATATCGTCTTGCGCTTCGTGAGTTCCAGGATCTGTTTTTCGGCAGGCCATTCAAAGTCGGGTTGCTGCCCGATGGCGGGTATGATCACATCGGACTCGATGACAAACTCGGAACCCGCCACCGGCACCGGACGCCGCCGTCCGCTTTCATCAGGAGGACCCAATTCGGTCCGGATGCATTCCAACCCGGCAACCTTACCGCCTTCCCCACGGATTGCGATCGGAGCCGTCAGGAAATGGATTTTCACGCCCTCGGCGAGCGCTCCTTCGATTTCTTCCGGATAGGCGGGCATCTCCTCTCTGCTGCGCCGGTAAACGATGTCCACCTGTCCGCAGCCGGTTCTCAAGGCGGCTCGGGCAGCATCGACGGCCACATTGCCCCCGCCGATGATCACCGCCCGTTTGCCGGGCGGTTCCCGATGGCCCAGATTCACTTTCCTGAGAAAATCGACCGCATCCGTCACGCCCTGGAAATCTTCCTCGCCCTGAACGCCCAGCTTCAAGCTGCGGTGGGCGCCGATTCCGAGGAAGATGGCTTTAAATCCCTGTTTTCTGAGGTCATCGAGACAGAAATCGACTCCGAACTTCTGATTCATCTGGGTCAAAATCCCCATTCGGAGTGTGTTTTGGATTTCACGATCCAGGATTTCCGGAGGAAGCCGATAGTCGGGGATGCCCACACGGAGCA
>Ga0100377_1001214_pt1 | contig 22366 bp, 21 predicted proteins | sample CryGeymeta201501_FD_83664 | JGI IMG/M metagenome (GOLD analysis project Ga0100377, IMG submission 83664) | Groundwater microbial communities from Crystal Geyser aquifers in Utah, USA - Crystal Geyser metaG 2015-01 | ecosystem: Environmental > Aquatic > Deep subsurface > Groundwater | place: USA...
CTTGGCATCCACGTTGCCATTCCGGGGTTGCCCCACGCTCCCGATATTGAGGATATATTGATTCGTTTTTTGGAGTATCGTTTTTCCCCGTTGCAGCGGTAACCGGGAAAGCCCGTCCCGGCCGAAAGAGATGATTTCAAGATTATGGGTATGTCCCACAAAACAAATCCAAAAATTCTTGGTCAAAAAGGTTTGAACCAAAGTCTCTTCACCGACTTCAAAAAGGTAGGTCAAAGGCGAATCCGGCGGATACCCATGCACGAAATGACATGAATCGAATCTTAAAAAAGCCTTGAGTTTTTCGATAAAAGCCAAAGAATCCGGACTGAGCATCGTAATGGTTTGGACTAAGGATCTACGGGCCTGGGGGTTAAACCAGTTTAGATAGCTTCTGTCGACCACCGCAAGTTCATGATTTCCCATAATCGACCAAACGGAGCGTCGCCGAATCTCGGTGACAACCTCTTCAGGTTGCCCGCCGTATCCGATCATATCTCCTAGGCTGATGATCCGGTCGACTCCAATGGGATTAATGTCCGAGAGAACCCTTTCGAAGGCATCAAAATTTCCGTGAATATCGGATAAAATAGCATATTTCATAGGAGTCTTCGAGCCCCGATTCCACCCGGCTTAAGAAGTAACTTGAAAGTACCATGAAATCATTTCGTTCCCCAGGTGGACATAGGCCATGGCGCCTATGGATAGAAAGGGGCCGAATGGGAGGGGGGTCTGGAGTCCTTTTTGCGACCGGAGCATCACGAGAATTCCCACCAGTGATCCGGTAACGGATGCGATGAAAACGGTGAAGAGAACGCCCTTCCAGCCGATCACGGCGCCGATCATGGCTAATAATTTGATATCGCCGCCCCCCATCCCCTCTTTTTTAGTCAAGGCATGATACACTAGGGCGATGGACAACAGGATGCCGCCGCCGGAAGCGATTCCGATCAGGGAATTGATTACCTGCATTTCGGGGACAAGGGCCGACACCGCCAATCCCAATACGATTCCCGGCAGGGTGATGGTATCCGGGATAACCTGATGATCGATATCGATGAAAACAATGGTCAATAAAGCTGAAACAAAAGTAAAAAGCACAAGTCCATACAAAGATACTCCATATCGGACAGTTATGGAAAAAGCCAGCAGGCCGGCCAAAAACTCCACCAACGGATACCGAGAAGAAATGACAATCTTACAAAACCGACAGCGTCTTTTTAACAGAAAAAAACTGAGTATGGGGATGTTGTCATAAAAGCGAATGAGATTTCCGCATGACGGACACATGGAGCGGGGGTGAACCACGGACAGCCCTTTGGGGATCCGGTAAATACAGACGTTCAAAAAACTCCCGACACAGGTTCCGAAAACAAAAATGACCCCATAAAGCAGAGCTCTCTCTAGCATACCCCTCCTATTTTCTGAAAACGTCCTTGACACCTATACCGGGAAAATCATATAGGGGTTACCCACTAAAATCAATATTCACGCTTATTATTCTGGATATATTTGGATATGTGCGATAATATCTTCATTTTGGATTTATACGACGTTTTCTGGGATGTGGTGGATTGAAGACAGACTTCTTCACTTAAATTCCTCTTGTGGCTTCGCCACTTCAGCGTCGCTTCGCTCGGTCGTCGGTTTAAATATTGTTAAAGATTACGGCATAATCTCTAGATACGTCGGACAGGGTTGGTTACTCAATATCCTGTTTTAATTATAACAAAATACGAAAGCCACCAGTGCAAATGGCAGAAGCGGACAAAGACGATCTCATCAGCATTTTAGAAGAACAGGAAAAAGGGGCAGAGATTCCCAAAACGTTGCCGCTTCTCCCTGTAAGGGATGCGGTGATTTTCATCGATATGGTTCTTCCCCTTTTCGTCAGCAGGGAAAAGTCGGTGCAAGCGGTGGAGGAGGCTGTTTCCAAGGAAGGCTTCTTGTTTTTGGCAACCCAGAAAGATCCTGGAACGGAGAACCCAAAACCGGCGGATATCTATACGGTCGGCACCGTGGGCAGGGTCCTGAGAGTGCTCAAGCTCCCCGATGGCAGCGTCAAGGTGTTGACCCAGGGGATTGTCCGGGGAAAGATCCTCAAATACGATAAAACCTCGCACCTGTTTCGTGTAAAAATCGAGACGCTCCCTGAACAGGTCATCGAAAAGGTCAGCCTTGAAACCGAGGCCCTGATGCGAAACGTCCGGGAGCAGTCCGAAAAGGTGTTGGCCCTCAGGGGAGAATTGACAGCGGATGTCAAGGCGATCCTTACCAGCATCGAAGATCCTGGCAAACTGGCAGATATCGCTGCCTCGAACCTCAAGCTGAAAATCGGTGAGTCCCAGATGATCTTGGAACTCATTGACCCCGTCGATCGTCTTCGGAGGATCAACGATCTTTTATCCCGGGAAGTGGATCTTTCTGCCATGCAGGCAAAGATCCAGTCGGATGTCAAAGACGAGATCTCCAAATCTCAGAGGGATTACTTCCTGCGGGAGCAGGTACGGGCGATTCATCGGGAACTCGGAGAATATGATGAGAGGGCCGTTGAACTGGCGGAATATCGTAAGAAAATCAGACGGTCACGGATGCATCGGGAAGCGGAGAAAGAGGCGAAAAAGCAACTCAAACGACTCGAGCAGATGTATCCCGACTCCGCAGAGGCCGCCATTGTCCGGACCTATCTGGATTGGCTTACCGAACTCCCCTGGAATAAGTTCACCAAGGACGTCATCGACATACAAACCGCCAAAACGATTCTTGACTCCGATCATTATGGATTGAAAACCGTGAAGGACCGGGTTCTGGAGTACCTGAGCGTCCGGAAACTTAACCCGAAAATGAAAGGGCCCATCTTGTGTTTTGTCGGGCCACCAGGGGTTGGAAAAACCTCCCTGGGACAGGCCATTGCCCGCGCCTTGAACCGAAAATTTATCCGGGTTTCGCTGGGGGGCCTGCGAGACGAAGCGGAAATCCGGGGGCATCGTCGGACTTACATCGGAGCGCTTCCCGGTAGAATTTTACAGGGGTTGAAACAGTGTGGTACAAATAACCCGGTCTTCATGATGGATGAAATCGATAAACTCGAATCCGATTTCCGAGGGGATCCCTCTTCCGCACTCCTGGAAGCCTTAGATCCGGAACAAAATTACGCTTTTAGCGATCACTACCTCAACATTCCCTTTAATCTTTCAAGTGTCATGTTCATCCTCACCGCCAACTTGACCGACTCTATCCCTCCCGCACTCTTAGATCGGATGGAAATCATTTCGCTTTCCGGCTATTCCGAGGAAGAAAAACAGGTCATCGCCTTTAAGCATCTGATCCCGCGACAGCTCAAAGAAAACGGATTGACACCGGATTCGGTCGTTATCAGCCCTGCTGCGCTTTCCCTGATCATTCGGGAATATACTTTCGAAGCCGGTCTACGCAATCTTGAGCGGGAAATACAGGCTATCTTCCGAAAAGTGGCCAGGCAGATTGCAGAAGGGAAGGAAGGGCTGTTCAGGGTCACCCGAGGCAACCTCGCCCGTTTTCTGGGGGTGCCGAAATTTATTCCCGAGATGGAGGATGAACCGGAACAGGTGGGACTGGCCGCCGGCCTGGCATGGACTCAGGTTGGTGGAGAAGTAATGTACGTGGAGGCCACCCTGATTCCCGGTAAAGGAGAACTGATCCTCACAGGGCAGCTGGGCGAGGTCATGCAGGAATCGGCACGTGCGGCGGCGAGCTATGCCCGGAAAAACCTAAAATCCTTCGGCGTGAAGGAAGGATATTTGGAGAATCTGGATATTCATATCCACGTTCCAGCAGGAGCCACGCCAAAAGACGGGCCGTCCGCAGGCATCGCCATGGCTACGGCTCTGATCTCGGCCATCAGGAAGACGCCTGTGGACAATACCGTCGCCATGACCGGTGAGATCACCTTGTTAGGCCGGGTTCTTCCGGTAGGAGGCCTCAAGGAAAAGGCGCTCGGTGCTCTGCGGACCGGGATTCGAACCATCATCGTGCCTGATAAAAACCGAAAAGATCTGAAAGAAATGCCCGCAAGCGTCAAACGCAGAATTCACTTTACACCGGTTGGGCACATGGACGAGGTCCTTTCCATCGCCTTTGGAAAAGGCGATCAGGAGCGGCCCAAGAAAAATAACGTGGATGCGGATTCTGGCATTTGATTCAGCGGCAAGTCATTGCAGCGCCGCCGTGGTGACTTCGGAAACGGTGCTCGGGGAAGTATCGTCGGCCGATACGGAAACCCACTCCCGGCATCTCATGGAGAGGATCCACCAGGTGCTTTCCGATTGCCGTTTATGCTTATCGGAAATCGACGGTTTTGCGGTAACGCATGGTCCGGGGAGTTTTACCGGGTTGAGGATTGGCCTAAGTACGGCCAAGGGATTGGCAGTGGCTGCCGGAAAACCGGTTGTAACGATATCGACCCTCGACGTCCTTGCATTTCAGGCCCGAGAGGCGGGAATCTTGATCAGCCCCATGCTGGATGCCCGGAAAGGAGAGGTCTATTTTTCCCGCTGCCGTTTTACGACAGGAAGCCTGATCCGAGAGATGAAAGAATCGGTAGGGGAACCGGAAACGGCAGTCGCCGGCATCCAAGAGCCCTGTATTTTTATCGGGGAAGGGGCATCCCGTTACAGGGAAAAGATTCTTGAATTGAAGGGTGATATCGCTCATTTTCCGGAATCTGAAGACCATGCCATTCGGGCCTCGGCTCTCGGTCAGCTTGGGCTTGCGGCCCTTAGACAAAATCAGATGGCCGATCCGAGTCTCATCATTCCATTATATATTCGTGGTGTCGAGGTGAGAAAAGTATCGGGTAATTTCGGCATTCCAAAAATGAACGCGAGATTAAAAAAGGATTGAATCTACAAAATGATTCAGATATGATATAATGATATGGAGTATCAACCGATTCAAAATCGAATCCGAAGCAATCGCATTCCCATTGCCCGCTCCGGTTATCCGTTTGTACTGATCGCGGCACTGGTGACGGGAGGTTTTGCTCTCATCGGATTCGGGATTTTGGCGATTCTTGGATTGATGACGACACTTTTTATCGTCTATTTTTTCCGGGATCCGGATCGGAAAGATCCCGTCGAGTCGGAAGTGATCGTTGCTCCGGCGGATGGACGCGTTGTCTCCATTGAAGCAGCCGCGAAAGGCCCTTTTTCCGCAGAGCCGTGTAAGAAGATCGGCATCTTCATGTCACTATTAGACGTGCACGTCAATCGGATGCCGTTTGAGGGGCGTATTGCAGAAATCCGATATAATACAGGGTCCTTCATGGCGGCCGATCGAAGCCAGGCATCGGGTCTGAATGAGCGCAATGCGATCCTGGTGGAGACAAGAGGCGGAAGATGGATCTCGGTGGTCCAGGTGGCAGGTCTCATTGCCCGGCGTATTGTATGTAGAATTCGGGAAAATGAAGCGCTTGCTCGGGGCGAGCGCTTTGGGTTGATCCGTTTCGGATCACGTGTCGATCTGTACCTTCCGGAATCGACGCCGCTTCGGGTACATGTCGGGGATCGCGTCCGGGGGGGCATTTCAGTCATAGGATATCTGAAATGAAAAGAAAAAAACGTATAAAAAAAGACAGGACCAGGCGGGGGCGAGGAATTTATGTACTCCCGAATCTGTTGACCTCATTTAATCTCTTTTTTGGTTTTTATGCTGCCGTTGCGGCAATCAATCAGAAGTTCGTAGCAGCGGCAGTGGCTATCCTTTTGGGGGTGATATTTGATATTATGGACGGAAAAGTGGCTCGGGCCACGAATACGAATAGCAAGTTTGGGATGGAATACGATTCGTTAGCAGACTTGATGACCTTCGGCCTTGCCCCGGGGTTGATGATATACCTGTGGGCTTTGAAACCGTTGGGAAGGATCGGATGGCTGGGTGCATTCTTGTTTCTGGCATGCGGTGCATTGCGATTGGCCCGTTTCAATGCGCAGGGACAAAGCAGTTCCCCCTATTTTACCGGGTTGCCCATTCCGGCCGCTGCCGGAATGAGTGCTTCCACTGTTTTGCTTTTCCACAGAATCGATTTTTCCCCATACCCGTTGGCCATGTTGATCCTGTTGTATTCCCTTTCTTTTTTAATGGTGAGTACCATCCCGTTTAAAACTTTCAAGGACGTCGAACTGTTTCATAAAATGAAGTTCAATGTCTTGGTGGCAGCAATTTTGCTGATGATTTTCATCGCCGCATTGCCCTCCATCGCCCTGTTTACTATCGGGGCTGCATATATTCTGTCGGGCCTTTTCAACGCCTTCCGTCTCCACTTGAAACCAAAATCCGAACTCTTGGAGCTCCCGGTGGAAGACGACGAAAAAGCCCTTCCGGTCCATCAAAAATAATATCGACGTTCAAACATCGTGTGGCGCCTCCACGACAATGCAAATGCCAAGAAAAGTGTAACAGGTTTAATTCAATTGAGTCACAGTCGGGCATGCCTGAACAATCGGGGCATTTTCAGTGATTGGGTAAAAAAGGGTGGGAAGATATGACGGCAAAAGCGTTTCATGTAGCGGTAGCTGGGGCTACCGGCGCAGTGGGAGACCAGATGATTCGATGCCTGGAAGAAAGAAAATTTCCGGTTAAATCACTAAAAGCCCTGGCGTCCAAACGGTCCGCGGGTAGAATGGTGAGGTTCAAAGGAGAAGCCATCCCTGTGGAAGAACTCAAAGAAGACTCCTTTAAGGGCATTGACATCGCCCTGTTTTCGGCCGGCGGGGGGACCAGCACCCGTTTTGCTCCTCATGCGGCAAAGGATGGCTGCGTCGTCATCGATAATTCGAGTGCGTGGCGGATGGACCCGGATGTGCCGCTGGTGATCCCCGAGGTCAACCCCCATGCCGTGGCAGACTATACCCGGAAAGGGATCATTGCCAACCCCAACTGTTCCACCATTCAGATGGTGGTGGCCCTGAATCCGATTCACCGGCGTTTCAGGATCAAACGGATCGTGGTTTCCACGTATCAGGCCGTATCCGGAACCGGCAACAAGGCCATCCACGAACTTTTTGATCAAACCCGGGCCATGATCCACTTTTTGGATGTTAAGCGGGAGGTCTATCCCCATCGCATCGCCTTCAACTGTTTGCCGCATATCGACGTTTTTCTGGAAAACGGATACACCAAAGAAGAGATGAAGATGGTGCATGAAACGCATAAAATCATGGAGGATCGCTCAATCGGGGTGACGGCCACAACCATTCGCGTTCCGGTTTTTTTCGGACACGGTGAGTCCGTCAATATCGAGACAGCCGAACCCGTATCCCCGGATGCGGTGAGATCCATTCTGCAAAATGCCCCGGGCGTAAAAGTGGTGGATGACCCTTCCCAGAATAGATACCCCATGCCCATCGATGCCGCCGGTCAGGATCTGACCCTGGTGGGTCGCATCCGAAAGGACGAATCGATTGAAAACGGAATCAACATGTGGGTGGTCGCCGACAATATCCGCAAGGGCGCTGCCACCAATGCGGTCCAGATTGCCGAAATCTTGGCCGACAAATACTTGTGAGGAGATGCGCATTGGAAAGAATTCCCATCACTCACAACGGATACGAGGCCTTGAAAAAAGAATTGGAACATCTGCGTTCCGTGGAGCGGCCGAAAAATATTGAAGCTATTGAGGAAGCCCGTGGGCATGGAGACCTGACCGAAAATGCGGAATATGAAGCGGCCAAGGATCGACAAGGGTTTCTCGAACGCCGTATGAGCGAATTGCAATACAAGCTGGCCCACGCGGACATTATTGAGCCGATAAATCTGCCGAAGGATCGGGCGGTTTTCGGATCCACCGTCGTCCTGGAAAACAGCGATACCGGCGAACAGGTTTCTTATCAGTTGGTGGGGCCCGATGAATCGAATGTGGAAAAGGGACGGATTTCCATTCTGTCTCCTTTGGGGAAAGCCCTTGTCGGGAAGAAACCGGGCAGTGAAATCGATGTGCACACCCCCGGTGGCCGACGCTGCTATGAACTGATGGAGATTCTGTAAATTCTAGATGAAATCATAAAAACTCAAAATTGGGATGGCAAGGTAAAAAGCTTCAGCTGCAAGGCGCGCAAATCCTGAGGAATGAGGCGTGCTTTTAGGTACGCCGCAATGATTTACCCGGTTGAATCCTGCGAAGCAGGGCCACAAAGCGGCATTCAACCGGGCAGGGGATGCAGTGCAATCCCGCCTTCGGTGGGACAGATGGACTTTTTACGAAGCCATCAATTTTGATGAAATCGTAAAAACTCAAATTTGGGATGGCAAAGCAAAAAGATCAAGTTCAAGGCGTCGCGAATCCCGTGTGATGAGGCGTACTTATCGTACGTCGAAATCGCAACGGGATGAAGCGCAACGCAGAAATTGAACTTTTTACGAAGCCATCAAATTTAGATGAGATAACGGAGGTGAAATCTTGGCAAGAATTACCATTGAAGATTGCCTGAAGCGGGTCAAGAGTCGGTTTCTGCTCGTGCACATGACGGCAAAGCGGGTCCGACAGATCCGGGAGGGATCGGAGTATTTGGTCAGTTCTCCGAAAAACGAGGACATTGTCGTGGCTCTCAGGGAAATTGCGGCCGGAAAAGTAGTCCTCAAAGAAGACGAGAAGACGGGCCAGGCATAGCCGTCCCTATATCCGACCATCGTGAACCGACGTAACCATACCTATACCTATAAAACCGTCAACCGTTTTCTTGGAAAGGCGTTGCACCGATACCGAATGATCGAAGAGGGGGACCGGATCGCTATCGGACTTTCAGGGGGCAAAGACAGCCTCTGCCTGATGCGGATATTACGGGAACGGCAAAGCCGGGTCCCGGTTCATTACGAACTGATCGGCATCCACGTAGATCCGGGGTTTGACGGCGGATTTTCAGAGGCCCTCAAGGCGTATTGCGAAAAACAGGAATACCCGTTTTACCTGGATCGATCGGATCACGGTGTCAGGGGACACAGCCCTCAAAACCGGGAGAATCCCTGCTTCTTATGCGCCCGGTTGCGCCGAAAAAGACTTTTTGAACTGATGAACGCACTGGGTTGCAATAAGCTGGCTTTAGGACATACCAAGGATGACGTCATCACCACACTCCTTCTGAATATGTTCTATGCCGGCGAAATCAGCACCATGCTCCCGGTTCAAACCTTCTTCGACGGGAAGTTCACCCTGATCCGGCCCTTGGTATACGTGGATGAAACCCTTATCCGTCGGTTTGCGAAAGAAGCCTCTTTTCCTATATTCCAAAACCCCTGCCCCACGGCGGGTTTTTCAAAACGCAGTGAGATCAAATCGTTTTTGGATCAGATGAGCCAAAAAAATCGGAAAATCAAGGGGAATCTTTTTCATGCCTTGCACCGGGTCAGGCCGGAATACCTTTTTACGTGATTTCATGATTGATATTCAAAACCAACGGGATGACCGAAACATTCCCATCGACAAGGTGGGAATCAAAAATTTGAGATACCCCATCACGGTCCGGGATCGGAGGGATGGATTCCAGCACACGGTGGCTACCATCAATATGTACGTGGATCTTCCCCACCGAATCCGAGGCACCCACATGAGCCGTTTCGTGGAAATCCTGCATACCCTTCGTCCCGAAGTCTCTCTACGCACTTTTTCGGAAACCCTGGAAAAGATGAAAGAGCACCTCAACGCCGCGTCGGCAACCATTGAAATGGCCTTCCCTTACTTTATTGAGAAGCTGGCGCCGGTAAGTCATTCCGCGGGGTTGATGGACTACAACTGCCGGATCCTTGGATCGAGTGATTCAAACGGAAAAGTAGATCTGGTTTCGGAGGTGATTGTCCCCATCACATCCGTATGCCCCTGCTCAAAGGAGATTAGTGACGTCGGAGCCCACAATCAGAGAGGAGAGGTCCGGCTGGAGACCCGATTCAAAAAATTCATCTGGCTGGAAGACATGATCGAGCTCGTCGAGGCATCATCCTCATGCGACGTCTATTCGGTATTGAAACGAGTGGACGAAAAGGAGGTCACCGAGAGGGGATACACCAATGCCAAATTTGTGGAAGACATCGTCAGAGACATCGCTAAAAGGCTTATTTCCGATACCAACATCACCTGGTTTTCCGTCAGCGCGGAAAATTTCGAGTCCATTCACAACCACAGCGCTTACGCTCACATCATCCGAAACAAGATGACAACGCTTTAGGGAAGACTTGTCCGGATCTTCATTAAAATATCGTCGGCTGTTTTACCGGGGGTGTTGATGAAGATCGCAAAAGGGTAAATCCGTTCCGGACGTGTTTCGATGTAGCCTGCAAGAGTTCGAACGCCGTCGAGGGTTCCGGTTTTGTAAAAAACGCCGTTTTTGAAACCCATCAAGTGTCTGTGGGAAATGAAAGCATTCAGGACCCGGTGCATGGCCAGAACCGTCATGCGATTCTCCCGAGAAATTCCAGAGCCCTCCACAATCTGAATACCATTGGTTTTCAGAACCTTTTCGGCATCGCTCATCGCAGCCCGAACACCCTTCTCTAAGGTTCCCGGAGGCCCATAAACCTTTACTCCGACGCTAATTAATAGCTGGTTGGCGATGAAATTGTTGGAGTGTTCCAACAGCTTTTCGACGACTTCCGAGAGTCTGTGCTCGGAGACATATCGCAGGATTAGGCGGTTTTGGGCCGGATCCGCTCGACCTGTCTCAACCTTTCCGGTGACGGTGATCCCTTCTTTTTCCAAGAAATGGCGCAGCATTTGGCCGGCATAAAGGGTGGCTTCGCCCTGTTTATTAGAAAGGACAATCCTCCCTTGGTCCATGCGGGAATTCAGGATCCGGCTCATTACCATCGGTAAAAGGGGAGTCTGGGGTTCGGCGCTGACGAATCGGGATCCGGCCCGCTGAAAGAAAACCGTATTGAAATTGACGCACAGTGCCCCGTTGGGGGCGTCGTAGGGTTCAAAGGAGTCGGATATGCCCGGAATCTCCAGGGGCTTCGCAAAATGGGTGTCGTCCAGGATAATGCCGTGGATGGACCGGAATTGATTTGCCAGAGTTTTGGCAATGGCCGACAGGGATTCGGATACCAGCAATGGATCACCGAACCCTTGAGCTATGAGCCGGTTTCCGTCATCCAGATAAAAATCCGTATGAAAGCGATAATCGGATCCCAGATGGCTCAACGCCAAGACTGCAGTCAGGATTTTCAGCGTGGAGGCCGGGATTAAAGGAGTGTTTTCGTGCTTGGAAAAAAGGATATTTCCCTGATTATCGGCCACCAAAACGGCATCCTGTTTTCCGATCAGCGGGTCAAGACCGGACAGGGAAGCCGCGTAAAGGTTTTCTGATGTCAAAAAATATAGAAAATAAAGAAAATAAAAGGCGAGGGGAAGGCCCATTCGTTTTAAATGCTTCCAAGGTTTCATAATTCAAAGTCTCAAACGCATTCATGGCTCTCGAGGAGCAGGGTGACCGGACCGTCGTTGGTCAAGGCAACCTCCATTTTCGCCTGAAACCGACCGGTTTCAACGTTGATACCCGCCTTGCGGACCGATTCGACAAAATGGAGATAGAGCGGCTCGGCGTAATCCGGGGCAGCGGCGGAGATAAAAGACGGACGTCTCCCTTTCCGGCAGTCGCCGTATAGGGTGAACTGGGATACCACCATCATTTTCCCGGCGGTTTCCAAGAGAGAACGATTCATTTTTCCCGCGTCGTCTTCGAAGATACGCAAGTGACTGATTTTTTGCGCGAGGTATTCGGCATCGGCGCTTCTGTCTTCATGGCGTACCCCCAAAAAGACCAAAAGCCCCTCTCGGATGCCGGCTACCGTTTCTCCGTTGACGCTTACCGAGCATTTCTTCACCCTCTGAACCACGGCCCTCATGGTCCCTCCCCGATCCTGGTGCGCTCAAGTGATGAAGGGAATCCTTCAAGGGAACCTTCGGATATTACCCGCCGCCACCAGATACAGCAGTGCGGCATCCGGATCAAGCCCGAGCAGCTTTCGCGCCTCCCCGTCATAGAAGGCGCCGATACCGCAACATCCGAGTCCCAAGGTTGTGCATGCCAGGTAAACGGCCTGGCCAAGGCGGCCGGCGGCGACCATGGCGTACCGATAGCCGCGCGCTCCCCATAGTTCATCCAGCAATCTGAGGTGCGTCATGAATAGAAAATGGAGCGATGCGTTTTTAAGCCATTCCTGATCGAGACAAACCGAGGCGATCTGGTTCGCAAATATCCCGCCTTGAACCTGCCCGAAGGCACGATGTTCGGCATCTATCAAATAGAAACCAGGTTCAAGTCCTTCTACCGTGTGGGCTAAAAAGCCGCAAGCAAGCACGCCTTCATAGGGCGGCAGCGCCCGATGACCGGCGGCTGCAGAGGCCACCAGATCGATAAGGCTTGCAAAAACTTCTTTTTTCAATTCCATTGGGATGAAATTTCGATGGGAATGCCGGTTCAAGACGCTTTGAGCAAAAGTCGATCCTGCGGCTTCGGCTTTGGGCTGAGGAAGGGAATCCCAGGAAGAAATCTTGATTCCAAATGCATCCATCATGGGGCCTTGGGGTCGTGCGCCGAGGCGAATCGTGCTGCTGGATATATGGATATCGAGGATCTCGGGAAATGTCGTTTCCCTTGCCGATACAATGCTTGCATCGGCGACTTCGGGTCCCAGAGGAGAAAGGGGAGGGGGCTTTCTTTTCGTAGGCGCTTCTTTTCCCGTCAAGGGAATTTCGGCCAGGCAGACCTCCTTTGCGGGGTCAAATCCCATGAGTAAAAGGGCCTCTTCATCGTTGAAGTCCAACGAGACGGCAGGCGTCAGCCGATAGACCCCCAGAGCAAGAACGAGGTTTTCGATCAAATGGCCGGCATCCAACAGCACATAGCGATAGGCCCGCTTGCGATATTTCCAGCTGCTCCTAAAAAAAATGCCGGACACGTAGAATGTCAATGATTTGTCAGAAATCGGGATGTCATTGGAAATCGGGCCCAAGGTATGCCGAAAGTCCCCCGATCGAAGCGGTACGAGGACATGCCGGGTCGTGTCGAAATGGTACAAGCCGGTGGGAACACCTTCCATATTCCATGCGCCCACATAGATTTCCGCAGGGTAGAGGGCTCCGGCCGATGGAACGCTCCGGAAAAAGAAATCTTCTCCAATCGCCTGGCGCCGAGCGGTAAGTCCGTAGGCAAGAAAAAGTACGGTGGAGAGCTGGACTGCGGCAAGGCTTTCGGCACAAGTCGCGCCTTCAATTTGGCAAGCGTAAAGCGAACGTAGAGAGATCTTCGGAAATTCGAACTCCCGGGGCAAGGGGATGGAATTGTGCCCTTCGTAAAACTTATAGGTGTGCGGTAAGTTAGTCCAGTCCAGTCCGCCGCCTTGCATGCGATCCCTCTCGTAGCTCGTTAAATGATGATAACCTGAAGCCGTCTGCTGCATGGGCATCTCCTGTTCATTGACCAAGTGAAGGATCGTTTTTCTCTCCCGGTTCTTCAAGCGAGACTCGGTATTTACGCACAAAGTCGACGGGGTGATAAGAAAGCTTGGCTTTTCTCAAGCCCGGGTTATCGAGGTCCTGCTCCCGATTCACCAGGCGGAACGCATTTACGTGATGTGAAAGAAAAAGCTGGTTGATGGCTTGGTAGACCCCTGGATATCCGGGATCTCCTTTTTCAAAATGGATCAAGAGCGTATCCGAATCGAGCCTTTCTCCGAGGGTGTAGGCGATCATTTTTCCTTCGCAAAGGATGCCGCCTCCTAAAAGATCTCTGAATTGAGAAAATGTGCCGAGGACCCGGGTGATGGCCCGATTTTCGGCATCGAGAACCTCGGAGGACTCGCAATCGCGCCAGGTGCACCAGTTTTCCTGCATTAAGAGGGCATCCGCGATCCGGTCATTTTCAACCGGCACATATTCAAAGGTATGTTTTTTGACGAACTGATTGACCAGGTTTTTCTTTGTGTGAAACCGGTTTCCTTTGAGGAGCACCATGTCTTCCATACGGTACAGGTAATCCCAGTTTCCTCTCTCTTCTTCAAACCGGAGACGGCCGGGAAAGGCGGTTTCCCAAGGTTTTAGGAGCTGTTCCGGGACCCGGGTGAAAACGGTGCCGGGGTTCCCCAGGCGCTGGAAATACTGCGGCCAGTCGATTTCCCCCCAAGGGCCGACAGGCGCCCACAGGATTGGTCCGGGGCGATTCTGTCGGATCCAGATCAGGGGATCATGCCAGGCCCATTGAAGATCATAGGCCTCTTTCCAACCCCACAGGTTGACCAGACTGTAATCCGATCCTTTTTGCGGCGTTTGGGAAAGGCGTTGCCGGTATGCGTCCATTTTTTTCAGCAAAATGGGTTCAAAAGCAAGCAGGGTCATGGCGAGCTTCTCCATTGAAGTCGGGTTTTCATGGGGCCAGGGCAATCCTGAGATCCATCACGTTGGTATCCGTGGGACCGGTGATCACCAGATCATCTAGAACCTTGAAAAAAGGATAGGCGTCGTTGTTATCGAGATGCCGCATGGGTTCCATTCCCATGGCATGGGCCCTGGAGACGGTGATATCGTCTGCCACAGCTCCTGCCGCATCGGTGGGACCATCGGTGCCATCGGTACCGGCGGAAAGCATGACGAGGGGGCCGCATCCGGCAATTTCTAAAGCTGCCTGCAGGGTAAACTCCTGATTTCTTCCACCCATGCCATTCCCGGTTACCTTCACTGTAGTTTCCCCTCCTGAAAGGATACAAGCGGGAGGAGGGATGGGGTTTCCGGTGCGATGGATCTCCCTGGCTATGGCGGCATGAAACCGGGCCGCTTCCCGGGTGTCTCCTTGAATCGTGGATGAGAGAACCAGTGTGCGGTACCCCAGACGCTCCGATGTTGCTTTCGCAGCAGAAAGCGCTTCTGAATTACTTCCGATGATCCGGTTTTCCGTTTTTTCAAATATCGGTTCCCCCGGCTTGGGAGTTTCCGGGGTATTCCCGGAAAGGCCTCTTTTGAGGAGAGCCATAATGGATGGCGGAATGCGTTTTCCCAAGTCGTATTTGGATACGATGTTCAAACAGTCTGCGAATGTGCTAGGGTCCGGAACCGTAGGTCCGGAAGCGATGACGTCCAGATCGTCTCCAACGACATCGGACAGGATCAAAGCTATCAGCCTTGAAGGATAGGCGGCTTTGGCCAGTCGGCCTCCTTTGATTCCGGATAGATGTTTCCGAATCGTATTGATTTCATGAATAGTTGCCCCACAGTTCAATAACCCCGATATTGTATCCCGTTTGTCTTCAAGCGAGATTCCCTCAATAGGGAGCGGAAGAAGGGCGGATCCGCCGCCGGAGAAAAGGGCGATGATCAGGTAATCGGGTCCGGCCCTTTGGACCATTTTCAGAATGGCGGATGCGCCTGCAACGCCTTGGGCATCTGGAATGGGATGACCCGCTTCGGTCAGGTGGATCCGGGATAGCGGATGGGTATGTCCGTATTTCACAATAATACGCCCTTTTTCAATGCGCTCACCCAGAACATCCTCTACCGCCTTTCCCATGGCCGCGGATGCTTTTCCGGCACCGATGACGATACACCGGCGAAAATGGGAAAAAGGGACAACCAGGTAATCTAAAAACAAATGATCCCCTTCCAGACGAAGGTGTCTGCGGACGGCTTTCCCCGCTTCTACACCACCCAGAGCCTGTGAGAAGATGGTCAATGCATCTTTCCGTGCTTTATTGCGCCTTTGAGAGTCGCAATCCATGAAGTGCCTGAAAGAAAAAGTTACCTGCTATGCCACATTTTCAGCCCTATTTTGGAAACGCCGCATGGAAAAGGCGTTTTTCCGTTAAGGGTGCGCGAAATTCACTACCTTTCAATCGCTTCTCGTGTCAAGACTCAATCTTGGATGCCAGAAGCGCGAAAAATTCCAGAAGAGCGCGATCGTCCAATGGACTTGACTTTACGATGGTACCCGGTATGATACCCGCTCAATAGCATCACAGACAGGAAAATCATCCTATCTCGGAGGGCCCATGTACTATCCAAAAATCTATCAGAAGTTCATTAAGCGATATCCCGATCTCTTCGAATCTTTTAAGGCGTTGGGTCATCAGTGCCGGAACGCCGGACCGATACCCGAAAAATATCAGAACCTGATCAAGCTGGGTATCGCCATCGGCGGCGATTCACGAGGCGCCGTGATGTCAGGAACACGGAAAGCTCTTCAATCGGGCGCCAGTCCGGAGGAAATATTCCACACGGTCCTGCTTTCCTTGACCACCACAGGGTTTCCCAACATGATGGGGGCCATGGCCCTGGTTGATGAGGTGATCCGGAGCACTTCCATCGACGGGCGTGAAAAAGATCGATAAGGTCACAACCGGCATCCATGGAGGCTCCCCTGAAAGAGCACGCCACGGCGTTTCTGAAGTATCAATTCCTGATGGCCATGCCCGGCTTGAGAGATCCCAATTTTGCTCAAACAGTCACCTGCATCTGCGAGCATTCGCCCATGGGGGCCTTCGGATTGATCATCAACCGCTTGCATCCCGTGCTGACGGCAAAGGCGATTTTTGACGAACTTAATCTTCAATATCGTCAGGAGATCGATTCCATTCCCGTTTTTTGGGGAGGTCCTGTCCATGAAGGGGAGGTTTTCATCCTTCATGGACCGCCGCTTCAATGGGAGGGATCCATTCGTATCTCTGCGACACTGTCCATGAGCAACACTCTCGATGTCCTTCGTGCGATAGTCATGGATCAAAAGCTGTCTGGGTTCATGATCACGCTGGGATGCGCGGGATGGGGACCCGGGCAACTGGAGTCGGAAATTAAAGCCAATGCCTGGCTGACCGGTCCCATCAAGGAAGGGGTTATTTTCGATACACCGGTTGAAAAAAGGTGGGAAGAGGCGATGAGGGGAATTGGAATCGATCCATCCCTTTTAGCCGAAACGGCCGGACATGCATGAAACACAAAAGAAGAGGTTATGAACCATCAGCCAATTGATGTGCTTGGGGTTTCGGCTTTTGTTTGAGCTTTCTTTTCTTTAAGCAGACCTTGTCTTTTCTAACAAAAGCGCAGAGCTTGGGATTGTAATATTCTTTACAATTTAAAGGATTATAAAGAGGACATTCGGGGTGCTTTTCAGACATGGACCGGGGTTCCCTTCACTATTTGTTCGCATATGGCATCATTATCGGTTGTATAAATATCTTTTTACCACAGATCGCCTTATTTGGCAAGTCTCCCTGTCGGCCGCCCTCAAGTGGATCCTTTTCGATAAGCCATGCCGTATCTTTTTTGAACACCTTTTAAATCTTTCCCGGAAAGGCCGTTTTGACGTGTCATGAGGCAAACCCATAGCGAAATGCGCAATGAGCTTCTGGATGCCGATCAGGGACTCATCCACTTACTCAATCGTCTGAAGTCGCTCCCCCACGTTGCCGACGACGCATTTGAGGAATGGGAGTCCGTCTGCACCGCCGTTCAAAAGCAACTGGTTAAGGAGACGGTTCGCGTTGCCGTCGTCGGCGCCATCAAATCCGGGAAAAGCACCCTTGTCAACGCCCTTTTCCAGGGGGATTTCCTCAAGCGAGGAGCCGGAGTGGTCACTTCCATCGTGACGCGAATCCGGTCAGGGAAGCGCCTGCGCGCCAGGCTCCATTTCAAGACCTGGGACGAAGTGAATGATGATGCCCGACAGGCCCTGATCCTTTTCCCTCGCCAGGACGGATTTCCAGATCGGGAAGCCTTCGATATCCGACAAAAAGAGATCCGGGCCGGTTTGAAAAAAGCCCTGGAGTCCCTGGACTCGGAGCAGCTTGTAACGACGGAGACCCGTAATATTCACAGTGTTGTCCTGGCTTCTTACCTGAAAGGCTACGATCGGGTTTACGATCTCCTGTCATTTCCCACGAGCTTTCGGGAATTCGCGGATGCGGATTTCGAAAAGCATCGGCTGTTTGTCGGTGACGAGTCTCTTGCAGTTTATTTGAAGGATGTGATGTTGGAGATCCCCGCCGATCGTTTTGAAAGCCATATCGAGATCGCCGATTGCCAGGGCAGCGACGCCCCGAATCCCCTCCATCTGGCCATGATCCAGGATTATCTCGCATCGACCCATCTGATCATTTACGTCATCAGCAGCAGGACCGGAATCCGCCAGGCGGACATCAAATTTCTTTCCATGATCAAAAAGATGGGGATACTCGACAATGCCCTTTTTGTGGCCAATTGTGATTTCAATGAGCACGATTCCATTGAAAACCTGATGGAAGTTGCGGAAAAAATCCGGAAAGATGTTGCGTTTATCCGACCGGATCCAAGTCTTTTTACCTTCTCCGCTCTGTTCAACCTTTTTTCATCGGACAAGGATGGCCTTTCGGAAAAAGACCGCAGCCGGATGCTGCAATGGGAAAAGGATGAAGGACCGCTCTCGTTTTCCAACGACCAGACCCGACGATTCGAATCCGAGCTTTTTAAACTGATTCATGGGGATCGGTCGCGGCTCCTTTTGAAAAATCATGTAGAACGGCTCTGGATATTGTCTTCCGGAATTTATCGATGGATTCGGATCATGGAAAAAGGGGCCACCCAGGGTGCTTCCGATGTCCGACAGATTATTGAAAAACTTGAGAAACATCAAGAACGCGCGGAACAGGTCAAATCCGTGATTCAAACCACTCTGGACGGCGCGGTTTTAAAACTGAAAGGGAAATTGAGATCGGACATCGACCGGTTTTTTGATACCGGTCCATCGGGGATCGGCAGCCGGATCATGAGGTTCATCCGGGAATGGGAGCCGTCTTACGATCGATATCGAAGCTTAATGGAAAAAAACGGTTTTTCTCAAGCCCTATATCAACTATTTTCGGATTTTAAAGAAGGCCTGGATGTATTTATCGCCGAAACCATCAACCCTGAGGTCATCCGCTTTCTCAAGGATGCCGAGGCAAAGATAGCCGGTCATTTTGCGGGCATGTCGGCTCCTTTTGAGGCCATGGTCCGCGACGCACTGGAAGAATACAATCGGAGCATGGAGACTCTGGGCATCCCTTCATCCGTGGATTCGCCGTCAGGGCCTGTGAAGGTGGACATGGAATGGATCCGGGGGAGCGCCGGGATCCGATTGCCCGAAAATGAATTGGCTTTGCGCTACTCCGCCAAGATTCGCTCCGATGCATTCTTGCATTTCGGCTTTTTTTCCTTCACCGGATGGGTCATGAAATTGCTCAAAAAGACAGCGCCCGACGAACGGGCCAAAGGGATTCAGTCCCTGCAAAAAGGAGTGCTGCGCATGAAGCGGGAGACTGAAAAATCCATTTCCCTCCACTTCAAAGACTATCGTGAAAACATTAAGTTTCAATATATCTTCAAACTTTCGGAAGCGGCGTCTCGATACCTATTGGACACGTTGATTCAACGCTTACAAGACTATGCTTCCACTCTGATCCTTTTGGGTCAGACCGCGGATGGACGACGGCTCGAGGGATCGCAAGCACTGGAAACCATTCAATCGTCAAAAGCGATAGCACTTGATATCCAGGAGCGAATACTGCAGATACGAGAGAGGATCGAGGGAATCACCCAATAAAAGGAGGGCGCATGGAAGGTACTCACAATTGCCGGACGATTGCCATCGCAAACGAAAAAGGAGGTGTGGGAAAGACGGTGATGACCATTAACCTGGGTGCCGCGCTTTCCTTGAAAGGGAAAAGGATCCTCATTGTGGATGCCGATCCCCAGGCCAACGCCACTCGAGGTTTGGGGGTGAGCACCCCGGAAGGGATGACCACGGTCTATGATCTCATGAAGGATCCGGCGATCCGCTCAACACGGGAGCTAGCTATAAAAACCCGATGGGATCGGCTGGATTTGATCCCTTCCACGGTGGATCTTGTCGGTGCCGAAGTGGAACTGGTGGATATCAAAGGACGGGAATACCGATTGAGAGAGGCTCTGGAAGGCCTGTCGGAATCCTACGATTTCATTCTCATCGATACGCCTCCGAGCCTTTCCCTTTTGACGGTCAATGTGTTCGCATGTGCTCGGGAAATCCTGGTTCCCTGCCAGACCCATCCGTATTCCTACGATGCCCTAGAGGAGCTTTTCGACACGGTTTCAGCCATCGGGCAAGAGATCAACCCAGACCTTTCGATTATTGGAATCGTGGCGACCTTTTTCGATGCCCGGACCCGGGTCAGTCACCGCATCGTGGAGAAATTGAAAGAGGATCCCCGATACGGCCCCCTGCTTTTCAACTCACAAATCAGGGTCAACACCACTATCGCAGACAGCGCTCTTTCCGGAAAGCCTGTCCTCTTTTATCGTAAAGGCAGCTTCGGCTCCATCGATTTCATGCAGTTGGCGCAAGAGCTCTTGGAAAAAAAGACCTGACGCGAAGCGGAGATTTACTCCTCATTTTGGCTTTGCCGATGAAACCGGTTCCGCCTTGAGTCGTTCGAGATTTGCCCGAGCAAACTCGATGCTCGGATCCAAATCCAATGCCATTTCATAGTATCGGATAGCTTTCTTTTTTTCTTTCATCTCCAAGTAGTTGGACGCAATATTGGCGTAATCGATGGCCGATGTGGGATCCAGTTTTAACACCTCTTTGAAATGCCGGATCGCCGTTTCATGCTCCTTGAGTTTGAAGTGGCAAAACCCTAAAAGATTGTGCAGGTCCGTCCGCTCGGTATCATGGCCTATCCCTTCCTGAAGGGCGCCGATGGCTTCCCGATATCGACCCAAATCTTTGAGGCAGACCCCCATAAAGGCATAAATACTGCATAAGTCCTCAGCGTCAGGGGCCAGGTCGAGGGCGCGTCGAAAGTGGGATAACGCCCTTTCCGGATCGTTCAAAGTCAGGTGACAGGATCCCAGGTAGAATTGGATGTAATGCTTTAAAGGAAGCTTTTCGGCCATTCGGTTCAGCTCAATAATTGCCTGCCCAGGGGGGAGATTTTCGGTCAAAAGCTTGGCGCAGAACATCCCCACGCTGCTTCCAATGGCCCGTTCCCTGAAGTGGGCGCCGGGGATGATCGTGTAAAAAGCGGGGATCTTCAACAACGGGTGAGTAGTGTCGATGACGAGCACGTCCATCTGTTTTTGCGACAGGGCCTCGACGCATCGCATCACCTCGACCTTAAGGTTTGTGTCCGAAATGTCCGGCAGCTGAGAAATCTCCACTATGGCCGGTGCATGAGTGATAAACGGGATTTCTGAAAGACTTCTGGGTTTAGGGAGACCGCTGGCAATATAGTTGGACGATGTGTTGAAATCGCCGGCTAGTTGGGCCACCTCGGTAAGCGCCCGGCTCAGAGCCTTCTGGGGGTTCGGCGTGGTGCCGGCTGTCCAGACAATCTCGCTTTGTCCCGGAAATGTCTCCGGATCCATGGCCAAAACCCCTACGGTAGGAATTCCCATGTCGAGGGTAAAATCGGAAATAAAGAGTTTCACGCCGATCCGTTCATACTTTGCCAGCATCTCCAGGACAGTCGGATCCGTGACGCCTTTCATCGACAGTATCGGCACCGGCGTGGCGTCTCGGCTCACCAATGCCGAGACATGGCGTTCCACCACCTCACAGATGCCCTGGCAGATAGCTTCTTCTGCACAGTTACCGGCTGAAGGACCGTTGAACGCATTGATGGCATAGAACCAATCGAAAGGGACCTGGCAGGTTTCTCCCCGGGTGAGATTGTAAGCGCTTGTCCATTTTAAGGGGAGGGATTCAAACAAGCGGAGTCCGATTTCAAGTTCGTCGCTTTCATCGTGAACGCTTTTTGCGATCAGAGAAAACGGGATAGCTTCTTTTTTAAGGGTGGAAAGGCTTTGAAGCGAAAAGTTGGCCTCGCTTTTCATGAAACAAAAGAAGCTGAACCGTTCAATAAGCTCCATCACCGCACTGGCCTCGGCCTGCTCCGGGGTGGCACCTTTTCCCATCTGTTTTCGGGTTCCGGTCACGGATTCGGCGTCATGACCACAGATGCTAAAAAAGACGGGGATTCCCAGCCTGCCATTATCGACCCGTGCCGTTTCCTCGAGGATTTTCAATCCGATAGCCTTCATTTTTTCTTTGACGTGCCGGACCGTTTCTTGGGGAGGCAACAATTTGTCTTGGTCTAACGTAAATCCCTTGATGGCGTCTTTGAGAAAGCGGTTTTGTAACTGCATGAAAAATTTCCTGAAAAAATGGGTTGCCCTGATTTCCATCGGATGATGGAAGCCGTGTCGGGATGGTATTATATTTTCACGGTATGCAATACAAGGCTTTTTTTCATTGACCCGTTTGGAACCGCATGCTATACAAGTCGGCTTGGATGGGGATGTAGCTCAGCTGGGAGAGCGCGGCGTTCGCAATGCCGAGGTCAGGGGTTCGATCCCCCTCATCTCCAC
>Ga0100377_1001219_pt1 | contig 22290 bp, 17 predicted proteins | sample CryGeymeta201501_FD_83664 | JGI IMG/M metagenome (GOLD analysis project Ga0100377, IMG submission 83664) | Groundwater microbial communities from Crystal Geyser aquifers in Utah, USA - Crystal Geyser metaG 2015-01 | ecosystem: Environmental > Aquatic > Deep subsurface > Groundwater | place: USA...
ACACGCTCTTTCGCCTCCGCAAGCGAAGCCTCTCTTTGCGTAATAACTTCTGCGCTCGCATTCGCCCTGAACCCAGCATTACCCAAAGTTTTTTCAAGCGAAAGCACGTAAGCCTTTGCTTCTGCAAATTCTTTTTCTGTCTTGGTTTTTTCTGCCTCAAGATCAACTAGATCAGCAAGTGGAACGTGAATAGTAGTTTGTCCGACTACACGTGTTGTCACCTGTTCTGGTTTTGTGTCGGTTTCTACAAAAGTTACCTCCCCTAATTTTACCTGATCAATAATAATTTTTTCTTCACTCTGAACCGCACCCGCATTGACTAAAATAACATCAATCTTTTTTGAATATGGAATATTATAAGTTGCCCGCACGTTTCGAAGCTGAGCAATTATTCCCCGCAAAACTTCGAAGGTTTCAGCAACCTCTGTTTCAAGTTCGCGTAGAGGCTTTGGCCACTCCGCTACTATCAGCATGCCAAGCCCAAACTCTTTGTAAAGTTCCTCGGTCACAAATGGCATAAACGGGTGCCAAAGTTTTAGGACGTTTTGCAATACATACAACAAAATTTTGTCGGTGTTTTCCGCAAGCTCTGGTGAGCGCTTTTGCGTTTTTGCAAACTCAAGGTATTCATCGGCAAAATTATTCCAAGTAAATTCACGTAAAGTTTCACCAGCCAGCGAGAACTCGTGCTTCTCAAGATGCTCCGTTACTTTTTTAATCACTTCTGAAAGCCGGCCTAGAATATATTTATCTGGTAGTGTCTTGCCATCAGCCTCGGTAATCTCTTCAACATTTTGAACCGACATTAAGACAAAGCGACTAATGTTCCAGAGTTTATTTGTAAAATTTCTAAATGCAGAAACCTTATCTTCTGAAAGCTTCATATCGTTACCCGGAGTCCCGCCGATCATCAAAGAAAGACGAGTTGCGTCGGCACCATACTTTTCAATCATTGTGAGTGGATCGATTACATTTCCGAGCGACTTCGACATTTTACGTCCGCTTTCGTCACGCACTAAACCGTGAAGATAAACTTCTTTAAACGGCACCTGACCAACAAGGTAAGTCGACATAAGTACCATTCGCGCTACCCAGAAAAACAAAATATCGTAACCAGTTTCAAGCACTGAAGTTGGGTGGTAAAAATTCAAGTCATCAGTTTCTTTTGGCCAACCCAAAGTTGAGAATGTCCAAAGCCCGCTACTAAACCAAGTGTCGAGCGTATCTGAATCCTGCTCCCAGCCCTCACCTTCAGGCGCTTCAACACCAACGTACATATCATCACCTCGGTACCAAACCGGTACGCGGTGACCAAACCAAATCTGACGACTTATGTTCCAGTCTCGTAAATTATCAATCCAGTGGAAATAAGTTTTCGAAAAACGCTCTGGCAAAATTTTAATTTGCTCAGACTTCACTGCGTGTTGCATGAGTTTTTTGAGCGTCACCATTTCCCCATTTTGAATACCAGTCATGGTATTCAAACCAGTTGCCTTAAAAGCAAACTCTTTATTTACATCAATAAACCACTGATCCATCGGTAAAGGTTCGATCACTCCCCCGCTTCGCTGTGCCACGGATAAATTTTGAGTAATTTCGACCTCTGCCTCAAGTAGATTATTTTCTCTTAGCCAGTTCACAACCGTTTCCCGAGCTTCAATTGTTGTTTGCCCGGCAACCAACGTTCCTGCCTCTTTGGTCATTCGGCCATCCTTGCCAATCACAACAACCATACCAAGCGTATGGTTTCGCGCCATATCAGAGTCGACCATACTGTGAGCCGGAGTTACACCAAGCGCACCCGTTCCAAAAGTCTGATCAACATTTGGGTCTGCAATGATTTTAATATTCAAATTTGCTCCAGCAAACTCAACCTGGTATTCCTTGCCAACAAATTCAATATATCTTGGATCCTCGGGGTTGACCGCTACAGCTGTATCGCCAACCTTTGTCTCTGGTCGTGTAGTTGCAATACTAATTGGAAAATCCTGACTGTACTTAAAGGTATACATTTTTGCAGTACCTTCAATATACTCAACTTCTTCATCTGAAACTGTGGTTTGTCCTTTTGGATCCCAGTTGATCACGCGGTGACCTTTGTAAATTAAACCGTCGCCATACATTTGTGTGAAGGCGGTTCGTACTGCAAAATTTCGTTCTTCATCGAGCGTATAGGCCTCCCGACTCCAGTCAACCGAAGCCCCCATTTTTTTCATCTGATTAACAATCGTGTCGTGACTCTCTTGAGCGAATTGATTAACTCGCTCCAAAAATGCTTCCCGACCTAAGTCGTGACGATTTATACCCTCCTTCTCGATAAGCAATTTTTCAACTTTTGATTCCGTTGCAATCGCAGCGTGATCAGTGCCTGGGAGCCAGAGCGCTCGTTTACCGTTCATTCGATTAAACCGGATCATTGCGTCCTCTATTGCCAACATAACCGCGTGTCCCATATGCAGGGTACCGGTCACATTTGGCGGTGGAAGTACGATTGTAAACGGTTCAGTCCGTTTTTCAAGGTTAGGTAAATTATCTGGATTAAAGAATCCACTTTCTAACCATTTTAAATAAGTTGCGTCCTCAACCCAAGCTGGGTCATAGGCTTTTGATAGCTCTTTTTCAGAATCACTCATAATAAGGCCAGTTTAGCGAAAAAGCAGTAAAAGATCAATGTTTAACAGATTGAAGCGGACACTTTGAGAAAATAGGTCAATATTTACTAATATTAGGGTAAATTTTGTCAATGCGTGTAATAAATTCCGTGTGTGGGTCAATCTAATGAATCTAGGGATCAGTTCAAATGTGGCTGATCCGCTGTTGCAACTGATTCTTATTTAAAACGATATTCACATAAACCGTGAATATCTGATAAACTCACCGTGGGTTAGAAAATAAATATTATAGAGATTTTACAATCAAAAGCTTGACTAATTAGCTTGCTCACGATAATCTACTTTTTCCCCATGCTGAAAGGAAATAGATCAGATATAAATCACACCTTCAGCTTCGCATGTCATTAAAGCAGCACGAACAATTTTTGCAAACTCTTGAGCAGTCAAAAAGACCGCTTATTGTGCTTCCTGAAAAAGCAAATGAAGACGATTTCGCTTCAGCTTTTGGTGTTGCTGGATTACTTTCAAAGTTAAACAAACCAGTTGACATTGCTTCAGCCGGTGGTGCCTCTCCGCAAAGTTTAAATTTTCTAAAGAGCGCACAAAAAATAAAAGGTGACCTGCCAAATATCCGGAAGATGACCCTAACCCTAAAAACACAAACAGCAAAAGTGGACGAACTTTCTTACCGGGTTGAGGGCGACACTCTGCAAATAAATATTGTTCCAAAAACCGGAGCCTGGACAGCGGAAGATGTAAAGATTGTGACCGACAGCTACAAATACGATTTAATTATTTCAATTGGCGCTAAAGAGCTGGAACATTTCGGCAAGCTTCACGAGCTTTACGCAGATTTTTTCTTTTCAGTGCCAATCATCAACATCGACCACACCACAGACAATGAATTTTTTGGCCAAATGAATTTGGTCGATATAAATGCTGTTTCGAGTTCTGAAGTGATTCACGGACTATTTAAAGAAATAGATCCCGGACTAATTGATGAAGAAATCGCTACGTATTTTCTTACTGGAATTATCTATAAAACAAAAAGTTTTCGAAATGAAAATGTAACACCTCAAACACTCAAAGTTGCCGGAGAACTTATTGCTCGCGGAGCTAGGCGAGACGAGATTGTTAAAAATCTTTACAAAACCAGAACCGTGGAAACACTACGCCTCTGGGGCAGAGCGCTAGCCAGACTTAAATCCGATGACAGCCTTGGTTTTGTGTGGACACTCCTTAGTCGCCAAGACTTTATAAACGCTGGAGCCGACGAAACTGCGCTCGAAAATGTAATCGAAGAACTGATGATGACATCACCGGACGCCAATGTTGCAGCCGTTTTCTACGAGGAAAAAAATAATAATGTTCGAGCGTTCCTTCACGCCAGCAGACCGTACGACGCACTCTTGCTCGGTGCCCCCTTCTCTGCCTCCGGAACCAGAGAACGGGCTTTTCTCAACTTAAAAGAAGACAGTCTAGTTAAAGCCGAGAAACGAGCCATTACGCACATAAAAACACAACTAAAAGAATCACGCTAACCGTGATTTTTTGTGTCGTTATTTTGACTAGTCGCCCCGCACCCATACCGTCATCCTGAAGCGAGCGACGATTCACGCTGAAGGATCTCCTTCGCCCTGTGCTGAACCGACATTTGCTTGGTGATTCGGTAATGAGGTTCTTCGGTGTGATTCACGTTCACCTCAAAATGACGGTTTACTTAGGTTCTTCAATGTAACTCACACCAGGCTCTGAATGAGGATATGATGAAATTCTTCGCCGTGATTCATACTAGACTCAGAATTACGGTTTGGTTTTTAGTAGTGCGATGTGATTTTTATGTCGTTATTTTGACTAGTCACCCCTCACCCATACCGTCATCCTGAAGCGAGCGACGATTCACGCTGAAGGATCTCCTTCGCCCTGTGCTGAATCGACATTTGCTTGGTGATTCGGTAATGAGATTCTTCGGTGTGATCCACGTTCACCTCAGAATGACGATTTGGTGCGTTGACTAACTAGTCAATATTGTCATAAACAAAAACACAATTCTTGTGAGCATAAAATGCTCACAAACTAAGACTGAGTTGCAGATGCGACTGAGTCGCATCTGCAACTCAGTCTTAGATAATAAAAAAACACCGCAATCAAATCAAATCAAATCAAATCAAACCGTAACCCAGGTCTTGGCCAGGGTCAATCAGTAAATTTAAAAAGCTCCTTTTATAGCCTAAAGCCTAATACAAAAATGCATTCCTATTTTTTACACAAAGTGGTATAATTTTTTTTAAATGGGAGGTATTCTTCAGACATATGCCAGACAGTCAGCACCGCCGGAGCACCGGGTGGAACTTTTTGTTCGTGGAGAAACACGACTTACCTGGATAGGCTTACTTTTTAATGAATATCCGAACGCTGAAGTTTACCTAGTTGGCGGAACTCTGCGTGACATTATTCTCGGTCGCGTACCAAACGACATCGATCTTTTAGTTCGTAACGTACCACCTGCAGAACTCGATATCTGGCTAAACGCACACGGCGCTTCTGAATTTGTGGGTAGGTTTGGAACTTACAAGTTTGTGCCACACGGGAATGTAAATAAACAAGCAATCGACATCGCGCTACCTCGAACCGAACGCAAACTGGAAGATCACGCTGGCGGGCGTCGTGATATGGATGTTTCTTTTGATTACAAACTGCCGATTAAAGACGACCTAGCTCGGCGTGATTTTACAATTAACGCCATGGCCTACAACATTAAAACTGGTCGGCTCATTGACCCCTTTCTTGGCCTTCAGGATTTATACAACGAACTTATTAACGCTGTACTTGTACCAGCGACCAGGTTCGAAGAAGACGCTACGCGCTTACTTCGTGGTCTGCGCTTTGCAAGTCAGCTTAATTTTGGAATTGAAAAACTTACTTGGCAAGCAATTCTAGCTAACATCGAGCTACTCAATAAAAAAGCGCCAACCGAAGACGGTACCCGAGCCTACATTGTGCCCCGTGAAGCAATTGGCCGCGAGTTTATTCTGGGTTTTATGGAGCACCCCGTGCACACGCTTCGACTCTGGAGTGAATCAAAGGCACTCCATATGTTCATGCCAGAACTTGCCGAACTAGAATTTAAAAATGACAACGAACTGCAAAAAACACTCAATCTTCTAAATACCCTCAAAAACAAATCTTTTATCGCCAGTTACGGATACTTGAACACTCCTCTTAATGTGCTCGTGGCTGGTCTCATGGTCTTTACACACGGCGATAAGCACAAGCACGCGCACAATATTTGTACAAAACTTCACTTCCATCAATTTCCACCTGACCATAAAGCAAGTATGAATTGTGAAACAATTAAGTGGTTAGTCGAACACGTTGATATGTTCGAGGAAATTGATCCAGCGAGTATTCGACCAAGTCAATTTGAAAAAATGTTTCTTTCAAAACGCGGTCAGGAGCTTCTACTGCTGATGCATGCCAAACATATTGCTAGCGCTAAACACAGTGTGGCAAGAGAAAGGCTCCATACGGCTCGGCGGATTAAAGACGCTATGCAAACTATATTTGCAGATAGTGATCTAAATGGTAGATTACCACAATTAATTTCTGGCCGAGATATTCAAGAGTTCGGGATTCTGCCTGGCCCAACCTATCGTGAAATTTTAGACGAAGTTCGCGATGCTCAACTAGCTGGTGAGATTGTTTCTTTCGATGACGCAAAGACTTTCTTACGCCATATTGTAAATAAAATATAAAACGACCCCACCTTAGTGAGGTCGTTTTATTAAACAAAAAAAAAGAGTTTGCACTCGCATTACTCTTCACGAACTACGCCCTTTAGTTCTATCCTCCAAAACCCGCTCGGTTTCATCCACGCTGTTTTCAATCAGCTGGTTAATCATAGACGCAGTCGCCATAGCGGCCAAATCTGCATCCCGGTAAATAAGGAGATACTCTGCGTAGAGCACCCTCATAAGCTGACCCAGGTTGAGCGTTAACAATTTCACCTCCGTTAGCAGCCCAATTTATCTTAGGCTGTAGTCGGAGCTGGCGACGTGGTCGCTAATATTTGAAAATTCATTGAATCCTCAAATTATCTCTTGCTGGAATAACTGACCATAATCAAACCGTGTTGACCATGCTTTAGTTCCGCATAAGCGTTACCAGCATCGAGATCAACTACCGCTTCGAAGTAGTCAATCTGCTCCCTCCAGAGAGACTTCATTACCAGACACTCGACGACAGCGCCGTCAGCGTACCTGGCACAGGCGTACTTAAGGAAATCAAGCACAAATGCCGCAATCTCCTCTTTAGTTTTCATAAAACCTCCAAAAGTTCAGTAAAAACTTGAATCTCATTCAAACCTTTACTGAACTATGGAATAGATTTTGTTCTACTCCAGAAAAGTAACTAGCCGAAATATTCGATAACTTTCGAACTCATCCAAAGAAAAAAAGCTAATGTTAGCCAATATTGCTTTAGTGAGTAGGTACAAAAGTACTGCAATAAACCCTAACATTAGCTTTCTGATGGTTTTTAGACTAAAGTTTATGATGTGAAAGACGCCTTTTCTTCATCTTTATGTGTTATTTCTGTTTCTTTATCAATTTTAAAAATCCTCTCTAGTATAGCATAATTTGTAGGTTTTGTCAAGCGAAAAAGCACTTTTTTCTTAATAATCTAATCAAAAAACCCCAGCTTATGCTGTGGTTTTTTGTGGTGGACATAGGGGGACTCGAACCTCCGACCTTCACAATGTCAATGTGACGCTCTAACCAGCTGAGCTATACGTCCAATTTTTGTTATTTTACCTAAATATTGTCAAACGTCAATTCTTCTTCTTTATCAAGACCCATATTACTATCGATCCATGATTGATTACCAGCTCTTGTGATCAGCATTAAAAACAAACCGATCATTATAAGCGCCCCAAAACCAATCAGACCGGCGATTGTAAGCTCTAAAACCCCACAACCAATCACAGACGAAAGTGTGTCTAAAAAATTCAGGTTAGGTTCTGCGCAAGCTTTCACCTGCCCTTCTCCAAGCCTAATGCCACCATAACTGGCACTAATTGCGGTAACCATCGAAGTAATTGTAAACAAACAACTGAATCTCGCTTTTCGCATTTTGGTCATTCTAAAAAGTGCCATCACGGCAAAAAAAACACCACCTACAAACCAGTAAACCGGAAACCAGAAAGCAGTAATAATCGCTACAAACCAAAATATTTCTGTCATAGATTAAAAATTAATCAGGTAATCGATAAAACCGAAACCAAAGCTCACCACGAAAACTGAAATTGCAAACATTCGGGCATCTGAAGAGTTATTTTTTATAGAATAATATGTAATCAAAATTCCAATAAAAAATACAAATGTGGCAAATGGTAGCATAAGCTCTACAAATCAACAGTTTATTTGAGTAACTTAGATGAAGTAGAACGTCTTGGCAAGCTAGGCTCTGAGTTATATATTGATTATAGCTTATAAATAAAAGAAACACGATTTTCCTATGCTTGAATGGAACCCCTCAATCTCCGTTAACGACGCAACTATAGATAGTCAACACCAAAAACTACTACATCAAATTAATGTACTTTTAGAAACAATACGTTCTCATTCAGAAAAAGAGAAGACTGAAGAAAGTTTGAAGTTTCTGGATGATTACATTAACGATCATTTAGCTTATGAGGAAGTGTATATGAAAAAACACCAATATCCTGCATATAAAGAACATAAGCAGATTCACCAGACTTTCAAAAAAAGATATAAAGCCTTTAAAATAGAGCTAAAAACCGAGTCTAATGAGGTCGTTACAAACAACATAGAGAATTTCCTAGCTAACTGGTGGTGGAACCATATTTCAGTAGAAGATCAAAAATATCAGGATTATATTGAATTAATTGGAAAAGTACACCTCAAAAAGGAATCAGAAAACTTCCACCAGACTATTCAGAGTTAAATTAAACCTCTACAAAAAATACTTCCGCAAGGGAAGTATTTCTTGGTGGACCCACTTGGACTTGAACCAAGGACCGCCGAGATATAAGCTCGGTGCTCTAACCAGCTGAGCTATGGGTCCGAATTTGTTTTCAGATTGAAAAAAAATTGTGTCTGAAACTGAAAAAAAAATACCATTTAGACTTGATTTTGTCAAAGTAATGTGCCATACTCCTAGAATGAAAAATCTTGCATACAAAATTGAAACTCCAGAGCGTCTTGACCAAGTGGTGGCCAAAGCTCTTCAGATTTCGCGAAGTAAAGTTCAAAAAGCCATAAAGGCCAAACAAATCCTAGTAAACGGTAAGGTTGAAACACCTCATTTTAAGCTTCAGGGAACCGAAATCCTCGCTTTTGACCCAACAAGTTTTGACGATAAAGTAATGAGTATCGACAAACCTCTGCCGTTAGACATCATCTACGAAAATGACGATGTTCTTGTTATAAACAAGCCGGCCAACCTTCTGGTTCACGAAACAGAATCTAGCACAGAGACAACTTTAGTTGATTCGATTTTAGCGTATAATAAAAAAATAGCAAAAGTTGGCAACGATCCAAAGCGTGCCGGTATTGTGCACAGACTCGACAAAGACGCTTCTGGTGTAATGATCGTTGCTAAAAACAACAACGCTTTTGACCATCTTAAGAGGCAATTCATGGAACGAAAGACAACAAAACGCTACACAGTTATGGTTATGGGTCAGATGGAAAAGGATCACCAAACAATCATGATGCCAATCAGTCGCTCTAAAACTCATGGCCGAATGGCAGCTAAGCCAGCGAGCCAGGGTGGAAAAGAAGCGATTACACATTACGATGTTGTGGAGCGGTTCCGTCATCATTCCCTACTCGACGTTACTATTGAAACTGGGCGAACCCACCAGATTAGAGCCCATATGTTTGCACTTGCCCACCCGGTTGTTGGTGATAGACTGTACCGAATGAAGGGGATCAAACCTCGTCCGATCGGAAGAATCTTCCTACACGCTCGGGAACTCACAATTACTCTACCAAACGGTGAAGAAAAAATATTTACTGCGCCCCTACCTGAGGATCTTCAGCTGGTACTTGCAGAGATTCCAAAATCATAAATCTAGAGTTAACGCTGGTTTTTTGCTTGAATAATTTCTTTGAACTCAATACTAAATATGACCTACGAGGAAGCCCTAGGCTATCTTAAACAAATTCCGAACCTTAAAATCACCCTGTCAGGAGATATCGGATCTGGAAAATCTACTTTTAGTAAACGGCTGTCTGCAACCCTAGGTATTGATCGGATTTACATAGGTCAACTAATGCGTGAGGAGGCACAAAGACGTGGTATGACCTTGGATGATTTTAATGAGCTGTTAAAAATCGACAAAACAATTGATCAAGAAATTGATTTGGCGCAAAGAAAAAAAGCCGAAGGCTATAAAAAAGTTATTTTTGAAGGGCGAACTTCTTGGTACTTTGTGGAAAACGCTGATCTAAAGATCTTTTTGAAAGTAAACCCGGATATTGCAGCGCAAAGGGTTTGGGGTGATAATGACAATCATTTGCGCGACACTTATAGCTCGATAGAACAAATTGTCGAGGCAAACAAAGCGCGTAAAGAAAATGAAATTGCCAGATATAAGGCGCTTTACAACATTAACATTGCAGATGAGAGGAATTTTGACCTGATAATAGATACCTCAAATACTGGAATTGAAGAAACTTTCCGAGATAGCCTAGTAAGCATCGCGCAGTTTATGAAGCAGAAGCAGGACTTGACTAATATTAGCGAGTAAGCTACACTGACGCCACTATTTAACAACCGATGAATGAAGACATTAATGCCTTCCTCTGATCAGGTGAAGTAACAAAAGTCTTATGACGGAAGAGGAAAAGAAAGCTGTAGAAGCTCCTGAAATGGAAGCCCAGTCAGAGGAAAAAGAGGTAGAAACTACTTCAATCCCTGAATCAGATGTAGAGGCTGAAGTTGTGGAAATGCCACATTCAGACATTCGCCCAGGAATGCTTGTACGAGTTCACGAAAAAATTAAAGAAGCAAACCCAAAGGGAGAAATTAAAGAACGAATTCAGGTTTTTGAAGGAATTGTGCTTGGTCTAAAGAGTGCAAGCTCTGCAAGAACAATGACTGTTCGAAAAAACTCAAAGGGTTGGATGGTTGAAAAAATCTTCCCACTTTCTTCACCAAACATCGACAAAATCGAAGTTGTGAAGCAGTATCGAACTAGACGAGCTAAAATCACTTTCTTGCGCGGAAAGCACAAACGAAAGATGATCGAGGTAAAAACAAAATAAATAACGATTTTATATCGTAAGCAAAAAACCCACGTTTAAAAACGTGGGTTTTTGTCAGCTAGACACGCACCAAATAAAGTTTGATGCTCACACCTAGCTCGAACCTATAAAATATCTAACCAACAGTCAGATATTTTATTTCATTGATATCTTTAAGTGCTTTCCTGTTAGTGTTTTGTTCTTGGCAATATCTTTCGGTGTTCCTTCACCGACCACAATTCCACCTTTTTGCCCACCTTCTGGACCCATATCAATAAGCCAATCTGACGATTTCATTATGTCGGTATTATGTTCAATTACAAGCACAGTATTACCTTTGTCGACCAACGCTTGTAACACACCAAGTAATCGCTCAATGTCCTCAAAATGTAAGCCTGTTGTTGGTTCATCAAGAATATACAGCGTCTTCCCGGTTGAACGTCTTGAAAGTTCTGTTGCTAATTTTACTCGCTGAGCCTCACCACCTGAAAGCGTCGTCGCCGACTGACCCAAACGTAAATAGCCCAGCCCAACTTCGTTTAAAATATTCAACTTATCTGCAATCAGAGGTTTGTCAGCAAAAAATCTTCGCGCTTCGTCAATTGTCATCCCTAAAACATCGGAGATGTTTTTACTTCGGTAGTGAACTTCAAGTACATCTACATGATATCTAGTACCATTACACTGAACACAATCAGTGTAAACATCAGGCATAAACTGCATTTCAATCCGAATCTGCCCATCTCCAGCACAACCTTCACAGCGACCCCCACCTTTTACATTAAAACTAAACTTTCCAGCATCATAACTTCTAAGTTTTGCCTCTGGCGTTTCAGTAAACAAATCTCTAATCGCCGTAAACACACCTGTGTACGTTGCCGGATTTGATCTTGGCGTGCGACCAATTGGCGACTGATCCACCGTTACAACCTTATCGATATTATTCAAACCTTTTATCTCCTTATGCGCCCCTGGAAACGCTTTAGCTCTGTAAAAATGTTTTGCAAGAACCCTACCTAAAATGTCTAAAATTAACGTTGATTTTCCAGACCCAGACACGCCGGTTACGCAAACCATTTTTCCAAGCGGAATATCGACCGAAACATTTTGCAAATTGTTTTCAGTTGCCCCCTTAATTGAAAGCTTTTTACCGTTCCCAATTCGCACCTTGTCCCTAATTTTAATTCTCTTTTTTCGAGACAAGTATTGCCCAGTTAATGAGTTTGGATTCTTAATTAACTGTTCTGGAATTCCTTCAGCAACTATCTGTCCGCCGTACGCTCCTGCACCTGGACCAACATCAAAAACATAATCAGCTGATCTGATCATTTCCTCATCGTGTTCAACAACTAAAACGGAATTTCCCATATCCCTCAGGTGTTTGATGGTTTTAATCAGATGTTCGTTGTCTCGAGGGTGAAGTCCAATCGAAGGTTCGTCGAGTACATAAATTACCCCTGAAAGTGCTGACCCAAGTTGTGTTGCTAACCTAACCCGCTGTGATTCTCCACCTGAAAGCGTCATTGCGCTACGGTCTAGTGTAAGATAACCCAAACCAACATCAATTAAATGCTCGGCTCTTTCACGAATCTCTTTTTGAACCCGTTCAATCACTAGTCTTTCAGCTTCTGAGAAACCAAGTAAATTATTTTTTTTACTTGTTACTTTGAGAAGTTCGTCGAAAAACGCAGGTACAGCTTCAATTGGGCGCGTAACTACATCCGCAATACTTTTGCCTGCAATTGTAAACAATAAAACCTCTGGTCGAAGGCGCATCCCTTTGCAACCAGGGCAAACCATACTGCGCATATATGTTTCGAGCTCTTTGCGAACGTAGTCCGAATTTGTTTCTCGATACTTCTTATCGAGCATCCCGAGCACACCTAAAAATCTCACCTTTTCACCTTTAAAATCAAACAGTTCGTCCCCTGTTCCGTTTAAAAATATTTCTAAATTTTTCTTACTAAAAGTTTCAAGTGGTTCGTTTAAACTGAACTTATACTTCCTACTAACTTTTGTTAAAAGCTCCAAATTGCCAGACTGATTCCCAGCAATTCTACTCCAAGGTTTCACCACACCTTCGGCAATAGTCAGTCGCTTGTTTGGAATAACTAACTTCGGTTCCAAAACGAGCTTCATTCCAAGACCGGTACATTCTTCGCAAGCTCCGTGAAGTGAGTTAAAAGAGAATAGTTTTGGCTCGGGTTTTGGAATATTAAAACCGTTTAAGAGATTATAACCTTTTACCAGTTCCACCTCATCTCCACTGTCGTCCCGGTACATCAATAATCGATCATTGCCAAGATCAAAGGCTCTCTCCAAAATAGTCTTCATTCTTTCGGTATTAATCCTTTCTCCAGCTGAAAAGCGCCCGGCCAAAATCTCGATAGTGTGCTCTTTGGTTTTTAGCTTGCGCATATCCACAGCTTCATCAAGGTCCATAAGCAGGCCGTCAAATCTTACCTCTTTAAAACCCGCATTTTGAGCGCCGACTAATACATGTTGGTGTTCACCCTTTTGGTTTTCAACCATCGGAATAAACAAAAGCACCTCACAAAATTTAATTACACTGAGTATTTGATCAGCAATATTCTCGATTGAATTTTCCTTGATTGGCTCACCTGTTTCCGGGTGATGCGGCCGACCTATCCGCGCGTAAAGCACGCGAAGATAATCATAAATATCCGTCACTGTTCCGACGGTTGAACGTGGATTATTAGATGATGATTTTTGATCAATTGCAACCGTTGGTGAAAGACCGTCTATTGAATCCACATCAGGTTTATCTTGAAGTTCCAAAAACTGACGCGCATAACTCGACAGAGATTCCATATAGCGCCGCTGTCCCTCTGCGTAAACAGTATCAAATGCCAGTGAAGATTTTCCACTTCCAGATAAACCGGTAAAGACAACTAGCTTGTCTTTCGGTATCTCACAGTCAACATTTTTAAGGTTGTGCACTCGCGCTCCGCGAATGGAAATAAAATCATTTTTCATGCAAAATCCGTTCATTTTTAAATGAACGGAGCATAGCATTTAATAAAAGGCGTGGCAAGAGTAGATGTTCGCTCTAAAAACTATGGAGTTGGAGAAATTAACTTTTGTGCGGCATCCGTTGCTTTACTCATATTAGAACTCGGCGCTCCACTTGTGAAACCAACATTCTGACAGTCGAAAGCTACGAACTTATCTGGACCAAAAATTCCCAGTGCCGTAACTTTTATATAGCCATTTTCTAAATCGTTCACCGTCAATTCTTTAGTCGCGCAACTACCCCCAGCGTCCTTCGCAATATTACAAACATCTTTCCCACACACTGAATCAAAAAGTTTCTTATACTCCTCGTGATTCACGAAATCTGTTGGAACATACCAGTAAAGAAAACCGAACTGAGTAGATAATTCTGAAGTGGTAATACCTGACAAATTTCTAGTAGTAAACTTATTTGCCCTAGTCCCAAGATAAGTGTAGGCCGAACAACCTTCATCTCCATGTTCCGCTTTTAATATATTGCAATCTAGCCCATTGTCCGCATGCTTGTAGTAAACCTCGACACACCTGTCTATCGGTACCGAACTTAAAACCGATGCATTAAAATAATGACACGAGGACTTAACACCATCCTTAACTTCGAGATTACTTAGTGCTGCACACGTTGATTGTGAAGGTTTCGGCGGTACATCTGTGGTTCTGTAACCAATCTCCCCGCAGGTATAGCAAGCGTAGTTGTGCTCTGTGTCTTGCAAACACTCCTCGGTCTTTCCGGGACACTCAAAGTATGTGCAGGTATCTCCCACCACAAAACCATCCGAACCCTGCAGTTCATCTCCGTTTGCACTAACTATGCTTGTGATCACTCCCTTTTTACCGCAGAGCGCCTGACTTTCCATTGTAATTGTAAAAATGACATCCTTTCTTTCAGACAGTGCAGTACATCCAAGGCTCTTATCTACATAATCCATCTCCCTTATTTTCGGTACACCTAAATTTTTAAACTTAACTACACTTGGATCAATAAGAGTTCCGAGAGTAACAGCAAAGAATAATAAAGTGAGCCCAATAATCACTGAGTTAATTCTCTGTTTAGCTTTACTGATTTCATTTTCGCGACCACGGGCCAGCATCCACTCAACGCCAGCGACCATAATCATCACTATCGCAATTAAAGCTCCAGCACCGAGCAAAAAATCATAAACCGCGTTTATATATTCACCAAGATTTCCTGATTTTTTAAGACTCCCAATTGGGACCCCTAAAGTTACCTTTGTTGAACCGCCGAAATCTGGAATATAACCAGACGGATTATAACAATACCCTTGGCCCGGCAAACAAAAATTTTCCTGCCCTCCCCAAACCGAAGGTTCAGGTTCTGCCTTATCCTCAACTGGTCTTCTATCCGAAGAACAGGCCGCAGCTGTCCAGCACATCTTATTATTTTCCGGTCGGTTATCTACCTGATCTTGGTTGTAACAACCAAGTGTACTAATGCCCGGGCCTTTGCATAAGTTTCTACACTCCTCTATCCCTGCAACCGCAGTTTTTTTCTCAGCCCCATTTTCGGTTTTGCAAAAACAGTCACAAGAAGATATATCTCCTGATGTTGTGGTTTTCGCCCCCACAAAAGAAGAGGTACCTGCGAATCCGATACTAATTACAATTATTAAGGCAAATTTAAACAGGGTTTTAAACATATTAAACAAATTATAGCACAAAGATCCTTAAATGATGTTATACTAATAACAGCGGAACAGAGGGTTTACAAAAACAAGGGTTTTTGGTAGTCTAACCACACTATGATATTAGATATTGTACAAATTATTTTAGCTGTCCTGTTAATCGGATCAATCCTTTTGCAGGCTCGTGGTACCGGTCTTGGCGCCGGTTTTGGTGGAGAAGGAACAGTTTTCCGAACTAAACGCGGTGTAGAAAAAAAATTACACAACACCACAATAGTTATTGCTATTTTATTCTTCGGTATTTCTTTAGCGAACGTTTTGTTCTAATAAACAGAACTTCTAAATGTCCCAAGGTAAAACATCTATTATTACACGAATAATTAAGCGCATTAAGCATAATGCGCGAAGTTTGTTTAAACAAAAATCTGGAGGGGCAAAAAAAGCCGATATTGGACTTGCGATGGAGCAGGTTATTAAAGCTAGAGAAACTCAGACTTTTCCCTCACTAGCTCAGCTTGTCCACCTACCAAAATTACTTACAGCTACCGAAAAACAGATAGCACTTGTGGCTATTTTAACAATCATTACCACTGGTTCGGTTCTAGGTTTTCAATATTTCAACGGTGGCCGTGTTGAAGTTGCTTCGATCGGTGGTGTTTATACAGAAGGTTTTATTGGTTTTCCACAACTTATCAACCCACTTTACGCCAGCACCAGTGACGCTGACAATGACCTAGCTCACTTAATCTATTCTGGATTAATGCGGTACGACAGCAATGAAGGTTTAGTTCCAGATCTCGCAGAGTCCTACACTGTGTCAGAAGACGGTAAGACCTACACTTTCAATTTGCGAGATGATGCTAAATGGCACGATGGCAAGCCTGTTCAGGTGGATGACATTATCTTTACTTTTACCGCTATTCAAAATCCTGAATACCGAAGTCCCCTTCAAATTAGCTTTTCTGGTATCTCAATAAAACAAACAGGTGAGCACACTGTGGTTTTTGAGCTAAGCGAACCGTTCAATCCATTCCTTTCCCTACTGACAGTTGGGATTTTACCTTCTCATTTGTGGCAAGATATCGCCCCACTCAACGTAGCTGTTACTGAACTCAATAAAAAACCTATCGGTTCTGGTCCTTTTACATTCGAAAAACTAGAAAAAGATAGTAAAGGTATTAGGAGCTACACCCTTAGCGCGAACCGTGATTTTTACCGAGGTTCGCCAAAAATTGATAGTTTCATTGTAAAATTTTACACCGACGCAACTTCCGCAACCGAGGCATTAAGAAATCAAAATATTGAAGGAATTTCTTACCTACCTCCAGAAGTAGTAACTGATTTTGAAAATGATCCAAAATTAAACATCTTCTCACCAGCACTTCACCAATATAATGCGGTTTTCTTCAACCAAAAAAACAGTGTGGTTATCGAAGATGACGCTGTTCGTAAAGCGTTAGCGGGGTCAGTTGATCGAATTGAACTAATTAACGAGGCGCTAGGAGGCCGCGGAAAAGTTACAAATTCCTTTATTTTAGACGGTATGATTGGTGCTTATCCAGACTTAGTAGTGCCAAAACTAGATCTTGCAGATGCTAATAAAACCCTCGAAGATGCTGGTTGGCTTCTCGAGGAAGGTTCCCCTATTCGAAAAAAAGGTGAACAATCCTTAAGTATTCAAATTTCAACTTTAGGTTCAGAGGAATTTGTTAAGACAGCAGAAGTTCTAAAAACCCAGTGGTTAAAAGTGGGGGCAGATATTTCTATAAATATAATTTCAAATACCGACTTCCAGAACAATACCTTACGCAACCGGGAATATGACATTCTGCTTTCTGGCGAACTTTATGGTATTGATCCAGATCCTTACGCTTTTTGGCATTCTTCACAAACAAATTACCCTGGATTTAACCTTTCAGGTTTTAGCAACCGTAAAGCTGATGAGTTCATAGAACAAGGCAGAATTGATACTGACCCTGAAAAACGTGCCGAAGCCTACCGCGCTTTGCAGGATCTTGTGATTGAAGAAAACTCGGCCATCTTCCTGTACCAACCGACTTATAGCTTTGCATTACCTAAAAAACTCCAAAATGTCTCGGTTTCACATATCATTTCACCAGCCGATCGTTTTAGCACGATCACTGACTGGTATATTAAAACAAAAAAGATTTTTGAGTAAAAGCATTGACAGTCTCTCTAAAAAATGCTAATATTCAAGCTTCTGTTCCGATATTTTTTCAAAGACTTCGTGTTTTAAAGGTATTTTTGCAGTTTTTAATAAAATAGCTGATTTTGCTTGTAGTGAGTTTTGCATTCGAGCCAATACAATTATTTTTTTAATTTGTAATTTAAAATAGTTGAAACACTTTCTTGTTCTTTTGAACATTTTTTAGTGAGATTTCAGCAATAAAAATATATGGAAAACAAGAAACCAGTACAGCCTAAACACACACCAGGGGATAACAATAAGCCAACTACCCCACCAACACGACGGCCACTTGCAAGACGGCCAAATAGTCGGCAGAACGTTCGGTCAACCGTAAGGTCAACCGGCGATCACAGAACAATCGTAAAACAACCTCATACTAAAACTCAAACTAAAACCTACACCACTCCAACAGGAGACAAGGTGCGCGTTATTGTTTTGGGTGGTTTAGAAGAAGTTGGTCGTAACTGTACCTTAATTGAGTATAAAAACGATATCATTATCATTGACCTTGGGCTTCAATTCCCAGACGAAGGTATGCCCGGAGTTGATTACATTATTCCAAACATGAGCTACCTAAAGGGTAAGGAGAAAAATGTCCGCGGAGTTATTATTACTCACGGTCACTACGACCACATTGGAGCTATCCCTCACACTGTGCCATACATTGGTAACCCAACAGTTTACGCACTACCAATTGCAGCTGGAATTATTAAGAAGCGTCAAACAGACTTTAAAACTGCCCAGATCAATGTTAAAGACATCACGATCGCAACCGAACTTCAGCTTGGTGCTTTCAAAGTTCACTTCTTTCACATCAACCACAACATTCCAGATTCTGCTGGTATCGTGGTTGAAACGCCAATGGGAACTATTTGTCACACTGGTGACTGGAAATTTGACTACCACCCAGTTGGTGCCGCTCCAGCCGATCTTCGAAAGATCGCGCGTGTTGGAGAAGCTGGTGTTGCTCTTCTTATGGGTGACTCAACAAACTCAGATAGGCCAGGTCACCAAACCAGCGAACGCGTGATTGGGCTTGAACTTGAGAGGATTTTAGAAAAAGCTGAAGGACGTGTAATTATCGCTACTTTTGCTTCCCTACTTTCGAGAGTTAAGCAGATTATGGAGCTTTCTGAAGGCATGGGTAAGAAAGTTGCTCTTGAAGGTTATTCGATGAAAGCTAACGTTGAAATCGCTCGAGCGCTCGGTTTCATTAAAGTTTCAGACAAAACAATTATTACCACCGAGCAACTCAAAAACTATCCAAACGAAAAGATTGTAGTTATTTGTACCGGAGCTCAGGGTGAAAAAAATGCCGCGCTTAATCGAATTGCAAACAATGAACATCGCTTTATTAAGCTCGACAGAACAGACACCGTTGTTTTCTCAAGTTCAGTAATTCCGGGAAATGAACAGTCTGTTCAGAAACTAAAAGACACATTCTATCGAAAGCGAGCCCACGTTATTCACAAAGATATTATGGATGTGCACGCCGGAGGTCACGCGATGCAGGACGACATTAAGCTAATGCTTTCGCTTTTCACACCTAAATACTACATGCCGATTGAAGGAAATCATTTCCTACTTCGTGAAAACCAAATGGTAGCACTTTCAATGGGCTGGAAAGAGGAGAATACCTTCGTTGCCGATAATGGTCAGGTGATCGAGATCTGGAAAGACGAAAAAGGAGAATCTCAGGCTAGAATGACTAACGAGAAAGTCCCAAGCGAATATGTTTTTGTAGATGGTCTTGGCGTTGGTGATGTTTCGCACGTTGTACTTCGTGATCGAAATGCACTTGCGGACGAGGGAATTGTGGTTGCAATCGTTCAGGTTGAAAAGAAAACCGGAAAGGTTGTTGGAACTGCGGATATCGTAAGTCGTGGTTTCGTACTCATGAAAGACAATAAGAATTTAATCAATGAAACAAGGGCACTTATTCAAAAAGTCGCCTCAAACAACGATCCAAATTCTGAAATCGACCGTGAATACGTGCGAAATCAGGTGCGCGATGAAGTTGGAAAATTCCTCTTCAAGAAAACAGAAAGACGACCTATGATCCTGCCTGTTATTTTGGAAGTATAAGTTATAAAAAAGGAGCTTGAAAAAAGCTCCTTTTTTGTTATCCTAGAGAGGTATGAAAATCCTAACAGGAATCCAACCAACTAATATACTTCACATCGGAAATTACTTTGGCGCGCTTAAACCAGCTGTTAAATTATCGCAAGAAAATGATCTGTTAATGATGATCGCAGACTATCATGCTATCACCGTTCCTCAAGATCCGAAACAATTAAAAGAAAATATTCTGTTTGCCACCGCTGCCTATATTGCAACCGGAATCGATCCCAAAAAAACTGTTCTTTTTCAACAGTCACAGGTGCCTGAGCACACTGAGCTTGGCTGGATATTGCAAACTCTAACTTATATGGGCGAAGCTGAGCGGATGACTCAGTTTAAAGACAAGTCAGGTGATAATCAGAAAAGGGTTTCTGTTGGCTTATTCACCTACCCAACCCTAATGGCAGCAGACATTCTCCTCTATAACACCGAAGCTGTGCCGGTTGGTGCCGATCAAAAACAACATCTTGAACTAACTCGAGATCTAGCAGAACGCTTCAACCATCAGTTCGGTAAAACGTTTGTTGTGCCTGAGCCTCTGATTCCTGAACATGGGGCAAAAATTTTATCACTGAACGATCCCTTAAAAAAAATGAGTAAGAGCTCACCTACTGCCAAGAGCTACGTGTCTATTATGGACACGCCGGACGTAATAGTTAAAAAAATTCGGTCGGCTGTAACCGATTCTGAGCGAACAATTACTGTTGACGACAACCGTCCAGGCTTAAAAAACCTCTTAACAATCCTGCACTTAATTACCGGTGAGAGTCTAGTCGATATTGCAGGCAGTTATGAAGATAAAGGAATGAAGGAGCTAAAAGATGATCTCGCCGAAGCTTTGGTACTTTATCTTGGTCCACTTCAGGCGGAAATTAGGGGTTTACTCGAAAATAAAGACGAACTGCAGAAGATTATCGAAATTGGTTCACGAGAGGCGCACAAACTGGCAAATAATCAAATAAAAATTGTAAAAAATAAGATGGGCTTACTTTAGTCCAAAAAAACACAAGTTCAAAAAACTTGTGTTTTTTATATTAATCTAGAATTTTGTTGACAAATAACACTATTCTAGCTATATTTTTCTAGTCTAGCATCTCTGCTTGACACCCTCCCTGAAACCCCAAACTTGGAAAGATCGTGGAAATTCCCCATCACGACAACCACCCCTTGACTCCCACCGAAACAAAGCTCGTAGAAGATGCGCGTCAACAACTCATTGAGCGCATTCAATACGAGCTCCTGGTCCGCAATCCGGATCCTTTAAGTAAAGAGGCAGAGTGTCTCTACATGATCTATGCGATCGCTTGTGCAGATCGGAGACTACCCATCACCAAGATCACTGCCCTTTGGATCGCCCTTGGGAAGATCGTTCTTGAGATGGACCAGCAGTTCTGCGCAAATTTCACCGAAGCTTACCGCGAGATGATCTTCAGTCACGAAGGACCAAACACCGGTCCATTTGTGTCTCAAATTCGCAGTTGGCATCGGGTCGTAGCCCATGCTCGCGTTTTCACGCGAGAAGAACTACTTGAGTACCTGAAGCTCGCCGTACAGCGAGCCACGGTCGAGAGTGGGAAGCGCCCCATCCTTTCGGCTATGCTCATGCTCGCCGAGAAGTACGCAACCTGCAACCATACGGTTGCCATCTGGCGGGAAAATCTCCGCAAGGTTGTGACCACCCCTGACTTCTCTTTCGAGCGTTTTTGCGCCGAAATGATTCCACCAGAAGAGATTCGCGAAAAGGAGGAATGGCGGACAGCAGCCAATTCGTACTTCGCCAAAAGCTTCAGCGAAACTGAGAACAGCGCGTCAGCCTAACTAGGCATCTTACCCTTGCGTCCCCGTGGACGTGAGGGTCTTTTTTTAAAAAAAGTCTATTTCTTAGTTTTTACCACAATTCCAAATTGTAAATATCTGGTATCCGCAAATAGTCCTAGCGTTAAAATATTAATTAAACTAAATTTCGAGGAGTCTACATACCCATTCAAACCCTGGATCCTGTCTAAATTAAAACCTAATCTTTCAAACATTTTTATAATACTTTTTTTCGTAAAAAAACGAACGTGTGTTCTATCTAAAATACCGGAATCTTCATAGTCCCAGGTTTTTCTAAAAATAAGGTTGATTAAATTATTCAAGAACCGAACGTTTGGTATGGAAGCAACGATAACTGCATCTTCATTCAAATATTTTTTCAACTCAGTAAGCAAAACCTCGTTTTGCACAATGTGTTCAAGCACATCGTTTAAAATAATTGCATCAAAAGTTTCGCCAGTAATTTTTGGAAGCGCGCTAAACACATCGCTTATGATCACTTTATCTAAAACCTGCCCCGCTTTAGTGCCAGACACTACATCCATTTCGATTCCCCAGACTTCAGCCTGTAATTCGTTTTTCAAAAT
>Ga0100377_1001221_pt1 | contig 22285 bp, 15 predicted proteins | sample CryGeymeta201501_FD_83664 | JGI IMG/M metagenome (GOLD analysis project Ga0100377, IMG submission 83664) | Groundwater microbial communities from Crystal Geyser aquifers in Utah, USA - Crystal Geyser metaG 2015-01 | ecosystem: Environmental > Aquatic > Deep subsurface > Groundwater | place: USA...
GGTTTTAGTTTTATAAATTTATAATCTTTCAACGTAAAAAAAAAAAAAAAGTTTCTATCTTTTTTAAAAAAAAAATTATGTTAATATACTAATTATTAACAACTTATTTTTTCTACTCTTTTGCTGTGTCTTCCTCCTTCAAATTCAGTTGTTAAAAAAACATCAACACATTCAATAGCTTCATTTTCTGAAATAAATCGTGCTGGCAAAGCAATAATATTAGCATCATTATGTAAACGAGCCAATTCGGCAATTTCTGGTTTCCAACAAAGTGCAGAGCGAATTTCTTGATGTTTATTAGCTGTCATATTTATTCCATTTCCACTTCCACAAATTAAAATTCCTAAATCAGCTTTTTTTTCTTCAATAAAATTAGCTACCGGATGAGCAAAATCAGGATAATCAACACTATCTTCAGAGAAAGGTCCAAAATCTTTAATTTTATATCCTGATTTTGATAAATGCTTAATTAGTTGTTCTTTTAATTTAAAACCTGCATGGTCACTTCCAATTGGTATTATTTTTTTTGTGTTCATTTATTTAATAATTTATTGTTTTTTAATGTCTTATGTATAAATTTAATGTTATGAACACTAAAAAATCAGGTTATTTTCAATACGTTCAAAATTAACCTAATATAGTTAACAAAAAAATGTTTGTAAAAAATTAAATGGTTAATAAAAAATTAAAATTAAATGTAGGATAATTCAATTCATTTTATAAGCAAAAATGAAAATGAAATAACGTAATTTTATAAGCTAAATTTTAACATGATTTTTAAACACAGTTATTAACTAATTTATTAACCGTTTTAATAAAACATAATAACACTGTTGGTAAATTAACACTTAGTTAATATGTATGTTAATTTAAACATTTTCAATATTATACTGTTTTATATTTTGTTAATTAACGTCAACAACTTTTTATAAATTATAAAAACAAACATTATTAAAAGTATTTTTAAGCCTTATAAACGACCTAATAATAATAATAGATTTTATTAAATTTTATTAAAAAATATATATTACTATATTATGATGATAACCAAAATTAAAATAATTCTTTTTTTGTTTTTATTTCCACTTACTTTGTTGGCACAAGAAAAAATTAAAGATGGACACAAAAAATTTTATTTTGAAAATGGAACTATTTCAAGCGAAGGAATTATTAAAAATGGTAAACCAGAAGGTTATTGGAAAAATTATTATTCCAATGGAATAAAAAAATCAGAAGGAAATAGAAAAAACTTTTTATTAGACAGCACCTGGATTTTTTATAATGAATTTGGAGATACTACTTCTAAAATAAATTACAAAGAAGATAAAAAAAATGGTTTAAAAATAACATATAGTGATAGTTGTAATATTATTTTAGAAGAAAATTTTTTGGCTGATATAAAACAAGGAATAACAACTCATTATTATGATACATTAGAAAAAATTAAATGGAAAGAAATTAATTATGAGGATAATATTGAAAATGGAAGTGCTTATGAATATGGTTTAGATGGAAGATTAATAACCATAATGATATATAAGAAAGGAACTTTAATTGGAAAGGAAAATATTAACAGATATGATACTCAAAACAAAAAAACAGGAGTTTGGAAAAAATTTCATACTAAAAATGGAAAATTAAAAGAAGAAGCAACTTATAAAAATGATTTATTGAATGGCTATTTGAAAGAATATGATTTAAAAGGGAAATTAATAAATGCAGTACTTTATATTGATGGAGAACCTCAGCTTTTTGCAGAAGAACTATTTAATTTAGATATAAAAAAAGAATATCATACTAATGGTCAAATTAAAAAAGAAGGAACGTATGATATAACAGAAAAAGAACATGGAAAATTTAAGTATTTCAACACAAATGGTGAAATTGAAAAAGTTGAAATATATGATCATGGTGTTTTATTAGCAAAAGGAATGATTGATGATGCAGATAGACGACAAGGTTATTGGGAAGAATATTATATTAATGGTGAATTAAAATCGAAAGGGAATTACAAAGACGGAAAAAAAATTGATAATTGGGAATTTTATTTTGCAAACAAACAACTTTTGCAAAAAGGAAACTATTTAGAAGGAGAAAAACCAACAGGAACATGGTATTGGTATTATTCAGGAGGTGAATTATTGAGAGAAGAATCGTTTAGAAAGGGATTAGAAGATGGAATGTTAGCAGAATATTTTGAAAATGGAAAACTCATAACAAAAGGAGAATTTATTGATGGTAAAAAAGAAGGACCTTGGTTTTATGAGTTGGGCGACCATAGAGAAGAAGGAGAATATAAAGATGGAGAACGATTTGGAGAGTGGATTTTTTATTATCCAAATGGAAAAATTAATTTTAAAGGAAGTTTTATTGATGGGTTACCAAACGGAAAACATAAATTTTATTATGAAGATGGTAAAATAAGAAGAGAAGAAATTTATATAATGGGAGTAAAAACAGATAATTGGAAATTTTATAATGAAATAGGAGAAATTTCTTTAATAATAGAATATAAAGACGGAGAAGATTATAAAATTAATGGATCTAAAGTAAAAAAATAAACTTTTAAATTAGGTGAACGATACTGAAATATCAAAAGAAGAGCTAATTGCAGAATTAGAATTGCTAAAAGCATATAAAAAAAATATGTCTTTTGTGTTAGATAACATAAAAGAAATGTTTTATAAACTCAATTTTGATGAAAAGGGAAATAAAACTTTTGAATTTATTAGTCCTCAAATTATAGATGTATTAGGGTTAACAGTTGAAGAATACATAAAAAATCAATCCACATTATCAGAATATTTTCATTCAGATGATTTAGAAAAAATTATTAAAGAAGTTGCTATTGCCAAAAAAAGCAATAAAATAAAAACTATTCAATACCGCTTTTTTAATAAAAAATTAAATAAATATGTTTGGATAGAAGAAACTTTTACACCATCATATAGTGCTGAAAATAAATTAGTAAGAATTTTAGGCTCTGCTAAAAATATTTCCGAGAAAAAAGAAAATCAAAATCAAAAAGATTTTATATTAGAAAATATAGAAGAAGTAATTTATAATGTAAAGTTTGATACAGTAAATAAGAGTAAGGAACTTGTTTTTGTTAGTCCACAAATAATAAATTTAACAGGATTAACTCCCGAAGAATTTGTAAAAGAAGGACTATCAGGTATTTTAATTAAAAGAATTCATCCTGAAGATGTAGAAGAAATTAAAAAAAACATCAGAAAACTTTATGATGATAAAAAAAATAGAATTCACTCACAATTTAGATTTAAACCAAAAGGAAAGAAAGAGTATTTATGGTTAGACGAAACGCTTAATGCAAAATATAATAAAAATGGTAATTTAATAGAAACCATTACTGTTTTAAGAGACATTACAGAAAGTAAACAATTATCGGATAAAATAAAACTATCCGAAAAAAGCTACCGTAATTTATTAAATAATAGTCCAGATTTAATTTATATTATAAATGAAAAAGCTCAATTTATTGATGTAAATACAACTGTAGTTAAAAAATTAGGATATTCAAAAAAAGAATTAATAGGTAAAACCCCTGCTATTTTTAGTGACTCAACATTAAATGATTTATCAACCATACGAACGATTACCCAAAAAGCATTAAAAAAAACACAATATTTTGATTGGTGGAAAAAAAACAAAAAAGGAAAACTTTTTTTAATGGAAATAATTCTTAGAAAAGGAATCTATTTGGGTAAAGAAGTAATAATAGCTTCAGCAAGAGATATTACAGAAAGAATAGAAATACAGAATAAAATAAAAACCAATGAAGAAAAACTTTCATTAGTACTCGAAAACATAAAAGAAGGTATTTACAGTATTGATTTTAAAAATCCAAAAGAAAGAAATTTTAGCTATGCGAACAATCAGTTAAAAAAGGTGTTTGGTAAAAATTTTGAAGATTTTGCTACTATGTCATGGGCTGAAAAAATCAAATATTATCATCCTGACGATATTCCAAAAATAGAAAAAGCATCAAAAGAACTCTTTGTTAATCAAAAGAAATCTTTTTTAGTAGAATATCGGTTTAAAAAATATAACGAAAAAGAATATAGTTGGTTAGAAGAAAAAATATTCCCAAAATTTGATAAAGAAGGAAAACTACTCACCAATTTTGGAATAGTTAGAGATATTACACAACAAAAACTAGCAGAAATACATCTCAAAGAAAAAGAAGAGCTTTACAGAAATCTTTTTACCAAAAACCTTGCTGGCGTTTTTATAACAGAAAACGGAATTATAATTGAATGCAACAATTCTTTTGCTAAATATTTTGGTTATAAATCTCGCATAGAACTCATAGGAAAAAAAGCAGAAATACTCTATTTCGATAAAAAAGATAGAGATGTATATATCAAAGAACTACAAAAAACATCCTATTTAACCAATTATAAATTAAAAAACAAGAAAAAAGATGGTTCAGAAGTATGGATTTTAACCAATGTTTCATTAACCAACAAAGAAAAAAACAGAGTAGAAGGAACTTTAATCGAAATAACAGAGCAAGTTAAAAAAGAAGAATTTGAAAAAGAAAAATTAAGACTTCAACTTGTTGAAGAATCAAATAAATTGTTGCAAAAAGAAATTAATGAGCGAAAAATAATAGAACAGCAATTAGTTGAAAATCAAAAATATACTAGAGGAATTATTGATAGCTCATTGGATATAATTTGTGCATCAGACATCAAAGGAAATATTATAGAATACAATAAAGCTGCACAAAAAGCTTTTGGTTATTCATCTAAAGAAATTCAAAAGAAAACTATTCAAAGTATTTATGCCAATAAAAGAGAATTTTTAGCCGTTTCAAAACAGCTGAAAACAAAAGGTGTTTTTGTTGGAGAAGTAATAAACAGAAGAAAAAATGGAGAAATTTTTACCTCCTTTTTGTCAGCATCTGTGCTTAAAAACAAAAAAGGTGAAATTATCGGAACAATGGGTGTTTCAAGAGATATTACCCAAGAAAAAATAGCCGAACAACAACTTATAGAAAGTGAAGAAAAATACAGGGATTTGTTTGAAAATGCTTCCGATTTAATTCAGAGCGTTGATTCTTTTGGTAATATTATTTATGTAAACAATGCCTGGAAAAAAGCATTAGGATTTAGTGAAATTGAAATAAAAAAGCTAAATATTTTTGATATTATTTATCCAGAAGACAAAAAACATTGTCAAGAGCTGTTCGGTTTACTCATGAAATCAAAATCTGAAATAAGGGTAAGAACTACATTTAGTTTTTTAACAAAAGGAAAAAGAAAACTAACCGTAGAAGGCGATATTAGTTGTAAAATAATTAATAAAAAAACAATTTCAACAAGAGCAATTTTTAGAGATGTTACTGAAGAAAACAGGAGAAAAACACAACAAAACGTATATAATAACATAGCTAAAAGTTTTACAGAAAAAACACAGCCTAATGAGTTATATGAAACAATTAGATTAGAATTAGGAAAAATTATTGACACAACTATTTTTGGGATTTCTTATAAAAAAGATAAAGAAACAATAGAATTTTTATATTTCTATGATATAACAAGGGGTGGTGAAATTATTATTCCGCCAAGAAAAAACAAAAATGGTTTTAATGAATATTTAATAAAAAACAAAAAATCAGGCATATTTTATAAAAATGATTTATTAAAACTTGAAAAAGAAAAGAAAATAGAGCTTTTTGGACCTAGTTGTGAGGTGTTGGTTGCTGTTCCGTTAAAAATAAAAAATGATGTAATAGGTTTTGTTACAATTCAATCTTACACAGACAAAAATGCGTTTGACATTAAAACAATAGAAATATTAGAGTTTTTTGCAGGATCAATTGCCCTGGTTGTTCAACGAAAATATGACGAGCAAAAAATTTATGAGCAATCGGCCCGATTAAAATCAATTATTGAGATTGATACACACATGTTTTGGACATATAATAAACACAAAGGAATTACCTCTTTTAATAAGAAATTTGCCGATGAAATTTATAAACTTTACGGAAAAAGACCTAAAACAGAAGATGATAAAAAAAATTTAAATGTTGTTATAAAAACAGATGATGATCAGCCAATTTGGGACGAAAAATATAAAAAAGTTTTCGATGGAGCGGTTCAGCAGTTCGTTCTTCATAAAATACTTAAAAACGGAGAACGGATAATAAAAGAAGTTGTTTTAAACCCTATTTTCAATAAAGACGGAACAGTAACTGATATTTCAGGAATTTCTCATGATGTTACGGCAAAAACAATAGCAGAAGAACAAATAATAAAACAATCGGCTAAATTAAAATCAATAATAGAAAACAGCACACACTTATTTTGGACTTTTCACAAAGAACAAGGGCTTACGTCTTTTAACCAAAATTATTACAATGCTTTTGTAGAATCTTATGGGTTTCCGCCAAAAATAAATCAAAACAAACTTTTTAAAGAAGACAAAAGGTTTGATAATTTTTGGAAAGAGAAATACAGTTTAGTTTTTAAAGGAAAGAAAATAGAATTTACAACAGAGCGAGTCAATAAAAAAGGAATTTTATCAATAAAAGAAGTGTTTTTAAGTCCTATTTTTAATTTAGATGGAACTGTTTCAGAAGTTTCGGGAATGGCTCATGATATTACCGAAAAGAAAATAGCAGAAACAGAATTAAAAAGTTCTTTAAAAGAAAAAGAAGTGCTTTTAAAAGAAGTTCATCATCGAGTTAAGAACAATTTACAAGTAATTTCGAGTATTTTGAACTTACAATCCTCTTATGTTCAAGACGAAAAAACACTAACAATTCTTAAGGAAAGCCAGAACAGGATTAAGTCTATGGCATTTATACACGAAAGTTTATATCAAACAAATGACTTCTCACAGATAAATTTTTCAGAATATGTTGTAAATTTGTCGAAAAATTTAGTACATTCATACCTTGTTAACCAAGAATTAATAGAATTAAAATTAGATATTAACAATGTATCGTTAAACTTAGATTTATCTATACCTTGCGGATTAATAATAAATGAATTAGTTTCGAATGCGTTAAAATATGCATTTGGAGAAGGCAAAAAAGGATATATTTTAATTCAATTATTTGTAAAAGATGAGTTTGTTTACCTTTCTATTTCAGATAACGGAAAAGGATTTCCTAAAGAAATAGATTATAGAAACACAGATTCTTTGGGATTACAATTAGTAACAACTTTAGCAGAGCAAATAAATGCGGAAATAACACTGAATAACACAAAAGGAACAACCTTTAATATTAAATTTAAACAACACCAATAATGCAAAAAAATAACATACTTGTAGTTGAAGACGAAGCAATAGTTTCAAAAGACATTCAACAAAGCCTAAAAAAATTAGGATATAACATTGTTGGCTCCTCATCTACAGGAGAAAAAGCAATTGAATTAGCGATGGAACATAAACCTGATTTGGTTTTAATGGATATCATGCTCAAGGGCGAAATGAGCGGAATTGAAGCCGCAGAAAAAATAAAGGAAAGTTTAAACATACCTGTAATTTACCTTACCGCCTATGCCGATGAAAACACATTGAGTAAAGCAAAAGTTACGGAACCTTATGGTTATATTATAAAACCATTTAAAGAAATAGATTTACACACATCTATTGAAATGGCGTTGTACAAACACTCAAAAGAGAGGGAAGTTATTAAAGAAAGAGATTTTTTATATTCATTGGTTGAAGGAAAAGAAACTTCAGAAGGTGTTATTTTTGTGAAATCGAACTCTCGTTTGGTAAAAGTGAAAACAAGTTCAATTTTGTTTGTAGAAGCTCTTAAAGATTATGTGGTAATTAATACTCCAGAAGCAAGATATACTATTCACTCAACAATGAAAGAAATTGAGCGTAAGCTTCCTCAAAAAGAGTTTCAGCGCATTCATCGCTCATTTATTGTTAGAATTGATAAGATATTAGCCATAGAACAACCCAACATTGTTATTGAAGGAGGAAAAAAAATGTTGCCCATAGGCGGTTCTTATAAAGATGAATTAATTAATCGATTGAATTTGATTTAAGCTGTTCTTAAACGTGACTTTTCCAACGCACAAAGCCAATTTAAACCTTTCTCCTCGTGAGAGGAGAAGATGTTGTATGAAGCTTATAAGTAGCAAGATTACAACAGCAGAGGAGTGTCTTTTTTTTTGTTTAACACACCCCTAACCCCTCTCAAGAGGTGACTTCCCAACGCACTAAACCAATTCCGAATGTCATATCGAACGAAATTTTACAAGCTGAGGAACGAAGCTTAGTAAAATGAAGCTAGAGATATCTTGTTGCTTGGGAATTGTGTTTAATATAGGTTGACACTAAAGTTCAATATTTCCTGTTCTAAATTTTATATTGGCGTCATTCAGGAGGAACCTTGTTATATAATAGCAATGATGCACCAATTAACAACACAAGTGAACTTCTAAATTCAAGAAAATTTTGTAACTAAAGAATTACTTTTTGCAAGTAAAGAAGGTAAAAAAGGAAAAGTGATTTCACAATCAGAAATGGATCAAAAAGTAAAAGAATGGCTCAACGAGAAATAATCTAGACAAAGGTTTCTAAAGTTCAATTAAAAGAAATTCTCGATTTTTTTACTAAAAGAAATAAAAGCGGACTATACTCAAGAAAACTATACCAAAAGTTTAAAGCTGAACTTAAAACTGCTGCAAAAAATCCTGAAATAGGAATAAAAACCAAGCTTAAAATGATTAAAGGTTTAATCATTGATGACTATATTTTATTTTATGAAATAGCTACTAAAAAAGAGTTTGTTGCAAACAAACACCAATGAAGATAGGCTATTCCATATGACAAATAAAAAACAATAAATATCTACATATAAAATATTGGAAGACAAAATATTAATTCTGAAAGTTTGGGATTGTAGGCAAAATCCTGACAAACTTAACATTGTCTCGTCCTGAAATAAGTTTACACAAAACAACGTGTAAACATGAAAAAAACAAAAGAGATTGAGTTATTTAATTATTCTCCACAACAAAAACCCTATTCAAACTTTCTATTTTATGGAGGGTAATACGGTAATCTTTATTAAAAACGGTTGAAAGTAGTTGCTCTATGTTTTTAACCTGTTGTTTGGTTTCAAAATCGAAGCTTACAAAGTTAAAAATAACAACACCGTTAGGGTTAAGTCGTTTTTTAATGTTATCAAAAAACACAGGAGAAATAAAACGCTCAGGAACCATTACGTCTTTAAAAATATCTATAGCAATTAAATCGTACGTTTCGGTAGTGTTAGAAACAAAAACAAAAGCATCCTCATTAACAAGCTTAAGGTTGGGGTAATCTCCTAGCTTAAAATACTTTTCGCCAAGTCGTATCACTTCTTTGTCAATTTCTACTACGGTGGTAGATAAATTTAAGCCCAACTCGTTGTATAAAATAGAAGGAACACTTCCGGCACCACCCCCCAACAGTAGGCAAGAAGAAAAATTTCTTTCTTTTAGGTGAATAATTTTAAAAGCTTTTTGAAAAACTCGGTGCAGACTGCCAAAAGAATAGTTAGCATTTTTGGTGTTTAACACATATTTCCCATCTTGAATGGCAACAATTAGTTTATCATTGTGCGGGGAAGAACTCTCTTCAACAACTATTCTGTTTATAAAACTCCAATATTTTTGAAAAGCATCCAAATAATAAAAATTATAAATTCCAATAGTTTGATATTCAAACTGTTGGAATTTATTTAGTGGAGAAGATGGGATTCGAACCCACGACCTCTTGACTGCCAGTCAAGCGCTCTAGCCAACTGAGCTACATCCCCAAACGATGGCAAATATCGTTTATTTTTTTAAATAGTTGTTAAAATTGAGAAAATCAGTTTCTAAAAGATTAATTATCCGTAACTTCGTCTTATGTTTAAAAAACTATCCTCTATATTTTTAGCATTATTTTTCTTAGTGAGTTCTTCACACTTGAGTTTTGCTACACATTTTTGTGGTGGACATGCATTTAAACATGCTCTTTTATTAAATACTTCCGATTTTGGTTGTGGAATGGAACAAAATGAAGCTGCTTCATGCGAAAACCAACCTCAATTAACTGAAAAAAATTGCTGCGATACACAGTTGGTTCAATATTCAATTAAAGATAATTTTCAAACCTCAAAAGCGGAAGTAAATTTACAACAACAAGCTACATCCTTATTGAATGTCGCAATTGTTTTATTTACACTTCCTATTATCGAAGAAAATTTTATTCCTTTTAAAACATATAAAGTTCCTTTACCTGATAAAGACATTCCCGTGCTTTTTCAGTCTTTCATCATTTGATTTTTTTGATATTGAATTTATTCTTCTTTTCTAAGCACAAGAGAGGACTATCGCTGTACAAGCAATTTTCAAAATTAAAAATGTAGTCAAATGTTAAATAAAGCAATAAAATATTTCCTTCAAAATAAGTTAGTTACGCTTCTTATTCTACTGGTTTTTATAACATGGGGAGTTATTACAGCTCCTTTTGGTTGGCAAGTTGGAGCGTTGCCTTCAGACCCAGTTCCTGTAGATGCCATTCCTGATATTGGTGAAAATCAACAAATAGTTTTTTCGCAATGGCAAGGTCGGTCTCCACAAGATATTGAAGATCAAATTTCTTATCCCTTAACGACTTATTTGTTAGGAATTCCAGGAGTTAAATCCATTCGAAGCACTTCTGTTTTTGGGTTTTCAAGCATTTTCATCATTTTTTCTGAAGACATAGAATTTTACTGGTCTCGCTCTAGAATTCTTGAAAAACTAAGTTCACTACCTTCTGGATTACTCCCTGATGGTGTTCAACCGGCTCTTGGTCCTGATGCAACCGCTTTAGGTCAAGTGTATTGGTACACCATTGAAGGTAGAGATAAAGACGGAAATCCAACAGGAGGTTGGGATTTACATGAAATACGAACTGTTCAGGATTTCTATGTAAAATATGGATTAAATGCTACAGAAGGAGTTTCTGAAGTTGCTTCTATTGGTGGGTTTGTACAGGAATACCAGATTGATGTCAACCCAGACGCCCTAAAAGCTTATAATATTCCCCTCCACAAAGTAATGCAAGCCGTTCAAAAATCTAATAGAGATGTTGGTGCAAAAACCATTGAAATAAACCAAGCAGAATATTTAGTGCGAGGATTGGGTTACATCAAAAAAGTTGCTGACATAGAAAAAGCGGTTGTCGCTGTTCAGGAAAATGTACCCATAAGGATAAAAGACATAGGTGTTGTTAGTTTAGGACCTGCTACACGAAGAGGATTACTAGACAAAGGCGGAACAGAGGTTGTGGGAGGCGTTGTAGTAGCTCGTTATGGAGCTAATCCATTGCATGTAATTAATAATGTTAAGGATAAAATAAAAGAAATAAGTCCTGGATTGCCTAAAAAAATACTTGCTAATGGAGTTGAAAGCCAGTTGACAATAGTTCCATTTTATGATCGTTCGGGTTTAATTTATGAAACACTTGGTACACTGGAGGAGGCGTTGTCGCTTCAAATTTTAATCGTTATTTTGGTTGTTATCGTAATGGTATATAACCTGCGAGCTTCTTTTCTAATTTCCAGTTTATTGCCTATTGCAATACTTATGGTGTTTATAGCCATGCGTTATTTTGGTGTTGATGCCAATATTGTTGCTTTATCAGGTATTGCTATTGCTATAGGTACTATGGTAGATTTAGGAATAATTCTCTCGGAAAACATTATTAAACACATTGACGAAGCTCCTGTGGGACAAAAACTAATGGACACCATTTATAATGGAGCTTCAGAGGTAAGTTCAGCTATTTTAACGGCTGTTTCTACTACCATTGTGAGTTTTATTCCGGTGTTTACGATGCAAGCAGCCGAAGGAAAACTATTTGGACCTTTAGCTTTCACAAAAACATTTGCCCTTATTGCCGCTCTTATTGTTGCTTTATTTATCCTTCCTATGTTGGCTCATTGGTTTTTTGGTGCAAAAATTAAAAGTAAAAAAATTCAGAAGGGAATTAATATTGGGCTAATTCCTGTTGCAATAGCTTGTTTTTTTCTGGGTCAGTTTTGGGCAGGAATGATTTTGTTTGCTTTCGGAATAACAGGAATTTTAAAGGAAGTTAGAGCTAAAAAATTAGCCAGAATAACTATTAATTCGGAAAATAATGATGGACAACAAAACAAGCTTAAAAAAACAGCAAATTGGCTGTTAAATAATTCAGAAATAATTATTGTAGTTATAGGGGTTGTATGGCTTTTAGCTAAATATTGGCTTCCTTTAGGAGCAAGTAAAAGCCTTATATTTAATGTGGTTTTTGTAGCACTATTGGTAGGCTCTATTTTAGGTATGTTTTCGCTATTGGAACATTACTATAAATCTATATTAAAATGGTGTTTAGACCATAAAAAAACCTTTCTTTTTATTCCTTCTTTTTTAATTTTTCTCGGAGTTATAATATGGCTCGGCTTTAGTACTGTTTTTGGTTTTGTGTCCAAAGGTTTTGATGTTATACATGTAGATATTAAAACAACAAGTGTTTGGCAAGGCTTAGAAAAAACTTTTCCGGGAATGGGAAAAGAATTTATGCCCTCACTCAACGAAGGTAGCTTTTTGCTGATGCCTACTTCTATGCCTCATTCAGGAATGGAATACAATAAAAACACCTTGGCTCAATTGGATATGTTGTTGACTAATATTCCTGAAGTTGATATGGCTGTGGGTAAGATGGGAAGAGTAGAATCTGCGTTGGATCCGGCTCCAATTTCTATGTACGAAAATATCATTAATTATCATCCAGAATACATGCTTAATGAGAAAGGACATCGAGTTCGTTTTAAAGTAGATAAAAACGATCGTTTTATACTTAATAATGGAGATACACTTTCTAATGAGGAAGCATTATTAAGAGGCGTAAATAATCAAGTTTTAATACCTGATGATAACGGAAATTATTTTCGTAATTGGCGATCACACATACAATCGCCAGATGATATTTGGGATGAAATTGTGAGCGTAAGCAAAATTCCGGGTGTAACTTCTGCACCAAAATTACAGCCTATAGAAACACGATTGATAATGCTCCAAACAGGAATGCGAGCTCCTATGGGAATAAAGGTATATGGGCCAGATTTAAAATCTATTGAAGCATTTGGAATGCAACTAGAAGAAATTTTGAAAAAAGTGCCAAGTGTTAAATCCGAAGCAGTTTTTGCTGACCGAATTGTAGGGAAACCATATTTACATCTTAATATCAACAGGGAAGAAATTGCTAGGTATGGATTGAGTATAGAAGATGTTCAACAAACCATTGAAACCGCTATTGGCGGAATGAAGGTTACCACAACGGTTGAAGGTCGAGAGCGTTTTCCCGTTAGAGTTCGTTATCCTAGAGAGCTTCGTGATAATCCAGAAGCATTAGGAAGTATTTTAATGTCAACTCCTACGGGAGCACAAATACCACTTTCACAACTTATTGATTTTGAATATGTGCGTGGCCCACAAGCCATTAAAAGTGAAGAAACTTTTTTGGTAGGCTATGTATTATTTGATAAAAAAGACAACTTTTCGGAAGTGGGAGTAGTTAATGATGCTCAAAAAATGATTCAAGATAAGATTGATGCTGGAGAATTAATAGTTCCTGCGGGGATTAGTTATAAATTTTCAGGAAGTTATGAAAATCAGGTGCGAGCTGAAAAACGTCTTGCTATTATTGTTCCTTTAGTTTTAATGATAGTCTTTCTCATTCTTTACTTTCAATTCAAATCAATTGCAACATCATTAATGGTTTTTACCGGAATAGCAATGGCATTCAGTGGAGGTTTCTTTGTGTTGTGGCTTTACGGACAGTCATGGTTTATAGATGTTACCATTTTTGGAACCAACATGAGAGACTTGTTTCAAGTACATACGATTAATTTAAGTGTGGCTGTTTGGGTCGGATTTATTGCTCTTTTTGGATTAGCAACCGATGATGGAGTATTAATGGCTACTTATTTAGATCAAAGTTTTGAAAAAAATAAAACAGATACGCTCAAAGGAATAAGAATGGCAATTGTAGAAGCTGGGCAACGAAGAATTAAACCAGCAATAATGACATCTGCTACAACTATAATTGCGTTGCTACCAATTCTTACTTCATCAGGTCGTGGGTCGGATATTATGATTCCTATGGCAATACCTGCTTTTGGAGGGATGGCTTTTGCCGCAATAACCTATTTTGTTGTACTTGTGTTGTACTGTTGGAGGGAAGAGAGGAAGTTAGAAAAGTGAATGGTGAATGGTGAATGGTGAAAGAGGAAATGTGTGTAAGCCTTTTCCCTTGAGGGAAACACAAAGGGTGAAGTGTGAGGATAGAAGTTGGAAGACAGAAGTTAGAATAAAAAAATTGAAAAATATAAAAAAATGAAACAGATAATTATTAGCATATTTATAGGGTGGCTTGGATGTGGAATAGCATTTTCTCAAACAATAGATGATTATTTTAAAATAGCATCAGAAAATAACCCTGAACTTAAAGCCAAGCACAAAGAGTTTGAAGCAGCTTTGCAGAGAGTTTCGCAAGTTAACTCCCTGCCCGACCCTACGTTTTCATTTGGATATTTTATTTCTCCAGTTGAAACACGTCTTGGGCCACAACAGGTAAGGTTCTCACTTACACAACTATTTCCTTGGTTTGGGGCTTTAAAAGCACAAGGGGATGCTGCTGCATTAATGGCTGAAGCAAAATTTCAACTTTTTATGGATGCTCGGAATAAATTATATTTTAAGGTAGCCGCTGCTTTCTATCCTTTATATGAATTAAATGATTGGATAAAAATTGAAGCAGAAAACATCCGTATTCTTGAATCATACAAAACCATTACAACCAAAAAGTTTGAAAATGGAAATGGATCTATGGTAGATGTATTACGAGTGGATATTATGCTGAAAGACGCACAAACCAATCTGAATATTTTAAAAGCTAAAGAAAAACCGCTTACAATTATTTTCAATAAATTACTTAACCGACCAGAAAATGAACTTGTAGTAATGGCAAGTTCTTTAAAAACACAAAACCTACCAGAAAATTTCCGTAAAGATTCTCTGCTTACTGCTAATCCAACTTTAAAAGCATTGGATTTAAAATTGGAAGCAAGTAAAGCCACAGAATTAGCATCACAAAAGCAAGGGTTGCCAAAATTTGGAATTGGGTTGGATTATGTTATGGTAGGTAAACGCAGCGATGTAACCATGCCTGACAATGGTAAAGATGTAATAATGCCAATGATAACTATGACTATTCCTATTTTCAGGGGTAAGTACAACGCATCGGTAAAAGAAGCCCAATTGATGCAAGAAAGCTATGCGTATCAAAAAGAAGAAATGACGAATAGCTTACTATCCAATTATGAAATGGCATGGTTTGAAATTCAACAACAACAGCAACTTTTAGAGCTTTATGAACAGCAAATACAAACCACTCAACAATCGTTGAACTTGCTTTTTACTTCGTATGGAAACTCGGGTAAAGAGTTCGAAGAGGTATTGAGAATGCAGCAACAATTATTGAAATATCAGAAAATGAGAGCCACAGCTTTGACTCAATATCAAATTGCTGTAGCAAAAATCAATTACTTAACATCAAAAACATACTAAAATGAAAAATATAAATAAAAACACCATTTACATAGCCGCAGCTACTTTGGTAATAGGACTGTTAATAGGTTGGTTCATTTTTGGAGGGCAGAAAAACGCTCCTAAAGACGAGCATAAACATACTACCGAAATAGCAGGAGAAACCATTTGGACCTGCTCCATGCATCCTCAAATCAGAAAAAATGAACCGGGCGACTGTCCTATTTGTGGTATGGATTTAATTCCTCTCGAAAATGAGCAAGAGGGTGAAATTGACCCGATGGCAATTAGTATGTCGCCAACGGCTATGCAATTAGCTAATGTGAGTACTGCTCTTGTGGGAAAAATGAAACCTATAAAACAAGTTCGGTTAAATGGAAAAGTACAAGTTGATGAGCGTTTAGTTTATTCACAATCATCACATATTCCAGGCAGGGTAGAAAAGTTAATGGTAAATTTTACTGGTGAATTTGTAAACAAAGGACAAACCATTGCAAGTGTTTATTCTCCCGAATTGGTTATGGCTCAGGAAGAATTGTTTGAGGCTCAAAAAATGATGGAAACTCAGCCGCAACTTTTTAATGCAGCGAAAGAAAAATTGAAAAATTGGAAACTTTCAGACAATCAAATAGAAGGAATATTAAAAAATGGTAAAATACAGGAAGAGTTTCCAATACAAGCAGATGTATCTGGTTATGTGACCAAAAAAATAATCAATCTGGGCGATTATGTTCGTAAAGGAGAAACACTGTATGAAATCGCTAATCTTTCAAAAGTGTGGGTGTTGTTTGATGTATATGAATCGGATATTTCATGGATAAAAAAAGGAGATAACATTACGTTTACCATTTCTTCGCTTCCCGGAGAAAGTTTTGAAGCCTCCATTACCTATCTCGACCCAGTAATAGACCCAAAAACAAGAGTTGCAAAAGCACGAATTGAATATAATAATACAACTGAAAAGTTAAAACCAGAAATGTTTGTTTCAGGGGTGGTTGAAGCAAAATTAACCAACAAGTCGAACTCGCTGGTGGTACCAAAGACGGCTGTGATGTGGACAGGAAAACGTTCGGTAGTTTATGTTAAAAATACAAATGCTAAAGGGGTAAGTTTTATAATGCGTGATGTAACTCTTGGGGCAGCATTAGGAGATAGTTATATTATTAAAGAAGGGTTGGAAGAAGGCGAAGAAATTGCCGTTAATGGAACATTTAGCATAGATGCAGCAGCTCAATTAGCAGGTAAACCAAGCATGATGAATCCAGAAGGGGGCGTTGCAATGACAGGGCACAACCATGGAGAAACGAACATAGAAGACAGCAAAACTACTGATAACCAAAAAGATGTAAAAACAAACAAACCTATTTCTATTAGTAAGGAAGCAAAAAAAGCACTTCAACCTGTTTATGCGGATTATCTTAAACTCAAAGATCTTTTGGCTGCAGATAATGTGGAAGATGCCAAAAAAGTAGCTGTATCTATGCAAAATAATCTCTCAAAAATTAATATGAGTATATTTACAGGAGAGTCTCATACTGTTTGGATGAAATTTAGCAGCAATTTAAAAAATACCTTACAACATGTGCCTCATTTATCAAACATTGAAGAAGTAAGAGAGAAGTTTTACCAAATTTCCATTACCATGATTGAAATGACCAACACGTTAAATCCTTTTGATAAAACACTATACATTCAATATTGTCCTATGGCTAATAACGATAAAGGAGCCGACTGGTTAAGTTCGGAAAAGGAAATTAAGAACCCTTATTTTGGGAAGTCTATGCTTAAGTGCGGGGAAGTAACGAAAGAAATTAAATAAATTTTATTAATCATTTAAAACCAAAAAACAATGAAAAAACAAATTTTAACTATCGGAACAGCAATCTTATTAATTGCAGGAAGCACTATGTTTTCAGCTTGTGGAAACTCAGAAACAAAACATCACGAAGACATGAATCATGATGAAAATATGGAAATGACTGATGAGCATGCAGAACACACACATTATCAATGTCCGATGAAGTGCGAAGGTGAAAAAATGTATGAAGAACCTGGTACTTGCCCTGTTTGCGAAATGGATTTGAAAGAAATAGAGTAAAAAAAGGTTTTACACTACTCTAACAAAGTAAAATTATATAATGTGGCTAAAGCCCTATAGTAGTTTATTTTTAATAGCCCCGACCTTAAGGTCGGGGTAATCGTAGTTAATTTATATTGTTGGCTTTAGCCACATTAGTCGGTTAGTAGTGTAAAAGTTTATTTCTTTTCTTCTTTCTTATAATCTAATTTTCCTCCCCAAAAACGCATTTGTTGGAGTGCCCAATTGATTCTTCCATTCAAATATGGGCTAGGATGTTTTGCATTATATTTTAAGGGGTTGGGCAAAACAATAGCTAAAGTTGCGGCTTGTCTTTTGGTCATTTTAGCTGCAGTGGTTTTAAAAAATGTTTGGGAAGCAGCTTCCGCACCATACACCCCATCACCCAATTCAACAATATTCAAATAGACCTCCATAATCCGTTCTTTGCTCCAAAAAGTTTCTATTAAAAAGGTGAAATAAACCTCAAATCCTTTTCTTATCCAACTTCTTCCGGGCCACAAAAACACATTTTTAGCAGTTTGCTGACTAATGGTACTTGCTCCTCGTTTGCGTTTGCTTTTTTCGTTGTGCTTTATCGCTTTTTCAATAGCTCCAAAATCAAATCCTCGATGTTTTAAAAAATTTTGATCTTCCGTACATACCACTGCCAATTGCAAGTCAGGAGAAATTTTCTCGAGAGGTTTCCATGTTTTTTTTAATCTCACTTCCCTCCCATCTATTTTTTGTTCCACCATCCGAATAACCATTAAAGGCGATACATATACAGGAATCCATCTTAGCAGAATAACCATTCCTATTGTAATAGCAAAATACCACAACAATATATTTCTCATCCAACGGAGAACTTTTTGCATAAAATGAAGTTGTTTAAAACAAAACAAAAGTAATATAAACATACCTAAGTTTTTCTCATGAAATATTTTTCGTTAGACAAAACATCAATAATTTTATTAAAAATAAGATTGGATTAACAAATTATATAAAAAAGATTGTTTTTTACTCTCCCCTAACCCCTCTCATCAAAAGAGAGAGGAAAAGTTATCGCAAGATAACTTGGGGTGAGTTAAAACAATCTCAAATACAACTTTAATTTATGTTTTAAAAAAACTATATGCTTAAATACATTATAGATTGAAAGACACAAAATTTCAACGTAAACACTTACTTTTTTACTATAATTTCTTACTTTTATCCTACCTAACAAAAACTATAAATTATGGCTGTTCAACTTCCTTTTAATTTTAATCAGTGGATAGAAGAAAACAAAGACAAACTAAAACCACCAGTGGGAAATAAAAATATGTATCCGCTAGGAAAGGATTTTATTGTGATGGTTGTTGGCGGACCAAATGCTCGAAAAGATTATCATTATAACGAAACAGAAGAATTATTTTATCAGCTAAAAGGTGATATAGAAGTAACCATACAAGATGAAGGAAAAGCTGTAAAAGTCCCTATAAAAGAAGGTGATATGTTTTTGCTTCCTGCTAAAGTGCCACATTCACCAGTACGTTCAGAAGGCTCTATAGGGTTGGTGATAGAAAGAGTACGTACAGGCACTGATTTTAAAGATGGACTAATGTGGTTTTGCGAAAAATGTAATAACAAACTCTACGACCATTATTTTCCACTTACAAACATAGAAAAAGACTTTTTACCTGTTTTTGAACTTTATTACAATTCGGAAGAACTCCGTACTTGTAAAAAGTGTGGATATACTATGGAAACAGATGCTAGATTTACTAACTAATCTTTCAAGTCTAACAGGTTTTTAAAACCTGTTAGGTTGTTTAACAATTATCAAATGAACAATTCCAACTATCGTATAAACGCCCACGGACATATTTTGCCCGAACCTCATCAAATACCTTCATTCATGAAAGAGAAGAAGTTGTTTTGGATAGATGAGGATAAAAAATTTATGCGTCAAGGAACATGGTCTCGACCAATCACAGATAAAAGCTTTTTTTTGAATGAGAAGATGGAGTGGATGGAGAAAAATAATATCGACCATGCAGTAATGCTCAATTTATCTCAAATTTATTGCAACGGTTGGGAAAAACAAGATGCCATAGATGCGATTCAATGGCAAAATGATTTTAATGCTTCAGTGCAACAGCAGCACCCCGATAAGTTTACTTGTGGGTTTGTGGTGCAGCCTTTATACATTGAGCACGCATTGAAAGAAATTGTACGTTGTGTGGAAAAGCAACACATGAAATTACTGTGTTTACCTACTCATTTTTTAAACGCTCAGAACCAATGGGTTTCTATTGCCGATGAAGTGGTTTTCCCTATTTATGAATTAGCCAATAAATATAAATTAGCCATAGAAATTCATCCTTATGATGGTGAAAAAATGGTAGCATTAAAAGATGAATATTGGCGTTTTCATTTGGTGTGGATGATGGCTCAATCGGCAGATGCATTACACATATTTACGCTTAAAAATATTCCTCATCGTTTTCCAAATATCAGAACGTGTTTTGCTCATGGTTGTATGCTGGGACAGGCAAATTTTGGTAGAAGAGTACAGGGTTTTGAAGGCAGACCCGATTTATTTCAAGCTGTTGAACATCCTAAAACTACACTCGGTCATCCCAATTTATTTTTTGATACCTTGGTGCATGATGCTTATACGCTTCAACTATTAAAACATAGAGTGGGCACTACTCAAATTATTGCGGGATTAGATGATCCCTATCCGTTGGGTGAAATGGAAAATGAACACGGTTCTTATCCTGGAAAAGTAATAGATGATGCGGTGCAATTAAACATTCTGTCGCCAGAAGAGGCAAAAGCTATTTGGCATAACAATGTGTTGAAATGGTTGGGATAGTTTTTCTTTTGAGTCTGTCTATAATATCCGATTTTTTCGTTATTCTTGTTTTAAAAACCAGTCATTTACGAAAGTAAACTGACTTCGCTTCTTCCTCCTTGCAAGGCATAATCAAAGAAATCTTTGCTTCTGCTCTTGCTTCGTTCGTCAGTTCCTGATTTTCAAAACTGCGAAAGCCTCAAACTCGAACATTATAGTTCAGCCTCTCGACTTTATGGACAGACTCTATTTAGTTCAACTAAGGGGATGGGACAAAATAAAGACCTATAGAAATAGTTAGGATAATTTTTCTTTAGTCCAACCAAAATCCTTACCTGTAGGATATTCAAAAACTTCCAAGTGAAAATAAGGAACAGCTGCCAAAATATGATCGAAAATATCTGCCATGATGTGTTCGTAATTTGCCCAAGCTTTATCTTTACTAAAAGCATACACTTCTAAAGGAACTCCTGTTGGGGTGGGTTCCAACTGACGTGTCATTATCATCATTTCTTTATTAATTGCCGGATGCTGATGTAAATAAGAATCAACATATTTTCTAAACAAGCCAAAATTGGTCATGTTTCTACCATTAATCAATACCGATTTATCAATATTATTTTGCTCGTTATGTTTATCAATATCTGTTTGACGGTGGTCTATGTAATCTGCAACCAATTGAATTTTTTTGAAATCAGCTATTTCTTCTTTGGTTAAAAATTTAATGCTGGTAGATTTAATGATGACAGCACGTTTAATTCTTCTGCCATCCGACATGCTCATGCCACGCCAGTTTTTAAACGAATCGGAAATTAAATAATAGGTAGGAATAGTAGTAATGGTATTGTCAAAATTTCTCACTTTTACGGTAGAAAGGTTAATTTCATACACATCTCCATCTGCCCCATATTTTTCCATGGAAATCCAATCGCCAATTCTTACTGTATCGTTTACACTTACCTGAATACTAGCTACAAAACCTAAAATGGTGTCTTTAAAAATTAACAACAATACAGCTGATAAAGCCCCTAAAGCAGTTAAAAAGTGTAAAAACGGTTTACCAGTTATGATAGAAAAAATAATAATAAACCCAAACAGCCAAGTAATAATCATAAACACCTGAATATAACTTTCTATAGGTTTATCTTTAAATGCGGTAATAGTTTTAAGAAAATCTTTAAATGTGGTTAAAATACTTCTTGTCAGCCATATACTTAATACTACTACCAACACACTAACCAACATTTCGGCATATTTTTCTAAATGTGGAAAGTCTATTAAAATATTAGGGACAAAAGATGAAATAACATAAAGTGTTACCAAGTTAGAAAGGTGTAAAAAGGTCTTGTTTTCCACTAAAAAGTCATCAAACTTAGTTTTTGATTTTGAAGCTAAATTATGTACAATTTTTTCTGAAAAAAATCGAAGCACTTTATAAAGAACAAATCCTACTACTAATAATAAAATAAGATTAATGAACACATTGGCATAAATTGCCATGGTTTCAGAAATATTTGTTTGGTCTTTTAATAATCTGAAAAAAAATCGGGTGATTGCTTTCGTTTCCATAATTCAATTTTTTGCAAACTTACTAAATGTTAGCGTTAAAGGAAATTGTTGTTGGTTAAACTAAGCACTTAAATTAATTCGTAGCATCCAAACCTAATTAGTGTTTGTCCATAAAGTCAGTGTCTAGTTCATAATGTTCGAGTTCAAGGCTTGTGAAGTTTTTAATCGTCAGGAGTTTACTTATGTAAATGACTGCGATAA
>Ga0100377_1001222_pt1 | contig 22278 bp, 15 predicted proteins | sample CryGeymeta201501_FD_83664 | JGI IMG/M metagenome (GOLD analysis project Ga0100377, IMG submission 83664) | Groundwater microbial communities from Crystal Geyser aquifers in Utah, USA - Crystal Geyser metaG 2015-01 | ecosystem: Environmental > Aquatic > Deep subsurface > Groundwater | place: USA...
CTGAGGGCCGCGCCTTTCGGCCTGCCCCCCCTACGTTAGGCGGGCCCCCCCCCCCCCCCCCTCCCAGGAGCCCCCATGTCCGGAAGCATCGACTACGACACGCAGGTCACCACCCTGCACGGCGAGCAGACCGATCTGGGCGCCTACCGCGGCAAGACCCTGCTCATCGTCAACACGGCGAGCAAGTGCTGCTTCACCCCGCAGTACCAGGGCCTGGAGAAGCTGTGGGAGAAGTACCGGGAGCAGGGCCTGGTCGTGTTGGGCTTCCCCTGCAACCAGTTCGGTCAGCAGGAGCCCGGCAGCGCCGAGGAGATCCAGGAGTTCTGCCAGCTCAACTACGGCGTGAGCTTCCCGATGTTCGCCCGCATCGAGGTCAACGGCCCGGACACCCACCCGCTGTATGTCCAGCTCAAGCACGCCGCCCCTGGCCTGCTGGGCAGCGAGGGCATCAAGTGGAACTTCACCAAGTTCCTGGTCGGCCCCGATGGCCAGGTCCAGCGCCGCTACGCCTCCCAGGACACACCCGAGAAGATCGACGGTGACCTCGCGCAGCAGCTGGGCCGCTCGTACCTGCGGCCCCAAGTCCCTACCGAGTAGGATCGAAACCCAATGTCGTATGTGCTCCGGGACCTGGGGCCTCCGGTACTAGCGGCTTCTCAGAGGGGGGCTCGCGCCCCCCTTGCTCGCCATGCGGCGAGCCCCCCCGCGTCGGGCGCTGCGCGCCCGAAGTCCACGCGACCACGGGCTGATCCGTACTCGGTAGGAATTTCGGGTCGCGCGTACTAGGGCAGGCCTCGCGCCCGCCCCTCAGGGGGCCGCGTCGGCGCAGCAGCGGAAGCCGGTCCGGGCGCTCTTGTAGCCGGGGCCGAAGGTGTCGTTGCGCCGATAGCAGCGGGCGTGGTCCTCGGGCGTGTCCCAGGCGCCGCCCAGCAGCACCGCGGTCTGGGCGGAGTCGCCGACCCACTCCTCGACATTGCCCGTCAGGTCGTAGACGCCCTGGGCCGTGACACAGCCCGGCAGCTCGCCGGAGTAGACAGGGCGGTCTTCATCGCCGCGCATGTCGTCCCAGCAGCGGTGCTCGTCGTGGTCGTCGCCGTAGGGGTAGGCGGTGCCCTCGATCATGTCGTCGGCGAACTGTCCGTTTCCGTTGTCGTCCACGGCGCGGGCACCCTGGCAGGCGCTGACCCACTCCTCCTTTGTGCACAGTCGCTTGCCGGCCTGGGCGCAGGCGTCGCGGGCCTGGGCCCAGCTCAGGCCCATGGCCGGCACCTGGTGCTTGCCGACGGTGGCGGCACCGTTCACGATGGAGGCCTCGAAGGTGTCGATGCGGAAGGCCAGGCCCCCCAGGGACTCGGCCTGCATGGGCGGCAGGTCGGCGGGGACCGGTGCCACCGCCCCGGCCGCCTCGCGCTGGGCCCCGGCCCGCTGGGCGGCCTGCTGGGGCGTCGCGCCCAGGGCGGTCTCCAGGGTGCGGGCCATGGACTCGGCCGAGGAGCCCGAGCGGTAGAGCTTGCCGTCGATGAAGATGCGCGGCGTGCCGTGGATGTCCAGGGAGGCGCCGACCTCTGCGTCGTGGCGCACGACCTCCAGGGGGGCCTGGCTCGCCATGCAGGCATCGAGGCTCGCCCCCTCGGCCCCGGCCTGGATGGCGTAGGCCCGCAAGGAGGGCTCGCTCAGATCGTGCTGGTTCTTGTAGGCCCGGTCGTGGAAGGCCCAGAAGCGGCCCTGGTCCTGGGCGCAGACGGCGGCCTTGGCGGCGTCACAGGCCGAGCGGTGCAGGTCGTGGCTGACCCCGGGGTTGCAGGCGGTATTCATGGGGAAGTGCTTGCACACGAAGAGCACGCGGTCGCCGTAGCTGGCCTCCAGGCGGCCCAGCTCGGCGCGGGCCCGCTTGCAGTAGCCGCACTCCAGGTCCCCGAACATGACGACGGCGACGCGGGCGTCGCGGTTGCCGGTCCATGCGTCGTCGGGGTCGAGCTGGAAGGTGGCTTGCTTGCCCTTCTCGGTCTGGACCGTGAAGGACAGGGGCGGCGCCTGGCCCTTCGGGTCCTGCCCCCGCTCGGCGGCCTGCTCGGCGACCTGGGGGCCGCCGGATCCCGACAGGGGCGCGCGGAACAGGCGCTCGCCGCCGATGGCGAGCAGCATCATGGCCAGCAGCAGGCCGCCAGCCTGGAGCAGCAGGGCGCGGGAGGGCCAGGGGAGACGCCCCGCGGCCAGGGCCAGGACCAGGATGGCGGCGTCCACGCCGTAGGAGCGCAGGCACCACGCACAGACGTAGTGCAGCTCGGTCTTGGAGATGGTGAACAGGAGCACGGCGGTGAGCACCGACCGCACGCCGCCCGCCAGGATCAGGGTGTGCGCCCCCTCCCGCCCGCGCAGGGCCAGCACGACCAGGCCGAGCAGCGTGCCGTACAGACCCACGGCCAGGCTGGCGATGGGGATGCCCAGCAGCTCGCTGTAGGCGCTGGTGTTCACGATGTTGCAGTTGACCTGGGCAGAATCGGTGCAGCCGATGAGCTCCTGGACGCCCGTGCCGTAGAGCTGGGTGTCGTGGTGCCAGGTCATCAGCAGGCCGATGAACAGTCCAAAGAGCGGCACCGGAACGAGCAGGCCCAGGGCCAGGGTGCGGCGGCTCGTCGGGCTTGTTCCAGCGCCGCGTCCAGCTCGGCCAGGCCCTTGTCCTCACTGTAGCCGGTGTGAAGCCAGGCAAGCCCGCCCTTGCGGTCGAAGAGGAACATGGTGGGCATGGCGCTTACGCCGAGCTGCCGAGCTGCCGCGCTGCTGGGCGTCGGGGTCGAAGGCGACCGGCAGGTCGAAGTGGACCCGGAGCAGGAAGCGGTCGGCGGGGGCACGCTCCTTGTCGACGTTGATGGCGACGATGGCCACCTCGGGGTGGGCCTTGGCCCAGTCCGCCAGGGCTGGCAGCTCGCGCTGGCAAGGGCCACACCAGCTCGCCCAGAAGGTCATGATGACGGGCTGGCCCTGGTGCGCGGCCAGGGAGAAGGTCCCGCCCTCGCGCAGGGGCAGCGCGGCCCGGGCGGCGGCGGGATCCACCCCGGCCTGTTGGACGGCCTGGAAGTCGGCCAGGGGGATCATCTCCGGCGCCGCGAGGGCGGGCAGGGACAGCAGCAGCAGGAGCACGAGGCCTCCTGGGTCCGGGGCGGGGGGGGCACAGGCGGGCCATCCGGTGACGGCGACGCGCGCGGCCTCCCCTGTACACGCCTGTCGCCGCGACCATCCCGCTGACAGCGCGGCCGTGGGCGGACGTAAGCGGAAAGTGGCCTCAGATGCCCAGGCGGGTCTCCATGTCCTGCCGCAAGGCTGCCAGGCGCTCCGCGGCCCGGGCCCGGGCGGTGGCCAGCGCCTCGCCCTCGCCCACCGGGCTTCGCGCCTCGAAGTACAGCTTGAGCTTGGGCTCGGTCCCCGAGGGGCGGACCAGCACGCGGCCGCCGCCGGCCAGGTCGAAGGCCAGCACATCGCTGGAGGGCAGGTGCAGGGGCTGGACCTCGCCGGTCTGCAGGTCCTGGCGGGTGCCCTCGCGCACATCCCGCAGGAAGGCGACAGCCAGGCCGCCGATCTTCCGGGGCGGGTCGGCCCGCAGGGCGTCCATGAGGCTCCGGATCCGGGCCTGGCCCTCGGAGCCGGGCAGGACCAGGCTCTTCTGGGCGGAGAGGACCACGCCGTAGGTGCGGGCGAGCTCGTCGAGGGCGTCGGCGAGGCTGCGGCCCTGGGCCTTCAGCCAGCTCGCCAGGTCCAGCATGATCAGGGCGGCGCTGATCCCGTCCTTGTCGTGGACCACCTCGCCGACCGAGTAGCCCAGGGCCTCCTCGAAGCCGAGCACGAAGGGGCCGTCCCAAGCCAGGGCGGCGCGGGCCAGCCACTTGAAGCCTGTGAGCACCTCGGCGCAGGCGGCGCCGTGGGCCGTGGCCACGTCGCGCAGCATGCTGCTGCTGACGATGGTGGTCGCCACCAGGGGCTGGCCGGCGCCACCGGTGGGCGCGCGGTGGGCGAGCAGGTCCTCGGCCAGCAGCAGGCCGACCTGGTCCCCGCTCAGGCGCCGCCAGCCGCCCTTGCCGTCGGGGATGGCCACGGCCAGCCGGTCGGCGTCGGGGTCATTGGCGAGGATCAGGTCCACGCCGTGGGCGCTGGCCAGGGCGAAGGCGAGGTCCAGGGCGCCCTTCTCCTCGGGGTTGGGCAGCTTCACGGTGGGGAAGTCCCCGTCGGGATCGCGCTGCTCGGGCACGCAGATGGGCTGAGCGTGCCCGGCGGCGGCCAGGACCTGGGAGAGGGTGTCCCAGCCCACGCCGTGCATGGCGGTGTAGACCGCACGGGCGCCCTGCATGGGGTGGACGCGCAGGGCCAGCACGGCCTGGAGGTAGGCCTGGAGCTGGGTGGGGGGGATCGACTGCAGCTTCCCGGCCTTCCGCAGGCCGACCAGGTCGGCGACGGGCACGGTGCCCTGGGCCGCCTGGGTGATGCGCTCCGAGATCCGCGTGTCCAGGGGGGCCGTGATCTGTCCGCCGTGGCCCCAGTAGACCTTGATGCCGTTGTCCTGGGGCGGGTTGTGGCTGGCCGTCACCATGATGCCGGCCGCGCAGCCCAGGAAGGTGGTGGCGTGGGCCAGGATGGGGGTCGGCACCACCGAGTCGGACAGCCAGACCGGCAGGCCCATGGCGCCGAGCACCGCCGCGCTGTCCTCGGCGTACTCCCGGCTGCCGTGTCGCCCGTCGTAGCCGATGACCACGCCGCGCTCGGTGGCGCCCTGGCCCTCATCCAGCAGGGCCCGGCCCACGCCGGCCGCGACCTGGCGCGCGACCAGGCGGTTCAGGCGCCCCGGGCCCGGCCCTCGGGCGCCGCGGATGCCGGCCGTGCCGAAGCCCAGGCGCTCGCCGAAGCAGCTTCGCAGCGCGGCCTCGTCCTGCTCTCGCACCATGCGGTCGATCTCGGCGCGGGTCTGGGGATCGGGATCCTGGGCCTGCCAGGCCAGGGCGGCCTGGACCAGGTCGGCCAAGGAGTCCGGGAGGGCGCCTGGGCGAGGACCGGGGAGGGAGCCCGGGGGGGCGTCGGGGAGGGAGTCGGTCACGGCGTCTCCAGGGGCGGCCAGGAGCAGGCGAGGCGGAAGCCCAGCTCAGCGGCCCGGTGGTCGGGGCGGTGGTAGTGGCGGTCGGCGGCCCGGGCGTCGCGCTCGTTGCCGAGCCAGAAGCCACCGCGGTCCACGCGGGGGGAGTCGTCGGGGTCGTCGAGGGGCGGGCGGACCCGGCAGTCGGGCTCGGGAGGCAGCTCGTGGAAGGCCTCCAGGCACCAGTCGCGGACGTTGCCTGCCAGGCCGCGGACCCCGTAGATGCTCTCGTCGGCCGGCCAGTCCTGGACGTCGGCGGGCTGGGCGGGGCCGGCGTGGCTCAGGCGGGTGCAGGCCCGGCTGGGGTCGAAGTGGTGGCCCCAGGGGTAGGGCCGCTCGTCAACGCCTCGGGCTGCTTTCTCCCACTCCCACTCGCTGGGCAGGCGCCAGGGCTGGCCGGTGCGGTCCGCCCACCAGGCCGCGTAGGCGGTGGCGCCGTACCAGCTCACCATGATGACCGGCTCCTCGGGGCGCCAGGTGTCTCCGTTGGCGTCGACGCTGAGCTGGAAGTGGCCCTGCGGATCGCGGCGCAGGATCTGGGCGCCGGCCGGGCCCAGGCCCGAACCCCGCTCGCGGGGGGCCACCTCCAGGGCCTGCCCGGCCTGGCCCCGGTCCACGAGGTCGTCCAGGAAGGCGATGTACTCGCGGTTGGTGACGGGGAAGCGCCGCATGACGAAGCCATCGACCCACAGGCGACGACGGGCGGCCGAGCCGATGGCGACCAGGTCTCCGCCGACCACGCACCAGCCCGGCGGGACGTAGACGCAGCTGTCGTCCCACAGGTCCGCGGGGGGGAGGGGGATGGCGACCGGGTTCAGGGCGTCGGGGGGCTGGGCCGACCAGTGGGCGCCGCGGGCCACGCGGACCGGCAGCGAGACCGGCGCGTGGCCCGGGCTGCGGAGGACCAGCAGGTGGTCGCCGTGGGGCAGGGCGACGGCCTGCAGCGGCGTCGTGCCCAGCAGGCCGGCCGGCTGGGGCACCAGGCGCCGGTCTCGCTGCACGACGCGGAAGTGCCGGACCTCGGCGCCTGATGGCTCGGTGTCCAGGCTCAGGGCGCCCTCGCCGCGCAGGTAGGTGCGCAGGCGGGCGCGCGAGGGGTGGTGGGGCGGCAGGGCGTCGACGTGGCGGCCCAGGCGGACCAGGGCCCGCGCGGCGGCCAGGGCGTCGCGGGCCGTCTCGGCCTCGGCGTGACGGGCCATGCTGCGGGCCGCCAGCTCGGCGTGGGCCTCGGGCAGGCTGGGGTCCACCATCAGGGCGCCCTGCAGGCCCAGCTCCACCTCGCCCTCGCGGACCTCGGCCTGGGCGCGGAGCTGGGTGGCTTCGTCCAGCAGGGCCCAGGCGGCGTGCTTCTCCTCTTCCGGCGCCCAGCTCGGGACCTCGTCCAGGTCCGCGGCGGCCTGGGCCTCCAGCCGGGCGGCTTCGACGCGCAGCGCGATGGCCTCGGGCAGGGTGTTGCGGGCCTTGGCGACCAGGGCCAGGGCGTGGTCCCGCTTGTGGGCGCCGTCCAGCCAGGTGCGCACGGCCACGCTGAGCAGGCCGGCGTGACCCAGGCGGGCGCCGGGCTCGCGGGCCATGGCGCGCACGCACAGCTCGACCAGCTCGTCGGGCAGCGGCAGCTCGGAGCTGGGGACCGGCGAGGGCCCGGCCCGCACATCCTCGATGACGGTGCGCAGATCGGGGCCGCGGAAGGGCGAGCGGTTGCACAGGATGCCGTAGAGGATGCAGCCCAGGGCGTAGACGTCGGCCCGCGGGTCCACGGCCGGAGGCGGGCTGCGCAGCAGCTCGGGGGCGATGTAGGAGGGGGTCCCGACGACCTTGCCGTAGGGGATGGGCGTGCCGGCGGGCAGGGACAGGCCCCAGTCGACGACCAGGACCTCGCCGTGGGCGCCGACCATGATGTTCTGGGGCTTGAGGTCGCGGTGGACCAGGCCCTCGCCGTGGGCGTAGGCGACGGCCTCACAGGCGGCCTGGAAGACGGAGACCAGACGCGGCAGGCTCCAGCCGTCCCGGGTCGTGCGCCAGCCCTCGTCCGAGGCCGCGTGGACCTCGGACACGTGGGCCCGCAGGGTGCGACCGTGGATCTCCTGCATGGTGAAGTAGACGCGCCCGTCCGGCAGGCTGCCGATCTCGTGCACGGGCAGGATCCCGGGGTGCTGGAGGCGGGCGATGGTGCGGGCCTCCTCCAGGAAGCGGCGGACCCCGGCCCCTGCGTCGGGCAGCATGATCTTCATGGCCACGGTCCGACCGAGCTCGTGGTCCCAGACCCGACGCACCTCGCCGACGGCCCCGCGGCCCAGCAGCCCGCGGTCCTCGTAGCGGCGCGCCGGATCCGGCGCCGACCCGGGGGGCGGAGGCTCGGCGATGCCGCCGCCCGCGGGGCCTCCCAGGGTGCTGCCCACTGCGCTGCCCGCGGTTCCGATCGCGGGGGAGCCGTGGCGGTCAAGCGGGGTCTCGAGGATCCAGGTGCCGCCGTCCGACAGCTCGGTGTCCGGGGGGGCGGCGGTGGCCGGGCCCTCGGTGCTGTCGGGTGGGCGGCGGTGCCCGCTCACGGTGCGAGCTGCTCCAGCAGGAGGCGTCGGGCGAGCTGGGGGTCGGCCTTGCCGCGGGTCGCCTGCATCACCTGGCCCATGAAGAAGCCCTGCAGGCGCTGCTCACCGGCGCGGTAGCGCGCCAGCTCGTCGGGGTGGCGGGCCAGGATCTCGGCGATGGCCGCGGTCACGACGCCGTCGTCGGACAGGCTCGCCAGGCCCAGGCGGCTGACGAGCTCGGCGGGGTCACCGCCCTGGGCCAGCAGGCTGTCGAGCACGGTGCGGGCGGCGCGGCTGGTGACCGTGCCGGCCTCGACCAGGGCGACCAGCTTGCCGATGGCGGCGGCGTCGCAGCGAAGGCCCGAGAGCTCGCCGCCGGGGACCGCGCCGCGCAGATCGTGCACGATGAACCGGGCCACGGCGGCCGGGTCGGCGTGGCGGACGGCGTCCAGGGCGAAGGCCGCGGTGGTGAGGCCGCCGCTGAGCACCTCGGCCTCGTCCTCGCCCACGCCGAGCTGGAGCAGGGCCTGCATGGCGGCGGCCAGGGCCGGATCGGCGGCCCGCGCCTCGGCCCGTGCCTCGCTGGCCGGGCGCTTGCGACGGCGGCGGCGCTCGTCCTCTCCCTCGGCCGAGGCCGGGCGGGTGGCTGTCGTGCCAGCCGCTGTGCCCGGCTCAGCCGCGGTGGGCTGCTCCTGGCGGCGCACCCAGGTGTCCTTGAGGGTGGTCGTCCGGTTGAGGACCAGGGGCCCCGCACCGTCCACGGCGAAGTAGCCCTGGCGCAGGAGCTGGACCCGGTCGCCCGCGGCCAGCTCGGCGGCGGCTGGCTCCAGCCAGCCCTGGACCGTGACCAGGCTCTCGGGGTTCACCAGCTCCAGGAAGTCCCGGCCCGAGGGGTCCGCCATGGGGGTCGGGCTCAGCAGGAGCTGGTCGTACAGGTGCAGCTCGGCGGGGACCGCGCCCTGGGCCGGCACCCAGTGGATGCTGCCCATCTTGCGGCCGGTGTCGCCGCCCCGGGTGTCCCGGTCGACGCTCACGACGATGCGGCGGACGCGGCCCTGGGCGTCCAGGTCATGACCCAGGTGCCGCACGGCGTAGGCGCCGAGCAGCCGCACCTCGCCGCCGGGGACCAGGCGCTTGAAGCCCTTGGGCGGCTCCACCTCGAAGTCCGCCCGGTCGATCCACAGGCGCTTGCCGAAGGGCAGGCTGCGGCCGCCCTCGGCGGGCTGGTCGGGCAGCCAGGGGAGCATCGGCAGCGCGTCGATCTCGTCCTCTCCCCAGCCCTCGACCACGACCTCCACCGGGTCCACCACGCCCATCATGCGGCGCGTCCGGGGCTCCAGCCACTCGCGGATCGCGTGGTCCAGCAGGGCGTACTCGACCTGGCTGTTGGTCTTGGCGACGCCCACCTTCTCGATGAAGGAGACCAGGGCCTGGGGAGGCACGCCGCGGCGGCGCAGGCCGGCCAGGGTCGGCATGCGCGGGTCGTCCCAGCCCGACACCAGGCCCTGGTCCACGAGCTGCTTCAGGCGCCGCTTGCTGGTGACGATGTACTCGACCTCCAGCCGGGCCATCTCGTACTGGTGGGGGCGGCGCTCGGCCGGCACGACCTCGGTCGCCTCGATCACCCAGTCGTACAGCGCCCGGTTGTTCTCGAACTCCAGGGTGCAGATGCTGTGGGTCACGCCCTCCAGGGCGTCTTCCAGGCAGTGGGCGTAGTCGTACATCGGGTAGATGCACCAGGCGTCGCCTGCCCGGTAGTGGTGGGCGTGCTTGATGCGGTACAGGATCGGGTCGCGCAGCAGCATATTGGGCGCGGACATGTCGATCTTCGCGCGCAGCACCTGGCTGCCGTCGGGGAACTCGCCGGCCCGCATCCGGTCCAGCAGGTCCCGGCTCTCGGCCGGGCTGCGGTCCCGGTAGGGGCTGTCCTGGCCCGGCTCGGTGACGGTGCCGCGGCGCTGGCGGATCTCGTCCTCGGAGCTGGAGTCGACGTAGGCCAGGCCCTTGTCGACCAGGCGCAAGGCGAGCTGGTACATCTGCTCGTACATGTCGCTGGCGAAGTACAGGCGCTGGTCGAAGTCGAAGCCCAACCAGCGGACGTCGGCCGCGATGTTCTCGGCGAACTCCATGGTCTCGGTCGTGGGGTTCGTGTCGTCCATACGCAGGTGGCAGCGGCCGCCGAAGTCCCGGGCCACGCCGAAGTCGACGACGATGGCCTTGGCGTGCCCGATGTGCAGGTAGCCGTTGGGTTCCGGTGGGAAGCGGGTCACCACCTGGCCGTCGTAGCGCCCGGCGGCGACGTCGCGGGCGGCGGCGGCGCGGAGGAAGTCGCGGCTGGCCAGGGCCTGGAGCGCATCCGCGCTCAGCGACTCGGCGCTCAGGGGCTCAGCGCTCGGGGGCGACGCGGTCCGGTCGGAGGACATCGGGGAGCTCCACGGGAGGGACACCTCGCCGTAGCCCTTCGCTGGAGGGCGAACAAGGGTCAGCCTGAGGGCGTCAGGACGCAGCGCCCTCGCTCTCGTCGGCGCTTTCGCTCTCGTCGGCGCCCCCGGCGGCGCCCTGGCTCTCGGCGGCGCCTTCGCTCCCACCGACCCGCGGCGCGCTCCCGCGTCCCCGTCGGGCGGGCGGCGGCTGGGGCCACTGCTCGGGGGGCAGGGCCAGGGCCCGCTCCACGCAGGCCAGCAGGATCCCGCCGTCGGTGCTGCGGGCGAGCTTGGGCGGCATGGCCCGGATCTCGGCCAGCTCGGCCCGGCTGGCGGGGCAACGAATGGCGAGGTCGATCATGCTCTCGTCCTTGAGCACCCAGCCGCGGGGCAGGTCGCGGTCCATGGCGGCCTGCTCGCGCCAGGCGGCCGCCTCGCGGAGCACGGCCAGGGCCCGGCGGGTCGGGCGCCGCATCTTGATGCGCTTCCAGGCGTCCTCGGGCTGCGTGCGGTAGCGATCCTCGTTGACCAGCGCGATCATGGAGCGCGCCACCACGGGCCCCTTGTCGGTCTCGTCCAGGCGGACCAGCAGGTCCTCATAGACCTTGCACAGCCAGGTCACGTCGGCCAGGGCGTAGTCGATCTGGCGCGGGCTCAGCGGGCGACGGCCCCAGTCGGTGGCCTGGGGCCCCTTGTCCAGCGTGATGTCCAGCACGTCCTGCACCAGGGTCCCGTAGCCGGTCTGGGCCCCCAGCCCGCAGGCGGCGGCGGCGATCTGCGTATCGAAGACCGGCGTCGGCAGGCGCTCGAAGCGCTGGAGGAAGACTTCGAGGTCCTGGCTGGCAGCGTGCATGACCTTGGTGGTGGCGGGGTCGTCCAGCAGGCCGAGCAGCGGCGCCAGGTACAGGCCGGGGGACAGGGTGTCGATGGCGGCCGCGTGTTCGCCGTGGGCCACCTGCACCAGGCACAGGCGCGCGTAGTAGCTGCGGTGCCGCATGAACTCGGTGTCCACGGCGATGTAGGGGGCGCCGGTGAGGTCGGCGCAGAAGTCGGCGAGGGCCGCGGAGTCGGTGATGAGCATGGAGCCTCGCGAGTGTGGCCAACCACATAGCCCGCTGGGTCGGGGAACCGGGCGGCGGGCTTGGCAAGGGGGCTGCGCCGAAGACGGAGCCATGCTTAAGGAGGCGGGCGACCCGGGCGGGGGAGGTGGGGGAGAGGGGGTTTCAGCGCCAAGAGTCACGGATAGGGGCCAGTATGAACAGGGTCCCACTTCACGCATTGGTCGGGTTGCTCGGCCTCGGCCTCAGTTTCGGTGCATGCGGAGATCACGGCGATGGCGCCGCGACCGGCGACGGCGGTGCGGCCGCAGTGGATGGTGGCGCGGCGACGACCGGCGACAGCGGTTCAATGGACAGCGGTTCAATGGACAGCGGTTCAATGGACAGCGGTTCGATGGACGGCGGTTCAATGGACAGCGGTTCGATGGACGGCGGTTCAATGGACAGCGGTTCGATGGACAGCGGCTCGACGGACGGCGGTTCGGCGGACGGCGGCTCCGTAGACACCGGCTCTGCGGATGGCGGTGCTGCGGACCTCGTGACGCGCGTCGTGCTCTCGGGCTCCGGCAGCGGGCGGGGGGCCGGCGGGTCGGCGAACCTGGCGACCACCGACCTCGACGGCGACGGGGTGGTTGACCTCGCGGTCGGCGCGCCTGCCTCGGGTGACAGCACGGTCTGGGTCGTCTCCCTCTCCCCGGCACCCGCGGCCAGCGCCCTGCTCGACGACGTGGCCTGGGCCGCCGTCGATGGTGATGCGATGGGTTGGCTCTCTGTCCAGCAGGGGGACAGCGACAGCGACGGCATTGGCGACCTGGTCGTCGGCAGTGGCGTCTCGCTGGATCCGACTGTCGGCGGTCCGGGCCAGGCCATGCTCTTCTCGGGAGGCAGCGCCCTGGCCGACGCGTCGGGCAGCAGCGACGCCCACGCTGTCGTCTCCAGCGTCTGGGATGACATGATCCGCATGACCAGCCTGGGCGATGTCGACGGCGACGGTGTTGCCGACATGGTGGTCGGCGCCGCGCTGGCCAACGACGCCCACTGGGAGTGGGGCAATGCCGGCGGCGTGGCCATCTTCCTGGGCGGGCACGCCACAGGCGCGCCCGTCCTGGGCGACGCCGATGAGGTGGCCTATGGGACGTACTTCGCGGTCGACCTGGGTGCCTCGGTGGCCGTGTCCGACACTGACGGAGACGGCTACGGCGACGTGCTCGCTGGCGCCCCGGGCTGGAGCGACGGCACCGGCGAGGTCTTCGTCCTGCGTGGTCGGACGCCGGTGCGCTGGGCGCACGACATGGCCAGCGCGGCGGCCGTGACCATCCAGGGTGGCGCAGGGGTCTCGGCCCTCGGCGCCGACCCCTTCTGCCGGCCCGTCGACATGGACGCAGACGGCCAGGTCGACCTGGTGCTGTCCAGCTCGGCTACGGGCCGGGTCTGGGGCTTTCACGACCTGCCCGGTCGCGGCTCCCTGTCCACCTCCGACGCCGACGTGGTGGTGGCGGGCGACGCCGACTCCTTCGGCGCCTCCGTGGCCTGCGACGGGGACTTCAACGGCGACGGCCAGGGCGACCTGGTGATCGGAGACCCGGAGCACGGCGACGCCGGGACCGTCTGGATCATGGGTGCGCCCTTCGCTCCCTCCATGACGGGCGTGCTCGATCCCGCCGACGCGCTGGCCACGGCGGAGGGGGCCGCTGCTGGCGACCGCTTCGGCGCCTCGGTGGCCGTGCTGCCCGACCTCGACGGCGACGGGCGGCCCGACGTGGCGGTCGGCGCGCCTGGACTGGACCACGGCGACACCGACGTCGGCGGCGTGGTGCTGCTCGGCTGGGAGTGAGAGCGCCCGCGGACCTCACGATCCTGAGGTCAAGCGGGCCCGGCAGCGCGATGAAGGGGCGCACCGGACTCGCGGGGTGAGGGGTCACCTCCCGAGTTCGGATCGTGTGGCGAACCGAATGGCCGAGGTGAGGGGTCACCTCCCGAGTTCGGATCGTGTGGCGAACCGAATTGCCGGGGTGAGGGCTCACCTCCCGAGTTCGGATCGTGTGGCGAACCGAATTGCCGGGGTGAGGGCTCACCTCCCGAGTTCGGATCGTGTGGCGAACCGAATTGCCAGGGTGAGGGCTCACCTCGTTCGTTCGGTTCCTCTGTCTACGTGCGGGGGCCGCAGCTCAAGGGGCAGAGAGGCTGCTACGTGTATGCACGCGCCGGGGCTACCCCGCGCGCAGGTCCGCTCGCAGTGCCGCCACCGCGCCCTCATCGACATGCAACACCCGAGGGTGCGGCTCGCAGCGGGCCAGCACGTGGTCCTGCACCCTCCGCGGACCGCGCACGTGGGCGGTGATGGCGAAGGGCAGGCCCTCGGCACCGGTGGGAGCCAGCTCCAGCTCGACCCACAGCGCGGCGCCGGGCTGGCAGCGGGCGAGCCAGGCGCGCATGCCGGCTTCGTAGAGGGCCCGCTCGTCGAGCGGCAGGAGTCCTTCACCACCGTCTGCCAGGCCAGGGCACGGGGCGTATCCGGCCGCACGGTGGGCAGGAAGGCGGGGACCTCGCGCGCGGTGGCCTGGCGCACGGTTGGGCGTTGCTCGTGGAAGGCCTCCAGAGCCCGGGCCAGGCGCTCCTCGCGGTCGGACTGGCGGGCCCAGACACAGGCCAGGAGCCAGCGTGCGTCGTCTTCGTCGGTCGCGTCCAGGGGACGCAGGTCGGCGCCGCTGCGGCCGGCGATGGGCGGCAGCGGTGGGAGGGCCAAGGCCGTGCCGGAGCCGTCTTCCCATGCCGCCGGCAGCCGGTCCGCCACCAGGTTCAGCCCGGCGCTTGCGCCGACATCGTGCAGGGTGAGGGGACGGACCGGATCGACCTGGCCCAGCAGCCCGGCCGGCCACAGCCAGGCCACCGCCCGCGAGGTCTCGTTGGTCTGTACGTGGCGCCGGGAGACGTTGTGCCAGAAGCCTGGGTGCTCCAGCGCCTGGCCCAGGGCCTGCTCGGTGGCTGCGGCGGAATCAGGCTCTTGGGCGGCGATGGCCGGCCACAGCGCCAGGGACGGTCCTTCCTTCAGGGCCACCTCGCGCAAGGACGCGAGGATCAGCAGCGGCCGCTCGTAGGAGGCCCCGAAGCGCCGGCCCTGCCAGGCGGCCTCCAGCCGCCGCTCCAGGTCATCATGCGCGAGCAGCCGGTCGAGCAGCACAGCGTCCGGTCGAGCAGCACAGCGTAGACCGGCGCCCGGCTGGCCACGAAGTCGCGCTGGGTGGCCAGGTCGGCGTGCAGGCCGGCGGTGGGGGAGGGCATGACCCGGGACTATCCGGTGCTACGCTGTCGAGGTGAACTCTTCCCGGCGCCGGTACCTCGCGGCGATGGCCGCCCTGATGCTCCTGAGTGGCCCGGACTGTGCTACGGCCTACCTGCCCCCGGACGCGATCGTGGTGCGAGACGGACAGGTCCGGACTTGGGGCATCGAGGGTCACCGGGGCTTCCAGGGTGCGGGCCTGGACGGTGCGGGACACCTCTGGGTCGCCAACCATGGCCGGCTGTTCGAGGATGGCGACCAGGTCATGGTGACCGGGGCCGAGGTCGAGGCGCTCGCCTTCGGCGGCGAGCAGGTGCGGGCGCTGACCTGGGACGGGCGTGAGACCGAGCTGGTCGACCCGGTCGCCGGGGAGCGCGTGTCCGTTCCGATCACGCAGCCGCTCGTTCAGGCGGCGCTGGCCGTGAACGACGACGGCGTCGTCGCCCTGGCTGCGACCGCCCATGACGACCGGGGAAGGACGGTACCCGTCTCGGCGGTGCGGGTCGACGGGGCCTGGACCGCGCTGGACCTCGACGTGACCATCCGCGGGGGTGTGCCACTGTCCGCGGCCGGCGCGGACCGGGTCGTGCTCGCCTGGAACTACCAGGGCCGCGCGGGCCCGGGGGTGCAACTGTTCACCCTGTACCTGGACGGAAGGGGCCTGGTCCGCGAGGACAAGCTCGACGGCTCCGCGTCGGGTGTCACCATCGGCGGAGATGGTCAGACCTGGTTCGTCGACGAGGGGGACGGGGTCCGGGTCTCCCAGGTCGGAGGCTGCCGGGTGCCGCTGGACGCCGGAGAGTCCGGTGCGGCGCTGACGCCGTCGGACACGGCCGTGGACGTGGTCACCCTGCAGGACGGCCAGGTGCAGCAGATCCCCGTCGACCTCGACTGCCAGCCCGGCGAGCCGGTGGTACTGGGCAGTGGCCCGTCATACTGGCTGCCCTCGTGTTACTGGAATTCGGGTCCGTCCGTCCTGGCCTCCTGCCAGCAGCAGCTCCAGGGGTGCAAATAGGCGGTCGAACCCGGACGGGCGTCACCCCTCCGGCAGGTCGCTGAACACCGCGTCGACCTCGATCGCCACGTCGATGGCCGGTAGCGCCACTTGCTGTCCCGGCCCATGCTCGCTCAGCCGCCAGGTGCCGTCGTCCATGCGGGTGAACAGCTCTATGAGGGCGGCATCCTGGCTCACCAGCAGGGTGTGCTGGAGGCTGTCCAGGCGTCGGTAGTGCAGGAACTTGCCGCCGCGATCCCAGGCCTCGGTGTCCTTGGACAGGACCTCGACCAGGACAGTGGGGTTAGTGGCGGCGTTGTGGTCCTCGACGTCGACCACCGGCGGGCCGCAGATGATGGCGAGGTCGGGGTAGGTGGCGAGGCCGGTCTCGGGGATGCGGATCTTGAGGTCGGAGTCGTAGGGGCGGCAGGGCTTGCCTTGCAGCGCGGCGAAAAACAGGCCCCCGACGTTCATCTTGATACCCGAGTGACGAACCGTGCCGCCCGCCATCGCCCACACCTCGCCGTCCAGGAACTGGTGGCGGATGTCGGTCTCTCGCTCCAGGGCGAGGTACTCGTCGTAGGTCAGGCGCTTGCGGGCAGGTTCGGCCATGGGGGGATCCTACCATCGGTCGCGCTCCGGTCGCACGGAAGGCGCCAAGCTGCCCTGCCCGCTCTCGATCTGTCTCCGCCGCAGGGCCCGCCGACCGTGCCCGAGCTGCTGCGGGGACCAGGCAGGGGCAGGCAGTCGGATCCGCTCTCGCGGCGCCGACAGAGCAGCGAGGACGCCGTGAGTGAAGATGGCGTCGACAGGCGGAGGCGGCCCCCGCGGATAGCGAGACGGACCCTTGCTGGCCCGCGGGCAGCACGGCGGGTGGGGCGCCGGCGTGCGCGCAGGTGGATCACGCAGGCAGCAACGGGCAAGCCGGACTTCCGGGTGGGAATTCTCTGGCACGCCCCTTGCGTCGTCGTCGTCGTCGTCGTCGTCGTCGTCGTCGTGGTTCTATACCAACACCGTCCCTCGGAGACCGACCGTGGGGCCGGCGTGGGACGGGAGGTTCCGATGGCGTGTGGTGGAACGACCGGTGCGGTGCAGAAGCACCTGGTGGCGACGACGGGTACCCAGGCGATCGAGTGGTTCACCGGGTGGATGTCCTGTGTCGGCATGGACAAGATCATGCCGGCGCTCGTGGCCCAGCCTTGTAGCTCGGCAGACTTCCGAGCCCAGCTGGTCTACCAGGTGGCCCAGGTTCGGACCGACAACCCCGACGCGCCGGTGCTCTATGGCAGCGTGCAGAACCCCACCAGCGGGGTCATCGCCTACAATCCCGGAAGCACCACCATCTCCACCGACACGGCCGGCGCGATGTTCGTCCGGTTCGGCGTCGCGACCAACTACGTCAACGGCGGCAGCCAGTGCGACGCCGATGTGCAGCTCGAGATCGGGTACGTGCAGTGCGGCGAGCTGCGCGGCTCGGGCGCGTGGCAGCTGGATACCACGACTACGTCGATGCGCTACCAGCTCCTGTCGGGGTGGATTCCGGTGATGCTGGTCGATTTCGTCAAGCTGGCCGCCATCTGCACCAACCTGTCCGGAAACCTGCAGTGGCGCCTGACCTACCGCACGGCGGCCACCCAGAAGGCGGTGCCCGGCTCCTGGACCGACGTCACCGACGCCAACGCGCCGTACACCGGGGGCGAGGTCAACACGGGCGACCTCTCGGTGTCGCTGGGCAACAACATGTGGGTCCAGTTCGCCTTCGGCTGCGGTTGCCCCAAGTGGGCCGGCTGTACGGTGTCGGGAACCGGACCTGGAGGGGTCTATGGCGGTGGCGGCGGTTCCCTGTGGGGAAAGGTCGAGTTCGCGTGGGACCTTCTGGGCTGGATAGCAAGTAGCGCGGCGGGTGCGATCGTCCGAGGTGTCCTCGAACTGGGGAGACTGCTGTCGTCACTGTTGTCGTCGCTTTGGGATGCCCTGTTCGGGCACCATGGTGGCGGCGGTGGCTGTGGATGTTCCTGCAACCCGTGTTACGAGTACTGTCCGGATCTTTGGGAGAGCTTGGATGGTACCTGCCAACTGCGGACCAGCGGAGATCGGGGTGCTGCGATCTCTTGCCTGCAGCGCTGTTTCGATGAAATGTTCGGAGGAGTTGCTGCGCTTGAGGGTCCCACTTCTGGAACGAGTGACGGTGGCGGCGACTCAGGAGGCGGCGGAGTCTGGGCCGGCGGCTGGATTGGGCCGTCGTGATGCGCGCGCGTACGTTCCTGGCTGCTGTATTACTTGGAGTGGGGTGCCAACGGGGCTACTGGTGGGCCAACGCCACAGATGTGCCAGGCACGACCACGGTGCACGCAGGTAACACAGCGGTCATTACGCTTCACGTTGCTGTGGAGGCGGATGAAGGCATCTTCCGGTGGAGGGTGTTTCTGAAGCCAACGGCGTTGGTCCTGTCGCCGGCAGATGCCGGCGGCAGCGAGGCTGTCATCAAGATCGAGGTGATCGCGCCAGTCCCAGGTCCGGATGACGATGGACCCGTGTGGTTCTCCGGCCATGCGGACGACACGGGTGTGGATACGGCAGGACCAGTCGACACCGGTGTAGATGTCCAGACCTCCGGGTGGGACAGTGCCATGGCCAGCCTTGGCTGTCCTGGATCTCAGCCTTCCTGCGCCGTCGATGTACAGTTCGCCGTGTCGGTCGTAGGCGGCAAGAGCGATGTAGAACTGTCGTGGGTCGCGTCGGCGGATATCACTGGAGACGCCGGCAGCTGCGATCCCTATCCAAAGGGGACTGTCACCCTGAGCAGGTCCAGTGAGCTTGCCCGCCACGGCGCGAAGTGAGTCCCAAGGAGGTCCTCCATGTCCCTGATCACGTCCTGGTCTGCCCTGGTCCTCCTCCTCACCGCCTGCCGCACCCCCATCACCTGCGGCGCGGGCACCCACCTCGACGGCCACGACTGCGTGCCCGATGCGTCCGGTGACGACTCTGGCACGCCGACGAACGACGGTGGTGCCGACGGCGGTGGCGTGAGCGACGGCGGTGCCGACGGCGGTGGCCTTGGCGACGGCGGGACCTCCGACGGCGGCACCTCCGACGGCGGCACCTTCGACGGCGGCACCTCCGACGGCGGCGCCGGCATCGACGCCGACGGCGACGGCTCCTTTCTCCCCGACGACTGCGACGACTCCGATCCCAGCGTCCACCCCAGCGCCACGGAGATGTGCGGCAACGGCAAAGACGACGACTGTGACGGCACGGTCAACGGCTGCGGCTGGAGCGGCAGCTACGACCTGCCCGCGGGTGGGGTCTCCCTGGCGGGCCACCGGGGCTTTGACTGGACGGGGGACAAGACGGCCACCGCCGACATCGATGGCGACGGGCAGGCGGACCTGCTGATCTCGGCGCCGTACAATGACGAGGGCAGCGACCGGACCGGCACCGTGTTCGTGGTGAAGGGTCCGGTCACGGCCGACCAGCGCCTGAACGACCTGCCGCTGCAGCTTCGAGGCAGCGCCGACTACGACGAGTGTGGCACCTCGCTGGCGGGCCTGGGAGACGTGGACGGCGACGGCTACGACGACTTCGTCCTGAGCTGTCCGGGCTCGTACCTGGGCAGCGGCTTCGTCGAGCAGATCTACGTGCTGCACGGGCCGGTGGCGGACCATGTCGGCCCGGTCTCGGACATCGCGACGACCTGGACCAACGAGCGGCCCCAGGACTCGGCCGGTGCCCGGGTGGCTGCGGCCGGCGACCTCACGGGCGACGGGCTGCCCGACCTGCTGGTCGGCGCGCCCACCTCGAACCTGGCCTTCGACGGGGGCGGGGCGGCATACGTGCTGTCGGCGCCCGCGCAGACCGGCGGCTCGCTGTCTTCTGCGGCCGTGCGCATCGAGGGTGAGCACAGCAGCGCGTACGAGACGCTGCAGCTCGGCAGCGGTGGGGACGGCGTGGGCGACCTGGACGGAGACGGGTTCGACGACCTGGCCGTGTCGGCGGCGGGCTACTACGACCCGAAGCGCGGCCTGTACACCGGGGCGGTCTACGTATTCCGGGGGCCTCTGTCGGGGACGATCATGTCCGCAGACGCCGACGCCATAGTGACCGGCGAGGTCCACGACGCCAGCATCGCACCCAGCGACTGGGGCGTGGCGCGGGCGGGCGATGTGAACAGAGACGGGCACGCCGACGTGCTCATCGCCACCGAGGACGCGGCGGGCGCGGTCTACGGTGGCGCAGGTGCGGTCTCGGTGATGAGTGGCGATGGCCTGGATGGCGAGCTGCTGGCGACCGCGGCGCTGGGCACGCTGGTCGGCACCGACGCCAACCAGGCGGTCGGCGCCGAGGCCAACGGCGTGGGCGATCTGGACGGGGACGGCAAGGCGGAGCTGCTCATCGGTGCGCCGGGGCTCACAGACCACGGTGGCAACAGCGGGGGGGCCTTCCTGGTTCCCGGTGCTGCGGTGGGCGGCCTGTCCATTGTCCACGACGTGGCCCAGGCCACCTTCCTGGGTGACGGCTACGAGTGGCGTGCCGGCTACGGCGTCGTCGGCGGCGTGGACCTCACCGGCGACGGGCTGGGCGACCTGGTGGTCCCAGCGGTGCAGGCCGACGGCGACCAGGCCCAGTCCGGCGTGGTGTTCGTGATGCCCGGCGGGGGGTGGTAAAGCCTCACCCCTCCGGCAGGTCGCTGAACACCGCGTCCACGTCGAGGCTGATCCCAACGGCCGGCAGGTCTACCTTCTGTCCCGGCCCATGCTCGCTCAGCCGCCAGGTGCCGTCGTCCATGCGGGTGAACAGCTCGATGCGGGCGGCGTCCTGGCTGACCAGCAGGGTGTGCTGCAGGCTGTCCAGGCGTCGGTAGTGCAGGAACTTGCCGCCGCGGTCCCAGGCCTCGGTGTCCTTGGAGAGCACCTCGACCAGGACGGTGGGGTTGGTGGCGGCGTTGTGGTCCTCGCCATCGACCATCAGCGGGCCGCAGATGATGGCGAGGTCGGGGTAGGTGGCCAGGCCGGTCTCGGGGATGCGGATCTTCGCATCCGAGTCGTAGGGGCGGCAGGGCTTGCCCTTCAGCACAGTGCCGAACACGACCGCGAGGTTCGTCTTGATGGCCGAGTGCCGCAGGGTCCCGCCCGCCATCGCCCACACCTCGCCGTCCAGGAACTGGTGGCGGATGTCGGTCTCTCGCTCGATGGCGAGGTACTCGTCGTAGGTCAGGGGCTTGCGTGCAGGTTCGGCCATTGCGGGATCCTACCATCGGTCGCGCCCCTACGGCACGGGCACCGCAAGCACCTGAGAAAGCACGAGCTCCTCGCGCCCGTCCACGGTGGCGACGGCCACCTGCAGCTCCACGGCGCCGCCGGGTGGCACGGTCAGGGGCTCGACCAGGTCGTAGACCAGCCAGCCCCAGTGCGTCGGCGGGTCCCAGGGGCCGGTAGACAGTGTGTCGTGTCCGTCCAGGTCGATGCGCTGCCAGACCAGCAGGGCGTCGACGGTGCCGCCGCGGGGCAGGTCCAGGCGCGCCGCACGCGGGGCCGACAGGTCGCCGGGGGCGTGCAGGTCGAGGGTGAGCAGGGCGCTGGGCTCTCCCAGCAGGCAGGCGCGGTCCGGCGGATCGGTGACTGCCTCGGGGCGGCGGCGGAGCTGGCCGCGCGCAGCGGCGAGGACGGGGCCCAGGTCGAGCTCCCAGCGCTCGCGCAGCGCGGCCAGGACCTCGGCGAGGGGAGGCGTGCGACGCCAGGCCAGGCCACCCACGGCGGCGCCGAACACGCTCAGGCCCTGGGGCAGCAGTCGGCCCCCTGGGGCCAGCCAGCGGGCCCGGGCGTCGGCCAGGCTGGACAGCAGGCCCTCGTCGAAGGGGTCCACGCCGAAGACCTCGTGGACCAGCAGGTCGACGGGGGTCGGCGGGGCGAGGTCGCGGCTGTCGCCCTGGACCAGGACGACCCGCTCCGACAGGCCGTTGGCCGCCAGGACCGCGCGGGCCAGGTCGATGGTGTCGGTCTCCTCGCAGGCCCAGACCGAGGCGGCCCCGGCCCGGGCGGCGAGCACCGAGAGCAGACCGGTGCCGCAGCCCAGCTCCGCCACCCGAAGGCCCGGCGCCTGCCGGTGCAGGGCCCGCGCGTAGGCGTCGACGCGGACCTGGTCGGCGACCAGGGGCAGGTGGGCCTCCAGGCGGCCGAAGCCGTCGTCCAGGCCGCCGGGCAGGTCCGCCACCTCCAGCAGGCCGTCCATGAGCAGGGCCTCGGCCAGGTCCTCCACCTCCTCGGGGTCCAGGTCGACCAGGGTGGCGGCCACCTCGTCCAGGCGCCGCGCCGCCCCGAAGGCGGCCAGGACCCGCAGGTGGTCGGTGCTCAGGGAGCGGGCGGCGGCCGCGGAGATCGAGGCCCGGCCCACGAAGGCATCGGGGCCCTCGACCTGGAAGACGGTGCCGCGACGGGCCCGCAGGCGCAGGGAGGACAGGGACACGGGCGGCTCCGAGGGGTCGGGTCGGAGCAGCCTACGCCAGGGCGACCCGGAGGGCCGCGCCCCCCGCCGCCTTCGCAGCCAGGGCCCGCGGCTGCGGTGCGCGCGGCAGTACGCCAGGGCAGTAGGCCAGGGCATGGTCGGGCGCGGTCGAGGGGCCAGCGGCAGGCCGGCAGCGGGCTGGCGTCGCAGGTCGCGGACACAGCGTCGGGCCCGCGCCTCGGTGGGGCGGTCACAACCCGCCGTGTTCCATGGAACAAGCAGACATACGACCTTCATCGGGTCGCAAATCGCGTCGAGTGACTCTCCGCTTGGTGCATCTTGCCCTCGCAGGGCTGGCGACAGCGGCGCTGGTGGGCCACCGCGACGCCTCGCCGGTCCAGTCCGCCACTGCACCCCAGTCGCGTCGCCCTTCCC
>Ga0100377_1001223_pt1 | contig 22248 bp, 32 predicted proteins | sample CryGeymeta201501_FD_83664 | JGI IMG/M metagenome (GOLD analysis project Ga0100377, IMG submission 83664) | Groundwater microbial communities from Crystal Geyser aquifers in Utah, USA - Crystal Geyser metaG 2015-01 | ecosystem: Environmental > Aquatic > Deep subsurface > Groundwater | place: USA...
GTCGCTATCCGCGCCGCCGTTGACGACCATTGGCGCGTGCCGGCGCGCTCGTGGTGGCCGAGGTCAATGTCAAAATCGCCCATATTTAATATCATCTCATGCTCGTACGCCACCGCGCCGATGCGCTGGGCGACAATTGACTCATTGCTGCCGTTTTCGCCGACGTGCGCCGCCGTCCCCCGGCACATATACAATCCAGCCGTTGCCATGTTAGCGAGCGGCGTTAGTATCTCGGCAGCCATATTAATCTGGTCGGTCGCGTTGGGGAGGGCTTGAGTCGTCTGATGGTGGACGCCATCAATCACATCGCCGATGTGGACAACGAGTATTTTATGTTTGCGCCCCGCCTGCTGCTTGACATGCGCGATGTATGCGCCCCAGCACTCATATATCCAATTTTGCGCGAGGCTCGCGCGATATGCTGCCTGCGCTCCATCGACCCCCTCCAATGTCCACTCCGGCAGAGATAGCGCAGTCATCCCCCCGATATGCGTATCTGATATAATTGCCGTTATCAATCCCATGATCAAATTATACTCTATGGCAATTGACGAACATACCCTGCAATCACAGATTATCGCTTGGCGCGACCTAAACGCCCGGCGCCACCCTGCTTTACGCTGGCTGCATTCGACGCCTAACGGCGCGGCGTTTTCGCGCAAAAAACTGCCAAATGGCAAATCGTACTCCCCGGAGGCCAGCCGCCAAAAAGCCGAGGGATTGACGCCCGGCATCTGCGACCTGTTCCTCCCCTGGGCAGGGCGCGGGTATCACGGATTTTACTTGGAACTCAAACGCCCCGGCCATTTGCGCGAGGTGCGTGATGGGCAGCGGGAGTTTATGGCATTTTGCGAGAAAGCCGGATACCTGGCGCAGGTGTATGACGATTTTGACGATATTGTTGCCGCGCTCGAATGGTATGTAGAGTTGTGATATAATTTGCTTGTCATTTCGTTTCCCCTCCCGTTTTTTTATTGTTTGCACACCGCCCCGGATAGACCGGGGCGGTGTGTTTGTGCTATAATAATATTGAAAATCATTTTCGACAAGGAGAATATTACCATGAATATTGAAAAAAGTCTTTTCGACGCCGCCGCCTGGGTTGTCGGCATCGCATTCCGCCGCGCCGTTGCCGACCCAGAAAAGCGGCGCGATGTTATTTTTCACGCCCGCGAGCTCATCAAGCGGATTGGAGCATTCATCGATGCGCTGGAATTGGTATAATCGGGGTGGTTACCATTCAAGCCGAACTCATGGCGGCTATTTCCGAGTTGACGGGGGTCGTACGTAAATTGCGCCAGGAAATGGCCGTCCATAACGCGGAGCAAAAGCCGATTGAAGAAATGGTTCGCAACCACGAATTGACGCTTTATGGCGATAAGCATGGGCAGGCGGGCATCGTTGCCGACGTGTAAACAATTGGCCGCGCAATGGATACAATCAGCCGGGCATTATGGGTGATTGTCACTCCGATTTTGGCGGGGATTGGTCTCGGAATTATATATCTAATTGTGCAGGTGCAGAAATGAGCGACGACATCCAGCGCGACGGAATTATTATCGGGGTGGTTCTTACTGCGATTGTTATTGTCGTGTCAATTGTCATTGGGCTGATTTTGGCGGCGATATGAAAAAAAATCCCAATTACGTCGCGCACTCCATCCCATGCCCGCGTTGCGGCGCGACCGTGCAAATCATAATGATAATGCGACCAATTGAGGACGTGTACGCGCGCTGCCGGGAGTGTGGAAGCATGATTTATCTGTTCGCGGACGCGGACGGCGAGATACACGTTTCCGGAAAGGGGATAGGGAAATGAGCAAAGAACCATTTATAGAGATATTGCCGATTAGCCAGGGAGCGACGCCAGATAGAAATAACATCAACAAGCACACCCAACGCGGCGGCGGCTTGCTAGAAAATAGTTTACGCAGGCGCGGAGCGTTTCGCAGCATTGCCAGCGCGGGTAAAGGCGTTGACGTTCCCGTCGTGTTGGCGGGGAATTTGACTCTCCAGAAAGCGGTAGAGGCCGGCTTTACGGATGTCGTCAACGTCCATGTCACCGGCGGACAAATCGTTAATGTCGTGCGAGATGACCTTGTACCAGGCAGCGCGGAGGCTATCGCGCTGGGATTGGAAGATAACGAAATTGGGAAGCAATCCTACAATCCTGACATTGATATTCTCGCGGCGGTCATGTCCGACCCATCCATGCAGACGTTGAGGAATGAGGACAAAATTCTGGCGGACATTGTGGACGGGATGGGGCAGAGGAAAATAGATTACGCGACGGAATGGCAGGGGATGCCGGAGTTTGAGCAAGATGATTTGTCGGCGATAAAAAGCATAAAAATAAATTTTGCGAGTTTAGACGATTACGAAAAATTTTGCAAATTGATAGGGCAAAATCTTACCGAAAAAACTCGTAGCACATGGTATCCCCCGAAAAAAAATGATGATTTGCTATCTATGGTGGCGCATGAATCCTGATTATCCAATCTATGTTATATCGAAGGGAAGATGGACGAGCTGCCTAACCGCAAAAGCATTGATGACAAGGAAAATCCCATTTCACATTGTCGTCGAGCCTCAGGAATACGACAATTATGCTTCGGTCATTGACCCGTCTTTTATTTTATCCTTGCCATTTAGCAATTTAGGGCAGGGTAGCATCCCTGCCAGAAACTGGGTTTGGGAACATGCGATAGGCATCGGGGTCAAGCGCCATTGGATACTCGATGACAATATACGGAATTTTTACTATCTCGACCAAAATATTAAATACAGGACTGACAGCGGCGCAACTTTTAAAGCGTGCGAGGATTTCGTAGAGCGATATGAAAATATAGCGTTGGCCGGAATGCAATATGAAAAATTTGCCCCGAGAACTAAAAAACTTAACCCGTTTTCCGTCAACACAAGAATTTATTCGTGCATTTTGATAAAAAACGATATCCCGTACAGATGGCGCGGAAAATACAACGAAGATACCGATTTATCAATTCGTGTTTTAAAAGATGGATGGTGTACGGTTTTGTTCATGGCTTTTTTGGCGGAAAAAGTTACGACTATGACGATGACGGGCGGAAATACGGAGAGCCTTTACAAATTGCAGAACGAGGACGGGAGATTGCTCATGGCGCAATCCCTACAACGGCAACATCCCGACATAGTAAAAATTGTCCACAAATGGAATCGCTGGCAGCACCAGGTGGATTACAGGTCATTCAAAAACACGCGGCTTGTAAAAAAAGATGGCGTAATCATCCCTAAGGGCACAAACGATTATGGCATGGTGCTAACGAAAAGGACAGCACAAAATGACCACCTCCCCCGATGATACTGCGATTTTGCAGCGAACTGAAGAAAAAATAGGCTATAAACACCCGCCTAAATCCGGGCAGATGCAGCGCGGTTTTGACCCGCGCCGCAACATCAAGGGTGTGCCGAGGGACACGATTTTGATGCGGAAACACATGCGGCAGATAGCGGCGGAATTGATAGGCAGCGGCGAAACGGAGATGACGCGCCTAGACGCCATGCTGCGCCAACTGTGGATATCGCGCAATCCGGCGCACAACAAGCTGGCGCTGCAGGTTCTCGACCCGAAAATTTTGACGGAGCAGGTGGACGTTACCAGCGGCGGCAATCCGCTGGCGAAAGACGAGGATATATACAATGGGATACTCCGCAAACTGGCTAGCATTGCAGCCGCCACAGGTGCGGGAGAAATTTCTTAAGGCGTTGACGCCAGAGGAACTGAGGCACATTGCGTATGACTGGAAATTTTGGGCGCGTGATAAGCAAATCCTTCCCAGCGTCCCGTTTTTCGTCTGGCTCATTTTGGCCGGGCGCGGGTTCGGGAAGACCCGCACGGGCGCGGAGACTGTGCGACGGTGGGTCAGGAGCTATCCGATTGTCAACATCGTCGGCGCGACGGCTGACGATGCCCGCGATATCATGGTCGAGGGCGAGAGCGGCATTATGAGCATCTGCCCGGACGCAGAGCGACCCGCATATATCGCCAGCAAGCGGCGGCTTGAGTGGCCGAACGGAGCGGTAAGTTTGATTTTTACAGCGGACGAGCCCGAGCGATTGCGCGGCAAGCAGGCCATGAAAATCTGGGCGGACGAACTAGGGGCATGGAGGTATCCCGAGGCGTGGACGCAGGCCATGCTTGGTCTACGACTCGGCGATAATCCGCAGGCGGTTGTCACGACGACCCCGCGCCCGACAAAGCTTATTATCGAGATGATAGCCGACGGCCGGAACATCGTTACGCGCGGAACGACCTACGAGAATAAAGTTAATCTTGCGGATGGATTTTTTGACTACGTCATTTCGCGCTACGAGGGAACGCGTCTGGGGCGGCAGGAATTAATGGCCGAAATACTGACCGACAACCCCGGCGCACTCTGGAAGCGAGACAATCTAGACGCCACCCGCGTTATCCGCGCCCCGGACATGGAGCGCATCATCGTTGGAGTTGACCCGACCGCCAGCGCGGGAGGCGACGAGGCCGGGATTGTCACATGCGGCAAGGCGGGCAGCGAATATTATGTCGTGTCCGACGACAGCACCGCCGGAATGCCCGAGATGTGGGCGGCGGCGGCGGTCACGGCCTACTGGCGCGCGGGCGCGGATGTGCTGGTCGCCGAGAAAAACAACGGCGGCGACATGGTGGCAAGCGTCATTCGCCAAGTTGACCCAGCCGTCAACGTCAAGCTGGTTTGGGCATCGCGCGGAAAATATATCCGCGCCGAGCCAGTCAGCACAATCGCCGCCAAAGGCCACATTCACCACGTCGGGGCGTTTCCAAAGCTCGAGGACGAACTCTGTTTGTGGCAGCCCGGCGAGGCAAGCCCGAACCGCCTGGACGCGATGGTCTGGGCGATGACGGAGTTGTCTGATGGCATCCAGCAAACATTTGATGTCGCGCCGAACCCGTTTTACTAGGAAAAAAACATGCCAAATTTAATTATTTACGATGCGAATAACTTGGACGCCTTGCGCGCTGATGGGCAAGACGAATATATCGCTCGCAAAATCCAAATTGAACGCGCATACGATTATTATGCCGGGGAAATGAAAAAATGGCTCGTAGACCCGAAAACAAAAAACGAGCTACCGGAAAACGTAACAATAAATCTCGCGCAAAAAATTATTGACCAGTCGGTGTCCATGCTAATGGGCGAAAGCCCAGAGATTGATGCTCATGACGACGCCGCGAATGCCGCATTAGAGGCGGTGATTGACCGCAGCCTCGACGATATTTTTTTCCATACTCTTGCAGCGTCCGGCGCAATTTCCGGGCACATGTTCGTCAAAATTGTTCCGTCCGCCAACGGCGTGCGCTGGGTGCTGATCGACCCATCTATTGTGCAGGCATTTTGGCTTCCAGACGATAGCCGACGCCCGATTGCGTATAAAATCCAATGGAATAGCGGAAAAACTGAGTATCGGCAGGATATTGCCCTGGTTGATGGCGCTTGGGTTGTACGCGATATGACGCGCCGCTCATACGATGGCGCGTGGGAGTTGACCGCCGAAACCGCATGGCCGTACCCATTTCCGCCCATCGTTGACGGGCAGAACCTCCCTGATTATCAGTCGTATTACGGACGCAGCGATTTGACCGGGTTAGAAATCAACGACGCGGTTAATTTTGTGGCGTCAAATGTTAATCTTATCCTTAAACACCACGCGCACCCCAAAACAATCGGAACGGGCGTCAAATCAGAGCAGGTTAAGGAAACCGCCGTCGCCGGTTTCTGGGCAATCGAGAACGACGCCGCGCGCGTGTTCAACTTAGAGATGCAAAGCGACTTATCAAGCAGCATGGCATATTTGCAGTTTTTACGAAATGAATTTTTCAGCCAACAACGCGCGGTAGACATCCAATCCGTAAAAGATAAAGTTGGCGCGTTGACAAACTTCGGGCTTCGCGTTTTGTTTAGCGACGCAATCCAAAAAAACAACACAAAAAAACTTTTGTATGGCTATATCATAAAAGAGTTGGCTTACCGAACGCTTTTACTTATGGGCTATTCAGTTAATGCTCAAGACATCGACGTGCGCTTCTCTGACCCGATGCCGGTAAACGACCTCGAAAACGCCAGCCGGATTAAGACGGAGCTTGAAAGCGGCATTATCAGCCGCGAGACCGCCGCAAAAGAGCTTGGCTACGAGTGGGCGGATGAAACACTACGAATGACGGCGGAAAAATCTAGCCAGGGCGCAAGCGTTGGGCAGGCGTTGCTCGACGCGATGCGGAAGATGGATGCTACCAACCCAGCGAGCGAGAATGCCTGAGAACATCTACGATGTCATCCGCGCCTTCAACCGCTCGCTTGATGCGCGCGAAAAAGAACAATGGGTGCTTCTCGCGCGCCGCTGGGCGAAAGGGCGCGAATCGCTTGCGCTGTACATCGATCGACTCGCGGACGTTATCGCCAAACGCCGCGCAGACGGCGATGCTATACTCCCCGAGGTTATTATGCAATTGAGTTCGTGGCGAGACCTCGAGCGTCAGTTAGCGGTAGAGGCGGCAGATTTTGAAAAGTTTGCGGCGGCGTCAATTCGCGCCGAGCAGATGGAATACTACGATATGGGGACAGCCTCCGCGCAGGCCGCGCTACGCTCCGTTCTCGGCGAGGGGTATTCGTTTGGACGCTTCGGCGTGCGCGGCGCGGTCAACATGGCCGGGATTACGGCGGACGGCAGCCCGCTTTTTGACGTGCTGCGCCGCCGAGCAATCGCCCCTGATATGGTCGGCGGGCTGGTAGACGCGCTCAATGAGTCGATATTGCTGGGGTACAATCCGCGCAAAATAGCCGAGGTTATGGCGGATAGTCTTACGGCCGGGCTTGACAAGGCGCTAGTGATTGCCCGCACGGAGCAATTGCGGGCATACCGCACGGCGACGATGACGCAATATCAGCAGAGCGGGGTAGTCGTCAGCTATCAGCGGCACGCTGCGCCAAGCGAGCGCACTTGTTTTGAGTGCATCGCGCTCGACGGGAAAACTTACAAAACAGACGTGGATTTTGCGACTCATCCGCAATGCCGCTGCTTTATGACCCCTATTCTGGCGGGTGACAATCCAGACGCCGCGCTCGGGCGCAAGTGGTTCGAGAATCAGTCGGAAAGCGCGCAGCGCGACATATTGGGCGGCGAACGCTATGACCTTTTTAAGTCCGGCGTGCCGTTGGAGAGCATGGTGAAAGTGAAAGATGACCCGACTTGGGGCAACACGCTTGTTCCAGTTCCACTTGCGGAGTTGGCAAAATGAGCAAAATAACAGCCGAAATTATATGCCGCGCGTTGTTGGCGATTGTCGCTGCTATCCGGCGCGAGTATGGACTGCCGGATTATCACAATGTCGTTGTAGAAATTCGTGATACAATAAAAGCGTAAGAAATAAAGACCCCGCTTTTACCAAGCCGCGTCTACCCTCATGAGATACAAGGGCTGGCGTGGTATTTTTTCAGGGAGTTATCCGCGATGGATGAAAACAGTTCGACGACCGGCGAGATGCCGGAACAACCAGCAGCCGAGACGGTTGCTGAACAAATCAGCGCAGAAGATGTAGCAAGTCTGCGCGCCGCGCTAAAGGCCGCAAACAAAGAGGCCGCCGAGCGGCGCAAGCGTCTTGATGTGCTGGAAAAAGTTGAGGCCGACCGCAAAACCGCCGAGATGACGGAAGTGGAGAAAGCAAAGGCCGAGACCGAGCAATACCGCCTACAGTTGTTTGCCGCTCAACGCGCCGCCATCGCCGCCCGGCACAATCTGCCGGAAACGCTGGCGAAACGGTTGCAGGGCGAAACAATAGAGGAACTGGAGGCGGACGCCGTAGAATTGGCGGCATCTGTCCCACAAAATCCGCAAGCCCCGCCAATCTCACCCACCGCGCCAGCCGCGACGCACACCCCAACCGTCAACGAAATTAAGTCGTGGACACACGACCAGATTAACGCGAATTGGGATACTGTGCAGCGCGTGTTGGCATCCCAAAAAGGATAAAAAATGGCTCTTTCAAATTTCATTCCAGCAGTTTGGAGCGCACGCGCTCTTGTAAATCTGAACAAAACTCTCGTATACGGCAACATCGTCAACCGCGATTTTGAGGGCGACATCCGCGAAAAAGGCGACACCGTCAAAATTAATAGCATCGGCGCAGTAACTGTCGGAAGCTACACAAAAGATGTAAACATCGGCGACCCGCAAACGCTGACCGACGCGCAAACTACCCTGCTCATTAATCAGGCCGATTACGTCAATTTCCAGATTGACGATGTAGACCGCGCCCAGCAAACGCCGAAAGTCATGGACATTGCCATGAGGGAAAGCGCTTACGGCATTGCCAATGCTGCCGACAGCTATATTGCCGGGTTGTATACCGGCGTTGCCGTTGGAAATACTATCGGCAATGATATTGCCCCGATTGTCCCAACCGCCACGACTGCCTACGAAAAACTCGTAGACCTTTCTACCTTGCTAGACGAAGCCAACGTCCCGAGTGAGGACCGCTGGGTGGTTCTTCCGCCCTGGTATTATGGGCTTCTGCTTAAAGACGACCGATTCGTCAAGGCAGGTACTTCCGCCGCCGACCAAGCCCTCCGTAATGGGCTAGTTGGCGAGGCCGCCGGCTTGATGGTCTATAAAAGCAACAATGTGCCCAATGTCGCCGCCGCGAAATACAAAATCATTGCCGGGCAAAGACGGGCTATCTCGTTTGCTGACCAAATCAGCAGCATCGAGGCGTACCGCCCCGAAAAACGTTTCGCCGACGCCGTGAAGGGACTTCACCTATACGGCGCAAAACTCGTGTACCCCTCGGCAATTGCCGTTCTGACCGCCAACAAGTCGTAAAAAGCAAATAAAGCGGGGGGCGGGAAGTCCGCCCCCCGCTTACGGAAGGCTTAATTATGATGTGGGTAAAAAACAAAATCACAGGATTGACATGGGAGGTGACCGCGCAACGCGCCGCTGAATTGATTGCCAGCGGCAGCTACGAAGCCGCCAGTGTCGAGGTGGGCGGCGGCGCACAGCCAGAAAAGAAGCGGGGACGGAAATGACAGCCCGCCCGTCAATGGCAGCTCTGATATCGAAATTGCGTATTCTGGCGAATGACACAACGAGCCAAATTTTTTCAGATGACCAGCTACAGGCCATTCTCGACCAGCGGGCTGTAATTTCCAAAAGCGAATCGCTGACGCCGCTGCCGAACATACTTCCCGGCGGAACAATTTCCTACACGGAGTTTGTCGCGGTGCATAATTATTTCGACGATGACGCGCAGCTCCGCGACATCCAATATAACCCACTGACGCCAGCCACCGCAGACTTTTCGCTTGGCTATTTTACCTTCTCGGCCTCGCAATCTCTCCCTGTCCTGATTTATGGCAGATACTACGACATCAACGGCGCGGCGGCGGATGCGTGGGACATCAAAGCGGCCAAATATGCCGATGGGTTTGATTTCTCGGCTGACGGCGCAAGCTTTAGCCGCTCGCAGCGCGTAGCGCAAGCCGAAAGGCAAGCACGGCTGTTTCGGGCAAACTCATTTTCGGCTTCGGCCATGACTATTATCAGGCGCACAGATGTTATCGAGTAGCGATATTACCGACATGCGCGAAACACAGACAGAGAGCCTGATGGATGTATGCCATTTTCAGACGCGGGCGGTGGAGAAAAACTCATTTGGAGAGACCATCGAATCATGGTCGGACGCGCCCGCCGATATTGCCTGCGGGCTGGATACGCGGCCGGGCAGAGAGACGCGCAAAAACAACATGACCGTCACCGTCTATGACGCGGTTTTGCGGCTCGCAATTGACAACGCGCCGAGCGAAACGCAGCGCATCAGTATCATCAAGCGGAACGGCGAGAACGTGCCGCCGCTTATTTACGAGATTGTCTCGCCTGTCCAGCGAGGCGCAACCGGCAATCGGATACTGCTTAGGCGAGTGACACTATGACCGCAAAAGCAAATGTCAAAATTAAATTCTCAAACGTCAAAAAAATTCTTGACGCTATGGCCGGGGATAACCTCGGGCGTGCGGTAGTGGCGGGCGGGCTGGTTTTCGAGGGAAAAGCTAAACTTCTAGCCCCGATTGACACCGGAAACCTTGCCAACAGCATCGAAACCGTTTTGTTTAGTTCGAATGCGACCAGCGCAGAGGCTCATGTCTGGACGGGCGTAGAATATGCGCCCGCGCAGGAGTTCGGCACGTCAAAAATAAGGCCGCACCCGTTTATGCGCCCAGCGTGGGATGCAAATATTGAGCGCATCAAAAGTGCAATAGCCAAGTGGGCGCAGTCGTCAATTTACGGAGCGGCAGATGACAACGGTTGACGAGGGCTTGTTTTCGTTTCTGCTCGTTGAGCTTGCCGCGTACGTCGGCGTAAACGTGTCTGCCATTGCGATTCAACAAGGCGCCGCCCTGCCAGCCGTGACAATTACGCGCATCGACACTCCGCGAGAATTGACGCACGACACAATGGGCGCAGGCGGCGACCTGACACACGCCCGCTTTCAAATTGACGTTTGGTCGGACACATACGCCGGCGCGAACAGCATTTGTACTGCTATCAGGGCGGCGCTGAACGGGAAGACCGGCCTACTGACCGCTGGCGTCTCAATCAATTCTGCGCTCGTCGTTGACGAGCGCCCATCATACGACCCAGATACAAAAGTCCACCGCATTTCATGCGATTATGTTATCTGGAATGTCGAATAGGAGAAAAAAATCATGGCAAAAATGGCTGCTTTTGGAACTTTGCTGAAGCGCGGGCTTGTGACCGTCGCTTACGTCCAATCAATCACCGGCCCAGGCTTATCGCTGGACACCGAGGATGTCACCACGCATGATTCGACGGGCGCGTGGGAGGAACACGTCGGAACAGTTTTGCGCTCCGGCGAAATTTCGCTCGACATCGAATTTGATCCGTCTAACGCGACGCAAAATAACACGGCCAGCGGGCTTTTGGCAGATATGTTTTCGCGCGTGGCGGCGGAGTACTCAATCACGTTCCCGGACGCCACCGTATGGTCATTTTCGGCATTCGTTACCGGCTTCGAGCCGTCCGCTCCGCATGACGGCGCGCTCACCGCGTCCGTCAAAATGAAACTCACCGGCCAGCCCACGTTGGGGGTGTAATATGGCGCTCACTGCAAATGATATTTTATCCGTTGATGACATTAAGCGCGAGTTAGTCTCCGTCCCGGAGTGGGGCGGCGATGTATGGGTGCGCGGAATGACCGGTGAAGAGCGCGACAAATTTGAGGCATCAGTCCTACAAATTCGTTCGAGCGGGCAAACGGTAAATATGCGAAACTTACGCGCCAAAATCGCTTCAATGACCATTTGCGACGAGGACGGCGTGCTGCTTTTCGATGGCAAAGCGGACGGCCTTGCTAAAAAATCAGCCGCCGCGCTCCAGCGCGTTTTCGTTGTTGCCCAAAGATTATCTCGCATTGGCGACAGCGCAATCCATGAGGCGACGGACGGTCTCAAAAAAAACCCTACCGGCGGTTCTGTTTCCGACTAGCCGCAAAACTCGGCATGACAGTTGCGGAGTTGCTGCGCCGCGTGTCAAGCGCCGAACTTACGGAATGGATGGCATTCTCTGCGCTTGAGTCATTCGGCGCAGACGCAGAGAATCTCGGCCACGCAATAACCGCCGCGACAGTTGCAAACGCCAATCGCGGAAAAGACAAGCCACCCTACAAAGTTGAGGACTTCATGCCGCATTTTGAAAAGCAGAACCAGACTCCGGATGAAATGCTACTGATTGCCCAGATTTACACCGCCGCGCTGGGTGGCGAGGACAGGCGAAAAAATGGGTGAGACTCTCGCCACTCTGCTCGTGTCAATCGGGGTGGACACAGACAAGCTCAAAAGCGGGCTAGGCGACGCCGAAAAGCAAGTCACATCTGCCTTTAGCGGTCTTTCCGGAGCTGGCGGAATTGTGGCCGGGGCTATCGGCGTCGCGGCCGTTGGTGGATTTGCCGCCCTGACCGCTGGAATTGGGCTGTCCATTTCCGAGGCGTCGGCGGCGCAAAAAATCATGGCGCAGACTGACGCGGTCATTAAATCCACCGGTGGCGCGGCGGGCATGACATCACAGGACGTAGGCGGCCTGGCATCAACCCTATCAAAGGTTATCCCGATTGAGGATGACGTAATTGCCCAGACAGAGAATATGCTGCTCACGTTTACAAATATCAAAAAAGAAAACGGGGTATTCGAGGATACAACACAGATGGCGTTGGACATGGCTTTCGCGATTGGAAAAGACCCGGTCGATAGCGCCGTGATGCTTGGAAAGGCGCTCAATGACCCAATTAAGGGAGTCGGGGCGTTGCGGATAGCTGGCGTCGCGCTAAACGAGGAGCAAGAGAAATTGATAAAAACCATGGTCGAGGGTGGCGATGTAGCCGGGGCGCAAGCTTTGATTTTGGGCGAGCTCCAGACCGAATTTGGCGGCTCTGCTGCTGCGGCGGGCGGAACATTTGAGGGGCAATTGACCATTGCCATGAACGCGCTAAAAGACGTGGCGGAAGAAATCGGCACCGGACTTCTCCCCGTATTGACTGAGCTGCTCCAGAAATACATCGTCCCTGCTATTCCGAAAATTGCCGAGTTCGCCCGCTCGTTTGCGGACATGGCTGCCAGATATATTCCTGTTGTCGTGGCGTGGATAGAAAATGCCGTGGCTGCTTTCAGAGGGATTGGCGAATGGCTAGGGAACAATCAGGGCGTCATCGTCGGAATTCTTGCTGCGCTCGGCGTGGCGCTGATTGCGTTTGGCGTTTCTGCTGCCACCGCGGCAGCAGCTGCTGCCACCGCGGCAGCAGCTGCTATCGCGCCTATGTTGCCGGCTATCGCTATAATGGCTGCGATTGGCGTAGCCGCATATGCGCTTTATCAAATCTGGACGAATAACATGGGCGGGATACAGGAAAAGGTAGGCGCAGCGTGGGCGGTTATTGTCGCCGCTTTCACGGTGGCTAAAGACGCAATTATCGCGGTTTGGAATACGTTCATGACCATTATCCAGCCGCTTGTAGCCGCGTTTCAGGCGGCAATGAGTGGCGATTGGTATGCGTTCGGCGAAAATCTTCGCCTGGCATGGGACGCGGCCTGGAAAGCAATCGGTGCAATTCTGACCGGCGCGTGGTCATTTATGCAAAATATAATGATCAGCATAATCACTAATATCGTTGATTTTTTCAAGCACCCATTCGGAGGCTCATGGGCGGAGCTGGGGATGAGCATTATTACGGGGATTGTAAATGGTATCAATGGCGGCGTTGGCGCGATTATCAACGCGGCCAAGAATGCCGCTTCCGCCGCGCTCGACGCGGCAAAAGGCTTTCTCGGCATTCATTCCCCGTCAAAAGTTTTCGAGATGCAAGTCGGGGCGCAGATGGGCGCGGGCATGGTCAATGGTTTTGAAAATTCGGTCAATGTTGGCGCGATAAACTCCGCCGTTGGCTCGGTTGTTCCCGCCGCTCAACAGGCCATCACCCCGCAAGCCAGCGGAAGCGGAAGCGTGACGAATATCACCATAAATAATCCGCGCGGAGAAACGGCTGAGGATAGCATCCGTCGGCAAATGCGCTCGCTCAATTTTCTGGGGGTAGCGGCATGACGGTTTTTTCCTATAACGGCATTGATTTATCAACTTTGGGCGCAATCACTGAGATTAGCGGATATCTTGATATGCCAGAGCGCAGGGGAGACAATGCCACAATTCCGGCGCGTGACGGGGCTATTTACGCGGATAAATATTACGCGGAACGTCAAATCTCCTTCGGAATCGCCCTCAACGCCAGCAACCTTGCCGGGTTAGAGGCGGCTCTTGACGCGGCGCGCGCGGTTTTTGGGGTTCGTGGTCAGCATCCGCTGATGATTGTCATGAGCAGCGGGGAGACGCGCACGGCGCAGGCATCGGTTGAGCGCCCGCTTCAGGTTGCTCGGTTTGGCCCGTCAATGGCGCGGCTGGTGGTTGAGTTTGCTCTTGCATATCCGTTTTTTGTTGGAGCAGTGACAAACAGCGCGGCGATAAGCGTATCGTCCTCTCCGGTTTCCGCAATCGTCGCAAACAGCGGCACAGCAGAACACAGAGAGCCGCGAATCGTCCTGACCGGCTCTCTCCAGAACGTATCAATCCAAAATTTAACCACCGGCGTAACACTGGGGTATAACGCGGTCATTGCCTCCGGAGAGACGATTACAATTGGCGCATCCGGTGGGCAGTTTACCGCCACGCTAACGCCGGGCGACATAAATGTCATTGGCAATATCACGCACTCCGGCAGCACGTCGCTTATGACGCTGGCGGTCGGCGCAAACAATATCACTGTGGCGTCAGCTGCAACTGGCGGAACTGTAATTTTCGAATATGAAAATAGGTATTTTTAATGGCAGACACAGACCCAATCGAATGTACATTATTAGATGCCGACCTTTTTACCGCGTTGGCAATTTTGCCCGCCGATGACACCCGGCTCATGCTGAGCATCAACGACCCTGGAAGCGGCGCGCTCCGCATTCCGGCGGAGTGCCAGGCTGCCGGGCAAATTGCCAGCGGACAGTTTATTCGCGTCAATTATCGCGGCGCGGCGCGGGGCGGGTTTTTCGTTGACAATATTTCATCGTCCCTTGAAGATGGCGGCGGGTGGACGCAAGTAAGCGGGCGCGGCGCGATGGCAATATTGAGCGAGGCGGTCATCTGGCCGTCCAACGCAAACAAGACATCGCGCTCGTGGACGAGCGTAACACGCGGGGCAATTTTATTGCAGCTTATCAGCGAGGCGCAGACGCGCGGCGCATTGCCAGGCCTTATCGTTGATTTCTCCGCAACCAACGATAGCGCCGGGGAGTTGTGGACTGACAGCGGGAATTATGAGTTGCCGGTCGGGAAAAGCGTTCTGGACATCGTGCGCGATTTCTCGAAATTTGGCGCGGAGTTTTCCGTATCGCTTTCCGGCAGCGGGGCATTTACATTTTCGGCGTATCAATTCCCGCAGGGGGCGGACAAATCCGAAACCGTCTATTTCCGCGTTGGCTCAAACTGCCAAAAACTTGACAATAAATCTGCAAGCGCGGAACTAAAAAACGCGGCCATTGTCAAATTTACAGGCGGCTACTCGGCCAGCGCAGACGCGGCCAGCATCGCCGCGCACCGCAGGCGAGAAACGCTATACCATGCTGACGAAGCGCGAAGCGGAGCGTTGGCGCGGCAATGGGCGGCGGTGCACCTAGACGAATACGAGCAGCCTCGCGGCGAGATGGCCGTATCCGTCTACGACGGCGCGCGCCCGTTTGCTTTTGCCGATTACGAAATTGGCGACACAATCCGCCTTGATGATATCGGCAATGAGGCTGATTATCGCATTCGCGGAATGACGCTGACCTGGGGCGCGGAGTATGCAAGCGTTGAGCTTGACCTTAATACGCAATTCGTAGAACACGAAATCCGCGTAGCGCAGGAGGTTGAACGGCTGCGCGAGTTGTACGCGACTGCCCACGACGCGAATCTGCTGGAGGCGTCATTTTGGGCTGATTTGGGCGGAGCGGATAATAAAATTAGCTGCATTGCCCAATACGGCGAAAAAATTGTTGCGGGTGGAACATTTGACGTTATCGGCGGCATATCGGCGCACAAAATCGCCATATACGACCCGATGACGCGCGCCTGGACTGCTCTTGGAAGCGGGCTTTCCGGGAGCTACGGCTTGTCCGTGCCGGAATGTACCGGGGTCGCCGTTGTCGGCAACAGCATTTATCCGGTAGGGGGCTTTGCTTTTGCTGGAGGCGTAGAGAGCCACGGATTTGCGCGCTGGGACGGCGCGACCTGGAGCGGCATAGCGGATTTTGAACATAGCTACAGCGCTTTGTACCAGACAATTTGCATCAATGCCAGCGGAACGGATTTATACATTGGCGGATATTTTGACAAAATAAATGGCTCACCGGTTAGCGCAAATATTGTAAAATATGACACTCTTACCGCTACTTTTAGCGATTTGACGACTGGCGCGAATCAAATGGTTCGGGCGATTTCGTCAATTGGAGCAGATATTTTTGTCGGCGGAGACTTTTTGACGGCCGGAGGAGTTTCATCTCCGCACACGGCAATCTGGAACGGGACAGCGTGGCAGGCCGCCAGCTTGGGTGGCTATTCGTGCTATGCTTTTGCGCCGGATGGCGCGAATATGTACGCTGCCACCGGCTCGATTATCTCCGGCTCACATAGCGGTTTTGTTTTTTTGTGGAACGGCGCGTCGTGGAAAAATCTAGGGACGCTATCAGGGACGGGCGAATCCGCATACGCGCTTGCCGTTGATGACGCGGGAATGCTGTATGTTTCCGGATGGTTCACGTCGGCCGGTGGAATTGACGCGCTGAATATAGCAATCTATGATGGCGCGTCATTTAGACCGATTGGAGATGGCGTCAACGGGCAGGTTTACGCGGTTGCGGCGTCAAACGGCGCGGTGTACATTGGCGGATTATTCACTTCGTCCGGCTCAGCGCCTATGGCGCACATAGCCGCGTACATGACGACATTTGGCGCTGTGGCGCAAGCGGGCAACGCCGGAGGTTCCACCGCAAGGTGGGGCGGGATTACTGGCACGCTATCCGAGCAGGCCGACCTACAATCTGCGCTGGATGCAAAATTGTCAGCCGTCGCGCATGACGCAACGCTCACTGGTAATGGCACAAGTGCCAGCCCGCTGGGGGCGCTATCGTCTGGCGGCGATACGCGACTCAAAGTCATCGCCACCACTGGGCTGATTGTCAAGGTTTTGGCCGGGACGTATGCGGGGATTAATAATTTCTACTCCATCCCGGATACAAACATAGATCTGACGGCGTACATGCCAACGGTCGGCAATGAGCGATGGATACTCGTACGCTTTAGCGCTGCTGGGGCAATCGGCATATCAAGCGGCTCGGAATTGGCAATCGGCACATCCACCATTGCCAACGCTCCAATCCCTATCGCATATCGTTCTCCACTTGCGCTGATTAAATTGGTGGATGGGATGACGACGATCACCGACGCCGAGATTTTGGACGCCAGGCAAATCAACAATTCCAGCACGACTGCAATACGAGATAGCCCAATAGCGGTAGCATCGTTTGTCGACAAAAACCAACTGCGATTTGACAGCGCGACCGGCTCGTGGGTAGCACAGGCGTTTGCCCATGATGCCACCCTGACGGGCGACGGCACGACCGCCAGCCCGCTAGCGGTGGCGTCATCTGGCGCAACTCTTCCGGCGTCCGGCGTTGCCGGGCAGGTGTTTTTGCACACCCCGACCGGGCGCAAAATCCTGATGACCTACTCCGGCACAGAGTGGACGCCGGTACAATCGTTGTCCGCCTGCACAATGTATGTTGATGGCGCGCTCGGCACGGATGACCCAAATTACGGCTACGGCACGGGCGCGGCCGCGTACAAAACCATTAATTACGCGCTCGCACAGGTCGCTCCATTTAATATTGCAAATGCGAACATCAACGTTGCATTAGGAACATATGCGGAGACGCTGGATGTGAGCGGGAAATATTTTTTAGGGATACACTCGCTCTATATTTATGGCGAGTCAACGACTCTCGACAGCGGCACGGCGACAAGCGGCACGACAGGGAGTGGAGCGACCTACGGCACGCTGACGGACACCAGCAAATCGTGGACAATAAACGCGTATAAAGGCGAGTTTGTGACCGTCAACAGCACGAAATATATTATCGAGAGCAACACCGCAACGATGCTCAGTCTGGTCGGGGTTGCGGCAATCGTCCCTTCGGGCGCGTACGCCATTGATACGCCGGGAACGTATGTCGACGCGGCAAACGTCTCCACGCCGCTGGTTACAATAAAAAAAATTAATTTTAATGGCAGCAATGCCATATCCGCAAGTGTCAAATTTTTAACCGCCACATTTCAAATTTGCAAATTTACCGGACTAGCCGCATCTGCGCGAATATTTTGCCAGAAAGCAAATCTGAATATCATCATATGCTCATTCGGCTCGTCGGCGACGAGCGGAAGCGCAAATATACGATTGTATCATGGCGGATCTATAACTAATATGTTGCGATCTTACATGCCGGGGTCGCTGACCATAACGGGGATAATCGCTAGCTATCAGTCCTCCGCGTATCTCGGCGGCGGAAACGTCATGGATGGGCTTGCAACAGGAATTTCAATAACTTCTGGATACGCATATCTCGGCGCTCCGACCACTGCCGGCTGGAACACCGTAAAAAATAGCACCACCGCGCTTACGGCTAAAAATGGCGGACAAATCAAAAATACAGCGTCATGCACTCTGGCCGGCAACGTGACCGACAAAAACGCGGAAGCGGCGTCCTACGGCTACATTGATTAAGGAGGCGCCAATGCGGGGACAAGCGGTGACGGGTGGAAGGTCAAAGAAGAAAAACAGGCGCTTACTCAGCGCCTGTTTTTCTACTCTGTGATTTGCCGCTTCCTGGGTCTCCCCTTGCTTTTCCGCCCGTTTTCAGCGGACTGAGCCGCCTTGCGCGGGCTTGTCATCCGCCCTAGAACGGAGGCGGCTTTTGAGCGTTCCAGCCTACGCTCTTCATCCAGCCTCTGCTCTACATCCTCAACGTCCCCCTCCCTGGCGAACCTGAACATTACTGCTTCGCGGAGTGCCACGAGTATTTCGCCTAAGTCGTTTTCGTCCTCCGCCTCGCGGAGGTTTTGGATGAGATGGCGCTGATAATCGTCATCTTCCTCTGTGCAATTGAGTGTATATCTCATTTTGTATCCTTTTTAATTTACGCGCCTTGAATGCGAATGCCCAGGTACGCCATGGTCTGGCCGTATGAATTAATTGGATAGATGGTTAGAACGGGGGCACCATCATCCAGCCAAAGATTGGCATCCCAAGAGCCAATTGTGAGCCAGTCATCGTCCGGCCAGATACCCTTAAGATCGTTGGCGACGTAAGCGTTGACGGGCAGGAGTATGTCATTGATTTCAGGGAAGTTGCTATCTCCATTTGCCATTTTTTCTCCTTAGATATTTAATTTACGCGCTCACGGCCAATGCGGCCGTGAGCGCGATTTGGTCTTTACTCGCCAATGGTATCGAGTAGATCGAGCCCATTTAAGTCAGCGCCCAATCTGAGTAAAATATCTTTCCATGTTTTGCCGCTCTCGAAGCTTGAAGCCTGTCCGTAGCGTATATCGTAGATTCCCTTGTGCCCGAATATAATGTCTGTCCGTAAATTTTCGTTATTTCTATCAAGCCAGTTTTGAACATTCTCGCGGGTGATTTTTACTGATTTATCGGTGTTGTTATTCATTTCATTTCTCCTGTTTGTTGTGGTGTGATTGTTCGCAATCACCTTATGCTTCTATTATATACCGAACGATAGGTTTGTCAATACTTTTACACCTATCATTTTTGCAAGGTTGCGCTTTCCCGTGCCGCGTCCAAATACCGCTTTCCAACGTCGCTCGACGACGACCCGACCGCCGCCGCCATAGCCCGCGCCGTTATCGCGTGGTTGTCCGCGTATGCCGCCCGCGCCTTCTCTAGCCGCTCCGTATTCATGCGGCTGTTCGGGATGTTCGGGGTGTCTGCCCGAACATCCCGAACAGTGTTCGGGATGTTCGCTTGTGCTGTTCGGGCGTTCGCGCGGGCAATGGCGGCGGCGTTGTTCGATGCGGCGATGCGCTCATTGATTCGCATCCGCTCAATTTCCATCGCACTGGATTGCTTCGCGCTCTGGTCAGCCCTTGCCGCCTCCGCGCGCTCCTCGACCCGACCCAAAAATGACCATGCCGCCTGACCGCCATAGGCGACAACCGGCAGCGCGCCGGTGGCAGCTAAAATGCCTCCGTGAGCCCCGATATTTGCCGCCGCTGATATGACCAAAATATATACAGCGGCCAGCGCCAGCCCAGTAATTGCCGCGCCCCACGACCTAGCCGACACCGCGCGAGAGATGACGGCAAACGCCAGCCCACCCGCCATCTCTACCGCAATGGCAAATGTCAGCGCGCCCAGGATTATCATCCATTCAGGCACGCCGCCGATGCTGGACATTGCCGCATAGACAGCCGCCCCAGTGACTGTTGCGACGGCTACGGGGGACATAATCGGGGCGACTATTGCATAGATTTTTTCTAAATTATTGTTCATTTCTTCTCCTCCCCCCCTCCCCCACCGCATCCGCGCCGTGTGTGTGCGCCTGTGTACCGGTTTCTATGCCGTTTTTGGGTATGCGCGGCGGTGGGGGAGGGGGGATATCGTGTTTATTTTGCCAGCAGCATGGCGACCAGCAGACCGCCTGTGGCAATCGTTAAAAACACCCATGCGGCTCGCCGAAGCATAAACCCAATAAATCCGGGTATTTCGTCAGGCGGTAGTGCGCCGCTTTTAATGTCTGTGATAATTTTCATTCCGTTTCATCTCCGCCGGATACAAGGCCTCCGGCAGGGCGCGTATGCGGAAAATTAACTATTAGGGTATAAATCCGCCACAGAAACAACGGAGGATAGTTCTGGCTTCGGTTCGGCGGGCGCAGACACAGCATCCTGCGCGATAATGAGCGGTTCTCCCACATCTTGCGGCGCGGCTAGCCGAAGCGTATCGCCGAAAACCTCCCGGAGGTCAAGCGGACGGATAAGCAATGGGGTGACGACGTAAATTTTTGTTTTCCCGCCGTGTTCGTTAGCTTTAAGCTCGTCGAGTGTTATTTGCAATGCTGTCCCCGGAGCGATTGAGCCCATCACGCGTACCAGTTGAGCACCCATATTCGACAAAAGTTTTTTGCCGTCGAAAAACAACATGACTTTTGTCCGGCGCATCTCGCCGGTCTTAATGTCAATCCTCTCCCAGTCAGGAGCGAATCCGACGAAAAAGCCTCTGAAACTTTCGCCGACTTTTTCCAACACTAATTGCGTTGGCGTAATCGCAACTCCAGGTTCTGCATTTTCCAGAAGACTTTCAAATTTGTTGTCCATTTTCTTTTCCTTTTCTTTTTTTAATCTTCGGAGTGTATTTTTCCCGTCGCCCGCCCACTCCATTAAGCGGGCGGCGGGCTGGTTCATGTTCCGGCGGCAGGGGCGGCCTGCTGTGGTTCTCCCCGCCGGATAGATAATCTAAAATCCGTATCGTCCTAGATGGACGATGTCTTCAGCATCCGCCTGCTCCTGCTCGGAGATAGCGGCCTCGCGCTCCATCCAAGCGCGTTGCAAATCGTCAATGGAGGAGCTCATGCAGATGATACAGCGCGGGTGAAAATTGTCCCGCGCGTGAGTGGCGAACATCGCTTTAATGCGTTGGTCATCAACCACGCAGTCGTATTGCGTGGCGTAGACAGCGCCTTCGGGCATCTCGATAAAAAAGTCATTAGACCCGTTAGGGTTTTTCAAGCTCATTCTGTGCGTCATTTTTTCTCCTTGTTCGTTATATTGATAATACTACGGACGCTGTAATATTATCAATATGACAAATGTAACCTTTTTTATGGTCTATCGCCGACGATAGCCACCAGCGCGTGGCACGCCTGGCACTGATATACGGTGGCCGCGTCGCCGTTAAAGTTCAGCCTGCGCGAGGTGGGGGCGAACACGCTGCGGGCGGCGCACTGCTCACAGTAGGTCACGGCGTTTTTGCCGTGCCATGCGCCTACGATGCTGGCGTGGATAATTGTCATTTTTTTCATCATCATCTCCTATTTATTGCGATATTTGTGTGTGATCGGGTCAACCCGGCTCATAATATCAGCGCGAGCCTTGCTCCAGCGGGCGGCGCGCGCCTCGGGAGCCAGGGACGGGTCGGGCTTGACCGTCTTTTTAATTTTGTAGGCCGGGGAATGGCTGGAAATATATCTCGCGTGCTGGAATGGCGGCACAAATTTTCCGCACCCGCAGGCGCACAGGAGCGGATGCGCGACACGATAGCAACGGTGACATAACCGCTCCGCTGGGTGGCTGGTGGGATTGCACGGGGAGCCGCAAACGTCGCAGGAGGCTATCATTCCTTCTCCCTGCTCTCCAGCCATTCGGCGCGGCGGCGGCAATTGTCTGCGTTAGATTCCGCACCAACCTCGGAGTACAGCGCGGCCAGGATGCGCCATGCGTCCGGGTCATCTTCCTGCTCCGATTTCATGGCATCTCGCAAATCGTTTAGATTTAAAAATACTTCGTTAGCGTTCATTTTACCTCCAAGCGTTTTGTTAGTGATA
>Ga0100377_1001224_pt1 | contig 22242 bp, 29 predicted proteins | sample CryGeymeta201501_FD_83664 | JGI IMG/M metagenome (GOLD analysis project Ga0100377, IMG submission 83664) | Groundwater microbial communities from Crystal Geyser aquifers in Utah, USA - Crystal Geyser metaG 2015-01 | ecosystem: Environmental > Aquatic > Deep subsurface > Groundwater | place: USA...
CGTAGAATAAAAATCAGCGAATACCCTCTGAGTGGATTTACGCTCATCCCTAAGCAATATGTAAGTGCATATGAAGCTTCTTTGCAACGAAGTACCCTAAAATTATCATCTGTTAAGAATATTGATGCTGATTATCGTGGCGGAAATAATAACGCTACAAATGATGCAAACGATGCTACTCTATTGGGAATGCCTGCAACGAGTATATCACGTACTAGTTTTCGTACGTATGCCCTTAATCGTGGAGCCGGGTGGCAGATGTACAACTACCAGGCGCATAAAATACTCCTTTACCTGTTTACAATAGAGTATGCAACACTTAATTCTCAAAAAGCTGTAATTTCAGCCCTCGATGGAAATGGATACAAGCAGGGAGGTCTAGGCGATGGCGTTACCAATATTAATAGTGGATTATGGAATACATGGAAAGCTTACTATCCATTCATTGCCTGCGGAGCTAGTGATAGCTTGGCAAGTGGCACAGGAGAAGTTACGTACGATTTGCCTTTAGGATATGGTGCTGCATTAACGACTCACATTAACCGTTACAGAGGTGTTGAACTTCCTTTTGGGCATATCTGGAAAAACTGTGATGGTATTAATATTCGTATTGGTGCCGATTCAGATGGCGATCCTACAAGCAAAGTTTATCTGGCTGATTCTGCAGATGACTGGAATGATAATAACTATACTAATTACGAGGTCGCAGGTGAAATACCAAGAGCTAATGGTTATATAAAAGAAATGATTTTCAATGAAATGTTGCCTCTTCTAATTGGAGGTGGAAGCACAACATATTGGTCTGACTACTTCTACACATCATTGCCTGCTACTGGTGAGTCATTAAGAACTGTGCTTTTTGGCGGCGCTGCGAATACTGGCTCGTATGCGGGGCTCGGTTTCTCGAATTCGCATGACGTTCCTTCGAGTACGAATGCGGCTTTCGGCTCGCGGCTTTGTTATATACCTGCGTAGCAGGGCTAAAACGTTCTTAAAATATTGGTTGTTTACCCTTCTGTGCTTTTTGGCGGCACTGCGAATAATGGCACGAATGCGGGGCTCAGTTACTCGAATTCGAATAACGTTCCTTCGAATACGAATGCGAATATCAGCTCGCAGCTTGGTTATCAAAATATTAAACGGGTAAAGACCATGCCTCTTGGCAAAAAATAACAAAACTCAGAAAATGGCTGGTAACACAAGTGAACGTCATGAGTATGATAACAAATATTAAGATGAAACGATTTAATAATTTGTTTGAAAAAATATGTGATCTCAACAATCTCAGAATTGCTGATTTAAAAGCAAGGAAGGGGAAGATTCGTAGTTATGGCGTTCGACATCACGACCTTAACAGAGATAATAATATTCACGAGCTACATAAAGAATTAGTGAAAGGAACGTTTAAAACATCGCAATACAGTGTTTTCGATATTGTTTCAGATGCAGGAAAAAAACGCACAATATACCGTCTACCTTACTATCCTGACAGAATCCTTCATCACGCAATTTTGAACATACTGGAACCAATCTGGGTAAGCATTTTTACATCAGATACATATAGTTGTATAAAAAATAGGGGGATTCATGCTATAGTACGTAAATTAAAGCGCGACATAAAGGATGACAACAATACAAAATATTGCTTAAAGCTTGATATCACAAAGTTTTATCCGTCAATTGATCATGAAATTTTAAAGCAAATAATTCGCAAAAAAATTAAGGATAAACGTTTATTATCTCTCCTTGATGAAATCATAGACAGCGCTCCGGGTGTGCCAATAGGTAATTATTTAAGCCAGTTTTTTGCAAATATTTATTTAACCTATTTCGACCACTATATAAAGGAGGTAAAAAAAGTAAAATATTATTACCGTTATGCAGATGATATTGTAATACTACACGGTGAAAGAGTCTATTTGCATGATATTTTAAATGACATCAAAACCTATTTCTGTGAAAATCTAAAACTACAGGTAAAATCAAATTATCAAGTTTTCCCAGTCCAGGCACGAGGAATAGATTTTGTAGGCTATGTATTTTATCACACACATATCCTTTTAAGAAAAAGGATAAAACAGAATTTTGCAAAATATATTAAGAAACATAAATGTACAATAAAGCAATGTCCTCAATATGGATGGGCAATACATTGTAATTCAGTTAATTTAATCAAAACACTTTCAAATGAACGCGCAATATGATCATCAACCACTTAGGATTGAAGCTGTAGGTAACGGATCTCACAAATACAGATGGAATATTACTCAGAAAAATAATTCTGAGAATGATCCTATATGGGAATGTGAAGAGGTAATAATATGGGGTCAGCCAGAACGAAAAAAAGTTACTGAAGCTGTGATATGTGAATTATGGGGAGTAAATGAAGAGGCAAAGCTCATTAATGACTATAATGCTGCAAATGAGGGAATCCTAGGAATTGAGTACAAACAACCGTATATCAATTTTGTTATGCAACGAAAAGCCGTAAAGGAAGATATTTTGAATTTTTTTGAAAATGAAGCAATTTAAAGAATTCGGTATAAAGCCAACAGCAAAACGGTTTATTGGTGGCAAAATAAAAATGTCACGTATCCTTAACAAAGAAATAACTGTTAAGGATTTTAAAATTGAACCATCAAAATACCCTAAAAAAGAAGGTGACAAATGTCTTACCATTCAGATCGCTTTAAATGGAGAAACATACATCATATTTACAAGCTCAAGTGTGTTGTCAGATCAAATACAGCAGCTTGATAAATCTGATTTTCCTTTTCTTGCAACAATTGTTCAAGAAGGCGAGAGTTTTGAATTTCGATAAAAAAATGGCACTAATTATAGAAATATGAAAATTATCAAATGGATTTGGTCAAGAGGAATTATCATCTTTGCTATACTGATTGCAATTGGTGGTGGCTATTTCATTAGCAAAGAGCTGGGGATTGAGATTACGGGGCTTCAGTTTGAACTGGGCTTGTATACGTTGGGCGCTGCAGCGATGTTTGTTTACCTGATTATACTAAGCGGAATGAAAGGTGGGTGTTTTTATCACAAAAACGATAAACCACTGCCTCCATTTTTAGAGAGGTACATAAATAACATCCATTTTATTGAAACTGATGTGTGGAGAGCTATAGGATTAGGGGTTTCTCTTTTTATGTTGTCTATCGAACGCTCATTGAATTATACTACTGAGTGGAAAGAAATACTGGCACAGCTCGGTATTTCAATACTTTTTATGTCAGGTATCATTATGGCCGCTTCGTATCACTTTCAGCGTGGCATTACAGCCGGGTTGAAAGATGATGATCACTTGGACAGTATCGTGAAATCTGAAGTAGCCATAAACCTGTGGTGGATTAGATTTAGAAAAGGAAAATCGTTTTTATATAAAACAAAAATTCAATTCTGGAAACCAAGGATTTTTAGTAACCGCAGGCGCAAGCTGGCGCAATGGTTTGGGATAATAGAAATCGTTGCCGGTACTTTACTCATGTTATGGTTTAATAAATCATGTTAACTGATAATCTATTCATATTGATTTGGATGCTATTTGGCTTGTATGCGCTCGTATTTATGGCCATACTAGCTGACCTTTGGTCAGGGGTAAGAAAAGCAAAACTAAGAGGCGAGGCTCGTACAAGTTTCGGATTTCGCCGGACAGTTGACAAACTATCCAGATATTACAATCTGCTTCTCGTATTAACCATTATCGATTCCATGCAAATAGGTGGCATCTGGTATTTGGATGAATATTACTCTTACACCATTCCTCTGCTCCCGTTAATCACACTTGTTGGGGCATTAGGAATTGGGTTCATAGAATTGAAATCAATATACGAAAAAGCGGAGGATAAAGAGTTTAGGAAAATAACCAAACTGGCCGGGACAATTCTGTCAAACAAAGAAGACATTAAAGTTGTGACGGATGCAATTGTAGACTACTTAAACGATGGTAAAGATGATAAGAAATCAGATAGTTAAAGAGGCACTTTCTTTTGTTGGTCAGGAGGAAATCAGGGGAAACATTGGTTTTAAGGAGGATAAATTCCAACAGTATATGGAAACAATGGGATGGGATAAGGGACAGGCCTGGTGTGCATATTTCGCTGAGCTTGTTTGGAAAATGGCATATTCTAAGTTTGATTCCACTTTTATTTCAAGGCTTGACAAACTATTCAATGCCGGTGCTGTTGCTACATGGAATAATTTTTCAAAAAGTGATTTTAAAACCTCCGATATTCCAGAACCTGGAGATGTTGTTATTTGGCAATCTTTAAAAAATGGTAAGCCACATTGGACTGGACATGCCGGGGTTGTGATTGAAGTTAATGGAAACACTTTTAAATCAGTTGAGGGAAACACTAATGACAAAGGAGGTCGCGAGGGCTACATTGTAGCGGTTAAAGATAGACCATTAAATTTTGAACCAAAAGAAATGGGGTTGGTACTAAAAGGGTTCATTAAACCAATTGAGGTATGAAAATAAAATTATTTCTAATTGCCGTAATAATAATAATTGCAGCTGCTTTATGGATTCTATTTGAGGCCTACAAAAGCAAATCTGATCAGCTTGACAGGGCTCAAAATAACATAACGATCCTTACCGATACGGCAAACTATTTCAAGGACAAAACAGGCCGTCAAGCCTTAAGAATAGGCGAACTGCAAATGACCAGTTATGAAATGCAAAACTCGAAGGATAGCATAATTCAAAAGCTGGTGACTGAGAATAACAATCTTGGAAATAAACTAAAACGAACTGAGCATCTATTGAACATCAAAACAGAGACAAAGGATTCAATAATTCTTATAATTAAAGACACAACTATTTTTAGAGAAAAAGATACAATTACCAGAATTGCATCTCACACAGATGGGTACATTGATCTCAGTTTAAACATCATTAAGAATAGAATTGAATTAGATTATACCTTTAGGGATGATCTTATTATTTCAATAGGATGGCATCGTGAGAGGTTGAAGTTCCCGCCATGGAACTGGTTGGGTTTTGGTCGTAAAATCTGGGATGCTGATATCAAGTCGATGAATTTTAATTCTAAAATAACATACACAAAAAATATCAGGTTAACTGGAAAACGAGGAAGATGATAAGTGTTGTTTACTATACGGTCATTTATATGTTCCTGGCAGGAATCGTCTTGTTTACATTTTCAACACTTCACTCCATTTATGAACTTTACAATTGGTATATTTCACAGAGATGTGTACAAATGGCCAAAGATGTTTTGAGAACAAACAGGACACGCCTGATCATTTTTATTCCATTATTTCTGACATCAATTGTTGGTGTTATTTTATTAGTTTTACACTCGATATTTATAGGATTGTAGGATACACTTGAGATTCCGTCACCGTACCATAATAGTACCCATTAACATATTTAAGTGATTATTAATACTTCGGTTAGTCCCGTCCGGACCGCTAAAGCCTCGAGAAATCGGGGCTTTTTTGTTTCTAATCAGTTAGTTTGCCTAATTCCAATACATTCTATTGTTACCAATTATTACCTTTTATTTCCAGTTTACCGTACCCAAAGTGTATATTTGCCCCGTACAATATAATATGAAATGCGAAAGGCTAAATTCTCTGTTATCTTTAACAGAAAGAATAAGCTCAATTCCGATGGAAAGGCTTTGGTGCAAATCCGGGCACATCTGTCGGTAAAAGAGCAAGTTTATTTCAGTACCGGTATTTATCTGGCTCCAGATATGTGGACCGGGGAGGTACATCATAATCACCCTTCAGCAATTCTATTCAATAAACAGATCGAAGATACGCTCCGGGAATTGAAAGATTTTGAATTCAAACTGAATATGAAAGGACAGGAACTTACCAAGGCCTCTTTGGAGGTTTATCGCAATACCGGTGTGCGTGAAGTTTCTTTTATAGAATTCTACGAGACCAGACTTAAGAAGGAACGGTCTATTGATCCAAACACGTTTCGCGATCAACGGCAAACATTGGATAAGTTGAAAGAATATAATCCATCATTGCGTTTTAGCGAGATCAATCAAGAGTTTCTGGATGAATTTACATATTATCTTCTGAAATCATTGAGTAAGAACACCGTCACCAAGCATTATAAGAACCTTAAGAAGTATCTGAACCTGGCAATTGATTATAAGGAATTCTCTTATGAACAGTACCGTGATTTGAAATTTAGGGTAAAATACAAGTCGTTGCGGAGGGTTTATCTTGACTATGAAGATATTCAAAAGCTATTGGATAAAGAATTTGAATTTGAACGTCTCGAAATATCAAGGCTAACCTTTTTACTTCTATGCTTCACCGGTCTCAGATCTTCTGATATACTCTCTTTAAAGAAAACTGATTTAAAATTTACAGAGCATGGGATTAATATCGATCTTCATGCAACTCAGAAAACAGAGGATCCTGTATTTCTTCCGATGTATGAGTTATTTAATGGAATTGGGGAGGTGATTATAAAAAAACTTCTGTCTATGTCAGATGATGATTGGAAGTTTGTTATTCCTAAAAAACTATATAACCAGAAAATCAATAACGATCTAAAAGTAATTCAGTCTGGAGCTAAAATCGGGAAATATCTCACGATGCATGTTGCCCGCCACACATTCTGCACATTGCTTGCTTTCGAATCAAAGGATCCTTATCTGGTGATGAAGTATGCCAGTATTTCAAAAATTGAGACAGCCATGGGATACACACACCTATCAAAGGAACTTGGTGATAGTGCCCTTAAGCAAATAAAATGGAGTAAGAAGTTTACTTGAAATATTTCTCAATTTTTCTCATCTGAGTTGCTACGGCATTTTCATCATGGTCAATTCCCGGAATTTCAAAAAATTCAGATGAGTTTTTAACTTTAAAATATAGCTCACCAAGCCTTTTGGCTGTTAAATAATCATCCTTTGAAATCAATTCACGCATGACATTGCCAAACTTATGCATGGCTGTTTTGATTGGGGTATGAAAAAGCAAGTACATCCTGAAATATGTTCTTTCATCCAACATCCAGGCTTTGAATGCTTGATAGTTGTCGTTCAATGTGAAAAACGATTTTACCAACTCAGTATGAGTTTCTTCCCCGGATTCAAATACTCTATTGATTATCTCCCGTTTCGACATGCTTCCAACCTTTATTTTGCTCAATGGCTTAACCATTGAAAATACTTCTTCCAATTCCGAATTCTTATATGTTGCCAGTATCATCGAAAGTTCGCTATGGTATGCCCTCCTCAATACATCATCATCTTCCAGGTCAGTGAAATATTTCAACATCGCGATATTTCCATCCACATACTTTGCCAGCCGAAGATCAATTAACTGCATGTTATTGGTGTAAAATACCTGGCCTTTATTTTTAAAGAACCGATATAAAACGATATACTTATTAAAATTGTCGATGGCTTCACCAAGACTGTTCACCGGCAATAAGTCTGTGTATTCGTCAGGTGGCAGATGCTTTCCAAAGTGGATCATCTCGATAATGGAACTGTAAATAAATGTGTCCATATCCTCATAAACATCATTCGGATTCTGGCACAACATTTCAAAACATGTAACAATTACATGTATATAATTTGATTCTTTTGTAAACCGATCAGGGATACAATTTACTGGTATATAGTCCATAATAACAGAACGAACCTCACCGTTGTGATCTTTCATATGTTCGTAACTACACAAAGCCCATCCTCTCTTTTTTGGTGGCAGAAAGTCGTAAGGATCGTATAATTCAGATAATCTATTTATCAGGTCCATCAGGCCAGGTAATTGCTTTGCTTATAATAGATTAGAAATACCTCTTTTTCGATTAAGTAAAAGGTAAATGGCCAGTACTGTATTGAAAAATAATGCTCATTCATTTTGCTTTGATTTTAAAACAGCAAGTTCAACAGCCACCCTCACTTTTTCATCAACCTCTGATTTGGTAAACATATTGTTTACTTTGTCGAGTATTGTGCGCTCCAGCGATTCAATGTGTTTTGTCTGCATGGAGATTAGGCTGTCTTTTGCTTCCAAAAGCTCTTGAAATGTAGAGTCCAGATCACTGGTCTGTTTTGATATAAACCTATAAAGTGTAGAATCTTCTTTTACCAGGTTGGAAAAATCATCTTCATCAGGTTTAATTGCAACATCATTTGTCATATTCCCTTGGCCAAACAAAAACCACCTCGGGTTAAGGTCGGGGTACTCTTTTAATATCTGTATTTTTTTTGCCGCTGAAGGTTCAGTTTTGCCATTTACCCACTGCCCTACTGATGATTTACCAACTCCTAATGGTCTGCCGAAAGATTCTTGTGTAATTTTTTTTAAATCAATATACTTCTTAATGCGTTGAGATAGAGATAAATCCATTATAATATTATTTAGAAATAATATAAAGTACAGTATTTTACTTGACAAGTACAGTATAATACTTTACTTTTGCTCCCAATAACTGTACAAATGTAATATAAAACACCATTGAGGTCAATAACCCTTTAGTGTTAAAATCAACACAAAATGGAATCTGAATCAATAATACCTTCTTATCTACTCAGCAATGGAATAGAATTCTTTGCATTAAATAATGAGGCATATATGCTGAAAAATGGAAAGGTTTATCCATTTTATGACTTTGACCATCAAACGATTGCAATTATTGAGCAAGAATTTAAAATAGATAAGGAAGCTCAAGCAGGACTTATGAAAATGGGTGTGCATTCTTGGTCTCATCTCAAACAATTCATTGTCTGCAAATACGGATCCTTCGACACCATGACAGATATCGAACCAAATGGTAACACAAACCATGAGAGGTATGATTGCGGCAACCGTGGTATTTGCCCTGGTGAAAACCTGGTGTGCAAGGCTGTTGAGTGCAGGAACGGAACTATTACCCCCAGGCTTGAAACAGCTTTAAAATTGATAGCAAAAGGATTGCTTGATAAAGAAGCTGCAAGTAAGATGTTCATTAGTGAACATACATTTAAAAATCATAGGAGAAAATTACAACAATTAATCGGTACAAATAATAAAGCCGGTTTAGCAGCCTTTGCAGTATCTAAAAACCTGATATAATGAGTACAACAATTAAAATCAAAGACTATTACGAATCTCTTTCAAAGGAGGATAAATCTCTATTTAGGGGACTGATAGCCAAATCATTTGGTGGTGTTATAAAACATGACACTTTTTTCTCCTGGTTAGGAAGAAACAAAATCCCCCTCCATGCATCGCAAAAGGTGCGTGATATTATTTCAAATCCTGTTTACGGACTTCCACAATTAGAAGAGGTAGTGTCATGAGCGGAATATTTGAACAAATAATCGAACAGAATCAGACCATTATTCAACAGAACAAAGAGTTGATTCGCAGGATTGATCATCAGGGAACAAAGAATACATCCTGGATTACAGTAACATTCATTCTCAATGATCTTAAGATCAGCAATAAAGAATTCCATCAATTCTGGAAAAAGAAAATGACCTTCCTAAGAAGGGCAAAAGGACCCGGGTCAGACTATCGGGCTGTAAGGTGGGAATATGAAGAATGGAAAGATAAGTATTGGGAATCACTTAAAAACCTATGCTCATGAACGTAGTTAAAGAAGTCGGCACATGGTTACTCAAAGAAGCGGGTTTAAATGCCTTTGTCAATGAAGTAGATGGTGATAAAATAACACTGTTCTTTGAGCTGGATGCCGCAGAATTTCTAAAGCCGGGAATGTTCGATGAACAAACATGTAACCCGGACACCCGACAGATATATCAATCGGTGAGCGACCAACTCGAGGATATGAGTGACAAAGACTTATTGCTAATGGCCATCGACCAATTGAAACAGAAACTTCAATCCCTAACCCCCAAAATATCATGAAAACAATTAACCAAATTCTTGACAAAATCAGTCAAATCAGGCATGATGCCATGACAACAGAAATCGGTGAGTTTCGCCAAAAGATAATCTATCTGAAAGAAAAACATCCCAAAGGAGGCTTGTTGGTTCCAGATGATTGCGAAAGCATGAAATTAAAAATTGAGATTGCCATCAAAGATACTGAGTATAGAGATGAGCTTGTAAACACAGCTCAGGAACTATTGGGATATACAAGAATAACTGCTGAAAGCTTAACAAACGAGGAGCTTGAATTTGATATTGCAGAATTCAAAAAAGACCTTGAGGCCGATGTTAATCCAATTTGCAAGGCCTGACTTTACTAACATAATCCCCCAAATATCATGACAGAGAAAACCCAAATGCAAGTCTTGAAAATTGACTTGAACAGCATCCCGGAATATCAGGGTGCAAAAGAAAAACAAGAAACCCTTGTTAAAGAGAATCCATATGTCGAAATAGAGGATTCAACTACCTACGAACTTGCAAAGAAACGAAGGACTGCATTTAGACAAGGTCGGTACGAACTCCAAAATGGCGAAAAGGCCATTGCTGCCCAGATCGCAAAGTTTCGAGGTTTTGTTAAAAGTGAAACTGAAAAGCTGATCAACATTACCCTTCCTCATGAAGAAAAACAGCAAACCGAGGTTGAACGCTACGAAGCCATAAAACAGGCTGAAAAGGAAGAGCGTGAACGTATCGAGCGTGAACGTATCGAGAAGAATAGAAACCTGATCATTGAATTCAGGCAGCTCTCCCAGGCGAATATTAACAAATCCGATCTTTCGAATATTGATGAGGTTGAACATGAAATCATCAATGCAAACCTCGAACTGGAAGAGGAGTTTGTTCCCGATCTCCAGCTGGTGAAAGATCAATTGATATTGCAGGTGGCTTCAAAAAGGGAACAACTGGATGAAGCCGAGAGTGTAAGAGTTGAAAAAGAGAGGCTGGCAGCTGAACAAAAGAAAATTGATGCTGAGAAAAAGGAACGCGAGAAGAAAGATAATCGAATGTCGAAAATGTTCGATCTCGGATTAAGATATGACGGCCAGAGCTTCACATATAAAGACATCAATTTCCACTGGTCCGATTTGATTTGTATGACTGATGAAGAATTTGAAAATGCCGTAGCCGGAGCCAGAAAAAGACTATCCGACATTAAAAAAGATGAAGCCTCCATAGCAGAAAGAAAAAAGCAAGCAGGAAAAGCGCGGGCTGAAATGCTTTCAGAAATAGGGATAAAACTCGATGAAAACACATGTGCGGATATGGAGGAAACCGTCTGGAATGAATATTATGAGTCTTCTAATAAAGCCTACCAAGCTGAACAAAATCGAATTCATTTCGATAAAATGAGAGAAAAAAAAGAGCATGAGGAAAAAGCTCAGAAACTCAGAGAGATGGCAATTCGCGAGGGACATATTTACACCTATTGTAAATTGACAGGTACCAGTTTTGAGGCAGCGAGCATACTTACAAATGAGCAGCTAACTGCTGAAATCAAACGGATCAACGATGCCAAAGAAAGAGCCAGGTTGGATGCTCTGAAATCCGATAAGGAAAAAGCCCTTGAGGTTGTTAAATCCTTATCAATTCAATATGCCCCTGAAATTAAAATCCAGGATAAAGGTCTTGACGATATTCTCGCTGACTTTATCGGAAAAACCGACCAGTTGATGAAAGAATTCATCACTATCATTGAAACTTACTAACCCCCAAACAATAATTATCATGACGAATTTACAAAAAACCACAGAAAACAACCTTCAGGTTATTGACCTAGATGCAGGTCAGTTGCCAGACCTTTCAAAGGCTCGCGAACTGAAAGTTGACCTGATGGCCGACTATTGGTCACCAGAAAAAGAAGGAGAATCCAAGCGGGTATTCTTCTCCCACATTGCCCCCCGTCCGGTATTGGACCAGCAGGGAGGTGGAGTTATCGACCTCGAGTGTGCTCACTTCATCGAGCAAACCAAGGATGGCCTTAAAACTATCAGCAATGGAAGCAAGAGGCTGGTAGGTGCGTTGGAAAACTACGGTGTTCAGAAAGGTATGCCCCTTCAGATTACCTACATGGGTAAAAAGAAGAATAGTACCAACAGCTTTCAGAGCGACCAATGGAGTGTTAAACCATTAATTCTGGAAGGATAATGGAAGCCACAACTAAACTGCCTGATATCGGTCAGGCAGTTGTTTCAAACGAGGAGATTTTCAAAACAATTGATATCTCAAGGCCATTGTCTGAGTACGCTACACCTGAGCAAATTGCCAGGTTTCTTATTTCACGCGAGAAAACCCAGCATGTTTACACAGGATCCTTGCAAGTTGGTGGAAGAGCCGTTGCTGATGCCATGGAAAAGTATCTTAGTTCATCAGATTACTATCCAAGTTCAGCTTTAAAAGAAGCCCTGAAAACCCCCCTGCATCTATACTATGCCAGAGAATCAGGCTGGAAGGATGATTTGGAGAAATACCAATCAAAAAAGGATCATTTTGACCTTGGCACCTTCCTGCACATGTGTATATTGGAACCAACAAAATTCAAACGGACAACAGTTGAGCCTAAGTATTCCCTTGCTTCAAAAGAAGGTGTTGAAGCTTTAATTGCTTTCTGGATTGATAAGATTCAACTCTTGGGTCAATGTGAAGTTGAAGGTGAAATTGTGGATGTTGCAACTGGATTTAAAGCAGTAAATATGGCTGTTCAGGAGATGGGGTTATCTCTCGACAAACAGGACGGAAAGAAAGCCAGGTACAACATGTTGAAAAAGATATCCGGTTTGGAAGCTGTAAGCGAGGAACATTCCACCATCATCAACATTGTACGGTACAATTACGAACGTTATGGTGGCGGGATCATCCCTAAATTACTAACCCATTCCAAACGTGAAATATCACTTTATTACACCGATCCTGTAACTGGAATACCTGTGCGTTGCCGTCCGGATGCCATGCAGTTTGAAGAGAATATTGGTTGCAATACCATTATTTCAGTCAAATCAACTATGGCCGAAAGCCTTTCAAAATTTCAATATGATGCTGCAAAGTATCAGTATGAAGTCACTGAGGCCATGTATCAGGAAGTGGCCAGTGGTGTAACCGGTCGTGATTTCAATTGTACCATCACCATAATGCTTCAAACCAAGCCACCCTACGGGGTCGCTCTGTTGGTTTGGAATGCTGAGGATATTGAGATTGGAAAGTACAAATATCACCAAGCCCTGCAAACGGTTAAGGAATGTCAGGATTCGGGATTGTATCCCGGATATGATGCCTATGCTGAGGGAGGAAACTTTGGGCTTATCTCAATGAAGCTTCCTGACTGGATTTCAAAAGAGTTACCGCCAATGGATGTGGAGGACTAACGATGGAAGAAAATAAAATACTTGTACTCGACATCGAAACAACCGGATTTCTCAATAAGGGAGGATCAATTGTTGAAATAGGCATTGTAGAACTTGACCTTGACTCTGGAGAAATACAAATTATATTCGATTCTCTTTGCCGAGAGGAAATACTCAGCCAAAAACATCGTGAAGAGCCTTTTGGATGGATTTTTAGGAATTCAGATTTAACCCCTGAGGAAGTAAGAAGTGCCCCACCTGCCATGGAGGTATTTGATCAGGTACAGGCACTTTTAAATAGCTATCCACTTGGATGTACTGCTTTTAATAAAGCGTTTGACTTTGGCTATTTAAAGGATCGTGGTATTCAAATTAACGAATTGCCATGCCCAATGATTCTGGCTACCGATGTTTGCAAACTCCCAAATAAGAATGGTTTTGGTGGATATAAATGGCCAAAGGTTGAAGAGGCGTTTTCTCACCTTTTTCCTGATGTGGAATACATCGAAAAACATCGTGGAGCTGATGATGCCTATCATGAGGCCATGATTGTTTACAAGCTTTATACAATGGGAGTTTTTAAATTATCAACAATTAAAGAAGCATGAACCACTTTTTCACATCCACCGGAGAGCGGGTTAGCAAGGCCACCATCGACCGAAGGGTCAGGGAAGCCAAAGCAAAGAAACTCGAAGAACAGCGAGAAAAGTACGGCTATAATTTCTGCGAGGAGTGCTTTCGCAACGATTGTAAACCTGTTGATTGCAGCCACGACAAAAGCGTTGACTGGTGCCAAAAGAATAGCTGTGTTGAACTCTCCTGGGATGTTGATAATATGACCTTACGTGGCCGAAAATGCCACCAGAAACACGACAAATTAAATATTCAATCATCAAAATTAATATCATGGAAATAGTTCAGAAAGATTATACTCCGGCAGAACTGGAGTTCAAATTGCCAGAAGACTTGGCAATCCCTAAAAAGCTTGGGAACTTCTTAACAGAAGAGGAAGCAAGAGAGTTTGTGGCCAAATCATTCGTTGCCACACAAACCAAGGTTGAAGCAACTCGGTTAATGGATGAGTACGAAAAAGAGAAAATCCGTAAGGATTACATCACCGAGTTAGAAGAGGTATTGCCTGTACTGGAAGAAAAAGCAGGTGAGAAACACCTGCTGGCCGAACAGGCAAAACAAACCGCCAAGGATGCTGAAGATATGGTTAAAATGTCGAACCTGAAAGTTCGCGATCTGGCCAAAGAGGTAAAAGCCGGTGTTAAAAAAATGGAACTCGAAATCAAAAACACCTGGAGAATCCCAATGGATGGTAAATACTACTTCTGTACTTATCACAACGGTGAATTGCTTGTGGCAAAAGTTAAGGAAATCCCTGAACATGAAAAACAGGACCTGCTCAACTCCATGAACGACAACAAGAGTGCATTTAAAAAACTCAAGATCAAATCAGCATGAGCAGATTAGCACATAAACGTGGCCGTCCGTCCAACTACCGGAAACAGCTTAAGGGAGATTATTGGGAGGAAGTGAAACGACAGGTAAGGGTTCGGGACGGCCATAAGTGTGTTTGCTGCTATGAGTTGATTAACCTCGAAACACACCACATTACATACTATGTGGATGGTATTTCAATAGTAGGTAAAGAACTCGATCACATGGAATGGATAGCTTTAGTGTGCGAAAAATGCCACATTCAAATTCACAGGTTTATTAACCATAAACTGAACCCAAAGAATCCTCACAAATTAAATATTAACCAATGGAAGATACAGATTTAATGCCTTTCGGCATGCATAAAGGAACCGAAATGGGCGAAGTCCCGGCCAAGTATTTACTGTGGCTTCACGAGAATGCTTCGTCAGGAGTGCGGAGTGCATTCCCGAAAGTGTTTGAGTACATCAAGGATTGTATGGACGCCATAAAGAAAGAATTATGAGGGTGTTTTACATTGATCTGTTTTCAGGAGCCGGTGGGACAACTACAGGCATTCACCTCACTGGAATTCAAGATGTGGAAGTTGTGGCATGTGTTAATCACGATCAAAAAGCAATTGAAAGCCATGCTGCAAATCATCCAAATTGTGTGCATTACATCGAAGATGTAAGAAATTTCGAGGTGGTTAAAAAACTTAAAAAGCAAATAGACAAGCTTAAATCAGAGTTTCCTGATTGTATCATAAACATCTGGGCAAGTCTTGAGTGTACAAACTATTCTAAAGCAAAGGGAGGACTTCCTAGGGATGCTGATAGTCGTACACTGGCAAATGCATTGTTCATGTATTTGGAAGAGATAGATCCTGACTATTTATTTATTGAGAACGTGGCCGAGTTTATGGCTTGGGGTCCATTGGATGAAAAAGGCAAACCTATTTCGCGGCTAAATGGCAGTGACTATATAAAATGGATTAATACAGTTAGGAGCTATGGGTTAAGTTATGACCATAGAATGATTAATTCAGCTGATTTTGGAGCATACACATCCCGTGAAAGATATTTTGGTCAGTTTGCAAAGCATGGTTATCCAATTCACTGGCCAGAACAAACACATGCAAAAAAAGTTAGTACCGGAAAGCTATTTGAACCGCTTAAAAAATGGAAGGCAGTCAAAGAAGTATTGGACTTACAGGATGAGGGAGAAAGCATATTTACACGGAAAAAGCCCCTTGTCGAAGCTACCCTGAGTAGAATATATGCCGGGTTAATAAAGTTCGTGGCCGGTGGAGAAGACATGTTTTTACAAAAATACTTCTCCGGAAAACCAGAAAGCAAAGTAATAAGTGTGAATAATCCAACTGGCAGCATAACTACATCTGATCATCATTCAGTTATAAAAACCGATCGATTTCTAACACATTATTACGGAAATGGATATAATTCCTCGGTGGCTGATCCATGCCCTACGTTGCGAACAAAGGATAGTGCTTATTTGATAGATTATCAATATAAGAGCAATGCGCATTCGGTTGACAAACCGTTCCCAACAATTGTAACCAAAGATAAATTTGCAACGATTAAACCTCAATTTGTTTTAAATTATTACTCAGCAGGTGGACAGCTTTCAGATATAGAAAACCCAAATCCGGCTGTTTTGTCAGTTCCAAAACAACGTCTTACCTCTATTGAGTTTCTGGATCAACAATATGGAAATAGCAAACCAACTGACATTGATTCTCCAACAGGAGCTTTAACTGCCAATCCGAAATTAAATCTGATACACACAAAACCTTGGTTAATGGATACAAGTTTTAACAATACGGGTCAATTAATCGATCGACCGGCACCGGTTATCCTTGCAAGCAGAAAGCATCATTATCTGTTAAATCCATCATGGTTTGGACATTCATCACCTATCGACAATCCATCCCCGGTAATCATAGCGCGACAGGATAAATCACCCATGTACCTAATCGAAAGCGAGTTTGGAAGTTTCGGGATCATTGTTTATGCGGATGATTCACACATGATGAAGAAAATTAAAGAGTTCATGGCCATCTATGGAATTATCGATATAAAAATGAGAATGTTGAAAATACCGGAGCTGTTGAGGATACAAGGATTCCCACGAGATTACAAGCTGATTGGTACACAAACTGATCAAAAAAAATTCATCGGAAATGCCGTGGTACCTGTGGTTGCTAAATCTATTGCAAAGGCGAATTATGAAGGATTAATCAAAGGTTTAAAGAAAGTATCATGAGTAAATATATCGACTTCCTCACATCAAAAATTCAAATCGCACCTGAAACAGGAATAGAGGTAAATTTACCTTTAATTCATTTCAACGATGGTACCATACTCAAACCGCATCAGCGAGATGCAATCGTATGGGCGATACGTGGTGGACGTAGGGCTCTGTTTGAATCATTCGGGTTAGGAAAAACAATTCAGCAACTTATCATTTGTAACGAACTGATTAAGTCACAAGGTGGAAAAGCTTTGATCGTATGTCCGCTTGGAGTACGTCAGGAATTTAAGAAAGATGCTGAAAGCAAATTAGGAATTCATCTTACCTACGTCCGCAATCAAAATGAGGTAGACAACGCTGAAGGGATCCTGATCACCAATTATGAGCGTGTCAGGGATGGGGATATTGACCCAAAGACCTTCACGGTAACCAGCCTTGATGAAGCATCAGTACTGCGGAGCTATGGAAGTAAAACATATCAGGAGTTCCTGCAAAAATTCAAAGGAGTACCTTTCAAATATGTTTGCACGGCTACACCTTCACCGAACAAATACAAAGAATTAATCCACTATGCCGGGTACCTGGAGGTGATGGATACCGGACAGGCATTAACGCGGTTTTTCCAGAGAGACAGTACCAAGGCCAACAACCTGACCATATATCCACATAAAGAAAAGGAGTTCTGGTTGTGGATGAGCACCTGGGCATTGTTTATCACTAAGCCATCAGACCTTGGATATTCAGATGAAGGCTATGATTTGCCAGAAATGAAAATCTATTACCATGAGGTTGCTGTTGATCATTCAACAGCTGGACAAGATCAGGACGGACAATCAAAAATGTTCAGGGATGCTGCACTTGGTTTGCAGGATGCGGCACGTGAGAAAAGAGAATCACTTCCGGCAAGGATTGCAAAAATGGAAGAGATTATTGGCGATGATGCAGATAGTCATTATTTAATCTGGCACGACCTTGAAGCTGAACGTCACGAGATTATGAAATCACTACCACCGGAGCATTTCAATTCAGCACAGGCTTATGGTTCACAGGATTTAGATAAAAGAGAGGAAACCATCATTGACTTTTCAGAAGGTAAAATCCAGTACCTGGCCACAAAACCCAGCATTTCAGGCCAAGGGTGCAACTTCCAGTATCATTGTCATAAGGCTGTGTTTTTGGGAGTAGGGTATAAATTCAATGATTTTATACAGGCCGTACATCGCATATACCGTTTTCAGCAAAATAAGGAAGTGGAAATTCACATCATTTATGCTGAAAGTGAAGCCGAGATATTGAAAACATTACAGGCTAAGTGGAAACAGCATGATTATTTGATTTCTCAAATGGTTAAAATCATTAAGGAAAACGGGTTGAGTTCTGTAAATGCAGAGGAGAAACTAAGAAGGTCAATTGGTATTGACAGGGTCGTGGAAAAAGGGTTGCACTATACAGCTGTAAATAATGATTGTGTGCTGGAAACCATGTCGATGCCGGATAATTCAGTCGACTTGATTCACACCTCAATACCATTCAGCAACCATTACGAATACACCCCGAGTTACAATGATTTTGGTCACAACGATGACAACGACCGATTCTTTGAACAGATGGATTATCTCACCCCGGAATTACTCAGGATTCTTAAGCCTGGAAGAGTGGCCGCAATTCACGTAAAGGATCGGGTTCTTTTTGGAAATGCCACCGGTATGGGGATGCCGACAATTGATCCTTTCCATGCTGATTGCATTTACCATTACAGAAAGCATGGGTTCGCCTTCTTCGGAATGATTACCGTGGTTACTGACGTGGTTAGGGAGAACAATCAAACCTACCGTCTCGGATGGACTGAACAGACCAAGGACGGCACGAAAATGGGCGTTGGGTGTCCTGAATACATCCTTCTATTCCGTAAACTCCCAACCGATACTTCCAAAGCATATGCCGATACACCGGTCACTAAGACCAAACAGGAATACACCCGGGCAAGATGGCAAATTGATGCCCATGCGTTTTGGAGAAGCTCCGGTGACAGGCTGGTAACACATCATGATCTAGAGGGTTTTCCAGTGGGAAAACTTCAAAAATATTACTCCAAGTACTCAGTAAACAATGTTTATAACCATGAAGCACATGTGGCACTTGCTGAGAATTTGGAAGAAAAAGGAAAGCTGCCAGCTTCATTTATGGTAGTAGCTCCGGCCAGTCATGATGAAATGGTTTGGGATGATGTGATCAGAATGCATACCCTGAATTCAAAGCAAACTCAAAAGAAATTACAAAACCACATTTGCCCTCTTCAGTTTGATATTGTGAGCCGAATAATAAACAGGTACAGCAACCCCGGTGAATTGGTTCTGGACCCGTTTGGGGGCATTATGACGGTTCCTTTTAAGGCGGTCGAACTAGGACGCCGGGGGATGGGTATTGAGCTTAACAGCGAATATTACATTGATGGATTAAGATATTTAAGGGAGGTTGAATCAAAAGTTGCCTCTCCAACATTGTTTGATTTATTGGAAGCTATATGACAAAAATTGAATGGACCGATGAGACCTGGAACCCAATTGTTGGTTGTTCCAAAATAAGCTCAGGATGTGATAATTGCTATGCTGAGAATATGGCAGGTAGGTTGGCTTCTATTGCATTAGCAAAACGTACACCAAGGGAACCCTCCTGCTTGGATTATTATGTTGATGCAGCTCCATACGGCAGATGGAAGGGTAAAGCCTATCTGGTAGAAGAGGCAATCGACAAACCGATTCACTGGAAAAAACACAGGATGATCTTTGTTTGCTCCATGGGTGATTTATTCCATGAATCAGTTCCTTTTGACTGGATAGACCAAGTGTTCACGGTGATGGCCTACGCTTCTCGGCATACCTTTCAAGTGCTGACCAAGCGTCCTGAGCGAATGATGGAGTATGTCAATTCAAAAGATACAAGAGCGAGACTTTCAGAGAGTATTCTAAACGTCAGATACCCAATTAAAGGCACTATTTATGATCCTCGCGAGAAATATGGGTGGCCCTTGCATAATGTTTGGCTTGGAGTGACTGCTGAGAATCAAGAACAGGCAAACAAGAGAATTCCAACGATTCTGGCAACTGAAGCTTCATTAAGATTCGTGAGTATTGAACCCATGTTGGAGAAAATGAGCATTGAAAAATATTTCATTCCAGCTGCTTCCGGATTACCAAATGAGGTCGATAAATACCATGATTGGATTGATTGGGTTATCGTTGGTGGCGAAAGTGGCAGCAAAGCCAGACCGTTGCATCCTGATTGGGTACGGTCAATTCGCGATCAGTGTAAAGAAATCGATGTACCCTTCTTTTTTAAACAGTGGGGGGAATACATACCATCATACAGTGCCGGTATGAATTCGGAAAGTCTTTATCAATGGATGCAAAAATTTGGCCAGGCATGGGTAAAACGATCCTTTAAGTTCCCTGATGGAATGGTGGTCGTAAAAGTTGGAAAAAAGCAATCAGGAAGCAAGTTAGACGAAATAGAACATAAACAGATACCATCATGGAAGTAAAAGTAGTACGAGAAAGCCAGGAGGTACTCCGGGTGAATGGAAAAATAGTTACGGTTGAAGCCGGGATTATTGTGAACAATCTGGACTTAAAACCGGAAGAGTTCATCGCAGCTTCTAAATTTATAAACGATACAATCCACATGCATGTGATGAGTTCGTTATTGGCAATAACCTCAAAAAAGTAGACGATGGCAAAGGATCCTGCATTTTTGTTTTATTCGTCAGATTGGTTGTCCGGTACAGCTGAAATGCTTCCTGAGGAAAAGGGAGTTTATATTGACCTGTTGGCATATCAACACCTAAAAGGGTCACTCCCAATAGATACGAGGAGGTTGGCCAGATTGGTCAGGATGTCAGAACCCGAGTTTATGGTTATTTGGGATAATGTTAAACAACATTTTAACCAAATGGACAACCAATTGGTTAACGAACGGTTAACCAAGGTTATGACCGAACGAAAAACCTACTCTCAAAAATTGATGATAACAGGAATATTCGCCAGCCTGATAAAAAAGCACAATAATAAATTTCAAATTGAAACAATAAAGAAAGCTTTTAATGTTCAGGACTTTATGTATGTAGAAAAAGAATTGGTAAAAGAAATGGTTAACCAATGGTATAACCAAATGGTTATCCAAATGGATAACAATTTAGAAGATGAAGATGTAATTGAAAATGAAGATAAAAGTATATTGGGGTCACCTCCTGAAAAACAGTTGAAAAAACCTGTAAGGAAAAAAGAACCGCTAAACACAGAAATAATACTCCCTTTTCAATCCGAAGAGTTCAAAGCAAAATGGTTCATCTGGAAATCGTATAAAAAGAAAGAACATCAGTTTAGTTATAAATCCCCGGAGTCTGAAAAGGCATCATTAACCGAATTATACAACCTGTCAACCGGAGACGAACAAACAGCAATTAAAATAATAGATCAAAGCCTTGCAAAAGGTTGGAAAGGATTTTTTAAGCTTAAAACTAACATTGAAAAAAATGTCAAATCTAATAACAACAACTGGGCAGAAAGCGTTATCTCAATGGGACAAAGCATTATCGATCAGGAGCGTGACACCACTCCTTATTGAGGCTACCAATGAAGATATCATCCAGATGATCCGCAGGTTCTATGTCAAGATGGGTATCATGACAGTTCCAACAACAGATATGCTTTTGGTGTTGATTCACAGCATACGTGAAGGGTTCGGAAACTGGAGGATATCACAGGTGGAACACGCCTTTGATTTAGGCCTTCAGGGTTCCTTGGAAATAAGTATGAACTTGTATAATAAGCCGTTTAACGTTGTATTTCTCGCACAACTAATGGCCTCATACAAGGCTTTTATCACTCCGGTTCTCGAAAAGGAAAATAACAAACAGGCTGAACAGGTACCACCAAGCGAAGAGGAACAAAAAGAAATTTCTATAAAAGCGATTGATAAATGTTTCGATCATTTCAAGGTTACCGGAAACCTGCTTAATTTTGGAAATACAATCTACAACGACCTTAAGGACAAGTTCAATTATGATGATGCTGATTTCATTGAGCAGGCAAAATCAATTTTGAAAAACCGGATTGATAAACAATTGGAAAGGGCTGTTTTCAAAAAGGACCTTGAGAGTGCAATTGCATCAATTGAAGTTGGAAATGTAGATGATAGTACTGAAAAAATGCTCAAACGCATCATTTGCGACCTGAAGCTAAAGAAGTTCTTTAATGAACTCATTGAAATGGAGATGAACCCTTTAGATTTTATGTATGAAAGGTTATGATAA
>Ga0100377_1001228_pt1 | contig 22198 bp, 10 predicted proteins | sample CryGeymeta201501_FD_83664 | JGI IMG/M metagenome (GOLD analysis project Ga0100377, IMG submission 83664) | Groundwater microbial communities from Crystal Geyser aquifers in Utah, USA - Crystal Geyser metaG 2015-01 | ecosystem: Environmental > Aquatic > Deep subsurface > Groundwater | place: USA...
GGCATGCGATGCATGTGAGCAGCGTTCAGCGGGCGGTGCGGGAAGCGGCGTTGGGGGCGAGGATCGCGCGGCCAGTGAGCTGTCATGTGTTGAGGCACAGCTTTGCGACGCACCTGCTGGAGGCGTCCGCGGACGTGCGAACGGTGCAGAAGTTGTTGGAGCACAAGGACTTGCGGACGACGATGGTCTACCTGCACGTCACGGACAGGAGGATGTTGGGAGTGCGAAGTCCGCTGGATGGGTAGGGTGGGTGTCGCGGAGGTTCCTGTCTGAGCGAGGGCGCGGCGGGCAGTGCACGTTCCACCGGGGGGTCATGCGGGGCGTTTCTTTGTGGGGCGGGCTCTGGTAGAACGGGATGGTCCGGCAACCCGCACCGAGGCCCGCTCCCATGCGCACCGCTCCCCCCATGGTCTTCGGCACCCCCAGCTACGCCAACATGCAGCGCGGCCTGTGCGACACAACCGGCTGGTCCCTGGCCCACGTCGAGACGCGGGCGTTCCCGGACGGGGAGCGGTACCAGCGCATCGAGGACGACGTACAGGGCCGCGACGTCGTCATTGTCGGCGGTACCGTGACCGACGAGGACACGCTGCGGATCTACGACCTGGCCTGCTCGATCGCCAAGTACGGGGCGCGCTCGCTGACCCTGGTGGTGCCCTACTTCGGCTACAGCACGATGGAGCGCGCGGTGAAGCCGGGCGAGGTGGTCACGGCCAAGAGCCGGGCGCGGCTGCTGTCGTCGATCCCGACGGCGCACGCGGGCAACAACATCGTGATGATCGACCTCCACGCGGCGGGCTTGCCGTACTACCTCGAAGGGGCCATCCGGGCCGTGCACCTGTACGCCCGCCCCATCACGCTCCAGGCCATCCGCCAGCTCGGCGGCGCGTCCTTCTGCCTCGCCTCGCCGGATGCGGGCCGGACGAAGTGGGTGGAGTCCCTGGCCAACGACCTCGGCGTGCCCGGCGCGTTCATCCTCAAGCGGCGGCTGTCGGGCACGCACACGGAGGTGACGGCGATCAACGCGGACGTGCGGGGCTCGGCGGTGGTGATCTACGACGACATGATCCGCAGCGGCGGGACGCTGTTGAAGGCCGCGGCGGCCTACCTCGACGCGGGGGCGACGCAGGTGGCGGCGGTGGCGACGCACGGCGTGTTCCCGGGGGACGCGCTGTCCCGGCTTCGTGACAGCGGCCTCCTGACCGGCGTGGCGTGCACCGACACCCACCCGCGCGCCCAGGAGCTGGCGGCCGAGGGCGCCGGCTTCCTGACCGTCCACTCCGTCGTGCCGCTGGTGGCCGAGTGCCTCGAGTCACTCTACCCTGAGCACACCGACCACGGGCGAGCGCGCGGGGCCGCGCTCCTGGCCTGAGCCGCACACGCATCATAACCACCTGTTCCAATAGATATTTCCAACACAGGAGCCCCCATGGGCACGACCTCACCCCCTCGCTCGCTCACCGGGATCGCCTTGCTCGGGCTCGCGGTGCTGAGCGCGCCGGCGTGCAAGGACGCCACCCCAGCCACGCCCCCGACGACGCCCGAAGCTCCAGCCGCCACGCCCGACCCCACGCCCCCCGCTCCGACCCTGGTGGGGCGGTGGTCGTCGGTGCGGTTCGAGGGGCCGGAGTGCATCGCCGCGCTCGAGAAGCTCGACATCAGCCTCACCGAGGCACACACCTTCGAGCTCACCGCGCACCTCAACCTGAACGGCACGCCGAGCCTGGACACCCGCAAGGGCACGTGGACCTCCGCTGGCGACGCGCTGAGCCTACAGACCGAGGGGGCCCCTGCCCTCGAGTCGACCTTCGCGTTCAACGCCGCCGGTGAGCTGGTCATCAAGGACAAGCAGACGAACTGCCACGAGTTCTACGTCAAGAGCCCGTGAGCACCGGTCTCAACGCAGGTCGGCGGAGCGCTTGAGGTTGTCCTTCAGTGTGTTCTCGAAGTCCGAGCAATCACGGCCTGCGCCGTCGTCGTCGATGGTGAGGACGCCGTCACGGGCCTCGACCCTGCCGTCGGCGACACACTGCACCACAGGGATCGCGCGGAACCACTGCGAGGCATCGAAGCTGACCAGGAGCGGCGAGTTGGCGTCGGTGCGGAGACCACCAGCGGCCTCCAAGCGAATGTCCTCGTTGAACCGCAGCCGCGCCTCGAGGCGCTGAACCTCATCGTCGTCGGTGGTGGCGACGAAGTACCAGCTGTGATCGCGCAGCGGGTCCGTGGCGGACACGGACGTGTCCGCGTCGTCGATCCGGATGTCGATGCGGCGGTAGCCGACATCGAGGACACGGACGCCGTCCAGCGACGGGGAGGTCGTCCCGGCGAGCAGGTCCACGACAATCGGACCGTCGATGCGCAGGGTCCCGCCGCTCGACGAGTCGTCGGCGCCGTTGTCGTCGGTCCCCTTGTCGTCGGTCCCGTCGTCGTCGATGCCCTTGTCGTCGGGGCCGATGTCGTCGGCGCCGTTGTCGTCGGTCTCCTTGTCGTCGGCGCCCTTGTTGTCGTCGGCGCCGTTGTCGTCGGCGCCGTTGTCGTCGGCGCTGGAGCTGCAACGGACACCGCCGGCCAGGGCGCCTCGGACGTCGTCGCAGGTGACACCGCCGGGCAGGTCGAGCTCGATGTGGCGGACCACGAACCGGGCCTGCTGGAGGGTCCAGCGCGCACCGCTGTCGTCCTGGAAGTGGAGCGCCGTGGCCGTGCCATCGGACTCGCCATCAACGGTGAAGCCGAGGGGGCGGCTGGCGGTGGAGTTGGCCGGGCTCACGGTCTCAGCGCTGTCGCCGCAGCCGACGATGGCGATCAGGCCGAGGCTCAGCGCGAGGGGAGCGAGGAGGTGCGGGGATGAGGTCTTCATAGGGCCTTCCTTGTCGTCGAGGCCCGTCATTGCGGGCCTGGTGTGGTTGCTGGCGGAGGGCGCACCCTCCCTGTGAGCACCGAGATGCCCGAAACGAAGCGAAACGAAGCGTCAGAGAGAGATTGGCTACTCGGCCAACAGCATGGCCGAGTCCTTGATGTCCTGCTTGATGGCGGCCTCGAGATCACCGCAGTCGTGGCCGCCATCGTCGTCATCGATGGTGACGACCCCGTCGAGGACGGCCAGCTCGCCCTGGGCGATACAGGCCGTCAGCGGGACGTGCTGAAGCCAGAGCGCGACATCGAAGTCGACGACGAGGCGACCGCCGTCGGTCACGATCAGGCCGTCGCGGGCCTCGACACGGGCGTCTTCGTTGAACCGGAGCTGAACCCGCAGCTCGGTCGGGGAGCCGTCGTGATCGAACCAGGCGCGAACGAACAGGCTTCGCTCGGCGAGCGGGTCTGCGAAGGGGAGCAGGCCCGACCTCGCGTCGTCGATACGGAAGTCGATCCGGCGCCACGCGATGCCAGGCAGGACGAGGCCGTCGAGCGAAGGCGTGGAGGTGCGCCCCAGCAGATCAACGACGAACGGGCCGGCGACGACCACCTTGTGCCCCACGGCGTCGCAGCGGGCCTGGGTGGACAAGGCGCCGAGGTCCTCGCAGCCGAGACCGTCGGGCAGGTCAAGCTCGATGTCGCGCAGCACGATACGGGCCTCGGCCAGCGCGAAGCGCGCCTGATCGAGGTCTTGAAGCTCGAGCGCGCCATCGTCTGCCGTGAGCGCGGAGGAGACCCGGAACTCGAGATCGCCGGGGTTGCCGATGTGGGTGCCCGTGGTGGGGTCGCCATCGTCAGCGCAGGCGGCCATGGCGAGGGCCACGAGGCAGAGGGGGATGTGAATGAGCGAACGATTCATGCGCCTTCTTCTCCCTTGACGGAGCTAAGTGGAAAAGCCTGAATGTTGATCTGAAGGACGACTCCAGGGTCGTGCTGACTGTCACAAAAGTCCATCATCTCCTCGCGGAAAGCCCTGAGACGCTGCTTGATGGCCGCCAGCTGGTCCTCACGCACGCAGACGGTCATCGCGCTGATGTCACGCAGGCGCGCGGGGGTGTGATCCATCGCGTCACGGCCGCGCTCGATCATCTGCCGGTGGAACTCGCGGACCCCGATGGCCGTGACCTCGTGGCCCGAGTCGAGCGTCGGCTCGCCGCGGGTGACCCGACCTTCCGTGTCCTGAACGAGCAGGCCCAGGTCGATCAACAGCTTGAGAGACTCCGCAGCCTGGACCGCAGAGATGGCCGGGACGAGGTTGGCCGCGATCCATGCGGGGTCCGCCTCGAAGTCACGCCGTGCGGCGAGCTCCCGAACGGCGACGTTGTGCCAGCTCGACAGGTACTGGAACATCATGCCGTCCAGCGGACGGGCCTCCCAGAATCGGCGCGTGGCGGTGATGGCCCGCAGGTGCCTCGCCCGCTCCGACTCCGAGTCGGCCTGCTCAAACAGCACGAGATGGGCGAGGAAGCGATGCTCCTCCGCGGTCAGCCCGACGGCCTCCGCGATCTTATCCACGCTGGTGGGGCTGACATTGCGCTGACCGTCCATGACGAGCTTGAGGAAGTTCGAGGACGCGAAGCCCGCACGCTTGGCGAAGTACCTGTACGAGAAGTGTCGCGTGTTGGCCTTCGCGGCCTCGTAGTACGCCTTGAGGTACGCGCGGAAGCTCAGGAAGGTGAAGATGTCTGGACGCCAGTCGCTCATGATGTCCGCCTCATCGTGTTCTCATCACGAGAGACAGTGTACGAGCCGCAAGCGAGAATACAACACCAGGCCCGACACAAAGCGTGTTCACTCAGAACACACGTGTGTTCTACGTCCCATCAGGTCGACCCTGTAGAACACATAACCGCGCGGCCTCGGCGGCGTCTCGACAGGCTGTGGTGGCCGGCTCATGGAGACGGCCCCGGGGCTCGACACCGGCGAGGTCACCCCCGTGGTCAGCTGGCTCCCAGCACCCGGTACAGCCACGCCCGTCTCCACCCGAGCTCCTGCACCAGCAGCAGGCGAGCCGCCAGCACCTCCCCCACACACCCCACCCCGACGCCTCCGGTCGGCAACGCCGCCTCCCCCTGCCCCCGCCCGCTCACCGGCTCGACGAAGCTCACCCCCCCGATCGCGCTCCCGCTCGACCCCGTCTGCATCGGCACCACGAGCTGCTCCCCGACGAACCCGCCCGAGGCCAGCACCCCGAGCGACGGCAGGCTTCGCCGTTGGCCAGGCAGGTCGCGCTGGAGCAACGCCCCGCTCGGCCATCCCCACAGCGCCAACGCCCCACCCCGCCCCAGCCCCACATACCGAAGCCCGTCGCCCGTCAACCCCATCGGCAGCAGGTACTCGCCGCCCTCCAGCCGCACCGGGAGCCGACGCAGGCGGCCCCGCTCGACCTCGAAGAAGGTGATCCACTGGGCGAACGGGCCGGAGCTCACCGCGAGCAGGGGTGCGTGGGTCTCCATGCGCGCGCCGAAGAGGCGATCGGGCAGCGCCGAGACGTCCAGGGTCTCCAGGCTGTGCGCCGACAGCAGCCGCACCGCGCCCGCGCCGCTCCGAAAGCCGGTCAGCCACCAGACGAACGCTGGATCGTGCGCAAACACGACGTTGTGATGCTCCGCGCCACCCGGCGGGGCCACACGCCGACGCACGAGCGCCGTCCCGTCCTCGGCCACGACCTGCAGCACGCCGTCGACGACCTCCACCCTCCGACCGTCGACCGGGTGCCGAGACCAGCGCATCACCCGCGGATCGACGCCGTGGTCTTCTCCGTGGGCGTCGAGGAAGGCAAGCACCCCCTGCAGCGCCGATCCCGACGGCTCGAAGGCGGCGACGGGCACCAGGGCACCGCGGCCGTCCACGCGCCGGGCGACGGCGTGGGCCAGTCGCAGGCGCGTGTCGGCGCCGTCGACGCCCCAGGCCAACGGCGCCACGCGGAGCTCGGCGGGCCAGGCGGTGAGGTGCGCGGCGGCGTAGTCCATCAAGACCGTCTGGTCGGGCCCCGTCGCCGCGTCCACCGCCGCGCAGAGCCGACTCCAGCCCTGGGACGAGGGCGGGTCGGCGAGCAGGGCGCGGAGGGTGAGGAGGGCGTGCGAGAGCATCGGGTCTCGGTGGAGACGACAGGTGGGTTGGAGCGCGGCGCGACCACGCAGAGGCCGGGGCGGACGCGTGGGTCAGGGTGCCACGCCTCAGAAGCCGTTCGAAAAATATATGTCTTGTTTCCTTGTATCTTCTGTCACCAGGTATGTCTTCTGCTCGGTCATGGGCCTCTGGGCCCACTCCCTCACATCAGACGCCACCTGGAAACGGAATCTACGTCGGATCCATCGGCATCTATTTTCCGGATGGCTTCTCAGATTCGGACATCGCGCGGCGTGTGTCCATCCATGGGTGATCGCTGCGGCCGCGCCTCGTCGGGGCGGCCTTGACTGGGTCGGGGGGCTGATCCATTATGGGCGGAGCTCACCAACCAAAGAGGGACGACCATGTCCAGAAGCCCCGTCCACAGCCCTCCTCGCGCGCTCTGCGCTGTGCTGTTCACGCTCTGCCTGGTGCCCGTCGCGTTGACCGCGTGTGGGGACGACGGCGGCACGCCCCTGACGCCGGGGTGTCGCCTCAACAGCGACTGCGGCATCGGCGAGGTCTGCACGGAGGGGGCGTGCGTGGCGGATGCGAGCTGCCACGGTGACTGCCCGTGCGAGACGACCGCCGAGTGCGACGGGGGCCTGGTCTGCGACCCCGAGAGCCAGCGCTGCGTGACCGCCAACTGCCGCCGCGACGCCGACTGCTTGCTCGGGGAGCGGTGCGGCGATGGGAGCTGCCAGGTGGACGCAGAGGCCGACCGCGATCTGGACGGCGTGCCGGACGGCTCCATCCGCAACCCCCGCGACAACTGCCCCGAGCTCTCCAACCCCGAGCAAAACGACCTCGACGTTGACGGGGCTGGAGACGCCTGCGACGGGGACGACGACAGCGACGGCGTCTTCGACATCAACGACCTCTGCCCTGCCGTCGCGGACCCCGACCAGCACGACGCCGACGGCGACGGTATCGGCAATGCCTGCGACGACGACTACGTGGGCCTCACCATCGTCGGCCAGCTCGCCAGCCCCATCGGCGACCTGCGGTGGGAGGACCTGGCACGGGTCCACGTGACCGGCGACGCCGAGCTCGACGGCACCGTCGACGGCGAAGGCCGCGTGCGCATCGTGGGCCTCGATCCGGGCTTCTATGGCGTCCAGATCAGCGTCGACGCGCACCTGCCAGACGTGGAGCTCGTTCGGCTGGACAACGACGACGTCGACCTCGGCCTTATCACCCTCGTGCCCGAGTTCCAGTCGAGCGACCAGAGCGTGCGGCTGGCCGGACGGGTCGAGCTGGCGGGCCGGTCGCAGCACGGCGGCGCACTGGTGCGGGCGGCCATCGGTGGCACGCTGGCCCAGACCACGCTGACGGACCCGAGCGGCGCCTTTGCGCTCAACGCCGCCCGCACCGACTACACGCTCGCTCTCAGCTACCCCGGCTATCTCGCCCTTGAGGTCGAGGCCCGTTGGAACGCCGCGATGCAGCGCTTCGAGAACGACGACGGCCCGCTGACTGAGCAGACCCTGCGCCTGGTGCCGGAGCCGCCCATCGGCACCGTGCGCGTCCAGCTGGACGTTGAGCCCGACTGGCTGCCCCCGACCGAGCGCTACGCCCGCCTGACGATCGCCGGCCAGGGTTACTCCGAGGTCCGCCAGGTCGTCTTCCACAACGTCGGGGAGGCGCGCGAGGCGTTTGAGGGGCTGCCCCGGGGCACCTTCTTCGTGCAGGCCGAGCGCCCCGGCTTCGACGCGGTCCAGACGGTCGTGCAGATCGACGGCGACCAGACCACGGTCGACCTCGACCTCCCCCCGCTCCGTCTCCGCCGCCTCGCCGACGCCCACCTCGACCTCGCCGATGTCACGCTGCCGGCCAGCGCGCTCAACGTCGATCCGTTGGACCGGGTGGACTTCCGGGGGGCGGACCTGTCGGGCGTCACCCTGTCGGGCGACCTGCACGGGCTCGGGCTGGATCTGTCGGGGGCCAATCTGTCCAACGCGAACCTCTCCGGGGCCATCCTCACGGACGTGCCCATGGTGCGCGCGGGCTTCTTCGGCGCCGACCTCAGCGACGCCGACCTCACCGGGGCCGACCTGACCCAGGCCAACTTCACCTCGGCCAACCTCCACGGGGCGCGCTTCTCCAGCGACGCGTCGCTCCCGGACCAGCCGTGTCAGGCGGCGACGGGCGCCAGGCTCCAGAGCGTCGTCTTCGCCCTGGCCGACCTCAGCGAGGCCCACATGGTCGGGGTCTGGATGCAGGAGATCGAGCTGTCCGGCGCGAGGCTCGCCCGCGCGGACCTCCGCCATGCCTGCCTCGCCCGGGCCAACCTCGCCCAGGCCGATCTCTCCCAGGCCGAGCTCGCTGGCGCCGACCTCGCCGGCGCCTCGCTCACCGGCGCGCTGCTGGAGGGGACCCACGCCCGCGGCACGTCCTTCCTGCGCGCATCGCTCGTGGACGCGGTGCTCTCGAAGGCCGACCTGAGCTGCGACGACACCGTCGAGCCTCCCCGGTGCACGAGCCTCCTGCAGGCCAACCTCAACGGCGCCAACATCACCGGCACGCGCCTCGACGGCGCCACCCTCGAGGACGCCTCCATGCTGGCCGCCGTCGTGGGCGCCGCCCGCACCTTCCCGCCGACGCAGCCCGCCGACTGCACCCTGCCGGGGGCCTGCACCTGGGCCGCCATCGACGCCTGCACCGACGCCCTGTCCGCGACCTGCTTCACCGTCGTACCGACGCGCTTCACCGGCGCCGACCTGCGCCGCGCCCAGGCGGTCGGCGTCGTGTTCAGCGACGCGGTCCTCGACGCGGCCGACCTCTCCGGGGCCAACCTGCGCAGCGCCGTCTTCGCCGGCGGCCGCTACGTCGGCGCCACCTTCGCGGGCGCTGACCTGTCCCAGGTCGCCATGGCCGGCGAACCCCTCGACGGTGTGGACTTCAGCGGGGCCAACCTCTCCAACGGCACCCTCAACGGCGTCACGGCCGCCGGCGCGATCTTCACCGGCGCCTCCCTCGCCGCCGCGGACCTCGCCGACGCGCTCCTGGCCGACGCCAACCTCGACGGCGCCGACCTGCGCAACACCTTCCTGCGCGGCGCCGACCTCACGCGTGTGGACCTGACCGGCGCCGACTTCGAGGGCCGGGATCTGCGGGACACGAACCTCACCGAGACCATCCTCGCCGACGCGAACCTGCGCCAGAGCAGCCTGCAGGGGAGCCAATGGATAGGGACGAACTTCGCCCGGGCCGACCTCTCCTACGCCGCCACCGGTCAGGTGAGCGTCGACACGGTCGACTTCACCGCGGCAACGCTGATCGAGGTCGACCTGCGGAACGCCGACTTCCGCACCTGCAAGCTCCAGCGCGCGAACTTCCACAGCGCGCTCCTCGACGGCGCAAAATTCAACGGCCTCAATCTGACCGACGTCCAGCTCACCCAGGCGAGCCTCAGCGACGGTGACCTCCGAAACGCTGGCGCCCAGGCCACGATCCTGTTGCGCACGAACTTCGAGGGAGCCGACCTGTCGAGGCTCCGCGCCGATGGCGTCGACTTCACCCAGGCCCAGCGCCGCTTCGAGGGTGTCAAGCTCGCTGGCGCCAAGCTGCCCGGCGCGATCCTCTCTCAAAAGGAGCTTCCGGGCTGCGACCTCCGCGACATCGATCTGACGGGGGCCGACCTGAACAACACCATCATGACCGGGGCGCAGTTTGGCGAAGCCTCGCTCAGCGGCGCCTACCTGGAGAACACCTACCTCGACCTCGCCGACCTTCGCTCCGTGGACTTCGCGGGCATCTCCGGCACCCAGGTCCACTTCGGCGGCTCCAACCTCGCCGACCAGTCGTTCAGAAACACCAACCTCTACCACGCCTTCTTCCTCCGTGCCGATCTCACCGACGTCCGGTTCGACGGCGCCGACCTCCACCTGGCGGACCTCCGCCAGGTGAAGCTGACCGGGGCGACCTTCGTGGCGGCGCGCATGGACACCATCGACCTGTCGGAGACCGACGTGAGCCACCTCGACCTGTCGGGTAATGACCTGTCGGGAGCCAACTTCCGCAAGGCGGTGCTCGTCGGCACGAACTTCGCGCACGCGACCTTGACCGGCGCGCGCTTCAAGGATTTGGAGCGCCGGGCGCTCGAGGACGTGTCGCTGCGCGACGCCGACCTCCGGGGCGTGATCTTCGAGGCGTCCGACACCCGCGCCATACCCGCGCCGGGCTTCTCCGACCTCGACCTGAGCGAGGCCAGCTTCGAGCAAGCGAAGCTCGACGGCGCGCACCTGGCGCGGACGCAGCTCGACGACGCGAACCTGAAGGAGGCGCAGCTCCGAGGCACCTTCGTGGCCACCCGGATGCTGCGGGCCGATCTGCACTATGCCGACCTGCGGGACGTAATCTTCAACGGGGTCGATCTCTCGAACGCCGATCTCTCGGGCGCCGATCTGCGCGGCGCCGACCTGTCCGACGCGAGCGCGCCGCAGGCGACCTTCACGGGCGTGGTCTACGACGCCACGACGCGCTTCCCTGCGGGCGTCGATCCGGTCGCGTCCGGCGGGTATGTGCTCGAGCCGGGCGCCGACCTCTCCGGGGCCGTGCTGCACAAGATCGACCTGACCGACGTCGACCTGACCGGCGCCAACCTCGGAGGCGCCGACCTGACCCGCGCCAACCTGACGCGCACGAACCTGACCCATGCCGACCTGACCCAGGCGCTCCTGCACCAGACCCTGCAGGACGGCACGATCTTCGACAACGCCACCCTGGACGGCGTGCGCTGCAACGACGCGACCCTCATCGACGTCTCGGTGAACGGGGCGAGCTTCGTCGGCGCGTGGTTCCTGCGCGCGACCGTCATCGACGTCGACTTCGCCGGCACCGACCTCACGAGTTCCTCTTGGAACGACGCGAGGCTCAGCCAGGTGGGCCTGGTGGGCGCCAACCTGACCCAGGCCGATTGGGGCGCCGTCCAGGTCACCGACAGCGACTTCTCGGCGGCCCGTCTCGACGCCGGCTACTTCAGCGAGGCCGTCCTCAGCGATGTCGACATGACCGGCGCACAGCTCGTCGGCACCCGAATCAACTCCGGACTCTTCACGCGGGTGGACCTGTCCGGCGCCAACCTCACGGACTCGGTCTGGTCCCAGTCGACCGTGGTCGACCCGACCTTCTCCAGCACGACCTGCCCGGACGGCACCAACAGCGACGCCAACGCCGGTACCTGTACGCTGGAGTGAGCCACGCTCCGTCGCGCCTCAACGTCACCGGTCTCGGCATAACCCGCCCCCAGACGCTGTTGAGCCACCGACCGGTGACCCCCAGCCCTGAGGCAGCCCATGCGACGCTTCCTCCCCATCCTCGCCCTCCTCCTCGCGCTGGCCGCCTGCCAGGCGCCACCCATGCCACCGACCACCGCCATGCCGACCCCCTACGCCAGCGTGCTGATCGAGGGTGTCCCCCACCTCGAGCAGAAGCCGGACTTCTGCGGCGAGGCGTGCGCGGCGATGGCGTTGCAGGCGCTCGGCAAGAAGGTGGACCAGGACTTCGTGTTCGACCAGTCGGGGGTGGACCCGCTGGAGGGGCGCGGGGCGTGGACACGGGAGCTGAAGGTGGCGCTGGAGGCGCTCGGCTTCGAGGTCGGCCCGGTGTGGAACGAGGTCGAGGCCGACCGCGCCGACGAGGGCCTCGATGCGCAGTTCGCCGCGCTGCACGCCGATCTGGTCGCCGGCATCCCGTCGATCATCTGCACCCACTACGATGACAGGCCGAACACCACCGAGCACTTCCGCCTCATCCTCGGCTACGACGCCGCCGCGGACGAGGTCCTCTACCACGAGCCCGCCGAGGCCGATGGAGCGTACCTGCGCATGGCGCGCGCGCGGTTCCTCAAGCTCTGGCCGCTCCAGGCGGGGGGCGACACGCTGTCGGTGATCCGGTTCCGGCTCAAGCCCGGCAAGCTCGCCGCGACGCGGGTCGACGCCGCGCTCACCCCCGCGGACTACGCCCAGCACGTGCTCGCGCTCAAGGAGAAGATGCCTGAGGGGTTCACGATGGTGTACGAGCCCCCCTTCCTCGTCGTCGGTGACGACGACCCGGCGACCGTGCGCAAGCGCTCGGCGGGTACGGTGCGATGGGCGACGCGGCTGCTGAAGCAGGACTACTTCGGGCGCGACCCGGACAAGATCACCGACATCTGGCTCTTTGCCGACGAGGCGAGCTACACGCACCACACACGCGAGCTGTTCGGCGAGGCGCCCGACACACCCTACGGGTTCTACTCGCCGTATCAGAACGCGCTGGTGATGAACATCTCGACGGGCGGGGGCACGCTGGTGCACGAGATGGTGCACCCGTTCATCCACGCCAACTTCCCCGAGTGCCCCTCCTGGTTCAACGAGGGGCTCGCCTCGCTGTACGAGCAGTGCGGCGAGGAGGACGGGCACATCCACGGGTACACGAACTGGCGGCTGGCGGGGCTGCAGAAGCTGATCAAGGCGGGGCGGCTGCCGTCGTTCAAGGAGCTCCTGTCCACCTCCGAGGAGCAATTCTACGACGGCGACCGCGGCGACAACTACGCCCAGGCCCGCTACCTCTGCTACTACCTCCAGCAGAAGGGGCTGCTGATCGACTTCTACCGGGCGTTTGTCGCCAACCAGAGGACCGATCCCTCCGGGTATGACACGCTCGTCAAGCTGCTCGGCGACCCGGACATGGAGGTGTTTCAGAAGGAGTGGGAGGCCTGGGCGCTGACGCTGCGGTTCCCATAAGGAGCCGCCAGTCGTTGGTCCGATTCCACTTGACACACCATATACCGCCGTGAGTCTCAGTCCGACCCGCGACGCAGGGCCCCCTGCGAGCTATTACAGTTCGCTCGTCTGTGGCGTGTTGAGCCCGCGACGCAGGGCCTCCTGCGAGCTATCGCTCACAGGACTCCCTGCCCTGCGGGCTCAACACGCCCCAGCCTCGCTGTCGCTCGCACGGCTCCCTGCCCTGCGGGTCGGACTGAGACTCAGGCTGGGCTAAAGAGCTGTTGACAAAGGAGTTTTAGAGTTCCCCATGCCCTCCTCCCCGCCCGGCACGCGCTCACCTCTCGTTCGATACCATTGCCGTCAGCGTCGGTGACGTGCGAGCCACGCTCAGCGGCTCTGGAAGTCTCCGACCAACGTCGTGGCCGTCGAGGCGCCGGGGGTGGTGAGGCGAAGCTCCAGGTAGCGGCCCTCCCACACGGGATCGACCGTGGTGGTCAGGCGCCAGATGCCACTGCCGAGCGGTGTCTCGGTGGCCGTCGCGATGGCGGTCGAGGAGCCGTAGGGGAAGAGCTCCATCGCGACCGGGGCGGGCGGTGTGGTCGTGAGGGTCAGGTCGATGACCTGGCCGCGGATGAAGGCGCCGTCGAAGCGGCCGGCCTGGTCGCCCGCGTCAAGCAGGAGGATGTCGACGTCGGCGGCGTCAAGGGTGTCGCTGAGCAGAGCGCCGGTCCAGGTGCAGGGGAGCCAGGGGGAGTCGGGGGCGTCCTGGCCGGTGACGCACGGACGAGGGGGTGTCGCCGGGTCGAGCGGGTCGTCCACCGCGGGGTTGACGTGCAGCGTGGCGGCGTCGAGGACCGCCTCGGCGGCGCAGGTCGCGCAGCCCGCCGGGCGGGCGCTCAGACGCCACACCCCACGGCCCGGCGCGCTCTCGAAGCGCGCGAGCTCCGGAACCTCCTGGGGACGCCAGACGCCCGTGGTGGGCAGCGGCGTCCTCGACAGCACCACGCGCGCTGCGGGCGAACGCAGGCCGCCTGCCTCGAGCGTGACGTCCAGGCCGCTCAGCGGCCCGGCGGTGACCTCGAGCTCCAGGCGATCGACGCGGCATGGGCTCCCGAGCAGCTCGAACTGGAGCGTCGCGCCGTCCGGTCCGAGGCTGCCGGCGAGCGGCGTGGGCGGACAGGACGGCAGGTCGCTGTCGGCGACGTGCGTTCCGGGCAAGAAGGACGACGGCGGCCGCGGGCCGTAGCCGTGCACGCCCACCGTGCCATCCTTCTGGTGGGCCGAGACGACCTCGATCCGCCCGTCGTTGCCCAGATCCCCCGTCCACAGCGTGGACGGCGTGCCGCCCGTGGCGACGGTCTGGATGGCCACCAGCGGCGGCCCTGCGCCACCGGGGCGCCCCTCCAGCACGGTCACGGCGTCGTAGTAGGAGTGACCGACGATGAGATCGACGTGGCCGTCGCCGGTCACGTCGTCGGCGCGCGCGTCGAGGATGCGCGGCAGCCCCGTGATGGGCGCCCCCTCGTCGAAGGTCCCGTCGCCACTCCCGTACCAGAGCTGCACGTCGTTGGAGTCGCGGCAGGGGATGGCGAGGTCGAGGACCCCATCGCCGTCGAGGTCCATCGGGATGGTCCGGGTGGGGATGCGGCCGTGGAGGGGGATGGAGTCCACGGTGGACCGCGCCACGTCTGAGAGGATCGGCGGCCCGAACGTGCCGTCGCCGTTGCCCGGACGGATGTTGACCGCGTCGGAGAGGGCCTGCGTGACGATGAGGTCGGGCACGTTGTCCCCTGTGAGGTCCGTGGCCAGCACCGCGATGGGCGTATCGCCGGAGGTGAGGTTCGCGACGTGCACCAGACCGCCGTCCTGCCAGCGGAAGGTCGAGACGAGATCGCCGTCGAGGTGCCCGACGATCACCCAACCGGTGTTGTCGACGCCGTCGCCGTCGAGATCGCCCACCCAGAGGTCGAAGGGGTTGGTCGTGTCGTCGACGCTGCTCGGGACGCTGAGCTCGGTGGGGAAGGTGCCATCGCCGGCGCCGAGCAGCACGGTGATGCTGTTCGTGTTGGTGGCCGTCATGACGAGGTCCGTGAAGCCGTCGTGGTTGACGTCGAAGGCGTGGATGAGCGACGGGGTGCTCGCCACGGGGATCACCCGAGGCGGGGCCAGCGAGCCGTCCGGGAGTCCGCGCAGGATCGCCACGCTGCTCTCGCCGCGGTTGGACACCGCCACGTCGAGCAGGCCGTCCCGGTCGAAGTCGGCGCCGTCGATGCCGAACGGCTCACGGTGCAGGGGGTTCGCGAAGCTCGTCGGCGCCGTCGCCGTGGTCTGGAAGAAGCCCTGGCTGCCGTAGTACAGCCCCACGCTCACGTCGCTGCGGAGGGCCACGGCGAGGTCGGTCACGCCGTCGCCGTCGATGTCCTCACCCCAGAGCTCGGCGTGGTCGCCGTTGGCGAGGCCAGGCGCGTTGGTGAGCTGGGCAGAGGCGGCGAGCACCCCCTGGCCGCGCGAGAGGATGACGGTCGTGCGCAGTCCCTCCCCGGAGGCGGTGGCGAGGTCGGGGACGCCGTCACCGTCGATGTCGCCGGACCAGATCTGGTCCAGGCCGCCCTCGAGGACGAGCTCGCGCTCCACCCACCGGCCGTCGGCCTCTGCGAGCAGCGCGGTGACGCTGGAGCTGAGCTGGTTGGCCGTGACGATGTCGTTGCGGCCGTTCCCATCGAGGTCGACCACCACGATGTCGCGAGGGCCGAAGAACACCGGCAGGTCCATGCGCTGGGGGAAGTGGCCGTCGCCTGCGCCGTAGAGCACGGTCACGAAGGAGTCCGCGAGCTCGGCGATGACGAGGTCCACAAGGCCATCACCGTCGATGTCGCCGCCATCGACCGCCGAGGGGAGGGTGTCGAGGTCGATGGGGGCCAGCGGGGTGAAGGTGCCGTCCCCCGCGCCCAGCAGGACGTGCAGAGCGCCGCGGGCGCGCTCGGTCCGCAGCGTCGGGACGAGCTGGAAGAGCGTCGCGCTGGCGCTGACGGTGACGACATCCACGATCCCGTCGCGGTTCAGGTCGCCCACCCAGGTGTCCCGCGGGACGTAGAGGCGCTGTGGCAGGTTGTCCCCGTCAAAGTCCCACAGGAGGGCCGACGACGAGGCGAGGAAGGCGCCGTCGCCCTGAGCGAGGGCGGAGAAGACGGTGCTGCGGGGGACCGCGTCGGTGTCGAACGCGGTGGTGATGACCATGTCGTCGAGGCCGTCCTGGTCGAGATCCGCCGGGGCGACGCTGACCGGGCGGAGGGGCGCGGGCAGGACGAGGTCGTCCGCCTGCGGGGCAAACTGCCGGCCCCCCAGCCCCCGGCGCACGCGCACGGACGCCGTCTCGACGTTCGAGTCCTCCACGGTCACGACGATGTCCAGCCGCCCGTCCTGGTCCACGTCCATCATCGCGACGTCCTGCACGCTGCCCTCCGCGCCGGGCCCCCGGAAGGGCTGGAGGTCCTGCCCGCCGACGCGCCACCGCGACTGTCGGAGCACCGTCACCGTCACCCCGCCCGCGGCCTCGGCCAGACCGTCCACGACCAGCCGGTAGGTGCCGGGCAGCGCGTCGGGGCCAAGGGTGATGTCGGTGCGGTTGTCGGTGCGGCAGGCGACCTCGTGGCTGAGGGGATCGAGCAGGTAGACGACCGTCTGGTGGTCGGACTGGACGGACACGGTGAGCGACTCGCCGCTGCTCATCGCCAGCGTGTAGACCACCTCGGGCGCGCTCACGCCGCCGCAGGAGCCCGCGAGCCGGTTGGGGTGCGGCCGGGTGTCGAGGTGCTGGCGGAGCACGCCGCCGGGACCAAGCGCGATCGGTGCGGTCGCGCTGCCGTCCTGACAGGTGGTGCCGAGGCCGTCCTGATCGACGTCCTCCTGCATCGGGTTCGGGACGGTGGGGCAGTTGTCGAGGCCGTTTGCGATCCCGTCGCCGTCCTGGTCGCGGTCGCAGAGGTCGCCGACGCCATCGCCGTCGCCATCACGCTGCAGGGGATTGGCCACCGTCCGGCAGTTGTCGACCAGATCGAGGACGCCGTCGCCGTCGCGGTCGCTGGCCGCAGGACGGGTCAGCGTCACGAGCGGGTCGGCCAGCGGGGCCGACCCGTCCTCCGAGAAGTGCTCCCCCGACCACACCACGTCCACGCTCGCGGTCGTAAAGCCGTCCCGCGCGAAGCGGAGCGTGTGCGGCTCCGGCAGCAGGACGAGGCGGAAGCTGCCGTCCTCGTCGCTCACCGCCGACGCCACGAGCGCGCCGTCGCGGCGCGCGATGACGCGCGTCCCGCCGAAGCTCGTCTCGTCGTCCAGCAGGACCCGGCCGAGCAGCGCGGGCTGCTGCGGGTCCACCACGAGCGGCCCGCCGAGCTCGTTGACGCCAGGCACGATCTCCAGGACCAGCGGCGCGGGCCGCAGGTAGCCGCGCACGTCGGCGCTGAGGGTGTAGAGCCCCGGCTGGAGCAGCGTGAACTCGAAGGAGCCGTCGGCGGCCACGGAGGCCTGGCGGCTCTCGTTCTGGCCGTCGAGCCGCACCAACGCGATGTCGGCCCAGCTGCTCACCTGCTCCAGGCTGCTCTCCAGGCGCCCCCGCAGCGTGGCGCTGCGCTCGGGGTCGAGCACGATCACCAGCCCCTCCAGCGCCTCGCCTCCAGCCATGAATGCGCCCGTGTCGGCGTCGCCCACCCAGCTCACGTCGAGGTCCGTACCCTGGTAGGTCTCCCGGCCAAAGGTCAGCCGGAGTGCGCTGCGAGAGGCCGGCAGGACCCACGACCCGTCGGTCGCCGTCAAGGTCGCGCCGATCAGGTCGCTGCCCAGGAAGGCGCGCACCTGGATGCCTGCGTGGTCGTCCCTTCCCTGGAGCTGCGCCGTCCCCCGGAGGAACACAGAGGCCTCGGACGCGTACAGCGGCACCATCTCCACGGGCTCCAGCTCCATGCTGCCCTCCCCGATCGTGATCAGGATGGTGCGCGGCACGTGGTCGCGCAGCTCCAGCTCCAGCCCGTGCAGCCCCGAGGCCCGCGTCCGCAGCTCGAACCGGCCCGAGGGCTCCACCGGCGCGACGATCGCGTCGCCATCTCCGACCAGCCGAACGCGCCCGGCCGCCGCGAAGTCGACGCCGACCAGCGGGCTCGTCATCTGCCCGCGCACCAGCACGCCGTCCCAGGTGGCATCGCAGGCGTTGCCCGCGGGCGAGCCGCCGCTGTCGAACTGATCGGGGTTGGGGGTCTGAGGGCAGTTGTCATCCATGTCGAGCACGCCGTCGCCGTCGTCATCCACGTCGCAGGCGTCGCCGCGCTCATCGCCGTCGAGGTCGGCCTGATCGGGGTTCATCGCGTCGCGGCAGTTGTCGAGGTGGTCGCCGACGCCATCGCCGTCGGCGTCGCCCTCACATGCATCGCCGAGCCCGTTGGCGTCCAGGTCCTCTTGCTCGGGGTTGGCGACGCGGGGGCAGTTGTCCTCGGCGTCTATCACCGCGTCCCCATCGTCGTCCGGGTCGCAGGTGTCGCCCTCGCCGTCTCCGTCGAGATCGTCCTGGTCGGGGTTGGGGAGTGAAGGACAGTTGTCGACAGGTTGACTGACCGAGCCGTCCGGCACACCGTCCCGATCCCGGTCCGCGCCCGCGTCCACCAGGCACTGCCCCCGCTCGCAGACCTCGCCGAGCCCGCACTCATAGTCGGCGCGGCAGTCGGCCGCGACGCACTCGCCCACGTCGCAGCGATAGCCCGTGGCGCAGTCCTGGTCGTAGAAGCAGGGGCAGTCGGGCGTGCCCGCCACGCAGCCAACGACCGTGCCGCCGGTCGGCGCCGGATCGTCCGAGCAGGCCACCAGCAGGGTCAGGACCGCCATCGCACAGAGAACCTTGTTCATGCGTCAACCAGCTCGCGAAGACGGGGCGGCGCTACTGCGTCACGCCCGCCGGATTGCCAAAGAGGAGGGTGTTGCCCTGGTCGCGCCAGAGCGTCGTGTCCTGGATCTCGATCGTGGCGCCGCTGCCGAGGTCGAGCGCCGGCACATCGACCTCGATCCCCCCGAGGTCGTTCACGATGCGCGGCACGACCTCCTCCTCGATGACCGTGGCCAGCCACGGCTCGAGCCCCAGCGCGACCTCCTGCCGGGCCATCGCCTCGGTGGTGACCGCCACGACCTCCGAGAAGTCGAACCGCGCCACACCGCCCACGAGCTGCGAGCGGACCCGCGCGGTGAACGCGGTGTGGGTCACCAGGCTCAACGTCCGGCCGAACAGCGTCAACGTGACCTCCACCCGCAGGTCGCCCAGGGTCAGCAGCGCGGCGCCGTCGCCGCAGTCGCTCAACACCGGTGGCAACAGTCCGCTGATGGTGAGCTGCAGCCCGTCAGCGATCGCCGGCAGGTCCAGCCCCGCGATCAGGTCGGCTGGCGCCTCAAACTCCAGGAAGCCCCCGTTCCACACGGCGTACAGGATCTGGTTCAGCGCGTCGTCGGCGAAGCTCAGCTCGATCGGCGCCTGCTGCGGCAGCCGCAGGTCGTGCGCCCCGGCCCCGCAGCCGGCGCGCTCAGCCACCCCATCGTTCGTGTACGGCGTCTGCCTTTGAGAATACGCCCCCGCGCTCAGGCGCAGCGCCACCCCGCCGTCGAGATGCTGGACGCCAGAGAACCGCGTGATCAGCTCAACATCGACCTCCTCGCCCGAAGCTCCCGGGTTCGGCACCGCGATCGCGACGCTCCGCGCCAGACCCGCCAGCGCCGTTCGGATCGCCGGCTTGACCTCGTTCTGGTACACAACCAGGAAGGCTGACCGGATCGCACCGGTCCACACGCTGATCAGCGCGTTCGCCACCTGCCCCGCCAGGTTGTTCACGGTCCCGCTGTTGAAGCCCACCCCGAGGTTGTGGATCGCCACCGTCACGGTCCCCTCGTTCAGCACAGGCTCGAGCGCGCCGTCGACCACCTCCAGAACGATGTCGCCCTCAATCGTCACGTCGCTGGCGGTCGCGCTGCCCCAGGACGTGCCCAGGAAGCGTCCTCCGTCGGCATACAAGGTGATGTTGACGTTCGGGAACACGACCCGCGTCCGGATACCCGTCGAGAGCGCCTGCAGCGTGGTCGTCGGCGGCCCGGTGGTGACCCCGCGGTTGGTGATGCTGAAGCCGCTCACCGAGATGATGTCGTACGGCAGCAGCGCCGCGATGTTGAAGTCCGACAGCAGCTGATCCACCAGCGTCCCGATGTCGTCCATCGGCAGGCTGTGGTCCCCGTCGTCGAGCGTCTCCTGGGCGAGGTAGTACCCCAGCCCCGGGTCCGACATCCCGCTGCCCGGCACCGCGAGGTCCGGTCGACGGAACCGCGGCGACCACACGAAGGTCTGAACCCGCCGATACACGCCGCCTCGCCCATCCGTCGCCTCCATCACGAGCACGTTGCCGCCGACCGTGGCGCGGGTGACGTGCTGGAACCCACCCGCGGCGCCCACCACGACCTCCGCGCCGTTGATGCGCAGCCCCACGATCGCGGCGTCCTCGCTCACCACGCTGCCTACGATCAGCACCTCCGGGCTGTCGCTCTGGACCGTGGCCCCCCTCGCTGGCGTCACGACGTCGAACACCGGTCTGCACGACAGCCGCGGCACCACCTCGGCCTGGCACCCCTGCTGCGAATCGCAGCGGTCGAAGGTGCAGGCATCGCCGTCGTCGCAGACGCGCGGCGCGGTCTGGCAACCACGGGTCGGATCGCACGAGTCCAGGGTGCAGCGGTCCCCATCGTCGCAGCGCAGCGCGCCCGGATGGTCACAGCCAAGGCCAGGCACGCACTGGTCGACGGGCGTGCACACGCTGTGGTCATCGCACGAGGCGTGGTCGAGCGTGGCCACACAGCCCCGCGCGGCGTCGCATCGGTCCAGGGTACATGCCACGCCGTCCTGGCACGCCTCACTCCGCGCCACATGGCGGCAGCCCTCCCGCGGATCGCACGAATCGAGCGTGCAGGCGATGCCATCGTCGCAGCTCAGCGGCGCCGCAGCCGCCTGGCAGTCCGCGTCGAGGCTGCACCGCTCCCTCCCGTTGCACGCGTTGTGATCGTCACAGACGGCGTCCACCGCCTCATGCACACAACCCATCGCCGCGTCGCACCGATCCACCGTGCAGCCGATGCCATCGTCGCAGATCACCCGCGTCCGCCGACAGCCCAGCTCCGGGTCACAGACCTCGGCAGTGCAGGCGTCCCCGTCGTCGCAGCTCGCGTCGTCGGCCTCGAACTGGCAGCCCAGCACCGGGTCGCACCGATCGCGCGTGCACGACACGCCATCCCGACACGCCGTCGCCTCCGACACACACCCGACGGCCTCATCGCACCGCTCCGTCGTGCACGCGTCCTCATCCGCGCACACCGCATCATCGGCCTCGACCACACACCCGAGCCGCAGATCACACCGCTCGGCCGTGCAGTCGAGCCCATCGTCGCACGCCGCATCGGACGCCACATGGGTGCAGCCCGTCGCGGCGTCGCACGCGTCCTCGGTGCAGCCGATCCCGTCGTCGCACCGCAGCGCCTCCCCGCTCACGCAGCCCTGCGCCGGCAAGCACCGCTCGACCCCATTGCACGCATCGCCGTCATCGCACGCCGCCGCAGCTCCCGCCGTGCACGCGCCCCCCAGGCACCGGTCACCTTCGGTGCACACCTCGCCGTCGTCGCACGGATCACCATCCAACACCGCAGTCTGTACACAGCCAGCCCCCGCATCGCACGTCCCCACCGTGCACGGGTTCCCATCGTCGCACACCTCCCCCGCACCGCCGGTACACACCCCCGCCACGCACCGGTCCCGCAGCGTGCACGCGTCGCCGTCGTCGCACGGGTAGCCCTCCGGCGCAGGGTGCCGACAGACGCCCGCGCTGCACCGGTCCTCCGTACACGGATCCTCGTCCGCACAGTCGGCATCCCGCACGCACTCTGCCGGCGTCCGATCTGGCCGATCCCCCCCACCCACCGCCGATATCGGGATACACCGGTCCACCACGCACCGCATCCCCGCCTCGCACACACATGCCCCCGGCGCCCCCACCGCCCCGTCACCGCACCCCGCAACCCCGCCCCCCACGACCCACACGGTGAGCACGGCCATCAACCACGGCGCACGGTCCCGCGAACACCACACACAGCTCTCCAGAACATGGCCCATGGCTGGCTGCCTTCACGCGACGGTTGAGTGGTTCCTCCGATTCGACACCCTCAGCATAGCGGGGGTGCGCGTTCATCACAAGCCGGGCCCTCACCCCCCAACCCCCTCTCCCGTATGACGGGAGAGGGGGAGGCCCTCACCCCCCAACCCCCTCTCCCGTATGACGGGAGAGGGGGTTGGGGGGTGAGGGCCTCCCCCTCTCCCGTCATACGGGAGAGGGGGTTGGGGGGTGAGGGCCCGGCTTGTGATGAACGCGCACCCCCGCTATGCTGAGGGTGTCGAA
>Ga0100377_1001229_pt1 | contig 22186 bp, 22 predicted proteins | sample CryGeymeta201501_FD_83664 | JGI IMG/M metagenome (GOLD analysis project Ga0100377, IMG submission 83664) | Groundwater microbial communities from Crystal Geyser aquifers in Utah, USA - Crystal Geyser metaG 2015-01 | ecosystem: Environmental > Aquatic > Deep subsurface > Groundwater | place: USA...
AAGACCCGAGGTGAAGACCCGCAATCGGTTCCGGAGCCGGTTCTGGTAGCGGATTCGACCTACCACCTACGGACCGAGTTGACTCGCAACGGACTCACCGAGGGCACCATCTCCGGGACCATCTCACAGGAGGTGGTCAGCGCCAAGACGCGAGCGGTGATTTTGGATTCCACGACGGTCATGGCGATTTCCCTGCTGTTTTTGGTGGAAATACTGATCCTCATTTTCCCTTTTATTGAACGGCATATCCTGGGCGACGATCACGCCGCGGTGCGTTATCAAACCATGCGCCCGGCGGCGTTTCTGTTTCTGTTTGGAGTCGATATCTGCATCTCCTTTCTGCCTCTCTACATGGAACGACTTTATGAACCGCTATTTGGGCTTTCCAAGGACATCGTGATCGGCATTCCCATCTCCGTGCGCATGTTTTTCACCGGGGTTTCCATCCTGACGGCCGGCCTGTGGTGTGACCGAAGAGGATGGCACGAACCGTTCCTGAGCGGACTGGTGCTGACGGGCCTCGGCTTTATATATGCCTGGCTGGCGCCCAATGCCCTCCAGTTTATTGCATCGCAAGCACTTTTCGGGATGGGCTATGGTTTTTCCCTGATGGCTTCCCAGGGATTCATCATCTCGTGCACGGATGAAACGAATCGGGCGCGGGGACTCGCTCAACTGTGGGCCGGGGTCTATGCCGGCAGCATTTGCGGAGGAGCGGCAGGGGCGATGCTGGCTGAAAGAATCGGGTACGGTCCCATATTCTTGATTGGGGCGCTGATCTTATTTATGATCGTGCCATATACGCTCGTTTTCATGCGCGGCGCCATCAAGAAACCCGAGGGCACGGCGGTCGAGCGGGAGACCCGGGCCTTCACCGTCGGCCAGTTTCTGCATTTTGCTTTCGACCGCGACATCCTGAGCCTCATTCTTTTCAGCAGCATCCCCACGGCCATCGCCCTGGTGGGATTCCTCAACTACTTCAGCCCCATTTACCTGAATCGCATCGGCACCACCCAGTCGGACATCGGACGCGTCCTGATGGTCTACGGAATCTGCCTGATCTACCTCGCGCCGATGATCAGCAAATACATTGATGCCTGGCCGAGCAGAAAACCGTTCATCGTCATCAGCGGATTGTTCGGAGGTTTTGCCGTGTTTGCCTTTTCGTTCATCGATGGTTTGCCGGGCATGGTCCTCTCTGTTTTCCTGCTGGGAATTTCCAGCAGCTTTGGTCTGGCATCCCAAAGCGCTTACGTACTCCGACTCAAGGTTGCCCGGGAATTGGGAAGAGGGCGGGCGTTGGGCATTTATTCATCCGCCAACCGGATCGGTCAAGTCCTTGGACCGCTCATCTTCGGCGGATTGATTGTCGGCATTGGAACCGGCCGGGGGATCATGTATTTGGGAATCGGCTATCTGACCTTGACCCTACTCTTCTTGATGGTGGCTCAAAACGATGCAACCAAGGCCGGCTAGATCCGGATCATTGCTGCCGGGAGTGGAGGGCCTCCGGTTCGATGCGGTCACCACCGCCGGGATGGTAACCTGGCCTGACGAAGACCGGCAGCGACTGCGACGGGAACTGGAACGGCTGTTTCGCGATGCTTTCCCCCGGATGCCGTCCGGCGAGATCTTGGATTGGGTCGAGGATTACTTCAAAATACCGGCAACCGGGTTTCAACGCCGTGCTTTCCTGCTGTGGAAGGGACCTTGCCGACTCGCCGCGACGACGCTGTTCGAGGAGGGTAAGCTCGAACACCAAGGTGGATTACTCAAGGGGATTTACATCATCGGTCGCGCGGTTGCGCCTGAATACCACAATTCCGGTGCGGGTCGGAGGATTGCGACGAAAATTCTGGCTGAGTTTCAGCCCGATATCTTGATGACCACCTGCACCCAGTCCGCCTCGCTGTATTCCTGGATCGCCGTCGCCTGCCGAAGCTTTCCCGAAGACTATGAAGTCTTTCCTCGGCTTGAGAACGGCATCCCGATCACGCTCCCGCTCCAGGACCGCGAATTTGCGCTGAACGCATTCCGGCGGCTCTATCTCAGCGTGGTAAACGGTGATCTGGACCAGGTGGCCAGGAGCGTTGCCGGGCTTACGGTTTCCATGGTCAGGAAAGGGATGTATGCAGAACGGTATGATTTCAGCCCATGGGAAAAGGCGGGCAGAAACGATGCGCTGGCCAGGGCCCTGGGTACCGGCCCCGGGGACGGCATTCTGCTGGTGATCCCGCGGAAAGGCAGGATGAGAAGTTGATCCACAACGATCAGGGCGGGAAGGTACCGGTTCTTCTTCAATGCTGCCTCGATCGGGTTCGCGAGGACCTTCCTGTTGTCGATCGAATCATCAGCCGATACGGCGACCTCTCGCTGCGGGAGTACCTGACCACCTTGGCTCGTGCCACCCGCCCTTCATGCCAGGGTCTCGATGGCTTGCTCGATATCGTTTACCGTTATGTCGCGCCGCTCCTGGGCAAGGCCGTCGCGACGAGCCTGGCGGAAGACCTGGCTTGCCACCCCATGGTGCTGACCACCAGTCACCACGGCGTGGATTACTGCGCCCAAACCCTCCAGGGCCGAATCATTTTCTCCCTGAGCAGACGAATCGGGACCTCGGCGTTCAAGACCGTACCGGTTTTCGCCTGCGGCAACATTGCTCTAAACAACCCGACCTATCCGCGAGGTCTGTTGTGTTACCGCGGCGCCTGCCATGACTTGGAGCGCCTGCCGCACCAATTGCCCCTTTTCCCCGATCGGCTGAAGCGGACCATGGTCCATCGCGTGCCGGCGTATGACCAGGTCATGGTCGGCAACCTTCGCGATCGCCTTGACCGGATGGTTGGTCGGGGAAGCCTGCCCTCCGATATCGGAGCCGCGGCTCGAGCGATTCTCATGGAAGACTATCGTTCCGCTGCCTTGGCCGCCGTTCCGGACTATTCGGGACAGGTGGTCATCCTCAACGGCCTGATCTGGAAGAGGCTTTTCGCCGAAGGGTTCCGTCCCCCGGAGATGATCACCCTTGAACTGGAACGAATCGTGGCGGCCCTGCTCGGGCTGGATTTGGACAATCCTTCCAGCCTGGCCCGGATCGTTCTCTTCGACCCGATCTTAAGGGAAAACGTGCTCAACGAACTCAATGGAATCAAGGGGTGTTGGAACCGGGACCGGTTTGGCGAAAGCTCCGCGGCCAGTGCCAAGGATGCGGCTCATGCGGAATCGGGAAGCTATCGCGGAACGGTGTTCTTCTGGGGCGTCGATCGTGCCGGACGACGCATACCTCTGAGCACCGCCGGACGGGGTTCCGGAGAATCGGTATTGGGTGGCGTGGATGACCAAGGCACGGCGTGGGAAATCCCCTTGACCCCCGACATGATCTCCCGGTCGCTGGAACAACGGCAACTGGTTCCCTCTCTTTTCACCTGCTTCCTGGTGCTGGCCTTCGCCAGAGGGGTATGCTGCGTGGGCGGGTACTTCCAGGGTGAATACCTTGTGGCCATGCAGCAAGGCCTGGCGGCCGCCCTTGCAAGCACTCCCGGATACGGGGACCTGGTTCAAGGGATTCTTCGGGTGCCGGCAACCCTCTATCTTGACGGCATGATCTGGGTGATGAGTCGGTTGGCAAACGGCCTCCTGATTCCGGCCGGTCCGCTGGAGATCACCGCCGGAGGGGGCCTGACCGAAGCCGATATGGAGAGGATGCTTGCCCTCGAGGTGAGGAGCGCTCATCTGGCGGACCTGTTCGAAATCATTCCCGACGGCGCCCCTCCTCAGTCGCGGGCAGCGGGCTGGAAAGGGCGGCTTGCCGCGGCCGGCTCGGCCTGGCTCGAGCAACGGGTTGTGGTCAAATAACGGACCCCCACTCCAGGTCAGGGAGTGTCTATCTCCTGAAAGATTTCATCGGCCGCGCCGAGAGTGTCCACCGGGGGGTCAAACCCGATGGTTGAAGCAGTCCTCAGATTGATGGCGATATTGGGAGGTCCTTCAAAGACCTGATCCAATTGGGCCGGCCTGGCACCATTGAAGATCTTGGCAATGGTTTCCGCATAGTATTGCCCGACATACTTGAAGCCCGCCTGGGAGATGCTGAGCAGAAACCCCCGTTTGACCTCCTCCGAGCCCGATTGGGAAAAGGTCGGGATGAGGCCGTCATTGGCAATGGCGACCAGCTTCGGGATGCTTTTCTTGTTCACTCCATTTTGCTTGGTGACATAGATGGCATCGGCCTTCTTGGTAAGGTCTTGGAAGCATTGTTCCACGCTTACCGCCGCAAGCTTGGAATCGGGAATGTCGTCCCGGGTGGGGCAGCTGATGATCTCAAAACCCCGCTCCCTGGCCACTTCCTTGGCCGCTTCCAATGCCGCATAGGTCCTGCCCGAATCGGTATCGGCGTAGGCCATCCCAAGCTTCTTGAACCCCACGATATCATGGAAAATACGGAGCTGCCGTTGATAACGATCGGGGTCGACCCGAGCAAGGATATGGTCGTGGCCTGATTCTCCGATGCTCTTGATGATACCGGAGGAGACGGGATCGCTGGCTGAAATCACCAGGGTGTCGGTGTGGTGATCGTTGTTGGCAAGGCCTTTGCCCGCCCAGGTCCCGGCTGCGATCATTAGATCGATGTCTTTCCGTTCGTTCAGGCGTTTGATGATCTCGGAAGTCGTCTTCTTTCCGAGGACCTCATCCCAGTCGGTGGAATAGTGCGCATCCGGAACAAACTCCAGGAAATCGCTTTTGGTCCGAGTGGCGAGCCAGCTCCATAGTTCCGCGGTTTGTTCCGCCTTCTGCGGCGGGATATTCGCTTGCTCCATCCAACCGAGATCCATGAGTGATCTGACCGTGGCCATCAACGATGCCTGATAGTCGGGATAGGTGCCGCCTTCGTAGTATCCCAGGCGCCATTTGGCCCCGTTTTTCGCTTTTGGCGCCGTGCTGAAATTGCCTTTGTCGGCGCCGATAACCAGCACCGGGGCGAGCAACGGCAATAGGATCAACAAGGCAAGCACTTGGCGACAGCGCTTTATGATGCAACCTCGAATGCTGCCGCGAACAGCCAATAAACACCCACGAGCCGATAGGGAAGGCCCCGTCATCGCTCTTTCCTCCCGGGTTCCAGGCGAAAAAGAACACTTCATTTTTGCCGCGATGATGGTAGCATATTCTCACCCAACAGGGCCAACAAATGGTTCATCGAGTAGGTCCCACCACCAAGGACACGAACAGCACGAAGGGATTGAATGGCTTTGAATATAGGGTTTTTTCGGTGTTCTCCGTGCCTCGGTGGTGAGCGCTTGTCGCGGCGGCCGACGTGATGATCCTGGACAAGAATGAGGAGATGAGCACGAAGAATGGCTGAGCTGATAGTCGACATCTCCAAGCTCAAACACAATATTCATTTTGTTCGGACACTCTGCGCCCGACATGCCGTCGAGCTGGTGGCGGTCGCCAAGGGCTGCAATGCCTATCCGCCGGTAATCCAGGCGTTCCAGGAAAGTGGCATCGCGCTTATCGGCTTTTCGCGGGTCGCCGATGCCTCGAAGGTTGAGGCCTCCTTGCAGCGTCGCCCTTGTTTCATCTCCATTCCCTCTCCCGGCCAGGCTGAGTCCGTCACCCGGTACTTCCGATCGAGCTTGAATTCGGAAAAGGACACCATCAGGGCCTTGGCGGATGCCGCCGAACGCGGCTCGCGTGTCCATGGAATCTTGCTGATGGTGGATATCGGCGACCTGAGGGAGGGAGTAACCCCTGAACAAGTGCTGCCGATGGCGAGGTTCATTTTGGAGCTGAACAGCCCATTCATCGAGTTTCTTGGTCTCGGCGCAACCCTTGCCTGCTGTAGTGGGACCTTACCCGACGAGCAAAATCTCGGGCTGCTCCAGGACCTGGCCAATGAAACGGAGCGCGCTAGCGGTCATGAGATCCGGACGGTTTCGATCGGAGGTTCGGTGATTCTGCCCTGGATCGAGCGGGGTTCGCTGCCGTCGCGAATCAATCAGGCGCGAATGGGGGAAGCCATTCTTCTGGGGACCATACCGGCAACAGGCGAAAGGCATGAAGCGCTTCACCCTGATGTATTTGTTCTCAGAGGAACCATCCTCGAGGTTAAGGAAAAGTCTTCCAAACCCACCGGCACGCTGGGCACGGATGTTTTTGGACAGCGCCTGGCTTTGGTCGATCGCGGACCTCGTTTACGCTGCATTCTCGACTTTGGTATGATCGACACCTATCCGAAGGGACTGACCCCCGCTCTAAAGTCTCTGGAATTCATAAATTTGAACTCAGATTACACCATTGTGGACGCGACCGGCATCGACCGTCAGTTAAGACCTGGCGACTCGTTTGACTTTTACCCTAATTATCAAGCTCTTATCCGTGCTTTCCAGGCGCCCTATCTGAGGAGAACCGTCACGGGGGGCTAGCATTGTTTATACTCGTTGAGGATGAAATGCTTTACTTTTTTGAGCTTTTCCCGGGAGCGCGGGCATCTTGCCCGCACGTGGTAATGAAAGCTCTCATCCTAAACAGACATAATTTTCCAAATAATTCACGTCGCTTGAATATCGACGGTCAGGTTGAGTGACAATCATGCCGCGCATGAAGCACCGATTTCATGGATGGAGTAAGAGGCTGTCAGCGGTTTTCTGCGCTTCTTGCATTTTTCTCTCATGGCCGATGACGCTTCTTGCCCAACCCAAGGAGTGGGTCATTTCGGTCAGTCAGTTTGTGCTTCATCCAGCTCTCGACGCGTTGCTGAAAGGCTTTAAGGAAACCCTTCGGGAGAAGGGTTTCAAGGTCAAATACAACATTCATATCGCCAATGGCGACGAAGCAACGAACATTGACATTGCGCAACGCATTCAGAGCGAGCGTCCTGATCTGGTGCTGGCCATCAGCACTCCTTCCGCACAGGCCTGTCTCAAGAATCCGCGGGACCTTACCATGCTTTTTTCCGCCGTTACCGATCCGATTGCCGCCGGCCTGGTCGGCAGTCTCGCCCAACCAGGCTCCCGGGTTACCGGGATGACCGATATGAGCCCGGTTGGACACCAGGTTGCATTGATCCGGGAGCTTCAGCCCGGTGCGAAGAGGATCGGGGTACTTTACCATGCCGGCGAATCAAATTCGGTCAGTCTGGTGAGGGTCCTCGAGGAAGAATGCGCGAAGCGAGGGCTTGAAGTGGTCAAGAAAACGGTCGAAACCAAGGACGGTGCTGCCGAGGCCGTTGCCGGTTTGGTTGGCCGCTGCGATGCCCTGTACGTTCCCACCGACAACACCGTGGTGGTGGCAATGGAGACGGTGGCGTCCATATGCGGCAAGAATCACCTGCCCCTGTATGCCGCCGATGTTGAGTCCGTGCCCCGCGGGGCCATCGTCTCACTGGCCATTGACTACCACGACATGGGCCGCCGGACGGCGCGCATGGCGGAGCGTCTGCTCCAGGGCGAGAGTCCTTCCACGATGCCGGTCGAGTCCATGGCCGACTACCGCATTCACGTCAACATCAGGGCCGCTGAGTTGATGAATGTGGAACTTCCGGTTTCCTTGCTGCAATCGGCGGACGTCATTTATGATTCATTTCCGAACTGAACTGGTTCCAGCCGGAAACTGAAATGATCGCACCACGATCCCAACCGATATGGCTCGTTGCCATTGTTCTCCCGGCGATTTTGCCGGCACTCTTGGGTTGCACCCCGGCGCCGGAAAGGTTCCACTCGGCCCGGCCGCTGATGGGAACGGTGGTGGAAATCACCCTTTACCATCCGGATCAAGACCGGGCGCGGGAACTTATCGACCGGGCTTTCGCCGAAATGGAACGGATCGAGCGCCTGATGAGCATCCGCATCGCCGCGAGCGAGGTGGCACGGATCAACCGGGAAGCCTACCCCGGCCCGATCGCCGTCGATCGCGAAGTGTTCGATCTGATCGGGCGAGCGCTGGAAGCCTGGCGGGAAACGTCCGGGGCTTTTGATATCACGGTGGGACCGCTGATGCAGCTATGGCCCTTGTATCGAGCGGAAAAGATCCTGCCGAACGATGCCCAGGTCGGCGAGGCCCTGAAACGGGTCGGTTTCGATTTGCTCATGCTTGACCCGGAATCGAGCAGGATCGCCTTCAAGAAGCCCGGGATGAGCATCGATCTCGGAGGCATCGCCAAGGGGTACGCCATCGATCGGGCGATCGGGGTACTCCGCGGCGGCGGGGTCGCGAGTGCCCTGGTGAATGCCGGCGGCGATCTTTACGCCCTGGGGCTCAAGCCCGACGGCACCCCCTGGCGGGTGGGGGTGCGCCATCCGCGCCGGCCGGAAGAACTCATCGCAACACTCGAGGTGCATGATATCGCGATCATTACCTCGGGCGACTACGAGCGCTATTTTCTTAAAGACGGCAGGCGCTACAGCCACATCGTCGATCCCCGCACCGGCTTTACCGCCCGCGGCACCGCCGGCGTCACCCTGAGCGCTCCCATCGCCACTTGGGCCGATGCGCTGGCAACCGGGGTCCTGGTGCTGGGGCCGGACGCGGGCCTCGAACTGGTGAATCGCCTCCCCCAGGTGGAAGCCGCGATCCTTTCCGAAGCCTCGGAACACCGGCTGAAGCTCACCGTGTCGGCGGGTTTTGCCCAGGTGTTTCGAGTGGATGAGGGCAAGCTCGCGTACTGATCCAACCGCGCCCTGGGGATGGGGATCTTTGGCACGCGCTCAAGGGTCCTGATGCAGGTGAGATCTCCCGCCTCGAACCGATTTCGCGTGATGGGTAATGCAAGGTGTCTCGAATGTTGGGGTCCAGTTCAGTGGTGGTGATGATATGAACCCAGTCGCTGAATGGAACGCGATCATCCAAACGGTCCTCAACCACTATCCCGATGTTCAGGCCATCTATCTGTTCGGCTCCTACGGGACGGAGGATGAATGGCCCGACAGCGACGTGGATATTGCGTTGCTCCTACCACCGCGGCGGGCAACAGATACCGAATACCTGCCCATGAGTGATCTGTGTATCGAATTGATGGTTTTATTGAATAAAAACGTTGATTTGATCAATCTGCGCCGGGTCCCCACGGTTCTTCAGAAGGAAATCGTGGTATCCGACCGTAGAATTTATCATACAGACGAATATGCCGCCGATGAGTTTGAAATGTTGACCCTGTCCTATTATCAGAAACTGAACGAGGAACGGGCCGAGATCGTGCGGGACGCTTTGGCTACGGGGAGGTTTATTGCGTGATGGATGATATCGTCCTGAATAAAAAGGAGCGCATCGAACGGTGCATCAAACAGATTCGGGTCTACTACGCGCTGCCCGCCGAGATGCCGTTCGAAGCCGACTATTTCAAACAGGATGCCATTGCAGTGAACCTCCAGCGCGCCTGTGAGCAATGCATCGATCTCGCCAATCATGCGATACGGGTAAGGAAGCTCGGTCTTCCCAAAGAGTCCAAGGAAAGCTTCCGGATGCTAGCTCAAAATGGGATCATTCCCCGGGACCTTGCGGCCGATCTTGAACATATGGTGGGATTCCGCAACATCTTGGTGCATGAATATCAGAATCTTGACATTCGGCTGCTGATCGACGTGATCGAGAACCATCTGGATGACCTGGCGGACTTCACCAATTTCATCGCCCAGGAATTGATCCGTGGCCCTGCATCCTGACTCACATTCGTCAGAGAGCGATTTCTTATCACCTCACCTGAACAGGACCCGGTGGATCGCTTCCGGATCGAGCCGGTAGGGACTGCCTTCCCCCTGATAGAAGCCGTGTTCGCGAATGAGATGAATGGAGAGATCGGTCCAGACCAGGCGATCGTCGCTGTCGGTTCGGCGCAGATCGATATGGGTCTTGCGATACAGCCCCGGGTGATCCCAGGGGCAGGGGATTTTGCCGCGCGCCACGGTCGCGGTGACGATGTACTTCTGTTCCAGCAGGACCGTTTCCCCATAGCCGCTCTGGGCGCCCAGGGTGAGTTGGTCGAGCCGGTCGGCGATGGCTTCGTGGCTCAGGCCCAAGGCCCGCACCCGGGCTTCGCCGGCGGTCAAGATCTGGATCAGCCGGCGCTGATCGCGGCCCAGATAGCCGTGGCGGAAATCGGGGCTCGGGCGCATCCGGGCTTCCACCTGGTCCAGGTCCGGGCTTTGATAGACGGGATATTTGCCCATGGCGGCCTCCGCTTCGGTCAGGCGAATTTGTCGTGGAAAATGCGTTCGTCGGTCACTCCGACCTGTTTCAGTAGTTTCACGGCGGCATCGATCATCAGGGGATTGCCGCACAGATAGGCTTCCACCCGGGAGCCGTCGCTCACCTGGCGCACCATCACCCCGGTCACGTAACCGGTTTCCCCCTGCCACTGGTCTTCCGGGGCCGGTTCCGAGAGCACCGGGACGTAGCGAAAATTCGGCAGGCGTTCGGCCAGGGCCTGGATTTCATCCTGGTAGAACAAGTCCCTCTTTTCCTTAACCCCGAAATAGAGAGTGACCTTGCGGCTGATCCCTTCATCGGCCATCTGATAAAGAATCGACAGCAGCGGGGCCAGCCCCGAACCGGTGCCGATCAGCACCATCTCGCGATCGCTTTGGCGCAGGTAAAAATCGCCGTAGGGACCGTTGATGGTGACCGGGTCCCTTTCCTTCAGGTAGTGGTGCACGTAGGTGGTGGCCAATCCGTTGGGCACCCGGGTGATCACCAGCTTGATTTCACCTGGCCGGCTTGCCGCCGAAGCCACCGAATAGGCCCGATACACCGGTTCCGGCGAACCTTCGTATTCCGGGACCACCAACTGGATGTACTGACCGGGTTTGAACGTGATCTCAGGCGGATCTTCCAGGTGCAGCCGCACTTCCCGGATCTGATGGGTGAGATCGCGCAGCTCCGCGACCCGGGTTTGATAAGCGCGGATCAGAAACAGCTCGGGCGGGATCCGGATGGCCAGATCATTGCGCACCTTGACCTGGCAGGATAGGCGCACCTGGTCCTGGAGTTCGGCGGCGTTCATGTACGGGGTTTCGGTCGGTAGGATCGGCCCGCCCCCGTCCAGGACCTTCAGTTTGCACAACCCGCAACTGCCCCGCCCGCCGCAGGCCGAAGGGATGAAGATCCCGGCGTCCATGAGCGTCCCCAGCAGCTTGTTGCCGCCTTGGACCTGGAGTTCCTTGTCCCCATCGTTGATCCGGATGGTGCATTCGCCGTAGTCGGCCAGATAGGAATCGGCGACTTCCAGCAACACCGCCAGCACCGAGGTGAGTCCGCTGAGGGCGAGAAGTCCGAGCAGCACTTGGGTCATCGAGTCACTCCCCCCCCTCACTGCATCTGGATCATACCGCTGAAGCCCATGAAGGACAGCGCCATCAGTCCGGCGATGATCAGCGTCATGCCGGCCCCTTGCAGCGGCTGGGGGATCGGCGCCTGCGCGAGCCGCTGGCGGATCCCGCTCAAGGCAACAATCGCCAGCGTCCAGCCGAGCCCTCCGCCGAGCCAGTAGGCGACCGACTGGAGGAAGGAATAATTGCGGATGATCATGAACAGCACCACCCCGAGGATCGCGCAGTTGACCGTGATCAGCGGCAGAAACACGCCGAGCACCACATAGAGCAGCGGCGAGAAACGTTCGATCAGCATTTCCACCAGTTGCACGAACGCCGCAATCACCACGATGAACACGATGTAGCGAAAGTGCACCAAATCGAGGGGCACCAGCAGGTAGTAATGGACCAGGTAATTGAGCGCGGCGGTGCAGGTCATCACGAAGGTCACCGCCATGCCGAGGCCGATGGACGACTTGATTTCCCGGGAAATGGCGAGAAACGAGCACATGCCGAGGAAATTGGTGAGCAGGATATTGTTGGTGAAGATGGCGGTGAACAGGATCGTCGGAGCTCCGAGGGTCCCTTCCATGATTGGACCTTTCCTGCCGATCAGGCTTTCTTGGGTTTGGGCCCGAGGTTACTCACCAGCCAAATGATGGCGCCGAGCACGAAAAAGGCGCCCGGGGCCATGACCATGATGGTCCAGCGGGTCCAGTCGGCGGGCAGCACCGGCACCCCAAACAGGCTGCCAAATCCCAGCAGTTCCCGGATAAAGGCCACCAACAGCAGGACCGCGGCATAGCCGGCGCCACAGGCGATCCCGTCCACCAACGACGGCCACACCGGGTTGCCGCGGGCAAAGCCTTCGCAGCGGCCCATGATGATGCAGTTGGTGATGATGAGCCCCACATAGGGACCAAGAGCCCGGCTGATATCCGGCAGATAGGCCTTGAGCACGATATCGACCACGATCACGTAGCAGGCGATGATCAACACCTGCACCATCATTCGGATCCGGGCCGGGGTGACGTTGCGTAGGGCCGATACGGTGACGTTCGACATGGCGGTGACGAAGATGAGACTCACCCCCATGATCAGGGTGTTGGTCATGAGATTGGTCACCGCCAGCGCGGAACAGATCCCGAGGATCTGCCGCGACACCGGGTTTTCTTCCCAAAACCCCTTGATGAAGATCTGTGCGGCTTTGGCCTTGGCCATAAAGACTCCTTAACGACGGGCTTCCTATCGGGATCGTGAGCGACAGCGAGGCCGATAGCGAGAGCGATACCGATACCGATACCGATACCGATGGGCGGGAGGATTTTCGCCGGTGGGGCTAGAGCACCCCCTTCGCCTGCTGGGCGCGCAGCCAGGGGAGGGTATCCCCCAGATTGCGGTTGAGAAAAAGTTCCAGTTTGTTGCTGGTTCCGGAGGCCCCGGTGATGGCATCGAGTTCATTGGGACCCTGACTGGTGCCGGGCCGCTTCAGGGTGAAGTAGCGTTGCCCCGGACCCGTGGCTTCCAGGCGCTTGCCCGCGAACTGAGCGGTGAACCAGTGTTCGGTGATGCGCCCGCCCAACCCCGGGGTTTCGCCGTGGTCGTAAAAGGCGATTCCCAGGACCCGCTCGAGTTTGGGATCGATCCCAATCATCCCAAAAATGGGCCCCCAAAAGCCCGGACCGGACACCCCGAAGGCATAGCCGATCACGGTCCTGGCGTCCGCGGCCAGGCCCACGTAGACACTCCGGCCTTCCAACTGCATGGTTTTCACCCGCGCGTCGAACAGGTCGCTCACCTGGGCCCGGGTGCTCCCGGCCGGCGCCCGGATGCCCAGCACCTCGAGCACGATGCCTTGCAGGCGCGCGCGTTCGTTGGTTTTGATCTTGTCTTGATTGACTAGATGAATGGCACTCACCACAGAGGTGAAGGCGAGGGTGATCGCAAACATGTAGGCGACCGAAAAAATCCGTTTTTTGTTCATGACACCGGCCTCGCCGCGGGTTTCCGCTGGAGCGTGCGCACCCCGATGTCCAGAATGGGCACGAAGGTGTTCATGAAGAGCACGCAGAACATGACCCCTTCCGGAAAATTCGAATAGCGGCGGAGCAAAATGATCAGACTACCGATCACGAACCCGTAAATCCATTGGGCCGGTTTGGTCTTGGGGCCGGAAATGGGTTCCGTGACCACGAACAGGGCGCCGAACAGAAACGACCCGGCCAAGAGGAAGGTGAGCGGCCGGGGCACTCCCGGGACTCCCGCCGCATGCAGCAGGAAGGCGGTGAGGAAGCCGCCCATGAGGCAACTCAAGGCCAGCCGCCAGGGCGCCACTTTGGCTAGCAGGATATAGGCGCCGCCGATCAGGATGAGAACGGCGCTGGTTTCCCCAAACGAACCGGAAACATTGCCCCAGAACAGGTGAGCGAGCGGCACATCGCCACCGGTGTGGAGGGCCGCGAGCGGGGTGGCCGCGGTGATCGCATCGGGGGGCGGCGTCCAGCCGAGGAAACCCCCGGAACCGGCGGCAAAGGGCGCCACCCAGCGATTGGTGAGGGCCACCGGGAAGCTGATGTAAACGAAGCAGCGTCCGACCATGGCCGGATTGTAGACGTTGTAGCCGAACCCGCCGAACACCATCTTACCGAACACCACCCCGAAAACGATCCCCACCGCGGCCATCCAGAAGGGGGTGGTGGGAGGGAGGCTCAAGGCAAAGATGAGTCCGGTGACAAACACCGCCGAAGTGACCGGTTTCCCCTGGGGAATGGCGAAGGCGGCTTCGGCGGCCACGCCGAACAGCAGCACCAGCAGAGTGACGGCGACCGAACGGAGCCCGAAGAAATACACCGAACCCAAAAAGCAGGGCATCAACCCATAGACCACCTTCATCATCATGGGCTGGATCAGGATCAGTTTTTTCGGCCGCGCCGGTTTGCCGCCGGCCGCTGGATCGGCATTCATCGAAGGCGTCATTCCTCCTGTAACCGCATCATCGGTTGGGCGGCTCGGGCGCTTGCCTGCTTCGAGCCGGGCGCTGCCACCGCCCGTTCCGGACGCCTAGTCTTACTCCAGCCCAATATGAGATTCAAGACCGCGGCAGGCAAGGCCCCATCCTTGGTGGTACGCCCGTTAGGGTGTTCCGACGGTGAGGGCCTGAACAGCCATAACATCGAGGCGGATATCAGGATGCAAACACTTCTCCCAGGTCAATCACAAGCCCCTCGATCACTGCCGCTTCCACCCGGTCTTCCGCGGAGTAAATTTTCGCTCTTCCGTACCGACCGTCTTCGGCCATCGTGTAGACCATGGCGATCCTGTCCGTCGGATGCACGATCCAGTATTCCCGAACGCCGTATGTTTCATACAGGGCCAGTTTTCGAATGTAGTCCTGCGATGCCGTGGAAGGGGAGACGATTTCGATGATCCAGTCGGGCGCTCCACGGCAGCCTCGGTCGTCGAGCTTGGATGAATCACAAATGACGGCAAGGTCAGGTTGAACCACCGTCCGTATCTTGTGATCCGCTTCATCCGCATCGGGAAAGCGAACCTCGAAGGGGGCAACGTAAACCTTGCAAGGGGCTTGGCGGTCCAACCGGTTCAACAGTTGCCGCAAGAGCTGAATGGACACTTCCTGGTGGATTCTCGACGGAGCCGGGGTCATGTCATGCACCACCCCGTTGATCAATTCGTATCGCCCTTCATCCCATTCCGAATAGTCCCGGTAAGTGAACAGCTTTTGCGCTTCCGGCTTCGGCATGTGCGGCCTCCTTGGCTCCGAATTTTCGGCATGGTTCAACTGGCGGTAACACCGGTTCGTCATTCCCGCATGCATGAATATTGCCGAAATGACGGCGGCAACTGTTACCCGCGGCAAGGTATTGCTGAATCATGCCGGATTTTCGTTTACATTTTAGCAGATAATCGTGGGGGCACAAATTATTCTCTTGTTCGGCGGTGATCATCGTTTCGGCCACCGCAAAAAACTTTCACCACGGAGGCACGGATAACACGGAGAAAAACCTTGGCCTTTCTCTGTGTCCTCTGTGCCTCCGTGGTAGTGCTTATTTGAAATGGCCCCAACGATGATCAAGACCTCTGTTTCCGTTGCGAAGCATCCGGCGCCGAAGTCCCGGGCGGGCGGACAGGCGGGTTTGGGGGTACGCCGACGAATCATCTTCAGCACCTGATCCAGTTTTCGGGAATGCACTATATCTATATACTTGTGAAGGCTTAAAAATTTCATTTCCGCGCGGAGACGCAGAGACGCGGAGGTTGATTTCAGGGCTCTTCTCCGCGCTCTCAGCGCCTCCGCGGGAACACAAAACGTAACTTCTCAAGCTAAACAGGTATGATTTCCGCCATTGCTGGTTTATGAGTGCGCAATCAGTCCATCGGGAGAATCTGAAAGCGGGAAGGAGAGGTGATCATGACTGGCGCCGGCAGGCCGGTTGATTCCGCCGACCCATTCGATCTGGGTCGCTTCGTGGCAGCGCAGGACGGTGTTTATGAGCGCGCCCTCGCGGAACTGAGCAGCGGGCGCAAGCGCAGCCACTGGATGTGGTTCATTTTCCCCCAAATCGATGGTTTGGGCCACAGCCCCACCGCGAGGTTCCACGCCATCAAGAGCCTGGAAGAGGCCAAGGCTTACCTGGCCCATCCGGTGCTTGGGGCAAGGCTCGAACAATGCGCCGAAACCGCGCTCGACATCGACGGGCGTTCGGTATCGGAGATCTTCGGCTATCCCGACGATGTCAAGCTGAGATCGTCGATGACCCTGTTTGCCTCCATCAGCGAAGCGCAATCCGTCCACGAACAGGTGCTGGAGAAATTTTTCAATGGCCATCGCGACCCGTTGACGTTGCGGTTGATCGCACACGAGAAGTAGGGGAGTGATCTCCGCACCGATGCCCGGCTTTGCCTCTGTTCGAGCGGCACCGGCGACCCGGGGTTTACCGGGATCGAGTCACCGAAGCCTGGGGGCGGTAGGGCAGGGGGGCCTAAGCCGGAGGCAGCCAACGCGGGCTGGACGAACGCTCGGCTGCCGCGCCAGGCGTTGGGTTTGGTCAGGAGTTGCTCGCCTTCACCGGGATACGCGGTGCGTTCCGCCAGCGGTGGCGGTGGTTCGGGGGCCGGCCAGCGGCCCGGCTGGGGATCAGGGCCTTCGAGTGCGATCGGACTCGGGTGGGAATCGATCAGCCTGGGCTGCCTTCTCGGGTCCACGCCGGCGACGTCGGCGCTGAATTCGATGGCGATGCCGTTGGGATCGAAGGCAGGATCACAGTCACCAGGCGGATGCCGGCGGCAAGGCACGAAATAAGGTGAATGGCATGAATGAGTTGTTCAGGACGACTTGATTTCCCGGGAAATGGCGAGAAACGAGCACATGCCGAGGAAAGCCGGCCACACGAGCGGCAACTTTCAGCTCATCCCCGGCTCATGAATGACCAGTTGGCGATAGTCCCCGAAAAATTCCGACCCTGTCGGCCGGAAGGCACCATGAACGATCGGGAATTCGCTTGACATGCGAGTGATAATCCTTAAGCTGGCGGCTGATCGGTCTAGCCCCTGGTGCTGCCGAGGCTAGCGTCCCTGTTGAGCATGCGGTGGGTGGTTGAAAGAAAGACGTTGCTACGGTGCGTTTGAGAATTTGGCAAGAGCACCAGGGTTCAGCCCGGGATCCGGATCCGTTCAGGCCTGCCTTCGGCCCGGTGACCGGCGCCGGTTACATCTTCCTTTCTTGAATCATCCCCTCCGCCCGTGTGAATTTTCAGGATCCGTTTGATCGGGGTCGAATCATGACCGCAAAGCTCTGGCGTACGCCCCTGGACGCCGCCGACATCGAAGTCACCCGCGGCGTGGTGCACATCGTGGAAGAGCGCTGCAAGGGCTGCGGCTACTGCATCGCTTTCTGCCCTCGGGAGGTCCTGGAACTGGGCGCGCACTACAACGCCAAGGGCTATCATCCGCCGATCGCGAAACGCATGGAAGCCTGCGTGAACTGCCATTATTGCGAGATCATCTGCCCGGATTTCGCGATCTTTTCCGTGGCGGCCCAGTCCTGAGCGGGCATCGCCCCGGCGGCATCGCGGGTTGGTAGTGGCGCCGTCAGGCGTTTGCGGCGCCCGAATGCCCTGACGGGCACACTAGCAACGCAACGGCGTCGGAATGCCCTGAGGGGCACATTATGAACGCCGTGGTGAAGGGACGCCCTGACGGGCGCACTACGAACGTGGTGGCCCTGGATGAAGCCGTTTTTTTTGTCCGCGAGGCCGGAGACTGAGCCATGAAACCTGCGGTATGGACCGGGGACCATTTCTTCACCGGAGACATCGCCTGCGCGGAAGGAGCACTAGCCGCCGGCTGCCGTTTCTTCGCCGGCTACCCGATCACGCCGGCGACGGAAATCGCCGAACACATGGCGACCCGATTGCCGGAAGTGGGCGGCACTTACATTCAAATGGAAGACGAAATCGCGTCCATGGCGGCGATCCTGGGCGCGTCCTGTGCCGGGGTCAAAAGCATGACCGCCACTTCCGGGCCCGGCTTCAGCCTGATGATGGAAAATTTGGGACTCGGCATCTGCACCGAAACCCCGTGTGTGGTGGTGAACGTGCAGCGGGCCTGACCCTCCACCGGGCTCCCCACTTTGGGCGCCCAGGCCGACATGATGCAGGCCCGCTGGGGATCGCACGGCCATTATGAAATCATCGCCCTGGCTCCGGCTTCGCCCCAGGAATTGTTCCATCTGACCATCACCGCCTTCAATTTGAGTGAAACCTACCGGCTGCCGGTCCTGGTGATGGCCGATGAGGTGGTGGGGCATTTGAGCGAACGGGTGGTGATCCCGCCGGCCGCCGCGGTGAAGACCAGGGAGCGCGTACCGGCCAGCGGGCGCCGCGACCGCTACAAGCCGTTTCAGCGCGGCGCCTGCGGCGTGGCGCCGATGGCCGCGGCCGGCGCCGGCTATGCGGTGCACGTGTCCGGTTTGACCCATGACGAACGGGGTTATCCGGACATGAGCGCGGCCGGGCAGGAAAAGATGATGACCTGGTTGACCGAAAAGATCCGGGCCAACCGCGACAAAATCATTCAGACCGAAAGCTACCGACTGGACGACGCCGAAATCGCCATTGTGTCCTACGGCATTTCCGCCCGCAGCAGTCTGGCCGCGGTGGATGAGGCGCGCGCCGCCGGGATCCGGGCGGGACTCTTGCGTCTGGTCACGGTCTGGCCGTTTCCGGAGGAACTCATTCGGGACCTGGCAGGCCGGGTGCGGGCCTTGGTCACCGTTGAACTCAACCTGGGTCAGATCCACCTCGAGGTGGAACGCTGCGCTCGCGGTCAGGCCCCGGCTATTCTGGTGGGCCATGCCGGCGGTGCGGTGATCCCGCCGGAAGAAATCGTTGCCAGGCTCAGCGCGGTTTCCCGAACCTGATGGAAGGACGCACAACAATGAAGGCGCAACCGGCGGACCATCCGCTCAATGGACTGCTTCGCACCGAACGGATCCCGCACATCTGGTGCCCGGGCTGCGGCATCGGCACCGCCTTTTCCGCCTGTCTCACGGCCCTGCTGAACAGCGGCATGGATTTGACCAAGACCGCGATGGTGTCCGGAATCGGCTGTTCCGGCCGGGCCGCCGGCTACGTCAAGCTGGATTCCTACCACACCACCCACGGTCGAGCCATTCCCTTCGCCACCGGAATGAAGCTGGCCAGGCCCGAACTCAATGTGGTGGTGTTCAGCGGCGACGGCGATCTGTTCGCCATCGGCGGCAATCATTTCATCCATGGGGCGCGGCGCAATGTCGATCTGACCGTGGTCTGCGTGAACAACTTCAACTACGGCATGACCGGCGGCCAGGCGGCGGCGACCACGCCGACCTACGCCAAAACCACCACCACCCCGCTCGGCAATCCCGATACCCCGTTCAACCTGCCGCTGCTGGCTTACGCCGCCGGCGCCACCTTCGTCGCCCGCTGGACCATCCTGCACAATCGCGATCTCACCCGGTGCCTGGAAGAAGCGCTGGCCCATCGGGGTTTTTCCTTTGTGGAAGTGCTGGCGCCCTGTCCCACCGGCTACGGCCGGCGCAACCGGGAAAAACCGCTGGACGCGCTCCACCTCTACCAGGAACATGCGGTGATCCGCAACGGCGCCAGCCCGATCGAAGTGGAACTGGACCCGAAGCGCGCCATTACGCTCGGCACCTTCGTCCAGATTCAGCGCGCCACCTGCATCGATATGTACGACAAGGTCTGCCGACCCGCCGTTGCGCTCTAGCCTCGAGGCATCCGCCGGCGGCGGCGGCCGTTAAGCGAGCGCCCACGGCTATGTTGAGGAAACAGGGATGACCACAATCCAAGCCCATCGCACGGAAATCACGTTCACCGGCTTCGGCGGCCAGGGCATTGTGCTGCTCGGAAAAATCGTTGGCGAAGGGGCCGCTCTCGGCGACCACCGCCAGAGCACCCTCACCCAATCGTATGGACCGGAAGCGCGCGGCGGCGCCTGCAGCGCCCAGGTGATCATTGCCGATCAGGTGATCCATTACCCCTACGTGCGCCGCCCGGACATCCTGGTGTGCATGTCCCAGGGCGGATTCGACCGGTTCGCCCCCGACCTCAAGCCGGACAGCTTGCTCCTGATCGATCAGGGTCTGGTGAAACTCCCGCGGGCCTTCGACCATCCCGTTTTCGCCGTACCCGCCACCCAGATCGCCGAGGAACTGGGCCGCAAGATGATGGCCAATATCGTGATGCTCGGGTTTTTCACCGCGGTCACCGGAGCGGTCAGTGAACCGGCGGTCCGGAGCACCGTCGAACACTCCGTTCCAAAAGGCACCGAACCGATGAACCTGAACGCTTTCACCAAGGGCTTCGACCACGGCAAGGCCCTGCTCAAGGGACGCGAAAAGAAGGCGGCGGGCCGGAAAGGAGCGCTCTGATGCGAACCCCGAAAGACCGCCTGTACCGGGTGCTGGTGATCGGGGCAACGCCGGCCGGAGTCGCCGCCACCAACAAGCTGGGCGAAATGGGGGTACCGGTCACCCTGATCGACGCCGACGGGAACCTCGACGCCAAATTGAGCAATCCCGAATGGCGCCTGGCTTCCGGGCTCACCCTCAACTACGCGCTCCGCCCCGGTCTGCTCAGGATCTTCAGAAATCCACGCATCCGCACGCTGCTGCCGGCCGCGGTGCACAGCCTCAAGCACACGCCCCAGGGGTTTTCCGCCCGGGTCCAGGTTGAACCGACCTACGTGGACCCGGACCAGTGCGTGCTCTGCGGACGCTGCCTGGACGTGTGCCCGGCCGAGGGCGAAGACGGCGCCCGGGCGATTCGCTTCGGCGGGCGTCGCGCGTTGCCTGGGCGGGCCGCCATCGATAAACGCCGCCAACCGCTGTGCCAGGCCAACTGCCCGCTCGGCGTGAACGCTCAGGGTTACGTGGCGCTGACCCGCGCCGGCCGATTCGCCGAAGCCCTCGACCTGATCCGCCGCGACAACGTGCTGCCGGGCATCTGCGGGCGGGTCTGTCATCATCCCTGCGAAGCCGCCTGCCGCCGGAGTGAACTCGATCAGCCGGTGGCGATCCGCGATATCAAGCGGTTTCTGGCCGACCGGGCGGCATCTTCCGCACCCGTTCGGATCGAACCGAAAGCGCCCAAACGCGGCGAAACCGTGGCCGTGATCGGTTCCGGACCCGCCGGGCTGGCCGCCGCCGCCGATCTGGCTCGAGCCGGCCTGGCCGTGACCGTATTCGAAAAGGAAGCCCACCCGGGCGGACTGCTACGCTATGGCATCGGTCCGTACCGGCTGCCGCGCCGGGTGATCGAAAGCGATCTCGCCTATATCGAGGCGTTGGGGGTGCGGTTCGAAACCCATCATCCGATCGATTTGGATCGAGACCTGGCCCGGTTGCGCGAGGACTTCGACGCCGTGCTGGTGACCACCGGCAACTGGCACGACCGCCACCTGGGAATACCGGGCGAAGATCTGGAAGGCGTGGTCGGCTGCATCGAATATCTCCACCAGTGCTACCGCGACCAACCGGCGGCCGCCGACGGCGCGCCGACGGCGGTGATCGGCGACGGCAACGCCGCATTCGATCTGGCCCGGGCGCTACTGCGCCGGGGCGCACCGGTAACCATGATTTCCTGGTTCCCGAAGGACCTGATCCCGGCGGAAGCGGCGGAAATGAGCGCCGCGTTGGAAGAGGGGGTAAATCTCCTGGACCGCGCCCAGGTGGTGGAATTCCTGGGTGACGGCGAACGCCTGCGCGCGCTGCGCTGCATCCCCACCGAACCGGGCCCGCCGGATGCCAACGGCATTCCCTGGCCGATCCCGGTTGCCGGCGGCACCCCGTTCGAACTGCCGTTTGCCCGCGTTGTGGTGGCGGTCGGCCAGGCCGGGGCCGCGGCCGATGGCGGCGCCGGCAGCGGACTGAAACGCTCCCCACGCGGCTTTCTGGAAGTGACACCGGACTGCGAAACCAGTTTGGCCGGCGTTTACGCCGCCGGCGATGCCGTGACCGGCCCCTCCAGCGTGGTCCAGGCCATGGCTTCCGGCCGCGCCGCGGCGGCCGCCGTGAGCGCTCGCCTGGACGCCGGATCGGCGCTGCAAACGACCCCAATCCGGCCACAACAACTGGAATTTCGCCCGATCACCGAAACCACTCCGACGCTGCCCAGGACCCTCATGCCCCAGCAGCGCTCGGCGGTATGCGTCCACAATTTTTCCGAAGTGGCGCTGGGTTTCAGCGAACCGCAGGTGCGCCAGGAAGCGGCCCGCTGCCTCCAGTGCGGGGTCTGTTCCGAATGTCTCCAGTGCGTGGAAGTCTGCCGCGCCCCGGCGGCGATCCGCCACCACGAACAAGCGCAGCA
>Ga0100377_1001247_pt1 | contig 22058 bp, 11 predicted proteins | sample CryGeymeta201501_FD_83664 | JGI IMG/M metagenome (GOLD analysis project Ga0100377, IMG submission 83664) | Groundwater microbial communities from Crystal Geyser aquifers in Utah, USA - Crystal Geyser metaG 2015-01 | ecosystem: Environmental > Aquatic > Deep subsurface > Groundwater | place: USA...
AGCTCGAGCACTGGAACACGCGCGGCCGCGAGTGAAGGTGCCATGCCTCCCGGCAACCACACTCGCAGGCGAACCCCTCGGGCCACCGCAGCTCCGCCAGCAGGACGGCGCACGAGAAGTCGTGGCCGTAGCGACGCGCGAAGTTCGGCAGGGTGGTTGGATGGCTGGAGCACTGCATGCATGTTCAGCACCCGCCTGGGTGCCGGCCGTCAACCCCAGGATGCGTCAAGCGGATAGCCACACGATATCTTTCGACCCAACCGACAACTACTGGGGCGCGCGGATGTCGGAGAAGGTGTTCATGGTGTTTGACGCGGGCTTGGATATTTCGACAATTTACAGACACCCCACCGTGGTCAATGCCTATGACCCACGGGGCTATGGGGCCCGCGGCGGTTCGTTCTTCGCAAGTGTCTACAAAGGTATCACCCAGGAAGATGTATGGGGCACGACCACCGGGGACACAGGGCCATGATCTTTGCACTTCTCCTCTCTGCGTGGGAGCCGTAAGCGCGGGCCCGACCGCCCCGGGCTAGGTTGCGGCCGTGCTGGTCCTCCTCGCCATGATCTGTGCCCTGGGGCACGCGGCGCCTCCGGGTGCCGACGTGCTTCCCCCGAGCGGCGGCCGGGTCTCGCCACCAGCGGCGGCGACGCCAGCGGCGGCGACGCCAGCGGCGGCGCCAGAGGAGAGCGCGCCAGAGGAGAGCGCGGCGGGCGAGGATCTGGCCCGGGGCTACCACCGGCGGGAGGAGGTCGATGCGGCGGGCGCGGCGCTCGCGGCCCGCTGGCCGGGCCGGGTGAGGGTGGAGCGCGTCGGAAACACGGCCCAGGGCCGCCCGATCCTGGGCTACCGGGTCCGGGACCCGGGCGCGCCGGTCGGCCGCAAGCTCCTGGTCTTCGCCAACATCCACGCGCTGGAGTGGATCTCGACCGAGGTGGCGCTGGCCTTACTGGAGGACGTGGCCCGGCGCCCGCCCCCCGGGGTGGAGGTGCTGGTCATCCCAATGCTGAACGTGGACGGTCGCCTGCAGGTCGAAGCGGACCTGGGGGCCGGGCGGACCCGCGCCTACCGCCGGGCCAACGCCCAAGGCGTGGACCTCAACCGCGACTTCGCCGTGAACCGGGACGCGCCGGCCATCTGGCGGCACCTGATCCCCGGCTACTACGCCGTGCCGCCCCAGCCGCTCTCCGAGCCCGAGGCCCGGGCCATCGACCGCCTGGCCGCACAGGGCTGGGACGCCGCGGTCAGCCTGCACGCCTTCGGGGGCTACGCCTTCCTGCCCTGGGCGGGCCGCTGGCAGCGCGCGCCGGACTGGCCGGCCCTGCACGCCCTGGGGCTCGCCTTGCAGCGCGGCCAGGGCGCGGGCGCCTACAAGACCATGCAGCTCTCGCGCTGGGCCTTCTTCTTCCGCGGCCAGGGCATGGAGATCGACCACCTCTACGGTCGCTACGGGATCCCCAGCGTGCTCATGGAGCTGACCCGCTCGGGCATCGAGCGGCCCGCGGACCTGCACATCCCCTTCCGCTGGTACAACCCGCGGCGCCCCGCCCGGCACGTGGCCCTGGGCACCGGCGCGCTGCATGCCCTGGCCTGGGACATGTCCTGGGCCCTGGGCACCGGCCAGCCCGAGCCCTGGCACGGGCTGTCGGTCCCGCCCGCGGACGCGCCGTGATCGCGCTGCTCCTGCTGCTGGCCTGCGGGTCCCCGGCCGCCCCTGCCCCGCCGCCTCCCGCCGCCCCCTCGGCCTCGGTCCAGGCCGCCGCCGCCGACGCGGCCGCCCTGGGCCGCCTGCAGATCCCCGGCCCGGGGGCGGGGCGCCGCTACCTGGTCCGCTACCAGCTCTCCTTCCCGACCGCCCTGGCGGCCGACGCCGCCGCGCTGGCCCTGTCCTCCCGCGGGCTGGCGACGGAGGGCAGCCCGAGCGAAAGCGAGACCTGGGAGCTGGAGGCCCGCGAGGAGGTGGCCCTGGACGCCGAGGGCCTGCGGGCTCGGCGCGCCGAGCTGGAGGCCCTGGCCCTGGGCTACGGCGGCAGCTTCGAGGGCTGGCGGGCCGAGGGCGGCTGAGGCTCGGGTCCCCCGATTCGGACCCGGCGGCCGCCCCCCGCTCAGCCCTGCTCGCCGGCCAGCACCCGGGACAGGAACAGGCGCCGGTCAGTGGTCACGGTGCCGTCGACCCGGCGCGAGGGGACCTCCATGTAGACGCCCATGTCTTCGAAGCCCATGTGCAGGTACATCTCGTAGGAGGCGTTGCGCACGGCGCTGGTGCGCAGCAGGGCGTGGGTGTAGCGCTGGCGGTCGATGAGCTGCAGGCGCAGGTCGACGAGCTGGCTGCCCAGGCCGCGGCCCCGCCAGTGCTCCTGCACGCCCAGCTCGGCCAGGTAGAAGGCGTGCCGCACCGGGACCAGGCCCTGGAACGCCCGGGCGATGTCGGCGCGGGCCGTGACGGGCACGCCGATGCCGAAGGCCACGACCCGGCTCTCCCCTTTGACCGCCAGCAGGGTGATGTGGTCGGGCATGCGCAGGAAGGCGTCGAAGAAGCCCATGGCTTCGGGCGCCCAGAAGCGCTCCAGGTAGGGCGGCCCCGAGAAGATGTCCTGGTAGGCACCCGCGAAGGACGCGCGAAAGGGTGCCGCGTCCTCGGGCCCGAAGACCCGGAGGATGCGCAGCCCGTCATCTCTCTCGACCAGCGTCACCACGTCATCATGCCGATCGGCGCGCGGCCTGGCAATGCGCATCTTCCGCGGTCGTGGCCCCGGCGGCCGGGTCCAGGCCGCGGCCGCCGTGCAGCAGGGCGCACGCCACGACGGCCTGGGCCTCGTGGTGCAGGCTCACGCAGAGCCGGCCGCCCAGGGCGCGGGCCCGCGCGGCCGCCTCGCCGTGCAGGCACAGGCGGACGCGGTGGGGGGCCAGCGCCGTGACCTCGACCAGCCGCGGGTCCAGGGCCAGGCCGGTGCCCAGGGCCTTGAGCACGGCCTCCTTGCAGGCCCAGACGGCCGTCTCGGGGCGCGGCTGGCCGGCGGTCAGCCGCCGCTCACCCAGGGTGAGCCAGGTGCGGGCGAAGCTGGGGGCCCGCGTGGCGACGGCCTCGCGATCGATGCCCAGGGGGCCGTCCCAGCCGGCGGCGGCCAGGGCCAGGCCGTCCTGGTGGGTGACGGTCACCGAGGGCACCGGCCCGGCCCGGACGACGAAGGGGTGGCCGTCGGGGGCCGAGTCCAGGGTGAAGCCGGCCGGGTCCCAGCCGGTCAGCGCGGCGAGGGCCTGCTTGGCCGCCTGCCGCCCGGCCCGACGATCGGCCTGGCGGCGGGGGGTGCCCCGGGCCTCGATGCTGGCCCGCTCGGACTCCGAGAGCAGGCGCACGCTCTTGCCGGTCGCCCGGGCCAGCAGGGTCCGCGGCCAGCCGCCCTCGGGCACGGGGAAGCGCTCCCCCTCGTCCAGCGGCCCGGCGTCGACCATGCGGAAGCCGCGCACCCGCAGGACGGCGCCCTCGGCCCCGTCCACGTCGATGTCGTAGGCGTCCTCGCGCTCCTGCACCATGACGTGCAGGGGCTCGCCGTCCCCGGTGGCTCGCACCAGGGAGACCTCCTCGATGGAGGCGGGCAGGGCGAGCCTGGCGTGCAAGGCCATGCGGTGCAGGCCGGCGGACTGGAAGGCGGCCTCGAGCACCAGGGGCATGCTCAGCAGGCCCCCGGCGATGAAGGCGTGCTCGACCATGGCGTCGGCGAGCAGGCTGTGGGTGGCGACCGCCCCCACGTCCCGCAGCACCTGGAAGGCGGGCCCGTGGAAGAAGCGCTTGTAGATGGCGCCGCGGTTGATGCCCTCTTCGGCCAGGAAGACCGGCGGCAGGGGCTCGGTCGCTGGGACCTGGTCCAGCAGGATTCGGGCCTGAAAGCAGGCCGTGACCTGGACCCGGCCCGTGCGCAGGGTCCGCTCGGTGGCCAGGTGGCAGACCACGCTGCCGTCAGCTGCCGGCTCGGCGCGCACCACCAGGTCGGTGGGCTCGCCGCGGTGCAGCTTGACGGGCTTGTCGAAGACGACCTCGCGGGCGCCGGCGTAGCGGCTGCCGGGCCGCGTGGCGCAGGCGGCGGCGGCCATCATCTCCAGCCCGATGACGCCGGGCAGGACCGGGGTGTCCTCGATGCTGTGGTCGGTGATCCAGGGGTCGCTCTCCAGCGACAGGTGGCGCCGGGCCACGACGCCGTCGCCGACCAGCTCCAGGGTGTCCAGCAGGGCGTGGGCCGGCCGCAGGGTCATGTCCCCCAGGCGCCCGGCGACGACGACCTCGCCGCTCATGCCGGCGGCGATCATGTCGACGAGCAGCTCGGCGCCGGCCACGGCGGGCAGCAGCTCCACGCCGCGGTCGGTGAGCAGCCGCTCCATGCCGCCCCGCACCGCCATGCCGACGTCGGCCCAGGCCGTCCAGCACACGTGCAGGGAGTGGGGCCGGGCCAGGCAGATCCGGGCCATGGCCTCGTTGGCGGCCGCGTAGTCGACCTGGCCGGGGTTGCCGAAGCGGCCGGCCACCGAGCCCATGCTGACCAGCCAGGCCTCGGGCTCCAGCGCCTGGGCCAGGGCCAGGCCCCCGCGGGCCTTGCCGTCGTGGACCCGCACGAAGGCCGCCTGGTCCTTGTCGGCCAGGGGGCGGCTCTCCTCGACCCCGGCGCCGTGCACGCAGCCGCTGATCGGGCCGTAGCTGGCGCGGACCTCGTGCAGGACCTCGCGCACGGCGTCGGCGTCGGCCAGGTCGACGGCGAAGAAGGCGACCTCGGCCCCCAGGGCCCGCATCTGCTCGACCTGGGTGCGGGCTTCTTCGGCCCGCCGCAGGGGCGCCAGGACGGCGTCGATGCGAGCGGGGGTGGCGCGCTCGCCAGCGGCCTTGAGCTCGGCCTTGATCCGCTTCTTCTCGGCGGCCTCGTCCAGGGGCGTGGTGCCGGGGGCGGTGCGGGCCAGCAGGGCCAGGGAGCAGCGGCCCCGACGTGCCAGGGCGACGCCGACCTGGGCGGTGATCCCGCGGGTGCCGCCGGTCAGCACGATGACCGGCCGGTCGGGCAGGGAGGCGCCCTGGGGCGGGAAGGGCTCGGTGGCCAGGTCGACGGCCAGCCGCGCCTCGGGGGTGCGGTAGACCTCGACGGCGCCGTCCCCGGCGGCCAGCTCGCTGACGACCAGGGTGGCGGTGGCGTACTCGTCCAGGTTCGGGTCCACGTCGATGACGCGGGCGTCGCAGGGCTCCCACTCGCGGCCCAGGGCCTTGGCCAGGCCGGCCCGGCTGCCCCCGGCGGCGGCCTGGGCCAGGTCGGCCCCGGCGGCGATGACCCGGGGCGGCACGGCGCCGTCGTCGCGGGCGGTGCTGCCCACGCCCAGGCGGGTGACGCAGGCCCAGTCGGTGGGCACGGGGTCCCCGCTGGTGGCGATGCGCCGGGCCACGATGAAGCTCTGGAGCACGTCGTCACCGGCGTCGATGACGGCGGTGGCCGGAGAAGCCAGGCGGCCGCCGCGGGCGACGACCTCCTCGCGGATGGCCTCGGCGACGGGGCCCTCGCCCAGGACCTCGACGGCCCGGCCGCGCAGGGTGCCGACGGCCCAGGGGGCGCGGACGACGGTCACCGGCCGGCGGATCCGGAAGTTGGGCGGCAGCGCGCGGTCGATGGGAGGGGCGGCGGGCTCGGGGGCGGCGGGCTCGGCTGCGGCGGGCTCGGCCGGCGGCAGGTCGGCGGTCGAGGAGCCGAGGGAGACCAGCAGCTCCTGGGAGGGAGGGCCGGACTCGTCGGCAGCGGCGGGCGCGGCAGCGGCGGGCTCCACGGCGGGCTCCACGGCGGGCTCCACGGCGGGCTCCACGGCGGGCTCGGCGGCGGGCGCGCCAGCAGCGGGCTCCAAGGAGCGCTCGGAGCCCGGCAGCTCGTCGGGCAGCAGGGACTCGACCTCCTGGTCCGAGGGCGGGGGCTGACGCGTGGCGTGGCCCCGCTCCTTGGCCGCGGTGCGGGCGGCCACCCAGGTCGCCAGGGCGCGGACGGTCCGGTAGTCGCCCAACCGGAAGTCGTCGTCGCGCTCCAGGCCGTGCCGGTCCCGCACCTCGGCGAAGACCTCGGCCTGCTTCACGGTGTCGATGCCGAGGTCGGCCTCCAGCTCGTAGTCGGGATCGATATCGTCGACGTCGTAGCCGGTCTTCTCGGACAGCACGACGATGAGCTCGCTCAGCGCGGTGTCAATGTCGACCACGGCGTGCGAGCTGCTCGACGCGGCCTCGACCGCGGCCAGGAAGGCGTCGGTGCCCTCGCCCCGCGGCGGGATGGAGGACGAGGCGGTGGGCAGGAGGGTGCTCAGCGCGGCGGCGGCGTTGCCCGCACGCTCCTCCTGGATGCCGATGTCCAGGGAGATCAGGCCCGACTCCTCGGCCGCCGGGAGCCCGGAGCCGAGGGCCGCAGGGGCCGGCGCGGGGGCCGGCGCGGGGGCCACGGCAGGCACGGCCCCCCCCTTCAGCGCGAGCTGCCCGGACAGCCAGCCGGCCAGGGCCCGGACGGTGCGGTGGTCGCTCAGCTTGAAGTCATCGTCGCGCTCCAAGCCGTGCCGGTCCCGCACCTCGGCGAAGACCTCGGCCTGCTTCACGGTGTCGATGCCGAGGTCGGCCTCCAGCTCGTAGTCCGGGTCGATCTCCTCGGGGTCGTAGCCGGTCTTCTCGGCCAGGACGGCGATCAGCTCGGTCAGGGCGTGCTCCGCGTGGTCGGCGGCGGCGGCAGGGGTGGCGGCGGGCGCGGGGGCGGCGGCGGGCGCAGGGGCCGGGGCGGCCGCCTGCACAGCGACCTTCACAGCGACCTCCACTGCCGCCTTCGCAGGGGCCTTCACCGGTGCCACCTCGCCCCGATCCTCGACCCGATCCTCGACCCGATCCTCGGCCCGCGCCTCCACCACGCGCAGCGTGCGGTGCTCGACCACCAGCTGCGGGTGGGCCAGGCCGGACATCCGGCCCAGCCAGGCCTGGTAGGCCGGGGCGTCCACGACCCGCTGGTCCGCGACGGCGGCCTTCTCCCAGGCGACCAGGGCGAGCTGCGAGCCGAAGCCGGCGGCCAGCCGGATGGCGAAGCGGCCCGTGAAGGGCGCGCCCCGGGCCAGGCTCAGGTCCCCGAGCTCGGGATCGGGCTCCTTGAGGTTGGGCAGCGGCGGGACCTTGCTGTACTGCAGCGCCTTCACCGCCACCGCGTCCTCGATGCCGGCCCCCATGGGGTGGCCGGTGAAGCCCTTGGTGTTCGTGATGACGACCTGGCGGGCCGAGGCCCCGAAGGCCCGGCGCAGGCTGTGGATCTCGGCGGCGGCCGAGCCCCCCTTGGCCGGCGTGTAGGTCTCGTGGCTCATGAAGAGCGCGTCGTGGGCGAAAGCGTCTCGGTCCACGCCGGCGGCGGCGCAGGCGTCGGTGACCAGCAGGTCCATCTCGCGGGAGATGTGCTCGGAGTCCAGGCGAGAGCCGTGGAAGGCCGAGTTGGCCAGCCGGTCGGCCAGCAGGCGGGCCACGGGCACCATGCCGCGGGCGGCCACGTCCTCCTGGCGCTCCAGCACGATGCCGACGGCGCCCATGCCGATGATCATGCCGTGCCGGCGCCGATCGAAGGGCAGGGCGGCGTTTTCGACCCGGTCCTCGGTGGTGGCGGCGCCCGAGGCCAAGAAGCCCGCGCCGATCCAGCTCATGAGCTGCTCGTTGGTGGTGTCGTCAGCCCCCACGACCAGGACCCGGCGGCAGCGGCCCAGGCGGATCCAGTCCGAGCCGATGCACACGGCCTGGGTCGTGCTGGCGCAGGCGGCGTTGACCTGGGTGTTGGGCCCGCGGGCCCCGATGAGCTGGGCGAGCTGGCTGTGGCCCATGGCCAGGATCTGGAAGAGGAAGCGGCGGTCGAAGGGCTCGTCGCCGGCCTGGCGCTCCATGTGCTCGATGAGGCGGCTGTAGCCGGGGAAGGCGCTGGCGAAGATGATGCCGGTCTCGTCGCGCAGGGCCTCGGGCAGGGCCCAGCCGGTGGCGACCTTCTTGCCGGTGGTGGTGTCGCGCCAGGTGCGCACCAGGGGGATGCCGGCGTCGCGCAGGGCCTCGATGCCCGCGGCAAAGGCCAGCTCGGTCGTGACGTCCAGGGCCCGGGCCAGGTCGGGGTCGATGCCATAGTCGGCGACCACGTCCAGGTGTGTCTTCTGGCCGGCCAGGCGGATCACGTCCTGGGCCTCGGTCACGGGGATGAAGTCGCCCCGACCGGTCTGGGGGTCCTTCTTCAGGCGCACGATGCGGCGCGAGATCAGGCGCTGCTGCTGGGCCAGGGCCAGGGGCTCGATGCGGTTCTCGCCGGCCAGGATCCGCTGGACGTTGTCGGGGCCGAAGACCTCCTCCCCGCCGGGCAGGCCCAGGCTGGCGCCGGAGCAGACGATGGTGGGCAGGGTCGGGGCGGAGGACACGGGCACCTCGGGCCAGGGCGAAGGAGCGAGGCGAGCGGCGACAGGCGCAGGCGCGGGCGCAGGCGCGGGCGCGGGCAGGGCCGCGGCGAGGGCGGCGAGCAGGCTCTGGACGGCCGGGAGCACCGCCTGGGCCAGGGCATCGGCCTGGGCACCGGACAGGCCGGCGCGCACGGCCCCCTCGGACAGGGCCGACAGGGCGGCGGTCGCAGCGGGCAAGGGGGCGCCGACGCTGGGGGCGGGCGTCACGCGGGCCGAGGTCAGCAAAGCCGGCGCCACACGGACCGCCAGGGGCTGCGCCGCGGTGGGAACCGGGTGGGCCGGCACCGGGTGGGCCGGCACCGGGTGGGCCGCCGAGCGACGCACCATGGGCCGGGTCGAGCCCAACTTGCGGGCGACGTAGTTGGCCAGGTCGCGCAGGGAGCGGTGGTCCCGGGCTCGGAAGTCGGGGTCGTGGTCCAGCTTGAAGTGGTCGCGGACCGCCGCGATGAGCTCGGCCTGCTTGATGGAGTCCACGCCCAGGTCGGCCTCGAGCTCGTCCTCCAGGCGCAGATCGGCCACGCGGTAGCCGGTGGCCTGGGCCACCATCTCCATGACGGTGCGGGCCACGCCGGTGGTGGGCTCGGCGGCCTCGACCTGCTCCCCTCGGCCGGTCATGCGCTGCTGCACGGCCACGGTGGTGGCGCGCCGCGGGGCCGGCTCCTGGAACAGGTCGGGGACCCCCGAGGTGGGGACCGTGCGCACGGGGAAGCCCAGGGTCACCAGGCCGGCCAGGCTGTCGAAGAAGCTGCGGACGCCGCCCCGCTTGGGGTGGTTGGTGTACAGGGTGCGGTGGGGCCGCCGCTTCAGGATGGCAGCCACGAAGCCCGAGATGGCGCGCTTGGGCCCGACCTCGACGAAGAGCCGGGCGCCGTCGTTGTACATGCGCTCGATCTGGGCGGTCCACTCCACGGGGGCCGCGACCTGGCGAGCCAGCAGGTCCAGGATCTCCTCGCGGGCGCCGGGACCCGTCGGGTAGTAGCGGCTGGTCACGTTGGTCGTGATGGGCCGGCGGGGCGGCTGCAGGTCCAGGCTGGCCAGGACGCCGCGCAGGGGGGCGCTGGCCGGGGCCACGATGCGGCTGTGGAAGGCGTGGCTGACGGGGATCTCGTAGACGGTGATCCCGCGGCTGCGGAAGGCCTCGACCGCGGCCTCGACGGCGCCCGTCTCGCCGGCGATGACGGTCTGGGTGGGGCAGTTCTTGTTGGCGGCGACGACGTAGCCGGGCACCTCGGCCAGGATCTCCGAGACCACGTCCACGCTGGCGGCGACGCCGGCCATGCGACCGGGATCGGCCAGGCGGATGCTGGCCATCTCGCGCCCGCGGGCGCTGACGGCGGTGAGCGCCTCTTCGTAGGTCATGATGCCGGCGGCGACGGCCGCGGCGTACTCACCCAGGGAGTGGCCGGCGACCATGTCGGGCACGACGCCGTAGGCGGCCAGCAGGCGCAGGATCGCCACGTCCACGGCCAGGGTGGCCGGCTGAGAGATCTCGGTGGCGGTGAGGCGGGTGAGCTGGGTGTCCTCGTCCAGCGAGAGGTCCCGCCGGATGAAGGAGCTCAGGGGTCGCCCCAACACCGGGCTCAGGATCTCGTCGGCCACCCGGAAGGTCTCGGCCACGACCGGGAAGGCCTCGGCGAGGTCCAGGCCCATGTCGATGTACTGGCTGCCCTGGCCCGTGAAGAGGAAGGCCAGCTTGCTGTCGACGGGTGCGTCCTCGACGTAGATGCCCCGGCCCCGCAGCAGCGAGGGGTCCTTGCCCTTGCCCAGCAGGTCGGCGGCGCGGGTGGCCTGCTCGTCGACCTCGGCGGCGGTGTCGGCGGCGGCGGCGATGCGCACCGGCGCGGCGGGCTCGAAGGGGCGGCCCGGCGGCAGGCCGTGGGCCAGGGCCTCGACCAGCTCCTCGCGGCTGTCGGCCGAGGCCGCCCAGATCCCGGCCGGCAGCTCGGCGTCCTGGCGGACCAGGGCGGGCGGCTGGGGACGGGCGGCCCGGCGCTCGGCGGGGCGGCGGTACTGCTCCAGCACGATGTGGAAGTTGGTGCCGCCGAAGCCGAAGGCGCTGACGCCGGCGCGGCGCACCCGGCCGGCCGGCCAGGGCTCGGCCTCGGTCTGGACCTGCAAGGGCACGACGTCGAAGGGCACATCGGAGCGCGGGTGGTGGAAGTTCACCGAGGGCGGCAGCACGCTCTTGTGGATGGCCAGCGCGGTCTTGATGACGCTGGCCGCGCCGGCCGCGCTCTTGAGGTGGCCGATGTTGGACTTGACCGAGCCGATGTGGATCGGGCCCAGGCCCACCCGTCGCCCGGGTCCGATGACCTGGCTCAGGCACTCGACCTCGACCTTGTCGCCGACCACCGTGCTGGTGCCGTGGCACTCGACCAGGTCGACCTGGGCCGGATCCAGGCCGGCGTCGGCGTAGGCCCGCTGCAAGGCCAGGAGCTGGCCGGTCGGGTTGGGGGCGGTGATGCCCTTGCCCTTGCCGTCCGAGCTGGCGCCCACGCCGCGGACCAGGGCGTAGATCCGGTCGCCGTCGCGCTCGGCGTCGTCCAGCCGCTTGAGCACCAGGATGCCGCAGCCCTCGCCCATGACGAAGCCGTCGGCGCCCTCGTCAAAGGGGCTGCTGTGCGAGGCGGACAGGGCCCCGATCTTGCTGAACTTGACGTAGGTGGCCGGGTCCATGGAGCGGTCGGCGCCGCCGGTCACGACCAGGTCGAAGTCGCGGTCCAGCAGGCCCTTGAGCGCGGTCTGGATGGCGGCCATGGAGCTGGCACAGGCCGCGTCCACGGTGAAGTTGGCGCCACCCAGGTCAAAGGCGTTGGCGATGCGGCCGGCGATGACATTGGCCAGCTCGCCGGGCATGGAGTCCTCGGTGATGGCCGGCAGGCCTGCCTTGAGGTGGGCCTCGAAGGCGTCGAGCAGGGCTTCTTGCTGGGCCGCGGGCAGGTCCTGCACCTGGGACAGCTCGGACAGGGTGCGGCGCAGGGCCGGGCTGCGGACCCGCAGGGTGGTGTCGTTCTCCAGCTCGCCACCCATGGAGTTGCCCAGGATGACGGCGCAGCGACTGCGGTCGAATTCCTTGCCCGGCCCGTTGGCGACGGCGCGGTAGCCGGCGTCCTCCAAGGCGTCGGCCACCGACTCCAGGGCGATCTGCTGCACCGGGTCGATGCTCTGGGCGACCTTGGGGGGGATCCGGAAGCGCTTGGGGGAGAAGGCGAAGTCGGTGAGGAAGGCGCCGATCCGGGCGTAGGTCTTGTCGGGGACCAGGGGGTCGGCGTCCCAGAACAGCTCCGGCTCCCAGCGCGAGGAGGGGACCTCGCCGATGGCCGAGCGGCCCTCGACGATCATGGTCCAGAAGTCCTCGATCGAGGGGCCGCCGGGCAGGCGGCAGCCCAGGCCGACGATGGCGATGGCCCGGTCCAGGGGGTGGCGCTCGTCGCTGGCCGGCCGCAGGACGGCGGTGTCGGAGCCGGCGGCCAGCCCGGCGCGGTAGGCGGCGAGCAGGCCGGTCAGGGAGCCGGTGCGGGCGGCGAGGCCGGCGGCGCTGCGCAGGGCCACGCCGGCGGGCCAGGCGACCGCACCGGGGTCGGCGGCGCGGAACCAGCCGCGGGCCAGCTCCCAGTACGGCTCGCCGGCCAGCAGGCGGCGCAGCACGGGGGCCAGGGGCGAGGCCTCGACCCGCAGGCCGTTGAGGACGTGGGTGGTGCTGCCATCGGCCCGCTCCAGGCGCGCGCGCAGGGGGGCCGGCAGCTCCAGCTCAGGAAGGCCCAGGAGCACATCGGAGAGCACCACGCCGTGAACCCCGGCGGCGGCGGCGGCAGCCACGTCCTCGGGCAGCAGGCCGCAGTCCAGGATCACCTGCTGGTCGGCGGGCAGGCTGGCCAGCAGGTCCAGCCCGGGCCGCGCCCCACAAGGACCGCCGGCCTCAAAGCCGCGCAGCACCTGGCCGACGAAGCCCGCTGGCACCGGGTCGGGGGCGGTCTGCTCGATCCAGGTCGGCCGCCCGACAACGGGCTCCCCCGCGCCGGCGAGCAGCACGGGGCCGTCCCCGGGGGCTGCCTGGCCCGGGCGCACGCGCACCCAGCAGCCAGCGGGCACGGCCGGCACGGTCTCGCTGCAGCTCAGGTCCACCACGGGCACGCCGCCGGCCGCCCGCACGGCGGGCACCAGGGCGACGCGATCGGCGGGGAGGAGGCAGAGCAGCAGGGGCTGCGCGGGGGGGCCGCGGAGGTCCGAGGCAAGGTCGGGGCGATGGGACATGGAGACTTCACCAGGGTCGATGCGTCCCCCTAACGACCCCCCCCCTGCGCTTGCGAGATGCGAAACGACCTACGCAGCAGCGTTTCAGTACTACGCACCCGCTGCCTTGCACCCCGCATCCGACGCAGATCCGCTTCAGATCAGCGCGGATCCGAGGGGGACTGCAGATCGTCCAGCCAGCGGACCCGCCCGAAGATCGAGCCGACATCCGACTGGACCGTCCAGGCCTGGCGCCCGTCGGGTGTCACCTCGGTGAGCCGCCCCAGCGCCGACCAGGAGATGAGCTTGTTGCTGTTCGGCATGCGCCGGGCGTCGCCCAGGATCTCGTTGAAGCGGCCCTCGGGCTCCCAGTACTCGAAGGTCTGGCGGTAGCTGTGGTTGTCCGCGTCCAGGGCGTACTCGACGACGCGGGAGTGCCGGTCGGGGCGGTGGTCGCCGTTGTCGAAGATCAGGATCCCGTCCTGCCAGGCATCGGACATGTGGCCGTGGTCGAAGGCCGGGAAGGGCGCGCCGCCCAGGCCGTCCTTGTAGGGCGAGAGCCAGAACAGCGGCGTGCCGGTGCTGCGGTCGATGTAGATGGCGGTGTCGAGGTGGCGGGCCACCATGACCACGGCGTCCAGCTCGGGCACGTAGGCCAGCGAGTTGCCGTGGGACCAGTCCTTGCCGCCCGTGCCCAGAACCAGCAGCTCGACGTGGCTGCAGACCACCTCGGGCGCCACCCAGTCGTCCTGGAGGTCGAAGATGCTGCCCAGGGGCGCACCCTCGGCGGCGCCCTCGGCCACCGTGGCGATGTCGTCGCCGGTCACGGGCTGTACGACCCCACCCAGGAGCCGGTCCCGCGTGTCGTAGCGCAGGAAGGCGATCTGCCCGTCGGGCAGCTCCAGGAAGTCGTGGTGGCCCAGCGGGGTGCGCGTGGTCGTGACCTCGCCGGTGCGCAGGGCGATGCGCTCGACCACGCCGATGTCCTTGGCCTGCTGCACGTCGTAGACGCCGACCAGCACGTCCTGGCCGTTGGCCGCCATGCGGATGGTCGGGTCGGTCAGGCCGCTGCCCAGGTCGGCCCACCAGACATAGTCGGCGTCGCGGTCCAGGATGGCGACGAAGGCGTGGTCGGCCTGCATGATGCTGAGCAGCACGTAGCCCTCGGCGGCCGCCAGCTCGGGCAGGGGGGTGTCGACCTGCAGCGCGGGCAGGTCACGCGGCGCCAGGGGCGTGTCCCGGCGGACCTCCTCCTCCTGGTGCTCCATGCCCTCGGCGTCGGTCCAGGCCGGGCGCAGGGCGTAGCTGCGGCCCGCCTTCATGCCCAACACGTACAGCGACAGCTCGCCGTCGACCGCCCCCTGGGCCGGCACCCGCTGGTCCAGCGCCCCATCCAGCCCGAAGTCCACCCAGCCGGTCGCCCCGGCGGGCACGGTCCAGGACACCCGGGTCACCGTGGCCGTCGTCTGCTCGTAGCGGACCGGCCCGACGACCTGGCTCCCGCTGTCGTCCAGCGCCGGCCCGATCCCGTGGGGGGTGCAGCCCAGGAGGGCCAGCAGGGCCGGCAGGACGAGGATCATGGCAGCTCCCGGCCGAGGCGACGGAAGCGACGCGCGTCGATGCCGTAGCGCGCGACCCGCAGGCCCATGATGCGCTCGGTCAGGCCGAGCTGCCGGGCGGCGGCGGCCATGTTGCCGCGGGAGGACTTCAGCGCGTCGAGCACCAGCTCGCGCTCCAGGGCGTCGAGCTGGGCCTGCAAGCCCTCGACGGGGCCCGTGCCGCTGGCCTCGGCCGTCTGCAGGCTGGGGGGCAGGTGGTGGCCGTGGATGACGTCGTCGCGGGTCAGGAGCACGGCGCGCTCGATGCAGTTCTCCAGCTCGCGCACATTGCCGGTCCAGTGGTAGGCCGTCAGCATGTCGATGGCCGGGGTCGAGATGCGACGCACCTGGCGGCCGTGGGCGCGGTTGAAGACCTCGACGAAGTGGTCGGTGAGCAGCATGATGTCGGCCTTGCGCTCGCGCAGGGCCGGCAGGTGGATCGGGAAGACGTTGAGCCGGTAGTACAGGTCCTGGCGGAACTCACCGGTCTGGATCATCTCCTCCAGGTCCCGGCTGGTCGCCGCTACGATCCGCACGTCCACGCGCAGGCTGGCGTTGCTGCCGACCCGCTCCAGGGTGCGCTGCTGGAGCACCCGCAGCAGCTTGATCTGGGTGGGCGGGGAGAGGTCGCCGATCTCGTCGAGGAAGATGGTGCCGCCGTGGGCCAGCTCGAAGCGGCCCTTGCGCTGCTGGACCGCGCCGGTGAAAGCGCCGCGCTCGTGGCCGAAGAGCTCGCTCTCGATGACGGTCTCGGGCAGGGCGGCGCAGTTGACCTTGACCAGGGGGCCGCGGTCCCGCGGGCTGTCGCGGTGGATCGCGTCGGCGATGAGCTCCTTGCCGGTGCCGCTCTCGCCGCGCAGCAGGACCGTGGTCGCCGTCGGCGCCACCTGGGCCACCAGGTCCAACACGCGCTGCATGGGCTTGCTGTTGCCGATCAGGCCGGGGATCCGCGCCCGGGGGCCCGTCTCCTCGCGGGCCGAGCGCACCCCGGGGCCCTGCACGGCCACCCGGTGCTCGACGGCGGGGGCGAGCATGGCGGCGACCACCACCAGCAGGTCCACGACGCCCGCCAGCACCGCGGCCGGGGCCGGCTCGCGGTAGGCCGACAGGGTGCCCAGGTTGCGGCCGTCCACGCGGACCGGCACGCACACGAAGGCCAGCTCCCCGCCCGCGTCCAGGGCGCCCGTGCGGTCCAGGAAGCGCGGGTCCTCGGTGATGCGCGGCACGACCAGGGCCTCTCCGCTGACCGCGACCCGGCCGACGATGCCCTCGCCGAAGGCGTAGCGACCGCGCCGCACCTCGCTGGGGGTGAGGCCGTGGGCCGCCTCGATGGCGACCTCCTGGTGCTCCGGATCGGCCAGGCACAGGGCGACGCGCCGCAGCGCCCAGCCCTCGCAGAGCGTGCGCAGCAGCGGTCCCAGGACCTCGTCCAGGGAGACCGTGGCGGTGAGCTGCTCGGCGAGGGCGCGCAGGCTGGCGACGGGCGAGGCTGGGGAGGAGGGGGGCATAGGCGTCGGCTAACGCAGAAGCTACAAAAATGTGGGATGAGGGCGAGGGCAAGCAGCGCAGCGGCACGCGTTGCAAAACGGCGCGCCACGGGCGGGCGCCGCTCGGTAGGCTGGCCCCACGGTCCCGCGCCCCATGGGCGCACCTGCCAGGAGGAAGCCCCATGACGGCTCTGGTCACGCTCACCGTCGGAATCGGTGAGAGCGAGCGCGGCGTCGTGCTCAGCCTCCCCGGCGGAGCGCCGGCGACCGGCCAGCTCACGGTGCAGGCCATCTTCGCGGTCCACGCGGCCGTGAAGACCAGCCTGCGGCCCCCGGCCGGCATCTTGACCTCTGCCTCCGACCTGGAGGCCGTGGCCCGCGAGCGGGCAGCAGGCCAGGCGCTGGCCAGCCTCTTCGAGGGGCCCGAGCTGCGCGAGGTGCGCGACGCCCTGGTCGCCTGGCAGGCCCGCGCCGGGGCGCTGCACCTGGTCATCGACGCCCGCAGCCAGCCCCTGCGCAGCCTGCCCTGGGAGCTGCTCGCCGGCCTGCCGCCGGGCCGCAGCCCCCTGGCCGCCGTCGAAGTGCTGCGCCTGCAGCCGGCCCCGCCCACCGCCGCCCCGCCCGCGGGCGAGGTGCTGCAGGTGCGGCTGTGGTCGGCCGATCCCGACGAGCCCGTCGTGCGCCGCTTGCTGGAGGAGCTGCGCGCCCGCTTGCTGGCCGTGCCCATGCTGCGCATCGTGGACGTGCCGACCGACCTGTCGGGCGGGCCCCAGGACGCCGGTCCGGCGGTCCTGCACCTGGTCACCCACGGCCGCGCCGACCTGGGCCGGGTGGGCCTGCACACCCCCAGCGGGACCCGCGCCGCGGACACCATGGCCCGCGGCCTGGCGTCCTGGTCGCGGGGCTGCACGCTGGCGATCACCGACGTCTGCGCCGCCGCCGAGGGGACCCTGGACCCGGCGGACGCGCCGACCTGGCGGCTGTCCATGGACGGCATGCCGGTCGTGGTCGGTCCCTCGACCCGCTGGGGGGTCGATGCCTCGCTGTCCTTCGGCCCCGCCGTCTACCGCAGCCTGGCCGAGGGGCGGCCGGTGTCCGAGGCCATCCAGGCCGGGCGCGCCGCCCTGCGCCAGCTCGCCCTGGCCCACCGGAGCTGCCGCTGGTGGACGCCGCTGGCCATCGTCACCACCCCCGCCGCCGCCCGGCTGCGCCTGGTCCTGCCACCGGCCCAGCTGCCCGGCTGGCCGCCCGCCGCCGCCGAGGTCGGGCCCGTGCTGCGCGCCGCCCTCGAGGCCGCCCATGGCTACCTGGGCGTCGAGCACCTGGTGGCCGCCCACGCCGACCCTGCCACGCCCCTGCCCGCGGCCCAAGCCAGCCTGCGCCCCGCCCTGGCCGAGCTGGCCGCCCAGGTCCCTGCCCTCCCCCTGGCCGGACCGTGCGCGCCCAGCCCCCGCATGCTCGCCCTGGGCGCCGAGCTGCCCGCCGCCTTCCCCTTGCACGCCCTGCTGCGCCAGCTCGCCCTCGTGCCCTGGGTCGCCGCCCTCCTCGACCCCTCGGCCCGGGCCCGAATGTTGGCCCCGCCCGAGGACGACGGCTGCGGCACCCTTCCCATGGAGCCGGCGCCCGTCGTGGCCGACCGCCCCGGCGGCACCGGCCTGCAGCTCGAGGTCGAGGCCGGCCCCGAAGACGGCCGGCAGCTCGCGTTGGAGTCCCCCGGCGAGCTCATCGGCCGCTGGGACCCGGGCCGCCCCGAGCAGCGCCAGGGCCGGCTGCTCTGCGACCGCCCCGACGGCGACCGGACCCTGTCCCGCCAGCACCTGCGCCTGGTGGACGATCGCACCGTGGAGCTGCGCGGCGCCACCCGACTGCTGCGCGGCGGCGCCCTGCCCCGGCCGGTCAGCGGTCTGCTCGCCCTGCGCCCCGGCGACGGCCTGGTCGTCGGTGCCAGCACCCGGCTCCGCGTCCTGGGCTGAGTCGGGCCGGCCGGGCTGCTCTCCGCCGTCTTGTTCGTGACCCGCTTCGGGCCCTCCGGACTGATGTCCCGCGGAGGCGGGTGTCAGGAGGCGGGTGTCAGGAGGCGGGTGTCGGAGGCGGGTGTCAGGCGATGCGGTATGCGTTTTCGGAGGTGGCCGGGTGGCATGGCCGCCAACAACGCGTGGAGGCGGGTGTCAGGCGATGCGGTATGCGTTTTCGGAGGTGGCCGGGTGGCATGGCCGCCAACAACGCGAGAGGGGCGCCGTCACCTGCGCCGTACTGGTCTGATCTCGGCCCATATTCGGTCGTTGACGCACTCAATCTACAGTTGTGGTCGAAACAGGGTCATTACTCTGGAGGTGACGGCTCGCCTCGGCCGTTGTTGCCGCGACCGACCTCCTCCGGTCGTGCGGCTAGCGGCCCGACCGGTCCTTGCCGACGGCGTAGCACAGGCCCAGCTCGACCCCGCCGTAGAGCGGCGGGCCGGAGTCGTCGGGGAAGGCCATGACGGCGGCCTCGGCGTAGGCGCCGAAGCGCTGGTGGGTCTCGACGGGCAGGACCGGGGCCTGGACGCCCAGGGCCAGCTCGCCGCCCGAGCGGTGGCGGATGCCGACGGCGGAGCCCAGGGTGGCCATGACCGGCTGGGCCTTGAGCACGTCCCAGGGGGTCTCGTGGAAGTGCACGAAGCCCAGGCGCAGATAAGGCCGGCCGGGTGACCAGCGCAGCCCCGCGGAGATGCCGGTGACCTCGCGCAGGTCGTTGGCGTCCAGGCCGGTGCGGGCCCCGAGGTCCAGGGCGACCTTGCGGTAGTGGACCAGGATCCGCCCCGCGCCGTCGCCGCCCCCCGACAGGCCTCCGCTGCCTGACAGCCCGGCAGGTCCGAGGCTGGCCCCCAGGCCCACAATCAGGGTGACCGGGAAGTCGGGCGAAGCGGACTCGGGCGAAGCGGCGACGGCCCCAGCCACACCGGCACCAGCCACACCGGAGTCGGCCGCCGGCGAAGCAACATCAGGCCTGGGCACAGCACCCTCAGCCGCCGCAGCGAGCCGCCCGTTCAGCAGGGCGAGGAACAGCAGGCTCACGCGCCCTCCGTGACGCGCACGGCGGCCTCGAGGCACAGCAGGCGCCGCTCGCCCTCCCAGACCTCGACCACCACGCGGTGCAGGCCGGGCTGCTCCTCCAGCACGAGGTCCAAGGCCCGGCGCCCGTCCTCCAGGCGGCGGAGCTGGCCAACGGTGAGCCAGGTACCCTCGACCGGCGACAACACGCGGGCCCCGGCCCGGGTGTGGACCGTGACGCCGACCCGGGCGTCTGCAGCCAGCGCGGCGTCGAGCACCAGGGGCAGCCGATCGCCGCCCTGCCAGGGGCCAGCGTCCATGTGCAAGGCGCCCAGGGTGGCCAGGCCGGTGTCGCCGACCAGCCACGGGCCCCAACCGGAGGTCGCCTCGCCGTCGAGCGCCTCGCCGTCGAGCTCACGGGCGGCGAGGTCCAGGCGGGCCGCCGCGCCAGGCCGGCAGCGGGCACGCTCCACGGCGAGGGCGTCGCCCGGCTCGAGGGCGCCAGCGGCCAGGGCGAAGGCGAGGGAGCGCTTCACGGGGAGCTCCGGGGGAGGAGGGAGAGGATCCCCTTGGCAGGGGGAGGCCGTCCTCGCTTGGAGCGAGGGGGCAGCGGCGGTGGGCGGGCCCTCACCGCGAGAACCCGGCCAGGCGCTCGCAGAACTCGTCGACGTGCTTGGCGGGCAGGTCCAGGGTCCCGGCGTCCCAGTCCCCGCCCAGCGCGGCGTGCAGGCCGGCCTTGCGGGCCCGGCCCGGCGGGACCAGGGCGACCCGGGCGCAGACCTGGCGCAGGGCCTCGGTGTGCTCGTCCAGGCCGCCGTCAGCCAGGTGCTCCCGCAGGCGGGTGTAGCCCCGGCTGCGCTGGTCCAGGGTGCCGGGATCGGCCAGGCGGTCGGGGACCTGGGCCAGGTAGCGGTAGAAGCGAGCCGACAGCCCGCGGCCCTCACCGGTCAGCCAGTGCTCCAGGTCCTCCCAGCAGCCGCGCCCCAACAAGGACAGCAGCAAGGTCCGCACGGCGGGCAGGTCGCTGTCCTCCAGGGGCGGCAGGGGCAGGGCGGCCGGCTCGGGCAGCGCGCAGGCCGGCGGGCGCATGCGGTCGGGGTCGAAGCCGAAGCCGGTCCGGGCCTCGCGCCAGGCCCAGTCCCAGGCGAAGCGTGACAAGGCCGCCGCCGTGCGGGCCCGCAGGCCGGGCAGGGCGAGCAGGGCCGCCTGGACACGCGCCGGCTCGTCGCGGGCCACGACCCGCAGGCGACCGCGGATGCGCGACCGCTTGGCGACGACGATGGCCCAGCCCGGCAGGCCCAGGCTGTGCTCGGCGGCCCGCCCCTCGGCCAGGGCCGCCAGCAGGCGCAGGGCCACGACCAGCTCGACCCCCTCGGCCAGGACCGGCGGCGAGAGCAGGTCCGCCGCGGGCGTGGGCGTGCCGAGCAGCAGGCGCCAGGCCTCGACCCAGGCGCTGCGACCGCCGACACAGGCCGCCACGCGGCTCCAGCCGGTCGGGCCCAGGGCGGCGGCCAGGGCGGAGACGGGCTCGCCGGCGGTCTCGACGACCCGGGCCGCCAGGTCGACGTGGGCCCCCCAGGACAGGGTCTCCAGCGACTCCAGGGCCTGCTCGGCCCGCAGCTCGGCCACCGCGGGGGGCAGGCCCAGGGACAGGGCCACGCCGCGGAAGGAGCGCCGCACCTCGCGGCCGAAGGCCTTGCGCACCCCCAGGGCGACGTCCGGGTCGAAGCCGCGCTCGAACATGGCGGCCCACAAGCGGGCGGTGGCGGCGTCGCGCGGGTCAGCGGGGAAGTCGGTGTCCCGCCACGCCTGGCGCTCCCGCAGCGCCACCTCCTCGCCCAGGCGGGCCAGCAGGTACAGGCCCGCACCGTCGAGCGCCGGCCCCGGCACCTCGGCTTCAGTAGCCGCAGCGGCCAGGACCAGGCGATCCACCTCGACCTCAGGCAGCGACGCCCCCGACAGCGCCGGCAGCTCCGGCGGCTCGTCGAAGGCCCAGGCGGCCAGGGCCCGGGTCGAGGGCGAGTCCGCGACGTGCAGCCGCTGCACCAGGGCCGCCACGACCGCCGGCTTCGAGGACCACAACCAGCGCTGCAGCAGGCTGGCCGCCGCGGCGGGGGTCCGCAGCGCACGCCGGACCTGGCTGGCGCGGTGCTCGCGCAGTCCGAACCAGGAAGCCAGGTCGACGGTCGGCGACGGGGTAAGGATGCTCGCTCCTGCCAGGGCTCGTCATAGCACCCTCGCCCGCGCCCTTGCCCTCCGCCGTCCTCCGGTTCCGAGGCCCCCCATCCCCCTCCTCCTCGCCACCGCCACGCCGGAGCTGTCACCCGAGCGCATCGACCGCGTGGTCCTCGCCCTCTTTCCGCCCATCGCCAGCCTGAGCCAGGCCCGCAAGCTGGCGCGCAAGGGGCGGATCCGGGTCAACGACGTCGTCGCGGGCCCCATGGACCCGGTTCGTCCCGGCGACCGGCTGGCCGTGGACCTGCCCGACGAGGTCGGCCCCACCATCGAGCTGGACCTGCCCCTGGTCTACGCCGACGACCACATGGCCATCGTCGACAAGCCGGCCGGCCTGGTCACCAGCGGCGCCCGCCGTCGCACCCTGCAAGCCGCCCTGTCCTTCCTGCTGCCGCGCTCCCCCCTGCCCGACGCCATGGCGCGGCCCCACCCGGTCCACCGGCTGGACGCCCGCACCCGCGGCCTGGTCGCCTGCGCACGCACCCACAGCGCCAACGTCGCCCTGGGCCACGCCTTCCAGGACCGCCAGGTCGACAAGCGCTACCGGGCCCTGCTCGTCGGCGCCTTGGAGGGCGAAGGCGTGATCGAGACCAGCATCGACGGCCGCCCCGCCCGCACCCGGTGGCGCTGCGTCCAGGTCACACCAGCGCCCGTCACCGGCGCGCTGAGCACCGTGGACCTGTGGCCCGAGACCGGCCGCACCCACCAGCTCCGCATCCACATGGCCAGCCTGGGCCACCCCGTGCTGGGTGACGACGCCTACACCACCGCCGGCCCTGTCTTGCGTGGCCAGGGGCTCTACCTGGCCGCCGTCTCCTTGCGGCTGCCACACCCGGCCACCGGCGAAGAGCTGCTGGTCGAGATCCCCGAGCCCGTGAAGTGGGCCCGCTTCCGGGCCTGGGCCGAGGGGAGGGCGGGGCGCCAGGAGGAGGGCGAGGGCGAGGGCGAGGGCGAGGGCGAGGGCGAGGGCGAGGGCGAGGGCGAGGGCGAGGGCGAGGGCGAGGGCGAG
>Ga0100377_1001256_pt1 | contig 21992 bp, 20 predicted proteins | sample CryGeymeta201501_FD_83664 | JGI IMG/M metagenome (GOLD analysis project Ga0100377, IMG submission 83664) | Groundwater microbial communities from Crystal Geyser aquifers in Utah, USA - Crystal Geyser metaG 2015-01 | ecosystem: Environmental > Aquatic > Deep subsurface > Groundwater | place: USA...
CCGTGCGGTTCGAGCGTCAGACTTACACTCGAATGATCGCACGGAGACGACTCCATCTTCAACCCCCTGTCGTTGCACCCCCGTGAACACGGGGTCCGCCTTCCAGGGGCGTATCTGCACCCACGTGAACATGGCGGCGCCTCGTGTACGAGTCTGGTTTATTAAATAAACCAGACTCGCGGCGAGGCGTCAAGCCCGTGCGATGCCGGCTTCGCCAGGCGAGCGCTCCGCGCGGGCCAGCACCTCGTCCGAGCCCACGCGTCGCAGAGACCGCCGCCAGCGCCCTGCGCGAGAGAATTCTGCCCCGCCGCGGCCAAAAACCGTCCCTCCGAAGGCCCAAAAGGTGGTAGTCATGCGGCCCTGGATTTCCCTGAACCGACCTGGAGGTGAGCCCATGGCGACCAAGAACGAACTCGAGAGCCTCGAAAGCCTGTTGCGCAAGCTGCCTGAGGAGGATCAGGCTGAGGCCTTCCGCATCCTGTACGGCAACATGCCCAGACCGCTGCCCATCGCGCCCGCGGCTGCGGCCCTGGCCGAGCAGTTCGACTTCGACGTCGCTGCCTACCAGTTCGACTCCGCGGGCGAGCAGCGCCGGCCGCCGCGCAACGTGCGCGTGGGCGTCATCCAGACCCAGATCGTCGAGCCGACCGACGCCCCCGTCGAGCGCCAGTTCCAGGCGCTGTGCAGCCGCACCGAGAAGCTCATCCACGCCGCCGGGGCGATGGGCTGCAACGTGCTCGGCCTGCAAGAAGCCTGGACGATGCCGTTTGCGTTCTGCACGCGCGAAAAGCACCCTTGGCTGGAGTTCGCCGAGCCCGTCGACGGGCCCTCGACGCAGTTCCTCGCCAGCCTGGCGCGGCACTACAACATGGTCATCGTCTCGCCCATCCTGGAGCGCGACGAGCTGCACGGCGGGACCATCCACAACACCGCGGTCATCATCGGCAACCGCGGCAACATCATCGGCAAGCACCGCAAGAACCACATCCCGCGCGTCGGCGACTTCAACGAGTCGACCTACTACATGGAGGGCGACACGGGGCACCCGGTCTTCGCCACCCAGTTCGGGCGCATCGGCGTCAACATCTGCTACGGCCGCCATCACCCGCTCAACTGGCTGATGTTCGGCCTGAACGGCGCCGAGATCGTGTTCAACCCCTCGGCCACCGTGGGCGCGCTCTCTGAGCCGCTCTGGCCCATCGAGGCGCGCTGCGCGTCGATCGCCAACAACTACTTCACCGCGGCGATCAACCGGATCGGCACCGAGAGCTTCCCCAACGCCTTCACCTCGGGCGACGGCAAGCCGGCCCACCACGACTTCGGCCACTTCTACGGCTCAAGCTACGTGACCGCCCCGGACGGCGGCCGCACCCCCGGCCTGTCCCGCACCCGCGACGGCGTGCTCATCAGCGAGATCGACCTCAACCACTGCCGCCAGGTCCGCGACAAGTGGGGCTTCCAGATGACCCAGCGCCTGCGCGAGTACGCCGCCGAGTTCACGACCGCCTCCACCCCCGAGTTCCAGCCCCAGATCATCGCCGACACGGGCGTCGACTACCGTGACCAGCGCAGCATCCCCGGCCGCGCTGTGCACACCCTGCAGCAGGCGCCCCCGCCCCAGCTCGCCGCTCCCGCCCACACGCCGGTGTTGAAGTACGTGGTCGCCGAGACGGAGGAGGGTGGCGATTAGGCGCTGCCGTCAGGCGGTCTCGCCTGGCCACCCCTCCCAGCCCCCGCACCAGAGGCACCCGAGGCGTGCAGGCTGCGCGTCGCCCTCGACGCGTTCGCCGTCCGGGGCCTCCCTGTCGCCGCCTGGACCCACCGCGCCGCCGGAAGATCGGGCCGCGTTCCTCGCGCGCCTCGTGACAGAGGCGGGCCGTTTCGTCAGAGGCTGCTCGCGTCTGGCGATGGGTCGTGTCGTCGCACTGTGTGTTGGGCTCGAGGCGACTTGTGTGAGGCGTGGCCGGCAGGCATGATGTTCCCCCGAACCGGGACACAACCTGCCGATCACCTTCACCCGCCCGCACCGTGAGCCACGATGCAAGCCACTCCAATCTATACTGTTTTTGCCATCCTGCTGCTCGGCCTCGGGGTCGCCTGCGGCGACCCCGAGGCCGCTCGACCGCGCGTCGCCGAGGACGCCGGTGCCGTGGGCGACACGCCGGAGGAGGATGTTGCGACCGTGGAGGACACGGGGGACGTCGATGTGAGCGCGGACGTCGTGGACGCGGCCGAGGACGACGACGTGCCGACCGACCTGGAGCACCTGCCGGAGGGGGGCATCAACGACTTCGCCAACGGCTGCGTCACGGTCGCCTCGAGCCTCTCCGATGGTGGGGAGAGGCGGTGGCTGCGGGCGACGGCGGACGGTCAGGGCTATGGGTTCGAGGCGACGTCGGCCGAGGGCGGCTCGCGGTTCTTCATGAAGGCGTCGGATCTGGGCACGTACCTGCTGTACGACGAGGGCAGGGGGTATCTGGTGGCTGAGGAGGGGCCGCTGTTGAGGCAAGCGACGTTGGAGTCCGACCTCACCCGCGTGGACGACAGCTATGTGTCGGGCGCCGAGTGGCAGCTGGAGCTCTCGGAGCGGGCGTCGCTGCGGTATCAGCTGCGGAGCCGGCGGATGGGGAGGTTGCTTGGCGAGGGCGGGCTGGTCGATCGGCGGTCGCAGGCGGTGGCCGTGGTGCTGGAGCCTGCGACGGGGTGCACGCCACACCCCGAGATGTCGTTGGACGCCACGGGCGTGGTGGAGCCGCGGACGTGGGATGACGGGGCGCTGTTCGGTGCGGTGGACGCGCACTCGCACATCCTGGCCAACTTCGGGTTCGGGGGTGGGGGGATCTATCACGGAGCGCCGTTCCATCGGCTGGGTGTCGAGCACGCGATGGGGGACTGCGAGCACTTCCACGGGCCCGAGGGGCGCGCCGACTTCCTGGGTTGGGGGAGCAGCGATGGCGGTGACGGCCTGGACTCGGGTGCTCTGGCCACCCTGCTGTCGACGGGCCTGCTGGCGGAGGCCAACCATGCCACCGACGGCTGGCCGACCTTCTCGGATTGGCCGAGCTACCACAGCTCCACGCACCAGACCCAGTACTTCCGATGGCTGCAGCGGGCGTGGATGGCCGGGCTGCGGCTGATCGTCCAGCACGCCGTCAGCAATGAGGCGCTCTGCGACATCATGGCCGACACGGGCTTTCAGCCGGTGCGGTACGGCTGCGAGGACAAGGTCAACATCGACCGGCAGCTGCTCGAGATCCGTCAGCTGGAGCGGTACATCGACGCCCAGGCCGGCGGACCGGGCGAGGGCTGGTTTCGGGTGGTGGGGACGCCGGAGGAGGCGCGCGAGGTGATCGGCGCAGAGAAGCTGGCGGTCATCCTCGGGATCGAGGTGCCCAACCCCTTCGAGTGCTACCTGACGCGGCGGCCGGACGGCCCCGTCTGTGACGACGCCCACATCCGCGCGGAGCTCGATCGGACGTACGCGCTTGGGGTGCGGGCGGTGTTTCCGGTGCACAAGTACGACAACGCGTTCAGCCCGGGCGACGGGGACAAGGGCATCTTCGAACTGGGCAGCTTCCTCCAGAGCGGGCACTGGTCGAACTACGTGCAGGAGTGCCCTGACGTCGACACCGTGTTCGACAAGGGCCCCGTGCAGTTCGGCGGGTTCAACGAGCCGCGCGACGACTACCTGGCGCCAGCCCCCAACCCGCTGATCCAGCTCTCCTCGGCGCCGCTGCTCGATCTGCTGCCCTTCCTGGGACGGCTGCAGGAGCCGTCGCTGCCGGGCAACTGGTGCCAGAACGCTGGCCTGACGGCGGCGGGGGTGACGCTGGTGCAGGAGATGATGGGCCGCGGCATGATCATCGAGCTGGACCACCTGCCGCGTCGGTCCTACCTCGACGCGTTCGAGCTGGTCGCGGCGGCGGGCTACCCGGCGGCCGGCACCCACGGCAACACGAACGAAGAGCGGCTCTACGACCTCGGCGGGATCTCGACCACCGGCTTTGCGCGGTGCGCCGACGCGGCCAATCCGGGCTCGATGGCTGGCGGATTCCGCGCGCGTCGCGATCAGATCGTGGCGGCCGGCGGCTACCCTGCCGAGGGCTTCGGCTTCGACCTCAACGGGCTGGCGGGGGTGCCACGGCCCCGGTTTGGCCCGGACTCGAGCTGCTCCACGCCGCAGGCCGATCCGGTCACCTGGCCGTTCGCGAGCTTCGCAGGGGACGTGCGCTTCCAGCAGCCGTCGATGGGCGACCGCATGGTCGACTTCAACACCGAGGGCATGATCCACATCGGGCTTTTTCCCGAGCTGATCGAGGACGCGCGCCGCACTGGTGTGACGGACGAGGACCTGGAGATCGTCTTCCGTTCTGCGGAGGCCTATCTCCGCATGTGGGAGCGCGCTCGCTCGCGCGCTTCACAGTGACCGATGCGTCGTCGCGGTCCGTGGCCGCGACGACAGGTGCGATCCACAACGCGGGGCTCGCATGAGGCGATCCCCGGACCACTGCCATGAGGAGCTGTGTCTATGCGTCCCAACTTCATCGTACCCTGCCTCTGGTTCGACGATCAGGCCGAGGATGCGGCCCGGTTCTACCTGGGCGTGTTCCCCGACGGCCAGCTGAAGGCGGTCTCCCGGTATCCAACGGACTCGGATAATCCGGGCGGGCGGCCTCGTGGCAGCGTCCTGACGGTGGAGTTCGAGGTGGCCGGTCAGGGCTTCACGGCGCTGAACGGGGGGCCGGTGTTCAGCATCAACCCGAGCATCTCCTTCTTCGTGCACGTCGACACGGTGGCGGAGGCGGAGCGATGCTTCGGGCAGCTCGCCGAGGGCGGGGAGGCGCTGATGCCGTTCGGCGCGTGGCCGTGGAGCGAGGGCTACGGGTGGGTCAAGGATCGGTTCGGCGTGACGTGGCAGGTGATCGCCGGGTGGCGGCAGGAGGGCGGGGCGGTGATCGTGCCGTGCCTGATGTTCTCTGGACCGCAGGCCGGCCGCGCGGAGGAGGCGCTCACGACCTGGGCGGAGCTCTTTCCGGGCGGCGAGGTGGTGCGGCTGGAGCGGTACGGCGCCGGAGAGGGGGTGGAGGGGACGATCAAGCATGGGCGGGCGCGGGTGGGCGGGCAGGAGCTCATCGCGATGGACAGCCACGCGCCGCACGCGTTCAACTTCAACGAGGGCGTGTCGCTGCAGGTCGGCTGCCAGGACCAGGAGCTCCTGGACCGATACTGGACCTCGCTGTCCGAGGGCGGCGCGCCGGGCCAGTGCGGCTGGCTCAAGGACCGCTTCGGCGTGTCCTGGCAGGTCGTCCCCTCGGCCATCGCGGACTGGATCGCGTGCGAGGACCCGGTCGCGCGCGACCGGGCGTTCGAGGCGATGTTGGAGATGGAGAAGCTCGATATCGCCGGGCTGAAGGGCGCGTTGGACGGCCCGGCCTGAGCCGTGGCTACTTGCGCTCGAGCGAGAACACCCCCGCGCCAGCGGTGACCAGGTCCTCCGAGGCCAGCCACTGCCGCGCCTCGGCCCGATCGCGCAGGTGCGCATCCAGGAAGGCGAGACCGGCTGAGGAGGCGCGCATGCCCTCGCACAGCGTGGCTCCGGCGATGGGCTCGCAGGCCGTGGTCGAGCCCTCGAAGAGGGTGTGCTTGGCGCTCTGGGTGGTCGGCGTAGAGCTTGACCTTGCCCCCGCCGGGCAGCAGCGGCCAGATGCCGAGCCGATTGGCCCGCTCTCCCTCGTCCCCGTCGTTCGCGCTGAAATCCACGCGACCCTACGGCGCCGCCGCCTTCGCCTCCGCGACCCCCCCTCCCGCCTTCGTCACCACCACTGAGATCACCTCGCCGCTGTGCCCTCCGACCGCGGACGCGGGTAGCCGCACGGCCATGCCACCCCGGCACCGCCAGCTCCCCCTGGGGCGCCTCCTCCCCCGACGCCTCCCCCGGCTCCCTCCACCGCGTCCTGGCCGACCACACCCCATCGAGCGGCATCACCCGCGCGGCGTCGCTTCCGACGCTGCAGGGCGCCGCGTCGTCGAACGGCCCCACCCCGACGTCGTCGGGCTCCGTGACCGGGACGCTGCCCGAGCAGCCCCAGACCATCGCCAGCAGCGCCACCGACACCCCCCCACCCCCCAGGCGCCGGAGCGCGCCGCACGGCCAACCCTGACGCTTCATCCTCTGCCTCCTCGCGCCCACCGCTCGCGCTGTCCGCGCCGACTCCAATCGCGACGCCGGACCGGCCGGACCCGCCTGAGAAGCCATTCGGAAAATGGATGCCGATGGATCCGACGTAGATTCTGTTTCCAGGTGGCGCCTGATGTGAGGGAGTGGGCCCAGAGGCCCATGACCGAGCAACCCAGCCTGAGTGGCAGTCCGACCCGCAGGGCAGGGACCCGTGCGAGTAATAGCGAGTCTGGGGTGTGTTGAGCCCGCAGTGCAGGGAGCTCCCTGAGCGCCAGCTCGGGGAGGGCCCTGCGTCGCGCGCTCAACGCGCCCCAGACGAGCGAACTGTAATAGCTCGCAGGGGGCCCTGCTTCGCGGGACGGACTGCCACTCACGGCGGTATAACGGCGGTATAGAAGATACACCTGGGGACAGAAGATACGAGGAAACGAGGCATATATTTTCCGAATGGCTTCTGAGCTCGGCCGGGGACTCGCCGCCACCTACCTCGACTCGTACACGATCATGGCCGGCAGCTCGACGGCCGTCAGGAATCCGCCCTTGCCACACCCCGTGTCCAGGCCGATCACTGCTGGCCCCGCCCACAGATCGTCGGGATCGTCCGGCGTGTAGGTCGATAGCTCCGGCGGCAGGTGCGTGGTCACCGTGTGCCCGATGATGACCGGCTTGCCCCGATACTCGGCGAAGAAGCGCTTGCTGCGCAGCCACAAGAGGGCCGACCGCTGCGCCTCGGCCACCTTCGACGGCCTCAGGTACGTCCCCTCCTCGTCCTCGGCTAGCCCGGCGTGTACATAGATCGCATAGCGGTCCTCATACCACCATCGCAGCGCCTCGATCCACGCGACCACCTCGGCGGGGAAGAACCGCCCGCTCGCCAGCATCTCGTAGTCCTCCGGGGCGGGGCTCGTGCCGACGGGCGAGACCTCGCGGCCGAGGAACGACTGCATCGTCTGCAAGCAGCCGTTGTGTACCGGCAGCACGAAGTGTGGCCAATCCCCCGAGCGCACCCGAAGCCATCCGTCCTCGTGGTTGCCCCGCAGCGTGACCACCCGCGCCGCCGTCCGCGACGGTAGCTCCATCACCGACCGCACCACGCCCGCCGAGTCGGGGCCGCGATCGATGTAGTCGCCGAGGAAGACCAGGGTGTCATCGCTGGTCAGCTCGGGCAGCCGCTCCAGGAGCCGCAGGAGGTGCTCGAGGTCTCCGTGGATGTCGCCGATGGCGAAGGTGCGCCGCGTCATGAAGGTCACCTGAGGACGAGAAGGAGCCGATCGATGAACCTGGCCACGATGGCACAGAGGGCGGCGTCCTTCAACCGTCGCAGCGCGCCCCTGCCCCCCGCAGCAGTGCCCTGGAGGCTGTCCCCGCAATCGAGGCGCCTGGCTGCTGCGTCGCGTGGAGCCCCGTCACCTCAGCCTGCCTCTGCGCTGGCGGCCATGTGGGTGGCGAGCTGCTTGAGCGTCTGGGTCCAGCCCGCTTCGGCGCCCTGGGTGGACGCCGACTCCCGGCCGTAGACCTGGCGCATGGTGAGCAGCGTCCCGCCGTCATGGGGGGCGAGCGTGACCGTGGTCTTGATGTCCAGGTCGACCTCGATGATCGCGGTGAAGACGATGCGCTCGTTCGGGACAACCTCGGTGAATCGGGCCTCCATGGGGTGCCGCGTCCCATCGGGCATCTCCATCACCACACGGAAGACGCCTCCATCACACAGGTCGACCTCGCACTCTGGCGTCGTCAACGGCGCGGGCGTGAACCACTGCGCGACGTGCTCCGCTCGGCTCCACGCCTCGAACACGCTCTGTGGCGGCACCTCGAACGCATGGGTCATGATCAGCTCGTGAAGGAGCGGACTGGAGGCTGTGGGATCGGTCATGATGGCTGTCCTGTGCGTGCTGGCCCGGCATGTGCGCACGCTTCGAGCGTTCTGTGTAGTGGTTGTGACGCCCCCCCCCCCAGTGTGCCAGCTGTCTCGAACACGTCAAGTGTCGAGGGGGAAATCGCCGACTGCGTCGAGGCGCAGAGCCCCCGGCGAGGAGCGCACAAACTTGGCCCCCTGCGTTCGGCTTCCGCAGCTGGCCATCCCCGTGCGCGTTCGCGCGCTTCGATCAAAAAGATAGAATCTCACGTCAATTTGATGCGGTCGCGCAGGCAGCCTTGGCGCTGGCCAGCACACACCGTCGATTCTTGCAGTGGCACGAAGGTCCGGCGTGTCGCGGTCGGTCGCGGTCGCTGGCGGAGGGCCGACTCGGTGTCGCGGTCGCTGGAGCTCAAGTTGCACGCGGACTTGCCCTGGCCTGCGTTTCCACCGGGTCAGGTCACGACGCCCAACCCCAGGAGCGAGCCATGAGCGAGTCCAGGTCCAAGCCGAGCTCTGATGCACCTTCGCAGTACGCCGCAGCCTACGCCACCCACTACACCGCCAAGGATCTTCGTGCGGCGGTGAGCCTCTACGGCGCCATCGCCTCCGGCTTCCCCGACAGCCCCGAGGCCGTGTACGCCAAGGCCCAGATCCAGAACATCGTCAACACCGTCGTGCCCAAGCCCGCCTTCTACGAGGCGCAGGTTGCCCTGGCGCTGGCGCACATCGCGGTCTGACGACCGGGGGGCACCGGCCCGAGGTTCGCGGGCGAGTGAGGGGGAGGGCGTGGGCGCGGTGCTGGCGCGCCGATGAATCGTGACGCATGACGAGGGCCGGCTGGGGCGACCGGGTCGAAACGCGTCGGGAGCTCCGGGTTCAATCCGCGTTGGCGTGTGGCTGCCGGACACATCAGGCAGATTGCACCAGCCGTTGCGTCCCAGCAAGGTCGACCAGCGCCCGCGCCAGCAGCTCCAGCTCGAGGCGCTCGCCGAGGCATGGCTGGAACTTTGAGAGTCGGGTGCGGTCGAGCTGGCGGATGTAGGCGCGTGCGGTCGCCGACTCGGACCTCGTGTGCCGCAAGCTGTCCTCGGCGTCGATGTGGCGCTACGCCAGCGCTCGCTTCGCTGGCGCGTGCGCTGAGAGCGTCCCCCTGATCGCCTCTCCGGGTGACGAGCTCCTGCTCACTCACGCCGGTCTGCTCCACGCCGCGGCCGCCGTGCTGGTCGACGACCGGTTGGCGGTGGCGGACGCCCTGAACCATGGCGCGGGGCTGGGCCTGCTGCCGTCCTTCCTCCGTTGGCGCCCGAGCGGTGCGATCAGATCGACAACAACCGCGACGGCCGGGTGGACAACCTGACCGCCCCTTGCGACACCGGCGCTCTGGGCATCTGCGCGCAGGGGGCGTTGACCTGCGGGCCGATGGGCGAGGAGTGCACGCCCGTGCAACAGCCTCGCGCCGAGATCTGCGGGGATATGCTGGACAACGACAGCGATGGCGACACGGACGAGCTGGACTGCGTCGCGCTGGCGGCCGGCGAGACCTGCAGCTTCCCCTGGCCAACACGAACACGATGGGCCTGCCCTGCCGTGAGGCTATAGACTGCGCGCATCCGACGCTGCCGTCCGACTGCGCCTCGCTCGGCTTCGTCGACGACCCGGGTGCCGGGATCTGCGTGCCGCTGGGTTGCCAGATCGATCGGGACTGCGGGCCTGGCGGGATCTGTGGCATTCAGAACCCGTCCGGCCAGCTCGGCTGTGTGGCGCAGTGTGGCTCGGACTCCGATTGCGCCGGGAACGGGATCGGCTGCGTGGGTGGGCCGCAGTTCGGGGTGTCGTTTTGCTTCGGCGACTGCCGCCAGGTCCCTCCGGGGTACTGTGAGGAGTATATGCTGAGCTGCGACCAGGGCTCGGGCCTCTGCCTCTGAGCGGGGGAGGAGCGGGTTGCCGTTCCTCGCCCCGAAGCGCCGAATGCGTGCAGCGCGCTGCGCCGCGCGTCCTGGCCCTCGCCTCGCCAGGCCCTGACGATTGGGCTTGCGGCGAGTGCGGTGTTGACCAATCCTGACACACGGAGCGCGGGGGGGAGCGGGCGGGGTGACCGCCGGATGCACCACCGCGGAGCCACGCGCCACCTCAGCCCCGAGGTCGATACGCCGGTGGCCTGCGACGTTCGCACTCCCGCGGAGGGGATGGGCGCGGAGTCTCACATTTAGTATGCAGGCTATTTCGCTTTCTCGTGAATATGCATCTGTGTATGGTGTTCCTGTATTGCGTCAAGTTGACGCTTCGATCTTCACGCGCTCCTACTTCATGCGGTGCATGAGCTGTACGACCTGCGGTGACCAGTGCTGCTCTCACGGCGTCGACGTCGACCAGGATCGGGTCGGGCGGATCCTCGGCGAGCTGCGGTTGCGCGGCGCGATGGAGCTGGCGCCGGAGCGGTGGTTCGGCGACGAGGTGTTCGAGGACGCCGAGTTTCCCTCGGGGCGGTACCGCCGGACGGCGGTGGTCGACGGCGCGTGCGTCTTCCTCAATCGGCGCGGTCGGGGGTGCCTGATCCATAGCTGCTGTCTGGAGCACGGGATCGAGTACCACACGCTGAAGCCGATGGTGAGCGCGCTGTTCCCGTTGACCTACGACCTTGGCCTGCTGCACCCTTCGGGGGACGCGGTCAGCGGCGAGCTGGTCTGCCTGGGGGAGGGCGAGAGCCTGTACCGGGGCGGCCGGGAGGAGCTGCGATACTACTTCGGCGAGGCGCTGGTGGCCGAGCTCGACGCGCTGTGCGAGCGCGTGATGGAAGGACTCGGCGGCACCGTCGCATCCATGCTGGAGGAGCATCTTGGTTCTGGCGAGCTCGAGTGAGATCGAAGACGTGTTGTTTCGGGCGGCCGCGACGCGGTCGGAGTCCGTCGCTATCGACGCCGACGCCCGGTCGCTGACCTGGGCGGAGCTGGAGTCGCGGGTGTGTCGGCTGTCGGGCTGGCTGCGCGGCCTCGGGGCGTGCGGTCGGGTGGCCGTGCTGTCCGGCGACCCCGCCCGCGCCATACCGGCGATGCTGGGGGCGATGGACGCTGGCTGGACCTACGTGCCCCTCGATCCGGGGTGGCCCGCTGCGCGGCTGCTGGCGGTGGCCCGGGCGGTCGCTCCCGACGCGCTGCTGGTCGACCCGGCTCTGAGCGACGGGGTCGCACGAGCCCTCGACGGGCTGGCGGCGCGGCGGTTGGGCCTCGACCGCCTTGCGGAGCTGCCCGCGGCGGCTGCCGCCCGCGCCACCGCGCAGGGCCCGTCCAACATCTTCTTCACCTCCGGCACGACCGGACGGCCCAAGGGCATCCTGGGTCGGCCCGGCGCGGTGGCGCACTATGTGCGCTGGGAGGCGCGGCTGCTCGGGGCCGGGCCAGGGCTCCGGGTGAGCGCGCTGGCGCCGACGAGCTTCGACGCCTCGCTGCGGGACGCGTGCCTGCCCTTGTCCGTGGGCGGCACGGTGTGCGTGCCGCCGGACCGTGGTGTGTTCGCGGATGGGACCCGGCTCGCACAATGGCTCGCCGAGGCGCGTGTGCAGGTGGTTCACACGGTGCCCACGGTGTTGCGGGGGCTCCTGGCTGGAGCGCCGTCGCTGCCGGCGTTGCGGGCTGTGCTGGTGGCCGGGGAGGCGGTGCGTCCGTCGGACGTGGCGCGGTTCGAGGCTGTGTTCGGCCAGGAGGTCGCGCTGTACAATTTGTATGGGCCGACAGAGACGACGATGACGCGGCTGGTGCATCGGCTGGGGGCGGGCGACGCCGCGGCGTCCAGCGTCCCGCTGGGTGTGCCGATGGACGACGCCGAGGTCTTCATCGTGGACTCGGCGGGTCGGGAGCGTGGCGTGATGCGGCCGGGGGAGATCGTGCTGCGGTCGCCGTGGGCGTCGCTGGGCTACCTGGATCAGCCCGAGGAGACGGCGCGGGCGTTCGTGCCGGACCTGCTGGGGGACGGGTCCCCTGTGCCGGTGTATCGGACGGGGGATCTGGGGGTGCGACGGGCGGATGGGCTCATCGAGTTCCGGGGGCGTCGGGATCTGCAGGTCAAGGTGCGCGGGGTGCGGGTGGAGCTGGAGGAGGTGGAGGCGGCGCTGGGCGCGGCGTTGGGCGTCGAGGCGGCGGCTGCGGGGCTGCGCGACGGCAAGGACGGCGAGCCGATGCTGGTGGCGTGGGTGGTGGGGGCGGTCGAGGCCGCCGCGCTGCGCGCGTCGCTGATGGCGACGCTGCCGGCGGCGGCGGTGCCGTCTCGGGTGGTCGTGCTCGACGCGCTGCCCCGGCTCATCAACGGCAAGGTCGACCGGTCCGCGCTGCGCCTGCCGGACGTTCGGTCGAGCGAGGCCGTCTCGCCTCGCGGGCCAGTGGAGTCCACCATCGCCGCGGTGCTGGAGGAGGTGTTGCGGTGCTCGGTCGGCGCGACGGACGACCTGTTTGAGCTGGGGATCAGCTCGCTGCAGGCGGTGCAGGCGCTGTGGCGGCTGAACGAGGCGTTCGGTGCGGAGCTCCCCATCGACCTGCTCTACCACGCACGCACCGTGGAGGCGCTGGCGGCGCACGTCGCGGCGGGGGCGACGGCCAGCGGCGGCGAGTTCGAGGTGGCGGAGCTGGCGCGGGGCGAGGGGCCCGCGGTGTTCTGGTTGCCGCCGGCCTATGGGGTCACGATGGCGTATCGAGCGATCGCCGAGCAGCTGCCCGGGCGCGCGTCGCTGGGGCTGGAGCTTCCACGGCCGCTGCGGACGGTCGATGGGCAGGGCGCGGGGGTCGAGGCGCTGGCGACCGCGGCTGTCCGGACCATCCGGGCGCGGCAGCCGTCGGGGCCGGTCACGTTGGTGGGGTGGTCGTTTGGTGGGGTGCTGGCCTTTGAGGTGGCGCGGCAGCTCGGCGAGCGCGAGGTGGCGCGGCTGGTGATCCTCGACAGCGCGGCGCCGGGGGAGGCGTTCGACTTCGGCGCGGGCGACGCGGAGATGGTCGCGATGACGGCGCGGCGCGCGGGGCACATGTTCGGTGTGCACCTGCCGCTGGAGGCCGCGGCGCTGCACGGGCTGACGCCGCTGGCGATGTGCGGCCGGCTGCTGGACGTGGCGGCCGAGCACGGCATACCGGTCAGCGCGGCGCTGCGGAGCCAGGCGCTCACGGTGGTCGAGGTGCGCGAGGCGTCCATGGCCGCCTGGCGGCGCTATGCGCCGCGGGCGTGGCCGGGCCGCGCGTGGGTGGTGCGTGCGAGCGGGGCCGAGGCGGACTGGACGGGGGGCTGGGACCGGCTGATCGACGGGCCGATCACGCGCCGCGTGGTGGCGGGCACCCACGTCGGGATGTTGGACGAGCCGTACGTCGGCGCCGTCGTGGCCGCGGTGCGCGAGGCGTTGGAGGGGTAGCGCTGGCCACGCGGCGCCGCGCCGGACCTTCCTACGGCCCGCTGGCCCCGAACGCGTCGGCGAGCGCGGACGTGCTCAGCACGACCATCAACAGGTCGTCCTCGAGCGGCAGGTCGAGGCGGAAGCCGGGCGCGCTGTAGGCCTTGACCAGCGCCGCCACGGCGTCGGGGTCGAACACCCCCTGGCGCGCGATGCGAGCCGGCGAGAGCATGTCCAGCATCCAGGGGCGGGCGCGCTGGAGCAGCGTGGGCGTGCCGGGCGCATGAAAGCCCATCTTGTCACGCTCCACGATCGAGGCGGGCAGCCGTCCCCGCGCGACCGCGCGCACCACGGCCTTGCTGCGGCCCGCGCGCAGGGTGACCTCCGGCGGGATCCGGGCGGCCAGCGCCACCACGTCCCGGTCGAGGAACGGGTAGCGCGCCTCCACCGAGGCGGCCATGGCCATCCGGTCGCCGTGGTCCGACAGCAGGTGATCGCCGAGGCGCAGCTTCACGTCGAGGTACGCGCGCTGATGCACCGGGTGCCGCCCGACCAGCCGCGCGCCGTTCACCACCGGCTCCTGCTCCAGACAGTCGATCGCGTCGAACGCCTCCCGCACCCGCTCCCCGTACAGCCCCAACCGCCACTCCCTCGCGCTGCCGAGCTTCGACTCGTAGAAAACTCCAGGCGTGCCAAAGACTTGCGTACGCAGGTCCGACTCCAGCAGCGCCTCGAAGTCGTTCTCCGCCACCGTTCGCCGACCCCCGCTCGCGTCCACCCGATACCCCGGATAGCCCGCGAACAGCTCGTCGGCGCCCTCACCGCTCAACACCACCTTGACGCCTGCCGCGCGGGCGGCGTCGGCCAGGGCGAGGGAGGCGGTGTTGTAGCTCTCCTTCACCGGGCACTCGGCGTGCCAGAGCATCCGCTCGAAGCTCGCCGGGATGTCCTCCAGGGACTGCTCGAGCAGGTGGTGTCGCGCGCCCGTCGCTTCGACCACGAGCCGCTGATGCTCCCGCTCATCGATCGCGCCCTGGTCGAAGCCGATGGAGAAGCAGTCCCGCACGACACCCGGCGTCGCCTCGGCCAGCAGCGCCAGCAGCAGCGACGAGTCGAGCCCGCCGGACAGGTAGCAGCCGACCGCCACCTCCCCTTGCAGCCGCCGCCGCACCGCCCGCTCCAGCGCCTCACCGAGCGCCTCAGCCCACGCGGCGTCGGTGCGCAGCTCCGGTGGGGCGTCCGCCGCTGGCAGCTCCAGGTCCCACCAGGCCCACTCCCGCACCCCGCCCGCGTCCACCGCGAGCATGTGCCCCGGCGGCAGGCTGTGGATGCCCTGGAACGCCGTGCGCGGGCTGACCACCCCCGGGAACGCGAAGACCTGATCCAGCCCCGTCAGATCGAGCTGCGCCGACACCTCGGGGTGCGCCAGCAGCGCCTTGATCTCCGATCCGAACACCATCCCGCCGCCGATCCGTGTCCAGTACAGCGGCGCGACGCCGAAGGCGTCGCGCGCCAACAGCAGCAACTCGCGCCGCCGATCGTACAGCGCCATGCCAAACTGTCCCTCAAGGTCGTCCAGCATACGGTCGCCGCGCTCCTGATAGAGCCACGGCAGGAGCTCCACGTCGGATCCCGAGGTGAACCGATAGCCGCCCGCCCACGCACGAAGCGCACGGTGCTCGTACAGCTCACCGTTGCACACCACCGCGACGTCCGCGTGAACGATCGGCTGGTGCCCGCCCGCCACGTCCACGATGGCGAGCCGCTGGCAACCCATCGCGACTGGCCCCTCCACGAACGTGCCCGTGCCGTCCGGTCCGCGGTGGACGATGGGCGCCAACATCGCCTCGACGCAGGCGCGTCGCGTCCCCGCATCACCGGCGCGGAGGTCAAAGAAGCCCGCGATCCCGCACATGCCCGGCGTCTTCCTGGTCTGGAGTGTGCGCCGCGCAGCCCGACCGGCTGCGCGGCCAGAGGATGGACCGAGGCTCAGGCCGGGATGGCGCGCACCCAGATGCTGCGGCCACGCTTCTCGAACTCGACCTTCCCAATCCGCTCCAACACGGGCGCGACGTAGCCCGCGAACCGGCCCCGGTAGCCGTTCCGCAGCCCGTACCAGCCGCCCACGGGATTGTCGGCCGAGCGGGCCCAGTGCTCGACCGTGCCTGGCGTCGTCTCGTCCTTCTCGTCCTTGTTACCCAGCTCCATCCAGTCACCGTGCTTCAGCAACATCTGGTGCAGGTCGTCGAGCGCGCGGAGCTGGTAGTGCAGCCAGGTCTTGCCGACCTGGCAGTGGAGCACCGCCTTGTCTTCGTCGCGGTGCATCTTGTATTGGGCCGTGCCCAGCGGGGTGGTGAGTGACCAGGGATCGTCGGGAGTGCCGTTGCCGCTCATGGAGTGCCGTCCTGATGGTGTGCCCGAGGCGCCGCATCCCAGCGTGGGTTGGGTGGTCGGGCGTGCGCAGTGGCGGTGAGGGTAGGCGAGGCCGTCGGTCGCGTCAACGGAGCCGGCGCGCCGGCTCCCCCGAGCTCACAGCCCTGGCGAGGACGCGACCGCCCTGGTCCGGGAGCCAGGGCAATCGCAAAGTCCGCGGTGCTGTTCCGCGTTCGCGTCTCCCCGTTCGCCGTTGATCGAAGACCCCAGGCTCGCTCGCTTCGCGACCATCGCCAGGGGCTAAACTCGGAGTCGCCCCTCCGGGGCTCTCGGCTGGGGTGGGCCGGTAGACGCCGCCCCCATCTGTTCACTTCGCCCCAGGATCAAGGTGACTCGGGAGCCCCGGAGGGGCGACCCCGAGGAGGCGTCGAGCCTCCGAGAAGATCTAGCCGCTGGCGATGGGAGGGCGAACAGCCCGACCGAGCCTGGGGCGACGCGCCACCACGAGACCTCCTGACTTTGCGACCGCCCCCGCCCGGGAGCCTTGCCCTCTGGACGTCGCCTCGGCCTTCCGGCATCATCCCGGCGCCCCACGTCCCCGGAGCCCCATGAAGCGTCGCGAGATCCTCGATGAGTCCATCACCCCCGACGGCGAGCGCCTCGAGCTCGACCGCACCGGCGAGATCTACGCGATCCGGGTCGGCGGCGTCCTGCTGATGACGAGCGCGACGAGCGGCTCAGAGTCCCAGATGGCCGAGATCGGCGCGGAGCAGGTCGGCGGGCGCTCGGGGGCGCGGGTGCTGGTCGGGGGGCTGGGCATGGGCTATACGCTGCGCGCGGTGCTCGACAGGTTTGACGACACCGCGGAGGTCACGGTCGCCGAGCTCCTGCCCGCGGTGGTGCGGTTCAACCGCGGACCGGTGGCGCACCTGGCGGGTGAGCCCTTGATGGACCGTCGGGTTCAGCTGGTCGAGGGCGACGTGCGGGGCGCCATCGCGGCCGGTGACTGGGACGCCATCCTGCTCGACGTCGACAACGGGCCGGGGGCGCTGACCGCCGCGACGAACGCCGGCCTGTACGATGAAGCGGGCGTCGCCCGGCTCGTGCGCGCGCTCCGTCCCGGGGGCGTCGTCGTGGTGTGGTCGGTGGCCCCGGACGACACCTTCCTTCGTCGGCTCCAGCGGGCCGGCCTCATCGCCGAGGCGCGCCGGGTGTATGCGCGTGGGAACGTCAAGAGGGGGCCTCGGCACACCCTGTTCGTCGCGACCCGACCGGGCCGCCTGTGACGCCGCAAACCCCTTGACCGCGAGGCCAGCATGGCAACCACCACGATCCGCTTCTCCGACGATGACCTCCGTGACCGGTGGGAGGACCTGCTCGAGGGCGAGCCCCTGCTCACGCTCCTCGAGCCGTGGCTCGTGGACGGCGATCACCGCGTCCCCGGCCGCGGCTGGCTCGTGGTGACGTTTATCGAGGCCGCCGACCTCGTGGCGTTCACGACCCTGCGCGACCATGACCGGCTCGAGGCCCTCTCCGCCGACCTCAACGCCCTCGATGGCAGGATGTATTTTGACGCGGCCGACCTTCGCCCCGAGCAGCACCTGCCGGCGGCCCGGATCGACGCCGTGCTCGGGCTCGAGGTCCTCGACGAGGTCGCCGAACGCTACCAGGTGGACGTGGACGAGCTCACCGACTGGGAGGACGCCGTGCCGTCCGAGGAGGGCATCCCCGAGGTCGTCCTCGGCACGACGCTGCTCTACCGTTGCGCCGGCTGAGCGGCCGGCCCGCGGGTCAGGGGCAGTTCTGGGAGGCGACCGAGCTGCCCCCGGTCAGTGACGCGCTCTCCTCGAAGTCGAACGATCGGGACTGGCACCACCAGATCCCACAGTTGCTCTGCACCTGGACGTGGAGGTGCGGCCCTGTGGACCAGCCCGTGTTGCCGGACTTCGCCAGCTCCTGCCCCTGGGTGACCCGCTGTCCGGTCGAGACCGACGCCGACGAGATGTGCATGTAGAGCCCGATCGTGCCGTCCCCGTGGCGCACTTCGACGGTGTTGGCGAGGTTGGCGCACGAGGAGCCGCCGCCGTTGTAGCAGCTGCTGCCCGGCCTCGAGACGATGCGCACGCGGTGCACCGTGCCGGCGCGCATCGCCCGGACGGACGTCCCCACGGGCATCGCGAAGTCGTAGGCGTAGCGGTCGGTGCCGGTGTGGGTGGAGGTGTTGTTGCCGTTCGAGCAGCGTTGGGTCGTGCCGCAGCGGTAGGGCAGCCGGTAGCCGGTGCTGCTGCCGCCCGAGCAGTGGTCGTCCTGACCCGCCGGCGCCACGACGCAGCGGTCACTGCACACCTCGGCGACCGTCGCCGTGCCAGGCCCCTGGCAGCGGTAGAGGGTGTGGGTCACGCCGTTCGACACCTTGTCGCCGGCGCAATAGAAGCCGGTGGAGGCGTTGGCGTCGCAGGTCGCGGCGGCCGCTGCGCAATAGTCGTCCTGGCCGGAGGGCGCGACGAAGCAGCCGTGGGCGCAGACCTGTCGCACCGTCGCCGGCCCGGGCCCCGCGCATCGGTAGAGCGTGTCCTCTTCGCCGTTCGACACCTTGTCGCCGGCGCAGTAGTCGCCCGTGGAGGCGTTGGCGTCGCACGTCGCGCCGGCCACTGGACAGTGGTCGTCCTGACCGGCTGGCGCCACGACGCAGGCGGCGTCGCAGACCTCGGCGACGCTCGCCGAGCCAGGGCCATTGCAGAAGTAGAGCGTGTTCCGGGCGCCTCCGGTCACCTTGTCGCCAGCGCAATAGGTGCCTCTGGAGGCGTCGGCGTCGCAGGTGGCGCCGTCCGCGGCGCAGTGGTCGTCCCGTCCGGGCTCCGCGACCACGCAGCCGTTCGCGCAGACCTCCTCGACCGAGGCTGCGCCTGGCGCATCGCAGAAGTACAGGGTGCCCGACTGGCCGCCGGTCACCTTGTCACCGGCGCAGTAGGTCCCGGTCACGGCGTCGCCGTCGCAGGTCACGCCGGGAGCGGCGACGTCGGTGGCGACGTCGAGCGGGGAGGTGTCCTCGGACGGGCCGAGGTCGTCGGCGTCGGAGGTGTCCTCGGGGCTGGAGGTGTCGTGCACGGTCGCGTCAGTGGCCTCGGTGTCGCTGTCTGGCTCGGTGTCCAGATCGGTCCACGCGTCGGACGCGTCGTCGCCGCCGTCGTGGGTGTCGGCATCGATGCTGTCGTCGTCGGTCGGTGCGCCGAGGGAAGAGGTCACGGTCGCGTCGCACGCCACCAGCAGCGCCAGGGCCGCGAGCAGGCTGAAGAGTCGAGCTTTCGCAGGCATGGGGGCGTCTCCTTCTGCGGTTCGGCGCGAATCATAGCAGCCTGGTCGGCTGGCTGCACTCTCTGGCGCGAGCGCCCTGCGCGGGAGCAGGGCGCTTGAACCCTCAGCGCGATCGGTGCGATAACCACGCACCCGACCGCGTCCGCCCCCTTGGGGGGCGTCGCCCCGTTCCGAGGAGATCTCTCGTGCGCAGCCCCCGAGCTCAGTCAGCGGCGTTGCGCCGCGTGAGGCGGCCATGAACCAGCGGACTGGCATCGCGCTGATGGTCGGCTGCGCCCTGGGGACGCTGGTGGCGCTGGCGCTGTGGGCAGGGCATCGTTCGCCGCCGGCGTTCTACCTGGGCGGCATCCAGGTGAACGAGCCGGACCACGCGGTGTGGACCGAGGCGCTCACGGAGGTGGGCATGAACACGGTGCCGGTGACGGTCTACGCCAAGCAGGGGGACTGGGACAGCGACAACCTGTGGTGGGAGGACCAGGAGCCGTACGTCATCAACGAGATCCGCGCCTCGCGCCGCGCGGGGCTGCAGGTGGTGTTGATCCTCCGCGTCGCGCTGGACAGCGCGTTTCCGCGCAACCGCTTCCTGTGGCACGGGATGATCATGCCCGGCGACGACGCGGCCCTCGACGCGTGGTTCGACAAGTACGCTGCCTTCGTCGAGAAGTGGGCGGCCATCGCCGAGGCCGAGGGCGTCGAGGTGCTCGGCATCGGCAGCGAGATGAACGCGCTGACCGACACGGTGCCGCGCAGCCGCGCGGACTTCGACAAGGAGTACGCGTATCTCCAATACTGGCATAACCACTATAAGACGCGGGTAATGGAGTTCAGCGAGGCGATCGAGGCGCGGCATCTGTGGATGGAGGGGGGAGGGGCGGCGGATCTGGAGGTGTACCTGACCGAGCGGGAGGCCGCGCAGCTCACCTGGCTCGACCGTCAGTATCTGCCCGCGGCGGCGGGCGAGCCGCCGCCGATCCAGGTGCGGCAGTGGCGGCTGGAGCGAGGCTGGCGGCGGGTGATCGAACGGGCGCGCCGGGTGTATTCTGGAAAGCTGATCTACGCGTCGAACTTCGACGCGTACCACAAGGTGGCTTTCTGGGACGCGCTCGATGTGATGGGGGTCAACGCCTACTTCAAGCTCCGCGAGAGCTTCGATACGCCGTTGACTGACGAAGAGATGCTGGCTGCGTTCACCGAGCGGTGGAAGGTGATCTTCGGCGACCTCGAGGCGTTTCGAGCGGGGCGGGGGATCGGCGACAGGCCGTTGTTCTTCACGGAGCTTGGCTATACGATCCGCAAGAACTCGACCTTCGAGCCGTGGAGCTACACGGCGTTCTCCATCATCGAGTGGGACCACAACGGGACCACGGAGCTGCAGCGGCACCTCGTGGTCTGGCAGGATCAGCCGGTGGACTACCGCGAGCGTCGCATCGCCATCGACGCGCTCTATGCCGCCACGCGGTCTGAGCAGCGCGGCTACTTCCGGGGCATCTTGTTCTGGAAGTTCTCGACCAACCCAGAGCACACCAGCATCGAGCCGTTCGTCATGCATGTCGGGCCGGACTCGAAGGACGCGCTCCAGGGCTCGTTGCTGCGGTTTGTGCGGGAGCCGTGGAGCGCGCCGGAGCGCTGAGCGCCGGCCCCCCGGTCCGCGCTGTGGGAGCCACCATGAAGACATCCCCACCGTTCACCTCGCCGAGACACCGCCTCACGGTCGGGCTGCTCCTGCTCGGCGGGGCGTGGGGGCTGAGCTCGACCGCCACGGCCCAGGACACCGACGCGTGGGCCGCGGTCAAGAAGGACTGCGAGCTCGTCCTGGCCTTCCCCGAGCGATACACGATGTTCGCGGTCGAGGAGTGCGTGGTGCTGCAGGACCGGTATCGCGACCTGGAGCGCCTGAGCGCCGAGGAGCGGCTGCGCTTTGCGCGCGGGCCCTCGTGGCTCTTCCACAGAGGCAGCCCCGAGCAGCGGGCGCTCGGACGGCTGGCGCTGGAGCACCTGCACGAGCAGCCCCTCAGCGGATATCATCGCCGTCGGCGCCGCCCTCCGCTGGTGCCGAGCGAGGTGCGTCCGCTGGCGAGGCTGTGGCCAACGGAGCCGACGCCGTTCGGCCGGGTGAAGGCGACCGAGGCCCTCGAGCGCGCGTGGCAGGCGCGCGCGACCGGCGACCTCGCGGGTGCGATCGCCGCCTACCGGGAGGCGCTTGGCCACCACCCGTTCTCGGTGGAGGCGAAGTACGGGCTGTTGTGCGCGCAGTCCCTGGCCGGGAACGACGAGGCGGCGCTGCGCACGCTGCTCGAGCTCGAGAGCTGGGACTTTGACGAGGCCCAATCGGCGTTCCGGCGCGCGCGCACGGCGCCTGAGCTCGAGCCGATGATCCCCGACGTTCGGTTCGGCGCCGTGGTGGGGTGGCCTCGGGTCCAGGTGCTGAACGGAGGCGGCGAGGGGGGCCTGGACGAGACGCGGCGGATCGTTCGCGCGTTGGCGTCGCACCAGCTCGCGGTGCACCAGGTCGGCACCGATCGTCACCGCTGCGCGCGCCCGAGGGTGTACTATCGGCCGGGCTGGGAGCGCGCAGCGCGCGAGGCCTGGGACCTCGTGGGTGACGTGGCCACGGTGACCGGGCGGATCTCGTGGGACTCGCCGTTCGACCTCATCATCGTCTGGGGCGAGCCGGGGCCCGGCGCTCACGACGCGCGCCCGGGCTCCCTGGCGTCGCCATGGCAGGGTATCGAACCATGACCCGCGAGGACGGCTCCTACGAGCTGATGATCTTAGAAGCTATCCGGAAAGTTATGGCCGTCGTTGACGAGCCCCATGCACGCCATCTGCGGCTTCTCGTCGTCCCCATGGGGCGCTGCCCCAATGGAGACTCCTCAAAGCCACATCTGACGCACCTGGAACTC
>Ga0100377_1001257_pt1 | contig 21986 bp, 16 predicted proteins | sample CryGeymeta201501_FD_83664 | JGI IMG/M metagenome (GOLD analysis project Ga0100377, IMG submission 83664) | Groundwater microbial communities from Crystal Geyser aquifers in Utah, USA - Crystal Geyser metaG 2015-01 | ecosystem: Environmental > Aquatic > Deep subsurface > Groundwater | place: USA...
CGCATGCGCTAGCGCGCCCCCCCTCCCCGCGCCTTATGGGCGCGCGCGCCTCCGGCGCGATTCTCACCTCGATGCCATGCTGGTTCTCGACCGATTGGCCGAGTCCTGGGTCAAGTCCGCGCAGCGTGACCCTGTCCGTGGGAAGTGCCACCCCGAAGCCGGAAAAGGCGATGTTGCCGACGATCGTCGCCGCATCCACCGGGCCGGGGACACCGCAGGCCTGGTTCAGCGTCACCACGAGCTGGAGCTGGGTCGGCCCCTGCTGACACATGCGGGCGAAGACCTCTCCCGCCCGTGCGTTGTACGTCGAGTACAGATCTCGGGGGAGATCCTCGCCGTATGGCTCCAGGACATCCGCATGGGCGTGGCTGGGCATGCCTTGCTCGTCGTCCAGCGAGTGGCACAACTCGTGGGTGCTCGTCGACCACGGCTGGTCCGGAAGCAGCCGGATGGAGTGGTTGTACGCGAAGTACCTGCCCCCGCATCGACCACCGCAGATCGAGTCCTTGAAGATGACCGATCGAACCCGGGTCTGGTCACGTCCCGTCCACGACGCGAACTCCCTCTGACCGGCGTGCCAGGCAGCCACGCCGCCCGCCGCGTCATCAACCTTCGACGTGTCGATCTTGACGGCATCCCAGCCGTGCGCTGCGTCGCAGCCCGGCAGGTGCAGCACCGTCAAGAGCAAGACGGCAGCCAGCCCCACATGCGCGGGAGGACACGGTGCGAGGCAGGACGGTACGCATCAAGACTCCGGAAGCCAAGGCTCTCCGAGGACCTCCAGCCTACCACCTCACCCCCCCACAACCTCGCTCTTCTCCTCGCCCCGGTGCCAGCGCCGAGCCAGCGCGCTGCCGATGCGCTCGTTGACCAGGAAGAAGACCGGCGTCACGAAGAGGGTCAACAGCTGGGAGAAGACCAGCCCGCCGACGACGGCCAGGCCCAGGGGCTGCCGCGACTCGGCGCCGGCGCCCAGGCCCAGGGCGATGGGCAGGGTGCCGGCCAGGGCGGCCATGGTGGTCATCATGATCGGCCGGAAGCGCACGCGGCAGGCCTCGTAAATGGCGTCGCGAGCAGACATGCCCTGGCTGCGCTGGGCCTCGATGGCGAAGTCCACCATCATGATGCCGTTCTTCTTCACCAGGCCGACCAGCATGATGACGCCGACGAAGGCGTAGACCGACAGCTCGGTGTGGAAGAGCATCAGGGTCACGAGCGCGCCGAAGCCGGCGAAGGGCAGGGCCGAGAGGATCGTGATGGGGTGGATGAAGCTCTCGTAGAGGATGCCGAGCACGATGTAGATGACGAGCACGGCCACGAGCAGCAGCACGCCCAGGCCCTGCAAGGAGGACTGGAAGGCCTCGGCCGCGCCCTGGAAGGAGGTCGTGACGCCGGCGGGCAGGGCGGTGCGGGCCAGGTCGTCGATCTGCTGGGTGGCCTGGCTCAGGGAGACGCCCGGCTGCAGGTCGAAGGACATGGTGACGGCGGGGAGCTGGCCGGCGTGGTTGATCACCAGGGGTCCCAGGCTCTGGCCCAGGGTCGCGACGGCCTGCAAGGGCACCAGCTTGCCGGTGTTCGCCCGGATCTGCAGGCGAGCCAGCTCGGCCGGGTCCTGCTGGTAGCCAGGCGCCAGCTCCATGAGCACCCGGTACTCGTTGTTGGGCGCGTAGATGGTCGAGACCTGGCGCGAGCCGTAGGCGTCGTAGAGCGCGCTCTCGATCTGCTCGGCGGTGACGCCCTTGGCGGCGGCCGCGTCGCGGTCGATGTGCACGTCAACCTGGGGGTTCTTGATCTGCAGATCGCTGGTGACATCGGCCAGGCCCGGCAGGCCCCGCAGGGCGTCCTCGAAGACGGGGGCGGCCTTGTACAGACCGGCCAGGTCCGTGCTCTGCAGGGTGTACTGGTACTGGCTCTTGGTCAGGCGGCCGCCGATGCGGATCGGCGGCGGGATCTGCATGAAGGCCCGCATGCCGACCACCTTGCCCAGCTCCGGCCGCAGCATGGCGATGATCGCCTGGGCCGGGGGCCGCTCGTTGCGGGGCCGCAGGTGCATGAACAGGATGCCGGTGTTGCTGCCCGTGGGGCCGCGGGCCCCGCAGGTCGACATGAAGGACTGCACGTAGGGGTTGTCCTGGACGATGGCCGCCAGCTCCTGCTGGTGGGCCGCCAGGGCCGCGAAGGAGGTGCCCTCCTGGGCCTCGGTGAAGCCGATGATCATGCCGTCGTCCTGCGTCGGCAGGAAGCCCTTGGGGATCCGGACGAAGAGCACGCCCGTCGCCACCAGGACCAGCAACGAGCCGGCCACGACCGTCTTGACGTGGTCCAGGCTCCAGCTCAGGCCGCGGCTGTAGCCGGCCAGCGAGGCGTCGAAGGCCCGCTCGATCGCCTTGTAGGTGGCGCCGTGCTGGCGCGTGGTCTCGTTGCGCAGGAAATAGCTGCACAGAAGCGGCGTGAGTGACAGGGACACGAAGCCCGACAGCAGGATGGCGGCGCCGATGGTGACGGCGAACTCGTGGAACAGCCGCCCCAGGATGCCGCCCATGAACAGGATGGGGATGAACACCGCCGTGAGCGACACGGTCATGGACAGGATGGTGAAGGCGATCTCCCGCGAGCCCTTGAGCGCCGCGTCCAGGATCCCCTCACCCATCTCGACGTGTCGGACGATGTTCTCGAGCATGACGATGGCGTCGTCCACCACGAAGCCCACGCTCAGGGTGAGCGCCATCATCGACAGATTGTCCAGGCTGTAGCCGAGCAGGTACATCACCGCGAAGGTGCCGACCAGGGACATGGGCAGGGCCATGGCCGGGATCAAGGTCGCCGAGACGCTGCGGAGGAACAGGAAGATCACGAGTACGACCAGGCACAGGGTCAGCAGCAGCGTGAACTTGACGTCGTTGAAGGAGGCCTTGATGGACTCCGAGCGGTCGTGCACGACATGCAGCGAGGCGTTGGCCGGCAGGGCCTGCTCGAAGGAGGGCATGAGATCGCGGATCGCCTGGACGACCTCGACGGTGTTGGTGCCCGGCTGCCGCTGGACGGCCAGGATCACCGAGCGCTGGTCGATGAACCAGGCGGCGGTCTTGTCGTTCTCGACGCTGTCGATGACCTGCCCGAGCTGCTCCAGGCGGACCGGGGCGCCGTCCCGCCAGGCCACGGTCAGGGGGCGGTAGGCCGCGGCGTCCAGCAGCTGTCCATCGGCCTGGACGGTAAAGGCCTTGTGCGCGCCATACAGGGTGCCGGTCGGCAGGTTGACGTTGCCGGCCTGCACCGCCCGCGCGACCTCGTCGATACCCAAGTCGTGGGCCTGCAGCGCGGTCGGATCGAGCTGGACCCGCACCGCGTACTTCTGCGAGCCGTAGACCTGGACCTGGGCCACGCCGCTCACCGTGGAGATGCGCTGGGCCATCATGGTCTCGCCGTACTCGTCGAGCTCGGCGATGGGCACGGTGGGCGAGGTCAGGGCCAGGTAGAGGACCGGCTGGTCGGCGGGGTTGACCTTCTTGAGGGTCGGTGGCGCGGGCATGCCCTGGGGCAGGCCGCCCCCCGCCGCGGCGATGGCCGACTGCACGTCCTGGGCGGCGGCGTCGAGGTCCCGGCTGAGGTCGAACTGCAGGGTGATCTGGGTGCCGCCGGTGGCGCTGGTCGAGGACATCGACTCCAGGCCGGCGATGGTCGAGAACTGCCGCTCCAGGGGCGTGGCGACCGCCGAGGCCATGGTCTCGGGGCTGGCGCCGGGCAGGCTGGCCGAGACCTGGATGGTCGGGAAGTCGACGTTGGGCAGGTCGCTCACCGGCAGCTGGCGGTAGCCCATGATCCCGAAGAGCAGCAGGCTCACCATGATCAGGACGGTCATGACCGGGCGGCGGATGAAGATCTCGGTGAGGTTGGTCAACTCGGCTCCCCCGCCGGACGCGGCGCGACCTTGGCCCCGGGGCGCAGCAGGAGCTGCCCGTCGATGACGACCGTGTCGCCAGCCTGCAGCCCCGAGCCGACGACGCTGTCGCTGCCGGCGGTGCGCTCGACGACGACGGGGGTCATCTGGACGGTGTCGTCGGCGCTGACCGTGTAGACATAGGTCCCGTCTTGGCCCTCCTGGATGGCCTGGGAGGGCACGACCACGGCGCCCTCTTGCTGGCCCAGGGTCAGGACCACCCGGGTGAAGCGCCCCGGCCACAGGGCCAGGTCGGCGTTGTCGAAGCTCGCCTTGAGCGCGATGGTGCCGGTGCTGGCGTCCACGGTGTTGTCGACGAAGCTCAGGACGCCGGTGCGGAGCTCTTCGCTCTCCCGCCCGACGGTGCTGGACACGGCCAGGGTCTCCTGCGGGCCGCGGGCCTGGATCGCCGGCAGGTACTGCTCGGGCACGGTGAAGTCGACCTGCACCGGCTGGACCTGGTTGATGACGACCAGGGCGGTGTCGTTGGCCTTGACCAGGTTGCCGGCGTGCACGAGCAGGGCCCCGGTGCGCCCGCCGATGGCGGCCCGGATGGTGCAGTGCTCCAGGTCCAGCCGGGCCGAGCGCAGGGCTGCCTCGTCGGCCGCCGCCGCCGCCTCCTGGGCGCTGGCCGTGGCCTGGAGGCGGGCCAGCTCCTCCTGGCTGACGAACTGGCGGTCGGCCAGGGCCTGGGTCCGGGTCGCCTCGCCGCGGGCCTGGGTGGCCAGGGCGCGGTCGCGGTCCAGGGCGGCCTGGGCCCGGGCCACGGCGGCCTGGTAGGGGCGGGGGTCGATGGTGAACAGCAGGTCGCCCTGCTGCACGTCGGCGCCCTCGGTGAAGCCGATCTTCTGCAGCTCACCTCCGACCAGGGCGTGGACCGAGACCGTCGAGGCGGCCTCGACGTGGCCCACCGCCTGCACCTGCACCGGCACGGTCCGGCTCTCGGCGGTGCCCACCGTGACGGGCACCGGCAGCGACTCGTGGGCGACGTCTCCGCCGCAGCCGGCGAGCAGCAGGGCCAGCAGGCCCCACGCGAGGCGGGCCGAGGCGCAAGATGAAGAGGCGGGAGGGGAAGAGGCGGCAGGGGAGCCGAGCGGCGTCATCATGGGGTCTCTCCGCGTGCAGCGTCAGGACCCGGGGCAGCGGCACCCCGGTCGGGGGGCCCCAGGTCGGCGGCACCGGTGTCGTGGGCAAGCTGGGCGAGGGCGAGCAACCAGTCGGCCCGGGCGCGGGCCTCCTGGGCGCGAGCGGCAGCCAGGGCGCTCTGGGCCGTCAGCAGCTCGAGGATGCTGCCGACGCCCTGCTCGTAGCGGGCCTGGGCCACCTGCTGGGACTCGGTGGCGCTGGCCAGGAGATCCCCGGCGGCGTGGACCCTCGCGGCGGCCGTCTGCACGTCCTGGAAGGAGGTCCAGACCTGGAGCGCGACCTGCTGGTGCAGGGCCTGGAGCTGCCCCTGGGCCAGGTCGACCCGCGCCCGGGCGGCGGCCACCTGGCTGCGGATCTTGAAGCCCTCGAAGAGGGGCGTCGAGACGGACAGGCCGGCGGTGTAGTTGTTGCCGAAGGACCAGGTGGAGGGGCTGCCCCCCGTGCCCAGGCTCAGGTACCAGGTCGGGCTGTCGGAGCCGAAGAGCGACACGCTGGGCAGGCCGGCGGCGCGGGCCTGGCGCAGGCGGCTGTCGGCCTGGGCCAGGTCGTAGGCCGCCGCCGCCAGGTCGGGGCGCTGGTCCACCGCAGCGATCAGCAGGTCCTCGACCGCCGCGGTCTGCGGCCCCACGTCGGGGACCGCGGGCAGCTCGCCCGTGTCCAGGGCGGTGGTCGGAGGCAGGCCGAGGACCGTCGCCAGGCTGCCGCGCAGCACGCGGACCTGCCCCTGGGCGGACAGCAGGCCGAGCTGCGCCTGGGAGCGCGCAGTCCGGGCCTGGAGCACGTCCTCGCGGGTGCCCAGGCCCGCGTCCAGCCGCGCCTGGGCGGCGGCCAGGTTCTGCTCGGCCTCGTCGGCCGTGGCCTGGGCGGCGTCCGCCTGGGCCCGAGCGTCCAGGTAGCCGTACCAGGCCCGCTCCACCTGGAGCACGAGGTCCTGGATGGCCGCGTCATGGGACCAACTCGCCGCCAGCAGGGCCTGGCGCCCCTGGGCCACCCGCGCCCGCTGGCCGCCGCTGTCGAAGAGCAGCCAGCTGAGGGAGGCGCTGAGCCCCACATCCTTGCGGTCGATGGTCAGGGTCGGGCTGAACTGGCTGTGCTGCAGCTCGGCCTGCCCCCCAAGGCTGAGCTGCGGGAAGGCCCCGGCGCGCTCGGTGCCGACGTCGGCGGCCGCCGCCCGGGCCGCCGCCCATGCCTGTCGCGTCTGGGGGCTGTTGTGCAGGGCCAGGTCCACGGCGCCCGCCAGGTCCAGGGGCGCCCCTGCGGCGGGCAGCATCCAGTCGTCGTCGAGGCTGGCCAGGGCGTGCTGCCGGGGCGCGGCCTCGCCCGCCGGTGGCTGCCAGGGCTGCTCAGGGGCCGCCGAGGGCACGGTGTGGACCGGCGCAGGCCCATGGTGGGCGCAGCCGCCGAGCAGCAGGCCGCCGAGCAGCAGGCCGCCGAGCAGCAGGCCGCCCATGAGCAGGCCGCCGAGCAGCAGGCCTGCGGGCCCGCCACCGCCTCGCTCGAAGGCGTGCTCCGCCCGAGCTGGATCACCCATGGATGTGCTCCTTGCGTGGCTGCATGCCGACCGGACCGACGCAGCGAGGGGCCCTTGTATCCGGACCCGTGCGGCCCAGGATCGCTCGTCGACCGCGCCTCGACCGCTCGGCCGGGCATGGCTCCCCTCCGCCGGGCTAAAGGGCGCCGAGACCCAGGAGACCGCCGGATGCCCCCCGCAGTGCCCTTTGCCGTGCCTCCCTTCAAGAGCTTGGTGCCGCCCTGGCAGGCCGGCCCCGACCAGGTGCTGCTGGAGACCCGGATCTTCCGGATCCGGACCCACGCGGCGGCCTCTCCGACCTCCGGCCACCAGGCCCCCTTCGTGATCATGGACACGGCCGACTGGGTCAACGTCATCGCCCGCACGGACCAGGGCGAGGTCGTGCTCGTGGAGCAGTTCCGCCACGGCACCGGCCAGGTCACCGTCGAGATCCCCGGCGGCATGGTGGACCCCGGAGAGAGCGCACTGGAGGCCGGCCTGCGCGAGCTGGCCGAGGAGACGGGCTACCGACCCGGCCCGGACAGCCGGCCCCTGGTCATCGGCACCGTGGAGCCCAACCCGGCCATCCAGTCCAACCGGTGCAGCACCGTGCTGGTGGACGGCGTGGTGCCCGGCCCCGCCCGCCCCGACCCCAGCGAGGAGCTGGGGGTCCGCTGCGTGCCTTCGTCCGCGCTGGACGAGCTGGTCCGCCAGGGCGTCATCACCCACGCCCTGGTCGTGGCCGCCTTCCTCCACCTGCGACTGCACGAGGGCTGACCCTTGGTCGATCGCCGAACCCTGCGCCGGCTGCTGATCGGCGCCGCGCTGGCGCTGGCCCTGGGGGCGGTCTGCGGCGTGCTGCTGCGCGAGCCGCTGGTCGAGTGGGGCGGCGGCTTCATCGATCGCTTCGGCCTGGCCGGCTTGTTCCTGGGCACGCTGATCACGGACAGCAGCCTGCTGCCGCTGACCAACGAGCCCCTGGTCCTGCTGGCGATCAGCGGCGGCACCTCGCCCTGGACCGCCTTCGCCGTCACCTCGACCGCCAGCGTGCTCGCCGGTCCCCTGGGCTGGGCCCTGGGCCGGCTGGTCGCCCGGCGCACCCCCCTGGGTCTCTGGCTGCACCGCCGCTACCCCGACGTCGCCGCCCTCCTGGCCCGCCGGGGCGCCCGCTTCGTGGCGGTCGCCGCCCTGCTCCCCTTCCCCTTCGCCGTCTCCACCTGGCTGGCCGGCGCCACCGACGTGCCCCTGGCCCCGCTGCTGCTGGCCAGCCTGCTGCGGGTGCCCAAGACCGCCTTCTACGTGGCGCTGCTGACGGGGGGCTGGGCGCTGGGAGGCTGAGGGGCGGCGGGACCGAGGGGCCCGGTCGCGGCAACAACGGAGCAGGCGAGCCATCACCTCCCGAGTAGTGACCGTTCTTGGACAACAACTTCAATGGATATCGCTCACGTGGGGAGTACCGACCACGCTTCACCCTCAACTTCCAAGGTGACAGGCCGCCTCTCGAATTGTTGCCGGCCACGCGCTTCGGCCGCCTCGCGCACGGTACCGCCCCGGGCGCCAGGCGCTCACGCATGCAGATGAGGTCGGAGCCACCATGGCGTCGACCCGGGTGGCGCGGAGAGCCTCCTCGCGCTGGAGCGGGCCGGCGGGAGGGCGGGAGGGCGGGAAGGCGGGAGGGCGGGAAGGCGGGAAGGCGGGAAGGCGGGAAGGCGGGAAGGCGGGAAGGCGGGAAGGCGGGAAGGCGCCGTCGAAAACGCATACCGCATCGCCTGACACCCGCCAGCGGCTATGCTTCGGTCATGGTCCTGCTCTTCTTGACCACGTTGTCCGTGGCCCGCGCCGACGATGCCGTCGCGGCCGCCACCTGCGCCCTCCCTCCCGAGGCCCGCGTCGCCGCCGTGGACCAGGCCCGCAGCGCTGAGACCGAACGGGAGCGCCTGCGCGCCCTGCTGGCTGCTCGCACGGTGCTGATGGATCTGCACCGGGCCGGCGCCCGGGACGTGGCCAGCTGCACGGCCTACCTGTCGGCCGTGCTGTCCGAGGACCCCACGCGCCTGGCCCAGGCGCTGGCCGCCGCGCGCGCCGGCGGGGCCCTGGACCCGCAGGGGCAGCCGGTGCTGCCGCCCCCCTCCTCAGAGGAAGGCGAGGCCCTCGCGCCGGCCATCGATCCCCAGTCCGCCCAGGGCCAGGCCCTGCTGCAGTACCGGGACCTGGTGGCGGGGATCGGCGCGTGCAGCCTGGGCACCGGCGACTTCGACACAGCCGTGGCCGTGATGTCCGATGGCCCCACGCTGACGACCGCGTCCTGGGCCCTGAGCCTGGGGCCGGACCGGCTGCTGTACCCTCGCCGCTTCGCCCGCTGGTCGGCCCGGGTGCGCGAGGCGGGCGCTCTGCCCCAGGAGCAGGGGCCGCGCCGCGCCAGCGTGGCCCTGGCCTCCTACCACTGGGACGCAACGGACCTGGAGCAGGCCCAGGCCGGGGTCCACGAGTGGAACGCCTGGCTGCAGGCGCAGCTCGGCCTCTCAGAGCCCGAGGTGGCCGAGCTGGAGATGGAGGTGGCGGCCCACCATGCGCCGGTCGTGCACTCGGCCGGCACCGTCACCATCAACGGCAAGAGCGCGCGGATCACCCACCTGCCGACCTGCCCCTGAGCCAGGCAGGAACGGGCCTGCAGGGCCGCGTTGGCTACCAGCTCCCGGTGTTGGGCATGCTCGCCCAGGGCTCCTGCGAGGGCAGGGCCGCGCCGTCCTGGAGCAGCTCGACGCTGATGCCGTCGGGGCTCTTCACGAAGGCCATGCGGCCGTCGCGGGGCGGGCGGAGGACGGTGACGCCGTGCTCCTGCAGGTGGGCGCACAGGGCGTAGATGTCGTCCACGGCGTAGGCGAGGTGGCCGAAGCTGCGGCCGGAGCTGTAGGGCTCCTTGTTGTCCCAGTTCCAGGTCAGCTCGATGGTGGCGGGATCCTCGGGGTCCGCGGTGGCCAGGAAGACCAGGGTGAAGCGGCCGCCCTCGTGCTCGGTGCGGCGGACCTCGTGCAGGCCCAGGAGGTGGAAGAAGGACAAGGCCCGGTCCAGGTCAAGGACACGGATCATCGTGTGTAGGTAGCGCATGAGGGGCGGCTCCAGGTTCGGGTCTGCTTCCGACCGGCTGAGGGCTCGGACAGGCGATCAGGCGTCGGTGTCCGGCACGGGAGGCCGCTCCAGCCGGAGCACGGTCTCGGCGCCGTAGAGCGTGGCCTGCAGGCGCAGGCCCGCGGCCTCGACCTGGAAGGCCCAGGGCACCCCGACCATGGCCTCCAGCGCCTTGTGGACCGGGCCGAGGATCGCCTCGGCCGGGAGGGCGAAGCGGCCGCTCAGGCGAGGATGGACGGTGAGCGAGGCGGGCACCAGCTCATCGAAGACCAGGGTGCCCCGACCAGGGCCCTCGGCCGCCGTCACCCGGAAGCGCCCACGACCGGAGCCCGACACGCCGAGCTGGCGGGCCATGTCCAGGAGGGCCGGGGTCGGCGGACCCGCGAAGGCGTCGGCGAAGACCAGGTCGATGTGGCCGTCGGCGGACAGCGCCAGCTCGATGCCGCGTGCCGCGCCGGGCCGCTCGCCCACGGTGCCCCCGACCAGGAGCCAGTCGCCCAGGGGCAGCAGGGGCTCGGCCCGCAGGTCGAGCACGCCGCCGTGGAGGCTGCCGACCAGGACATCCAGGGACTCCCCGCCGGCCAGGGCCCGCGCGCCGGTCGGCAGCGAGAAGACCGCGCCCGCGGCCGTGGCCTGCAGTTGGAGGCGGCGATGCGACAGCGGCTCCTGGCGCGCCGCGTCGGGGAGGTGGGCCGCGCCGCGCCCCAGGGGCACGGGGCTGGGAGCGAAGGGGCCGTGGGACAGGTCCTCCAGCCAGGCGCCGAAGGCGGCCCAGCTCGCCTCGTCCAGCTCGGGGCGCTCCCCCGGGGCGACCGCCCGGCCCGTGCTGCGCAGCCAGCGGAAGAGCCAGGCCGCGCGCCGGGGCGCGCTCGCCAGGCCCACCTCGGGCCGCTGGAGCAGCTCCGCCGCTTCGGGCCACAACCAGCCCAGCTCGGGCGCGGCCCGGTCCACGGCCTCGGCCGCGGCACCCAGGGTCCACCAGCGCCGGGGCAGCGCGCCACCCAGCCGCTCGCGCATGCCCGCCAGGACCACGCCCTCCAGGACCAGGCCGGCGGCCCGCCGCCAGCGGTCGAGGGCCAAGGGCGCCAGCTCGGGCCAGGCATCGGCCCAGGCCTGGTCCTGGGGCGTCCGGGTGCCGGGACCCAGCAGGGCCGGGTCCAGGGCGATGCCCTCGAGGCCCTCGCCCGACGGCTCCGTGGCCGGCACCACCGGCGGGAGCTCCCGCGGCAGCAGCTCCAGGCGTGCCAGGGCCATCGCCAGCACCGGCCGCAGCGGCGCGGCCAGGGCCTGCCAGGAGGGGAGATCGGGCCAGGAGATCGGCACGCCCTGAGGGTTCACGCCGCGGCAGCCGGGGTCAAGGGGCCAGGGTCGAGGTTCCGGGCCCTCCCGCCACGGCGACGTACGCTGCCGCCATGCGCCGATCCCCTCTCCTCGCCCTGCTGCCCTGCCTGCTGCTCCTGCCGACGCGAGGCTGGGGCACCACCATGCTCGAGTCGGTGCCGGGCCCACTGCTGATGGTGGGAGACAGCGATATCGAGGCACAGCAGGTCGATGTGCAGACCGCCCAGGTCCTGCACTCCACCGTGCCCAGCGTGCTCGACATCCCGACCACCGCCCTCACCGGGGAGGGCCTGACCTGGGCCGACCACCTGGCCCTCACCGGGGAGGGCGGCGACTCCGACTGGCGCGACGTGCTGGTCAAGGGCTCCGAGCCCTGGGTCGCCATCGTGCTGCAGGAGCAGCGGGAGCTGGCGGGCCTGGATCCCTCGGACAGCCGCTGGATCGACAGCCGCGACGCCGGGTTGGCCCTGGACGCGCTGGTCGCCGGCCGCAACGCGACCACCATCCTGGAGCTGACCCAGGCGCGTCGGGACGGAGACCCGGCCGAGCCCGAGCGTTATCCCGACTACCCCACGATGCAGGCGCACATGTGGGAGGGCTACCAGGCCTACGCCGCCGCAATGGCGACCCAGGCGCGCCCGGTCACCATCGCGCCGGTGGGCCTGGCCTGGCAGCGGATCTGGCAGGAGGACCAGGACAGCGGCGACGACACCCGGTTCCGGAGCCTGTACGAGGCCGACGGCGTGCTGCCCTCGGCCGCCGGCGGGTACCTGGCGGCCTGCGTGCTGGCCCAGAGCATCTCTGGCTGGCCCAGCACCGGCGCCCGCATGCCCAGCGAGCTCGACCCGGACCTGGCCCTGGCACTCCAGGCGGCCGCCGACGCGGTCGGCGTGGACGATCCCTTCGGCGAGGTCCCCTACGCCTGGGCCAGCACCTGGGAGGACTGGACCGCCGCGGTCTCCTCTGGCGATCCCGCGCCGGTCATCGCAGGCAAGCACGGCGTCCGGCGCACCGTGGGCATCGACGGCGGGGTGGCAGCGGGGACCGACGTGGAGCTCGGCGGCCAGGGGCCGGGCCGGCTGCTGCTCTGGGGACAGGCCCACGCCAGCCTGGGCACCGTGACCGTCGGCCACAACGGCCTGCTGGACGTCCGGGCGGGGCTCATCGAGGTCGGGGACCTCCAGGCGACCACGAGCGGCGTGGTCCTGCGTGTCTCCGGCGGCTCCCTGACGGTGGACGGGGCGAGCGTGACCGACGGCGCCATCCTGCAGGTCGATGGGGGTGCGCTGGCGCTGCAAGGGCTGGAGGCCAGCTCGGGCCTGGGCAGCCTGCAGGTCGTCTCGGGTGCCCTGGCCCTGGCCAGCGGGAGCACGGCCGCGGCGGACCTGGACCTGACGGGCGGCACGGCCGTGGTCAGCCTCCCCGCGAGCCTGGACGGCGACCTCTCCCTCTCCGCCGAGAGCCAGCTCCAGCTCATGGGCTCGGGACCCGACGACGCCCTCCAGGTGGGCGGGAGCGCCGACCTGGCCGGCACCCTGGTCATGGGCACACCGCCGGACTGCGAGACCGGCCCCCGGACCGTGCTACGGGCCCAGGCGATCCACTGGTCGGGCAGCTTCACCGGGCCCGACGCCCAGGTCGCGGTGGTGGCCAGCGCGGACGGCGACGCCCTGGTCGTCCACAGCACCCTGCCGTGCGACACCGGGGCTCCGGCCGTGCAGGGAGAGGAGGGGGGCTGCGGGGGCTGCGCGACGGGCTCGGCCTCCGGCCGGGGAGGGGGGGCCGCGGCCGGGCTGGTCGGCCTGCTGGGCCTGCTTCGCCGGCGCAGGGGGCGAGGGCGAGGGCGAGCTGCCCTGCGGCAGCCACGTCGCTGAGGCGGACACGAGGGCCGGGCCCCGAACTTGGCACTTGACCTTGACGAACCTTGTGCAAAGGGTATACATCCACCATCGAGGGGGAGCGCCTTGATCTGCTTGCTGCTGTGGCTCATCGGGATCCAGCCTGTGGCGGCACAGGACGCACCGCCCGATCCGGCGACCGCCAGCGACACGGGCGAGGAGCCAGCAACCGAGCCAGCGCCAGGGCAAGCCCCCGAGCCGACGCCAGAGCCGACGCCCGAGCCGACGCCAGAGCCGACGCCAGAGCCGACACCCGAGCCAGCCCTCGACGTCAACGAGCCCGGAGAGGTCTTCGAGGTGGTCGGTGAGCGCCCCCGAACCGAGGTGACCGAGCGGGTGTTGTCCATGCAGCAGGTGCAGGTGCTGCCGGGCACCGGGGGGGACCCGGTCAAGGCGGTGCAGAACCTGCCGGGCGTGAACCGCGCCCCGCTGGGCGTCGGGCAGATCCTGGTGCGAGGCACCGCGCCCGAGGACAGCGCGGCGTACCTGGACGGCATGCCCCTGCCGGTGGTCTTCCACTTCGCCGGCCTCGACACCGTCATCAACGCCGACAGCCTGGAGGAGGTGGCCTTCCTGCCCGGCAGCTTCGGCGTCCGCTACGGCCGGAGCCTGGCCGGCCTGGTGGACCTGCGCACGAACCCCTCCTTGCCGGAGCAGAGCCGCGGCTACGTCTCGGTCGACCTGTTCCAGGCCACGGCCTTCGTCCAGCAGCGGCTGTCCCCCCACACCGCCCTGACCCTCTCCGGCCGCCGCAGCTACATCGACACCGTGCTCACGCCGGTCCTGAGCGCGCTGACCGGCAGCACCTTCCAGGCGCCGCGCTACTACGATCTCAACGCCCGGCTCCTGCACCGCAGCGACCGCGGCGACATCCTGGACGCCTACCTGGTCGGCAGCTCGGACGCCTTCCGGCTCATCGGCACCGACCCCGCCACCGGCGAATCCGAGACGACCATCGGCCTGCAGACGCGCTTCGCCCGGCTGCGGCTGCTGTACCGCCACGTCGACGACAGCGGCCTCCGCCACGAGACGGCGCTCATCGCCGGGCCCGAGGAGCAGGCATTCCAGCTCGCCCCCGACGGCACGGCCCGCGAGCGCCCCCTGGACGTGGCCCTGCGCCACGAGCTGCTCCGGAGCCCAGCGGGCGGGCCCCGGGACGGCAGCCTGGGCCTGGGCTGGCGCGCCGGCCTGGACCTGGAGGCCCGCCGCTACCGCTTCCTGTACGACATCCCGAGCTTCGGGCTCCGCGAGGAGGGCGACATCGGCATCCTGGCGCCCGCGGCCTACGCCGAGACGACGGTGCGCCTGCACCGCTGGGACCTGGTCCCCGGCCTGCGCGCCGACCTGTTCACGACCGACGCAGGCTACGCCGCCACCACGGTGGATCCGCGCCTGGCGGTCCTCTTCTCCCCCTGGCGCCGCAGCCGGCTGCAGGCGGCCGTCGGTCGCTACAGCCAGCCGCCCGCACCCCGCGAGGTGACGCCGAGCTCCCAGGGCGACCTGTCCCTGCGGCCCGAGTACGCTGTGCAGACCAGCATCGGCTGGGAGCAGGGCCTGGGCAGCGACTGGCGGGTCGAGCTGGGGGGCTACGACAACCACCTGCTGAAGCTGATCAGCGGCCGCGAGGACGCCTTCCGCTTCTTCACCGGGCCGCCCCCCTCGGGGCCGCTGGACACCGGCGCCTATGCCAACGACGGAACGGGCCGCTCCTCGGGTCTGGAGCTGCTGCTCACCTACCAGACCGAGCAGACCGTCGCCTTGCTGGCCGCCACGGTCTCCCGCTCGGTGCGCCGCAAGCGCCCCGACGATCCGCTTGTGCTCTTTGAGTACGACCAGCCCGTCGTGCTCAACGCCCTGGCCAGCCGCCAGCTCCCCCGCGGCTGGCGCCTGGGCAGCCGCTTCCGCTACGGCTCGGGCAACCCCTACTCGCCCCTGGTCAACCGGTGGATCGACCTGGAGACCGGCGACTGGCAGCCGGTCTACGGCGACCAGCAGGTGCGCACCCTCGCCTTCTGGCAGCTCGACCTGCGGGTCGACAAGAGCTGGACCTTCCGCAAGTGGGAGCTGTCCGTCTACCTGGACCTGCAGAACGCCACGAACCACAGCAACGTCGAGGTGGTGGGCATCACCTCCAACGCCTACGCCGAGTCGCCGACCAGTGGCCTGCCCCTGGTCCCCGCCTTCGGCTTGAGAGGTGCCTGGTGAAGCTGAGCCTGGTGAAGCTGTGCCTGGCGATGGCCCGCATGGTGAAGACCTGCCTGGTGAGCCTGCTCCCCCTGGGCCTGTTGGCCTGCAGCGGGCCCTCCGACGTCACCGTGATCCACGATGTGCAGCTGGTACACGTCGGCGCCTCTCCTCCCGAGCTGGCGCCGGGGCAGGAGACGAGCCTCACGGTGACCGTCGCCGACCCCACGGGCGGAGGCATGGAGATCCTGGCCTGGCCCTGCACGGACCTGGGCGCGGGCTGCGCCGAGGATGTGGGCCAGCCCGTGGCGGACTGGGTGCAGCTGCTGCAGCCCCAGGACGAGGACGCCACGCTGCGCCTCACGGCCTCCGAAGCCTGGGCCGAGGCGCTCTCACCGGACAGCGGCGTCGCAGACAGCGGCTCCCTGCCCTTCGCGCCGGCCCTGGACGTGTGGTTCCTGGCCTGCCGACCGGGACTGTGCCCGGCCATCGACCAGGCCCGGGCCGCGCCGGCGGTGGGCCAGGCCGAGGACACGGCGCTGCGGGCCTTCCTGCACGACCCCACCGCCGCCATGGCCGGGCTGCCCCTGGACGGGACCAGCCTGGGGCAGCGCCGCGTGCCGATCCGCCTGCGGGCGGCGGGCGAGGCGGCCAATGAGAACCCCGAGCTGCGCCTGGAGGACGACCGCGTCCTGAGCCTGGCGCCGGGGGGTGAGCAGAGCCTGCGCTTCGGCCTGATCGACGAGCGGCCCGATGGCCTGCAGCTCGACGGCCTCACCTCGGTCGGCACCCTGGGGCCGGCGCGCACCGACGCCTATGACCCGAGCTTCACCTGGTTCGCCGGGGACCAGGCCGCGACCGGGCGGATCTACGTCGTGGTCCGCGATGGGGAGGGGGGCAGCGCCCTGTGGCGGGCCGACGCGAGCGTGGAGCCGTAGGCGGGGCCGCGGCTCAGCCCTGAGCCCCACCCTCGGAGTCCGTGGCCGCAGCCCCCGCGAGGCCCGGCGCCCACTGCTGCTGCAGGCGGTGCTTCTGCACCTTGCCCATGGCGTTGAGTGGCAGCTCCTGCATGATGTGCAGCTGGCGCGGCAGCTTGTAGGCCGACAGCTGCAGGCGCAGGGCGGCGAGCAGGGGCTGGGGCTCAAGGTGCACGCCCGGCAGGGGCACGACCGCTGCGGCCACGACCTCGCCGAGGTCGGGATCGGGCAGGCCCACGACCGCCGCCTCGGCCACGCCCGGCAGGGCCCGCAGCGCGGCCTCGACCTCGAGCGGGTAGACGTTGAAGCCGCCGACGATGACCAGCTCCTTGCGCCGTCCGACGATGTGGAAGAAGCCCTGCTCGTCGACCTTGCCCAGGTCGCCGGTGTGCATCCACCCGCCGCGCAGCGCCTGCTCGGTGGCCTCGGGCAGGCCCAGGTAGCCCTGGAAGACGCTGCGGCCGCCGATCTGGATCTCTCCGACCTGGTCGGTGTCGCAGGGGGTGTCGGTCGCAGGGTCCACGACCCGGGCCCGCACGCCGGGCAAGGGCAGGCCCACGGTCCCCGGTCGGCGCGGACCCTCGTAGGGGTTGGACAGCACGATGCCGACCTCGGTCATGCCGTAGCGCTCGAGGATGGTGTGACCGAAGCGCGCCTGGAAGGCGGCGTGGTCGGCGGCCGGCAGGGCGGCGGAGCCCGAGGTGAACAGTCGCATGGCCGACAGCTCGGGCCGCACCGCGGGCGGCAGGCTCAGGAAGCGGTGGTAGTGCGTCGGTACGCCCATGTAGACGGTGGCCCGCAGCCGCGACAGCGAGGCCAGCACGGCGTCGGGCTCGAAGCGGGCCGCCAGGGTCGTGCGGGCGCCGGCGTACAGCGCCCCGTACATGGCGATGACCAGGCCGTGGACGTGGAACAGCGGCAGGGTGTGCAGCAGGTGGTCGCGGGAGGACCAGCGCCACGCCTGTTGCAGGGCCTGGATGGTGGCCAGCAGGTTGCCATGGGACATCATGGCGCCCTTGGGCCGGCCGGTCGTGCCCGAGGTGTACATCAGCGCGGCGCGGGCGTCGTCGGGGGGCTCGGGCAGCTCGTCGGGAAGGGTGCAGAGGTCCAGGTGCTCCCGCACCTCGCGCGCCGGCAGGACCGGCCGCCCCCGGGCCAGGTCGGGGTCGCCCAGGATGGCCAGGCGGGGGCTGCTGTCCTGGAGGTAGAAGTCCAGCTCGGGGCCGGGCATGCGGTCGTTGAGCAGCAGGCAGGTGGCGCCGAGGGCCAGGGTGCCCAGGTGCAGCTCCAGCTGGGCCAGGCTGCGGGGGAGCTGGACCAGGACCACGTCACCGGGCTGGACGCCCTGGGCCCGCAGCAGGCCGGCCGCGCCGCGCACACGCAGGTTCAACTCGCCGTAAGACAGCCCGATGGGCGGCAGGTCGGGCAGGTCGCCGTCCCCGGCCAGCGCGATGTCCCGAGGCTGGCTCCAGCGGCGGCGCAAGGCGTGGAACAGTCCCATCGCGGCGCTCCTTGGAAGGATCCTCAGAAGAAGTCGGCGACCAGCTCGCGCATGGACCCCTGCAAATCGGGGTCATCGGTGAGGGTGCGCGTGAAAGCGGCGTCGCAGGCGTCCCGCGGCGCGCTGCCCATGGCGATGAGGCTGGCCGCGTGGACCAGCAGGCGGGTGCTGACGCCCTCTTCCAGGCCGCGGTCGGTCAGGTTGCGGATCTTCTGCCCGATCTTGACCAGCTTGCGGGCCACGTCGGGATCGACGCCCGACTCGCGGGCGACGACGTCGCGCTCGATGTCGGTCGGGGGGTAGCCGAAGTCCAGGCTCACGAAGCGCTGGCGGGTGCTCTGCTTGAGCTCCTTGAGCACGCTCTGGTAGCCGGGGTTGTAGCTGACCACGAGCATGAACTCGGCCGGGGCCCGCAGCACGTGGGCCAGCTTGTCGATGGTCAGGACGCGCCGATGGTCGGTGAGCGGGTGGATGACCACCATGGTGTCCTTGCGCGCTTCCACCACCTCGTCCAGGTACAGGATGGCACCGTGTCGCACGGCGGTCGTCATGGGGCCGTCCACCCAGACCGCCTCGTCCCCCTGGATGAGGTAGCGGCCGATGAGATCGCTGGCCGTCAGGTCCTCGTGGCAGGCCACGGTGACCAGGGGACGCCCCAGGCGGTGGGCCATCCAGGCGACGAAGCGCGTCTTGCCACAGCCCGTCGGCCCCTTGAGGATCACGGGGATGCGCGCCCGCCAGGCGTGCTCGAAGAGCTGGGCTTCCCCCGCCACGGGCAGGTAGAAGGGGGCCTCTTCGATCAGGAACTCGTCGATGGGAGGAGTGAGCACGCGCATGCGGATGCCTCGCGGGAGACCCCCCTCTAACCCACGCACCGAATAGGCTGGGGCGCATGACACCCGCAGAAGCCCTCAACAAGATCCTCGCCCGGCACCACCCCGCTGCAGCCGCCTGCCTGTCCCAGACCGGCCGACGCCTGTACTTTCCCAAGGGGGTGCCGGCGCAGGCCGCAGAGGCCCGGGGCTGCACGCTGAACGCCACCATCGGCCAGGTCACCGACGGCCACGGTCACAGCCTGGCCCTGCCTGCCATCACGGCCTCGCTGGGGGGCCTGGACGCCGATGAGGCGACCCTCTACACCCCCCAGGGGGGCCGCAAGGACCTGCGGGCCCTGTGGGCGCTCCACATCCAGGCCGACGCCCCGGAACAGCCCGTCGCCGCCACGGTGCCGGTCGTCAGCGCGGGCCTGACCCACAGCCTGTGCATGGTGGCCGAGCTCTTCGCCGGGCCGGACACCCGGGTCCTGCTGCCCGAGCCCTGCTGGGGCAACTACAAGTCGATCTTCCACACCCTGCGCGGGGCCACGCTGGGGGGCTGGCCGCTGCTGCGGAGCCGCCGGGGGCCCCTGGGCTGGCTGGACCTCGACGCGCTGGAGGCCACGCTGGCGGCGGGGTCGGGACCGACCGTCCTGGTCCTGAACTTCCCCAGCAACCCCACCGGCTACGCCCCGACCCGGGCCGAGGTCCAGGCCCTGCGAGAGCTGCTGGATCGGGCCGCAGGGCCCCTGGTCGTGGTGTTGGACGACGCCTACCACGGCATGTGGTGGGAGCCCGAGGTCTACCGTCACAGCCTGTTCCACGAGCTGTCCACGCTGGACCCGGCCCGCGCCCTGGTGGTCAAGGTCGATGGCGCCACCAAGGAGCTGCTGTACTTCGGCGGGCGGGTGGCCTTCCTGACCTTCGCGGCCGGCCCCGAGGCGGGAGAGGCCCTGGAGGAGAAGGCCCGCGGCGCCGCCCGGGCCACGGTGTCCACGGGCAGCGCGACGGCCCAGGCCATCCTGCTGCACGCCCTGGAGGACCCTGGGGTCGACGCCCAGCGGACCGAGGTGCTGAACCTGCTGCAACACCGCTACGAGGTGCTGCGCGACAGCCTGGTCGAGGCGGGCCTGCAGGCCTGGCCCTTCAACGCCGGCATGTTCGCCCTGGTGGCCGTGCCCGGTGATCCCGAGGCCCTGCGCCGCACCTTGCTCACCGAGCGGGTCGGCGTGGTGGCGGTGCCCGAGGTCAGCGCGCTGCGCCTGTCCTTCGGCAGCATCTCGGCGAAGGACATCCCCGCCCTGGTGCAGGCCATCCGCCGCCATGTGCCCTGAGGCCCTGGCGCTGCTGCTGCTGTCCGGCTGCCTGGATGACCTGCTGGAGTCTCCCTTCGTGCTGGCGCCCACGGTGGCGCCGAGTCCCACGCAGCTGGCACCGACCGCCCGCCACAGCCTGCTGGTGGCCGGACCGGCCGGCGTCGTCGAGGTCGACGGCAGCGGCGCTACGACCCGGCGCAGCGCCGCGCCGGCCCAGGCGGCCACCGCCCACAAGGGCTGGATGGTGGTGGCGGACGCCCAGGGCCTGCACTTCGGTCCCGTGCCCCAGGGGGCGGCGCCCTTCGCCCCCGACCGCAGCCTGGCCGCCCCCGAGACCCGCAGCATCCAGGCCTGGTGCGGCGGCACCCTCCTGGTCCTCGACGCCGCCGGCATCGAGCTGGCCGACCCGGGTACGGGGGCCGCGACCCTGTCCCCCTGGGCCCCAGCCCCCCCCGAGGCCCTGGACCTGGCCCTGGCCCCGGGGCCGCCCTGCGCCGAGCTGCTGGTCCTGACGCCGACCCGCCTGCTCGCCGTCTCACCCCAGGGCAGCCGCGTCCTGGCCGAGCACCTGGAGGACGCCGTGGCCGTGGCCACCGATCGCCAGGACCGCGTCTACCTGCTCGCCGGGCGTCCCCGCGCCCTGGTCCGCCTGGACGCCGAGGGCCCGGTGCGTATCGCCCGCGCCGTCCAGGACGCCATCGATCTGCGCTTCGGCACCGGTGAGCTGCTGCACCCCGACGACGCATTCCTGCTCACCACCGACGGCAGCGTGACCTACCTGCGGGTCCCGCCCTAGGCTGCCAGTGGAGCTTGAGGCCCGCGCGTGCGACCCTGCCCCGGCCACACCGCGGGCGACGGGCTGGCAAGGGCCGCCTCGCCCCGCTACCATCCCGCGCCCCCTCGCTGCCGCGGCGAGGATCGTGCCCGACCCGGAGCCCCCATGCGCCCCGCCCTCTTCCTGGTCAGCGCCCTCGCCCTGCTGTCCACCGGCTGCGAGATCGCGCCGAACTACGTGACCAGCAGCGACGTCGACGACGCCCTCGCCCGCAGCCACTACAAGACCATGTGCGTCGGGCTGAGCATGAAGGACGACGACGTCCGGCGCTACGCGACCGAGCGCTTCGAGTCCATGGCCGACAACGAGCCCCCGGACCCGGCGGGCATCGAGGCCGGCCGCGCCTGCATCTGCGACCACATGAAGGACGCCAAGGGGCGGCTGGACCCGGCCATCGCCGAGGGCCTGAAGGGCTCCAGCCGCGACGACCTGGTGAGCTGCATGGCGGCCGTGGTGGAGGACCCGAGCCTGGAGAAGCGGGACGAGGCCGTGGTCGCCCTGTCCCACACCGCCGCCAAGGTCGGGCGCGACGCGCTGGCCCGCATCGCCCAGGCACCCGGCGACGTCACGACCCGCGTGCGCGCCACCGAGTCCATCGCCGGCAACATCGAGTACGAGGACGCGCTGCTCAAGCTGGCCACCACCGACACCGAGGCGAGCATCCGGGCCGCGGCGACGGCGGGTATCTCCCGCTTCAAGGACGACCGCAGCATGGCCGCCCTGATGAAGCTGGCCAAGGAAGACACCGACGGCGCCGTGCGCGGCACGGCCCTCCAGGCGCTGAAGACCGCCGGCGCACCCACCGCCGACGCGATGCTGTGCGAGGCCATGATGAGCGACGAGAGCCCCGAGGTGCGCAGCCGGGCCGTCCTGGCCTTCCGCGGCACCAAGCGGGACGAGGCCATCGCCTGCCTGCGCAAGCGGGCCATGACCAAGGAGGACGACGCCGGCGTGCGCGACGCCCTGCTGACGGTGCTGAAGTCCTCGTCCAGCCAGACCTCGGCCGATGTGCTGTGCGACGCCATCCCCTTCTGGATGCGCAGCTACGTCATCGACGACCTGCCCGACCAGCTGCCGGGCACCGACATCGCCAAGGCCCAGAACGACCGCGACTGGCAGCGGTCCTACGAGTGCATGCAGAAGGCCTACCGCAGCAGCAGCGGCTACTCCTGCTACGCCCGCATGTACACGGCCTGGTGGTTCCGCGAGGTCGGTGGCACCTCCTACATCCCCAAGTGCCCCAAATACCCGGACTGAGGGTACAGGCAGCTCGCCGCCCCTCCCCCCCCCCCCCCCCCCCCCCCCCCCCCCCCCCCCCCCCCCGCCGCCCCCCGCGTCCCCCCCCCCCGCCGCCCGCGCGCCCCGCCCCCCCCCCGCCCGCCCGGGCGCGGGCGGCC
>Ga0100377_1001264_pt1 | contig 21953 bp, 15 predicted proteins | sample CryGeymeta201501_FD_83664 | JGI IMG/M metagenome (GOLD analysis project Ga0100377, IMG submission 83664) | Groundwater microbial communities from Crystal Geyser aquifers in Utah, USA - Crystal Geyser metaG 2015-01 | ecosystem: Environmental > Aquatic > Deep subsurface > Groundwater | place: USA...
AGCCCCCTCTCCCGTATGACGGGAGAGGGGGAGGCCCTCACCCCCCAGCCCCCTCTCCCGTATGACGGGAGAGGGGGAGGCCCTCACCCCCCAGCCCCCTCTCCCCTATGAGGGGAGAGGGGGTGCCGGACAGTAAGCTGTTGCTAGATAAGGAAAAATCCTGTTCTACCCCCCCTCTCCCCGTCGAGGGGAGAGGGGGCTGGGGGGTGAGGGCCTCCCCCTCTCCCCGTCGAGGGGAGAGGGGGCTGGGGGGGGAGGGCCCGCCGGTTGCCCCCATCCTCCTCCCCCACTATAATCCGACCACGTTGGTCCACAATCTCTGCGCCACCCCCAGGAACACCCCATGAACCCACGCCGCCTCAACCCCCTCCTGCTGCCCACCCTGATGCTCGCCACCCTCACCATCACCGCCTGCGGCGCCGACGACCCCGTAAGCCCCGCCAACCGCGACGCCAACAACGGCGCCAACAACGGCACCAACAACGGCGCCACGAACAACGGGGCGACCAACAATGGGGCGACCAACAACGGGGCGACCAACAACGGCGCCACGAACAACGGGGCCACGAACAACGGCGCTACGAACAACGGGGCCACGAACAACGGCGCCACCAACAACGGCGCCACCAACAACGGCGCCGAGGGCCTGACGTACTACAAGCACGTCAAGGCGATCCTGGATCGAAACTGCACGGGATGTCACGTCGTCGGTGGTGTCGGGCCGTTCCCGCTGGACACGTGGGAGGCGGTGCAGCCGCTGGCGGCGACGATCGAATATGCGGTCATGAACAACATCATGCCGCCGTGGCATCCGGACCCGGACTGCAAGCACCTCAAAGGGGAGCGGGTGCTGGCTGAGGCGGACAAGCAGCTGATCAGCGACTGGGTCGCCGGTGGGGCGCTGGAAGGCGATCCGGCCGATGACCCGCACGTCGGGGCGCCGGGGGACACGGTGCTGGCCAATCCGTCGCGGATCGTGACCGCCGCGGCGCCGTACACGGCGGACGGTGACCGGCCGGACGACTATCGGTGTCAGGTCCTCGACATCGACTTTGCCGAGACCACCTATCTGGCGGCGTACCAGGTCGTGCCGGATCAGAAGCCCATCGTGCATCACGCGCTGTTCTACCTGGTGCCTCCGGGGGAGGTCGGGCGGCTGGCGGAGCTGGAGGCCCGTGACCCCGAGCCGGGGTACGAGTGCTTTGGCGGGCCCAAGGTCGGCAACCTGTTGAACACGATCGCGGGCTGGGTGCCGGGCTCGACGCCGACCCACTTCCCGCCGGGCGCCGCCTACGCCATCCCTGCGGGGGCGAAGATCGTGATGCAGGTCCATTACAACACGCTGGTCAACCCCGCGGCGGCCGACCGCACGGCCCTGCACATGAAGTACTACGAGGGCACCCCGGACTACCTCGTGCAGATCCTCCCGATGCCCAACACGGAGCTTCAGATCGACGCTGGCGACGCCGACAGCGCCCACGAGCTGACCATCCCGAACATCTTTGGCGAGTCGATCACGCTGGTGGGCACCGCGCCGCACATGCATATGCTCGGCAGCAAGATCCATGTGGAGGTGCGGCACGGCAACGGAGATCGGACCTGCCTCGTGGACATCCCGCGCTGGGACTTCAACTGGCAGCAGTTCTACGAGTTCAACGACGACGACTACGTGCAGGTCGCCCCAGGCGACAGCCTCTACCTCAAGTGCACCTACGACAACAGCGCTGCCAATCAGCCCGTCGTCAACGGGGAGCAGCTCGAGCCGAGGGACGTGTCGTGGGGGGACGGGTCGCTGGACGAGATGTGCCTGAACTACCTCACCACCATCAAGCCGTTCGATCCGAACGACATCGGCGGGGACTGCGGCGCCTTCCCGGCGTGCAACCAGTCGTGCGATCCGACCGACGGCGCGTGCACGCTGTCCTGCGCCTCGAACGGCGGGGGGATCTGTCGTGAGTGCTTCGCCCAGGCGACGGTGCAGTGCAGCGGCCGCTACTGCAACACCGAGCAGAACGCGATGATCCCGTGTGCGCTCGGCTGCCTGAACGAGTCCGACCTCGGCGCGTGCTTCGCCGCGCGCTGTCCGGCGCAGCTTGACGCCTACTGGTCCTGCATGAGCCCGCACGTCTACAACGGCGACTGCAACAACAACCTGGACGACTGCAACGTCACTTTCTAGCCCGGACCTGCCATGCATCCACTGTCGGTCGTGCGACCCGGTCGCGTCCCCTACGCCGAAGCCTGGGCGATTCAGCAGCAGCTCCACGCGCGTCGGCTGGCCGGCGAGATCGACGACGTGCTGTTGCTGCTGGAGCATCCTCACGTCTTGACCGTCGGCAGCCGCGCGGGCAAGCCCGAGCCGTGGGAGAACCTCCAGGCCGATCGCGCGAGCCTCGAGGCCGCTGGCGTCGAGCTCGTGGAGGCCGATCGGGGCGGCGATGTCACGTGGCACGGGCCCGGTCAGCTCGTGGGCTACCCCATCTTCGATCTCGGGGCGTGGGGGCGTGATGTGAGCCGCTACGTCCGCTCGGTCGAGGCGGCCAACCTGCTCGCGCTGGCCGCCCTCGGCATCCCGGCCGGGCGGCGCGAGGGCTACCCTGGCGTCTGGATCGGGGATGACAAGATCGTCGCCATCGGCGCCCGCGTCCGGCGCTGGGTCACCATGCACGGCTTCGCGCTCAACATGCGCGGGGGGCTGGAGGGGTTTGGTTGGATCGTGCCGTGCGGGCTCGCGGGCAAGGGCGTGACCAGCATCGAGCGTCAGCTCGGCGTCACCCTCGACGACGAGGTCGTGATGGATCTTGTCGTCGACGCCTTCGAGGCGGTCTTCGAGGTGCGCGCCGTCACCCGTGAGCTCGGCGCGCTGCTCGACCTCACACCGTGAGCAGCACGGGGTTCTCCAGCAGCCGCTTGATCGACTGGAGCAGGCGGGCGCCGAGCGCGCCGTCGCTGGAGCGGTGATCGCACGACAGCGTGATCGCCATCTCCTGGCCCACCACCACCGCGCCGTCGCGCACCACAGGCTTCTGCACCACGGCGCCTACGGCGAGGATGCCGGCCTCGGGTGGGTTCAACACCGCCTGGAAGCTGGTGACTCCGAACATGCCGAGGTTGCTGAGCGAGAAGGTGGAGCCGGTGTACTCGTCCGGCGTCAGCTTCAGCTCCCGAGCCCGCGTCGCCAGATCGCGCACCGACCGGGCGATGCCGCCGAGGGTGAGCTGGTCTGCGTGGCGGATCACCGGGGTGATCAGGCCGCCGTCGAGCGCCACGGCCAGCCCGATGTGGACCTCGTCGTGCTGGATGATGTGATCGCCGCCCCACGCCACGTTCATGCCAGGCACCTCGCGCAGCCCGACCGCGCAGGCCTTGACGATGAAGTCGTTGACCGAGAGCTTCACGTCGGCGCCAGCGCTGGCGAGCTGGCCGTTCATCTCAGCGCGCAGCGCCATCAGCCGGTCCATCTCGACCACCGTGGTCAGCATGAAGTGGGGGGCGGTGGTCCAGGACTCGGTCATACGGCGCGCGATCGCCTTGCGCATCTGCGTCAGCTTGACCGGCGTGCCGCCTGCCGACGCGGCGTGCGTGGGGGCTGCGATCGCTGCCGCAGGGGTCGGGGCTGCCGCAGCAGCAGGCACCGCGGCCCGCGCCGCCGTCTCCAACGCCGCCTCGACGTCCTTCTTCACGATCCGGCCCCGAGGCCCCGAGCCCGCCACGCCCTTGAGGTCCAGCCGATGATCCTCGGCCATCCGGCGGGCGACCGGCGACGCGAAGATGCGGTCGCCCGTGGCCTCCGCGGCAACGGCCGTCGGGGCGGCAGAAGCTGGCGCGGGAACCGCCTCTGGGGCGGCCGCCGCCTTCGCCGGCTTCGGGCCGCCCAGCAGCGCCGAGATGTCTTCGCCGGGCGCGCCGATGATCGCCATCGGGGTGCCGACCGGGATCGCCGAGCCCGCCGGGACGAGCAGCTTGAGGATGGTGCCGCTGAAGAACGACTCCATCTCCATGCGCGCCTTGTCGGTCTCGACCTCGGCGATAACCTCGCCTTCCTCGATCTTATCACCTTCGGCTCGGGTCCACGAGACCAGGTTGCCTTCTTCCATGGTCGGACTGAGCGCGAGCATCGTGAGGACTTCGGCCATCGGTCACTCTCCTTGAGCGGTCGGCTTCGGCAATTCGCAGGAACAGGTCAGAGCAAGCGGGAGCGAGGGAGCGCGGACAGCGAAGGCTGCACAGGCACCCACGCGCGGGCGGGAGCGTCGGCGAGCACGGGCTCGCGCCGACGTCCGCCGACTCAACGGTCCAGGTACAGCGCGCGGCGGCAGGCCCGATAGACGTCCTCGGCCTGCACCGCGATCTGCTTCTCGAGGTTCGGCGCATACGGCATCGGGTAGTCCTTCTGGGCCACGTGCTCGATGGGCGCGTCGAGGTGGTCGAAGCAGTCGTATTGGATGTGCCGGATGATGTCCGTGCCCACCGAGGCGTGCGGCCATCCCTCCTCCACCACCACCACGCGGTTCGTCTTGCGCACCGAGCCGTAGATCAGCGGCCAGTCCATCGGCTTGAGCGTGCGGGGGTCCACCACCTCGACCTGGTAGCCGTCCCGCTCGAGCTCCGCGGCCGCATCCAGCGCCAGGTGCATCGCCCGGCTCCACGCCACGATCGTCACATCGTCGCCCGCCCGCTTGATGTCGCCGACACCCATCGGGATCACGTACTCCTCCTCGGGCACCTCACCGCGCCACGAGTACATCAGCTCCGACTCGATGAAGATCACCGGATCGTCGTCCCGGATGGCCGTCTTCAGCATCCCCTTGGCGTCGTACGGCGTCGACGGCATCATCACCTTCAGCCCCGGCGCGTGAACGTATTGCGCCTCCAGAGACTGCGAGTGCTGCGCCGCCAGCCACCCCGGCGCGCCGCCTGCGCCCCGAAGCACCATCGGACACTTGAGCTGGCCGTTGCTCATGTAGTGCATCTTCGCCGCGTGGTTGATCACCTGGTCCAGAGCCAGGATGGCGAAGTTGAACGTCATCATCTCGAGGATCGGACGAAGACCGATCATCGCCGAGCCGATGCCGAGACCGACAAAGCCTGCCTCCACGATCGGCGTGTCGATCACGCGGCGAGGACCGAAGGTCTCGAGCATGCCCTTGGACACCTTGTAGGCGCCGTTGTACTCGGCCACCTCCTCGCCCATCAGGTACACGTTGTCGTCGCGCACCATCTCTTCGCACATCGCCTGGTTGAGCGCTTCGCGGAACAGGATCTCTGCCATGGGGTTCTCACTGGACTTCGGGGGGCGCGGCGGTCGACCGCCGCGCACATGGGCGTGGATGACTCAGCCGCGGGGGGCGATCGGGGTCGAGTAGAGGTAGTCGAACGCCTCGGCGTCCTCGGGCCACGGAGCCTCCTCGGCCGCCTTGAGCGAGTCCTTGGCGATCTGACGCGCCTCCACGTCGATCGCCTGGAGCTGCTCCTCGGTCGCGATCTGCATGTCGACCAGCGCCGAGTACAGCGTGCTGATCGGGTCGCGCTCCTGCTCGCTCGCCAGCTCCTCCTTGGTCCGGTAGTGCGCCGGGTCCGACATCGAGTGGCCGCGGAACCGGTACGTCCGCACGTCCAGAAGGGTCGGACGGCCCTCGTGACGGGCCCGATCCACCGCCTCCTTCATGCCGCGGTAGCACGCGAAGAAGTCCTGGCCATCGAGCGTCGCCGCCGCCATGTTGTAGCCGTGCGCCTTGCGCGTCAGCTCCGTCACCGCGCTCACCCGCGACAGCTCCGTCCCCATCGCATACTTGTTGTTCTCGCACACGTACACCACCGGCAGGCCCCACAGCGACGCCAGATTCAGTGATTCGTGCACGACGCCCTGGTGAATCGAACCCTCGCCGAGCGACACCAGGCACACCTCGTTCGAGCCGCGGTACTTGATACCCCACGCGATGCCCGTCGCCAGCGGGATCTGCCCACCCACGATCCCCCAGCCACCCATGAAGCGCTTGTCCACATCGAAGATGTGCATCGAGCCGCCCTTGCCGCCCGTCGAGCCGTTCTGTCGGCCGAGCAGCTCGCCCATGACACCTTCGGGGCTCACGCCCTTGGCGATCGCCTGACCGTGGTCGCGGTACGCCACCATGTAGTAGTCTTCGGGCTGCATGGCCATACAGCACGCCGTGGCCACGGCCTCCTGCCCGATGTAGAGGTGGCAGAAGCCGCTGAACTTCTGCATCTGGTACGCCATGCCGGCGCGCTCCTCCACCCGCCGGATGAGCATCATCGTCCGGTAGGCCTCGATGAGCTGCTCATCGGTGAGGTCGGTTGAGTTCTGGACTGCGGTGCTCATGGGTCTCCTGGGACTCCTATCGGACCAACGGCGAGTGTCGCGCGTGAACGAGCCAACGGTTGTATGTCGACACCTGGCAACCGTCAAGAGGTCGCGGGATGCGATCGCGCGCCCCCAGTGTTGATGCTCCGAGCCCGCGCATGGTGCGCCGGACCGCATTGTCCATCAGCGGCGCGTGACGCCGCGTCAAGCGCTATGGGGATGTCTCGGTGTAAGCGATGATGAGGGGCAATAACACTCTAGCTGTGATGTTCGGCTCCTTCATGGTGGTCGCGGTTGTTTTCTGCGCTCCAGTGGGGGCCCAGGAGCCTGCCGCGGCTCCATCGCCCGGCGCCTCCCTGCACGATCGGGCCGAGGCCGCGCTCGCCATGGGCGACGATCTCCAGGCCGAGGCCCTGTTCCGCCAGGCCATCGCCGCCGATCGGCGCTTGTGGCAGGCCTATCTCGGCCTCGCCCACTACTACCTCGACCGCCGCCTCAACTGCGATGACGCCATCCCCAACTTCGAGGCCGCTCTCGAGCTCGCGCCACGGGTCGCCCCGGTCATCGAGCCCATCTACCAGGGCCTCATGCTCTGCTACGGCCGCGACGGCGCAGACACCCGCTTCCTGTCGGTCGCCGAGCTGTACATCCGGGTCCTGCGCGCCGCCCACGAGCACGCCGCGGCACGCGCCGTCCGAAAGGTCCGCGCCCGATGGCTCATCCGCCTCACCCGCTACGCCGAGGCCGAGGAGGCCCTCGGTGGCCTGCTGGTCGAGGACTGGGCCGACCCCGAAGCTCACGAGCTCCGCGCCCATGTTCGCTTCTACCTTGGCCGCTTCGAGGACGCCCGCGCCGACTACCTCTACATCCGGCAGACCTTTGACACGCCCCTGATCAACCTCTACCTCGGCGTAGCGCTGCTGCGCATGGAGCGCTACGCCGAGGCCACCGAGGCCCTCACCCTCTCCCTCCAGCGCGACGGCGAGCTCCCAGACACCTACCGGTGGCTCGCCCAGGCCTGGCTCGGCCAGCAGCAGTGGCAGCGCGCCGAGTGGAGCTACCGCCGCGCCATCGAGTTCGGCGGCCTCGATGACGAACTCGCCCTCAGCCTCAAGAACAACCTCGCGTGGCTCCTCGTCACCCGCGCCAGGCCGGGCCATCCGAGCCTGCGCGAGGCGCTCGCCATCGCCCTCCAGGTCGTCGAGGCGACGCACGGCGAGGTCGCGGCGTACACCGATACGCTGGCCGAGATCTATCTGCGGCTCGGGCGCCACGACCTCGCGCTGCAGTGGGGGCGCGTCTCGCTGCGTCGCGAGCCGGGCAACCCGCACTACGCCGAGCAGCTCGCCCGCTTCCAGGCCGCCGCCGACGGATTCCCGGCCGCGGGCACCAGGCTCCTGCGCCGGTGGCGCGAGCCCTGACCGCTCCGCATCCCCGACCGACCGACACGCCCTCGAACTCGCCGAGCGCGGGCAGCGCGCTGGCCTCCGCCGGCGAGTTGCGCTACAACCTCGCCCCTGTGTCCTCGGCCTCGCGCCCGACCTTCCCGCCAGGAGCCCGCTGTGCACTACAACATCCGAGTCGCCGAGGTGCTCCGCGCCGTCAGCCGCGCCACCGACGTCGCCGCGGCGCGCCCGTTTGGCTTCGGCCAGCGCGTCGCCGTCGCCGCCATGGCCATCGCCGAGCGCGTCGGTATGCCCGATCACGACCGACGCGATCTCCTCGTCGCCGCGCTGCTGCACGGCGCCGGCACCGCGGCCGTCGGCGGCCCCGTCGCCCGGCTCGTCCTCACCGACGAGCGCCGACACCTCGCCGAGTTCCCCGTCGACGCCATCGTCGCCGCGCTCGCCGAGGTCGACTCCGTCGACCAGGAGGGCGAAGCCGCGACGGGGGTCTACATCCGCCACCACCTCCAGCTCATCCGCTTCCCCGAGCTCACCCGCCTCTGGCTCAGCCGCGCCGGGCTTGCCGAGCCCGGCGCCATCGCCGGTCTGCTGCTCGAACGCCACGACGCCCACGGCCCGCGCGGCCTCGCCGGCGACCAGCTCCCGCTCACCGCGCGCGTCCTGTCCATCGCCTACCACCTCGCCAGCGTCCGGCGCCTCATCCACCTCCCCGAGCCGTTCTGGCACGGGCAGGTCGACCTCGACGGCGCCGACTGGATCCGCGCCCTCAGCGGTCGCATCTTCGACCCCGCATTGGTCGACGTCGCCGCCGAGGTCTGGCACGACCCGTCCGTCTGGCGCGCCGCCCGCCTCGGCCTCGAGACCTCCAACCACGACGACGAGGACACCGCCGACCGCCGGCTCGCCGTGCCCGCCTCCCACACCCTCGATCCGGCCGCCTCGCCCTCCACGGTCGACGACGTCTCCGCCCCGCACGACGGCCATGCCTCCGCCGAGCACCGCGTCGGCGACGTCGATGAGCTCCTCGAGAACTACGTGCACGGCCTCCACGACGTCGACGAGGACGTCCCCGACATCGACCGCTACATCGACCACCTCTTGTACGCCGAGTTCGGCGGCTTCCTCGAGCCAACCTCGCCCGTCCTCGACGCCTGGCTCAGCATCATCGGCGCCATGAGCGACGCCAAGGCCGCCCTCGAGGACGCCCACAGCCGGCGCGTCGCCACCCTCGCGCAAGACATCGGCCTCGCGCTCGAGCTCTCGGACACGCAGCTCCTCCAGCTCCGGCTGGCCTCGCTGCTGTTCGGCGCCGGACGCCTCGGGCTGCCCAGCACGCTCCTTGAGAGCGCCGCCTCGCTCACCCCCGCCCAGCGCCGCCTCCTGCAGGAGTACCCGCGCGTGACCCGCAGCGTGCTCGCGCCGCTGGCCCCGCTCGGCGAGCTCGTCACCACGGCCGCGCTGCACGCCGAGCGACTCGACGGCTCCGGCTACCCCGAGGGACGCTCGGGTGACGAGATCCCGTTGGCCGCACGCATCGTCGCCGTCGCCGCCACCTACATGGCGCTCATCAGCGAGAGACCCTACCGACCCGCCTACGCCCGCTCCCGCGCCCTGGCGATCGTCCAGGCCCAGTCCGGCGCGCTCTTCGACGGCCTCGTCACCGACTCGCTCGAGGCCGTCGTGCGCGGACAGATCTAGCCCGAGCCGCCCCACCGAGGTGCACCTTGACCGAACCTTCCGACTCCCCCGAAATCCTCAACAGCCCCGTCACCGAGGGCACCCACCCCGTCGCGATGCTCGGCCTCGTCACCGCCATCGCGGGTGTCGTCACCTCGGGGTGTATCTGCATCTACCCCCCTATGGCGCCCATGCTGCCCGCCATCTGCGGCCTGCCCGCCGTCGTCATGGGAGGCTGGACCCTCATCCGCGTCCGACAGGGCGCCTGGAGCCCGTCCAACCGACTGCAGGGCCGCGCCGCCCTCGCGCTCGGGGTGCTCGACCTTATCCTCGCCGCGATCTGGGCCTGGATGCTGCTGAGCCACGGCGCCGGCCTCGGCGTCGACCTCGGCGCGACCCCCTGAGCGCTCTCCTCGACGCAACCTGCCGACGAGCCCCGCCAACACGGCATCCGTCCAAGCAACTTGACAGGGAGGGTGGGGTGGAGTATCCCTGTTGGTCGACCTCAACGCTGCCTGTGCAGCGCGGCGAGGATGAAACATTCCTCCCATGAAAGATAGCGCGACCTGTCGCGTTTCAATTTGGGGACCACGATTCACAGCGATTCAGCCGCTTCGCCCACCCCATTTGCTCGATGGCGACTCGGCGCTGACCCGGAAACTTGGGAGACATCCATCATGATCAAGCGTACCAATCTCATCGCGCTCCTCCTCGCCATGCTCGCCATTTTCGCCTTCGCCTGCGCGAGCAACGAGCCCACCCCCGATCCCACGCCCTCTGCCGACGAAGCCGCTGCGGATGAGGACGGCGAAGAGGGCGAAGAGGAAGAGGCCGCCACCGAGCCGACCGAGGACGAGAAGGTCAAGACCATGGACGAGCACGACGAGGAGGCCACCGAGGGCAAGGTCAAGACGCTCAAGAAGTTCGACGGCAACCGCTTCGAGCGCTCCGACGACGCCGAGAACTGAGCTCCGCTCCGTTCTACCTCTCGGACCCGCACCGCGGGTCTGAACGCAAAAAAGGCGGCAGTTTTCTGCCGCCTTTTTGCGTTCGTGGTCGGCCGTCAGGCGAGCGCCTGGGTGATCGTCCGGAACCCGAAGTCCTCCGCCTCGCCGCGCCAGAGCCGCCGCGCGGCCTCGACCCAGTCGAACCGCACGGTCGAGTCGATCGTGCCGCCGTCCAGTGGCAGGTCCAGCTCCATGGCGGGCCAGCTGCCGCCCACGTCCCCCTGGACCCAGCGCACCCGGCCGTCGGTGTGCCGCATGCGCAGCGCCTCGCCGGCCGTCATCCCGATCGTCACCAGCAGGGCCAACGGCTCCCACGACCCGAAGCCGTCGAGGTCGAACACCTCCACGTGCGGGTCGTCGTCGGCGGGGGCCTGGGCGCCGCGCTTCTGGGACAGATCTTCGCGCACGAGGAACTCCAGCCCCGCCAGCACGGAGTCGTCCTGCAGGTCGAGCCCGATGGTGGTATACAGCTCGAGCCCGTGGAGCAGCCACAGCGCCAGCGGATGGATCACGTCCGTGTTCGCGGGCACCGCAGGCGCGGGGGTCTCCACGCGAGCCAGCCCCTCCAGCGGAGCCACGGGCGGGCCGTCGATGAAGCAGTACTCCAGCATCGGGGTCAGCGGGTGCCCGGAGAAGAATACAAACACCGGGTTCGCGCCCACCTCCCACTCCGCCAGGCTCCGGTGACCGAACACGCGCACGAACGCCAGCGTCCGCGCCTCGGTCCACACCCCCGTCGCCACGAACAGGTCGTAGCGTTGGTCGTCACGCAAGCAGGTGAACGCTTGAAGGAAATTCTCCAACCCCACGTGGCCTGACACGCCCAGCGGGTGAGGCTCGATCTCCAGATCTTCGGCCAGGCATACCTCCTGGAACGAGGCCACCGTCTGCTCCAGATCCGCATCGGCCTCCGGATCCCACGACGGCAGAAACTCCAGCGGGTCCACCAGGATCGCGTCGAAGCTCGCGGGCGGGGAGAGCTGCTGCGCCGTGTGGAAGTCCTTGTACAGCTCCCACACGTCGTGCTTCGAGCCCATCTCGAACCGCTTGAACGTCGCGTCGATCACCGGGAAGTCGGCCGTCTTGCCGTGCCGCGCGATCCGCGGCCAGTTGTCCCCATCGGCGTCCGACCACAGCAGGTCCGACGGATGATTCAGGCGGATCGCCTCGCCGGCCACGCACGCCATCAGCAGCAGCGAGCCAAACGGCACGTAGTCGATGTGGTCTGGAAGCCGCGCGTCGGGCTCGTCCGCGAACCATCGCAGATCCTCGCACACCAGCTGGTTCACGATGGACAGCCATTGCAGATCGTCGTCGTCGAGGTCGACCCCATACACCTCCGAGATCAGCCGCCGCCCGACCTCGCCGAACTCGATGCAGTCCTCGGCGCACACGTCCTCGTCCTCGACCAGATCCCAGGCCGAGATCTCGAACACGCCCGCGTCCAGCGTCTCGAAGAGGAACTGGATCTCTGGCGGGACCGGGTGCGTGGCGTAGAGGCGGAACTGCGGAAGGCCCTCCTCCAGGCGCAGGTGGGCGTAGTCGGCGATGAATGCGTCGGTCCGGGCCTCCGTCCACGGACCGACGGCGATGACGACCAGGCAGTCGACATCGTTGCCGGCCGTCAACGGGACGCGGGCGCGGGTCTTGTACCAGGTGAGCTGCTTGTCAGGCTGGGGCGGGCGGAACGGGGTCAGGCGCACGTGCGCAGCCGCGAAAGCAGCGGTCACGCGCTTGTCGAGCTCCTCGAGCGTCAGTCGCTCCCCAGGCGTCACGATCTTGCTCCGCGAGGGCAGCTCGCCAAGGGAGGGTGTCTTCTCGATCGAGGATACGGTTGCTGTCATACGTTCGCCTATCGCCTGTCGTGTCACGTTGCTCACGGGTTCGTGAATGACACGGGGTTTTTATGTACGCGCGACCGTCCAGTCAAGGCACACGCCGCTGTTGCGTCTCGTTCGCTCCGTGGTCGATCGCCCGGAGGACGAGCGCCCCCGCGAGCGTCTGGCCGAGGGGGGCCTCGATCGTCGCCCCCCAGGCGATCAGGCAGAGCCGCACGTGCCGTCCGTTGACAGAGTCCGGTGAGCTCGCCTGCGCTTGCTCTTGCAGGGCCGTCACCGCGCCCCGATCGGTTCGGCCGCACAGCCGCGTCCGCACCAGCTCCAACCCCCCCGACAGCGTGTTCCAGATCGCCTGAGGACCTCCGGCGGCCTCCAGCGCCGCCAGGACACCGCCGAGCACCCGACCGCCGAGGAGCACCGCGTCTGCGCTCTCACCGCGAGGGTGCAGACCACGTCCGAGCTCGCTCGCCGCGATCAGCACCATCAAGCCCTCGTAGACAGACTCGGGCGGGGTGGCCAGCCAGCTCCGCACGTCGAGGTGCGTTGGCTGCCCGAACCATCGGGCGAGCTGACGCGCCCGCTGGTCGAAGTCCACCGGGCCTTCCAGGGGAGGTGGCACGTGCAGCACGCCCTCGCCTGCGTCGAGCTGGGGCCAGGGCACCTCGGCCTGTTCGAGCCGCGGCAGGAGCGCAGGCGGGTAGCCCGCCGCGATCAGCACCCCCACCACGTCGACCACCCCGCCGAGCCGGTCGCCGCGTGCCGCGCGCGCCGAGGGGGGGATGGTCGCCACCCAGGTCGACGCCCCGACCCGACCGGCCGCCGTGTCCGCAGCGCAGCCTCCGAGCAGCGTGCAGCCCGTCACCACGGCCACGAGCGTTCGCGCACCGCCACGCTTGCTCACGGATGGAGCCGTCCGCCTGTTCCATCGATCGCCAGGAGGTCGGTCGTCAGCATCATGAACAGCACCCGGAGGATCTGGGCGCGCGGTAGCGCCCGATGCGCGGTGACCGCCGCGCTCAGCTCCTCCAGCGTCGCGCCGTTGCGGAGCACCGCCGCCACCGCCAGCTCCGACGCCGTGAGCTTCAGCCCCTGCAGCCCCTCCAGGCGACGCTTGTCCACCAGCACCGGCCGGCCTCGCCACCGCGCGAAGTGCGCCTCGATCGCCTCGATCGACATCTTCGAGCGCACGCCCTCGATCACGATCTCCAGCGAGTTGATCCCCAGCGGATAGGCCTCGCCAGCGAACGTCGCGTCGGTGTCCCAGCGGAAGCTGGCGTCCGTCCACGCGAAGATGTCCAGCAGCTTGTCGCGCGCTTGCAACGACAGGTAGTGGAACAGCGCGTGGCTGTGCAGGTAGCCGTGGATCACCAGCAGATCGCCGAGCCGGCCGCCGAACGCCTCCAGCTCGTCGAGCGCCGCGTGGAGCTCCTCCAGGCTCAGCACCCCCTGGTCGACCAGGAAGTTGCCCAGCAGCTCGTGCGGCTGGTCCGTGCTCACGTAGCGCGGCGCGCCGTGCTCGATGAAGATGTCCTTGTTGTGCGCGCGCGAGGTGATCTGCAGCCGCCCCGTCGAGCCCTGCGTGTGGGTCCGGAACAGGAGGTGGGCGAAGGAGAAGTCGTCCAGCCGACCCCGAGAAGGGATGCCCTCCACCAGGGCCGACGCAGGAGGAGCCTCCAGCTGCGTCACCGTCGTGCTCTTGTCGTAGGCCGCCAACGCCAGCCCGCGCGAGGGCCGCGGCGCGGGCACCGCCCCGAACATGGTGTCGGAGTTCGGGGCCGCGCTCGACCGCTCCAGAGGCGGCGCGGTGGTGTCCAGGTGCAGCTCCGCGCGCACGTCGGCGATCTCCTCGGGCTTCTGCCACGCGCCATCGTCCACTGCCACCGCCGCGCCCGCCGCGTTCTGATACCGAAGCAGCGTCAGCAGCGTGTCCAGGCTCATCGGTCCGACGATCGCGCCGCTCGGCTCGCGGTAGCGGTACCGCGCCACCGACGGGGACAGCACGCTCGGGAAAGCCGCCGCGTCCGACGGATCCGCCTGGCGGATCGCGTTGTGGCGGGCATACTCCTTGGCGAACAGGCGAACCAGGAAGCGGTGCAGGCTCTCGCCCGTCGCCCGGATGTCGTGCCGGAACATGTAGTCCATGATCACGTGCACGAAGTCGCCGGCCGACTCAAAGCGGTCCTGCGGAGCACGGGCCAGCGCCGTCGCCAGGATGTCGCGCAGCTCCACCGGCAGCTGCTCGGTGCCGGGAAGTCGCTCGGCCACCTCGCCGTCCCGGATCTGGAGCATCACGTCCAGCTCGCTCTCCCCGGTGAACAGGCGCCGCAGCGTCAGCATCTCGTAGAGCATGATACCCGCCGAGAAGATGTCCGACCGGTGGTCCAGCGGTTGCCCGCACACCTGCTCCGGCGACATGTACCCCACCTTGCCCTTGAGCGTCTCTCGATCCGAGATCGTGTGCGTCGTCGCCCGGGCCACGCCAAAGTCCGTCACCTTCACGTCGCCCGCGTAGGACAGCAGCACGTTGCTCGGGCTCACGTCGCAGTGCACGAGCTGGAGCGCTGTGCCGTCGAGGCTGCGCGCCCGGTGGGCGTAGTCGAGCCCCTTGAGGCACTCCAGCATCGTGAACAGCGCCAGCTTCAGCGGAAGGCGGACGCCGCGTGAGGCGCACCGCGCCAGCGCCTGATGCAGGTCTCGCCCATGCACGTATTCCATCGCGATGTAGCACTGCGTCTGAATCTCCCCGAGATCCAATACCTGAACGATGTTCGCATGTTGCAGGTTGACCGCGATCTTGGCTTCATTGATGAAAAGCGACAGGAACTCGTCGTCATTCGTCAAGTGCGGCAAGATCTTCTTGATCGCAAATTCCTTGCCGAACCCGTGCATCCCAAAGGTCTTGGCCCTGAAGATCTCGGCCATGCCGCCGCTACCGATCTTCTCGACGAGCAGGTACTTCCCGAAGCTGACCGGTTGGAAGACGTTGACTTCGTCTCGTGCCATGCACACCGCCTCTGTCGTCTCTCCTGGCCGCACGCCGCTGCGGCCTCGGGCCACGGACTCTACCACGGCGGCGCCGGGTTGCGAAGCGTCTCGGTCGCCCACCGCGGCCCGGACCGGCCCCGATTCAGCGTGCTCCTCCGCCCTTCGGCGCGAACGCCAGGATCATCCCGCGCGCCGGGTCTGCCAGCGTCACCTCGCCGCCCGGCGAGATCGCCAGGGACGAGCCAAACGCGCCCGCATCCAGCAGCCGCAGCTCGAGCGGCGACCGGGCATCGGACGGCCCCGCCGTCCCGCCGCCGGCCACAGCCACGAGTCGGCCGTCCTCGATCCGCCCGAGGTAGCCGTCCCAGCGCAGCCAGACGGTGCCATCCACCGCGGCCGTCACGGCGTGGATGTGCCCGATCGCCGTGTCGGTCGCCTCGTGACCCGGCCCCGAGCGGCGCCCGCCGCCAGCGATGCGGAAGAACCGGCCGCGGTCGCTCGCGGTCGCTGGGGGCTCGAAGCCGTACAGGCGGCCCTGGACGGCCACGAGCAGCGCCGGTCGAGGTCGGCCGTACCAGATCCCCACCGCCTCCGGTCGCGCGGTCAACGGACTGCCGCTCCAGACGACCTGCAGCGCCGAGCCAAAGTTGAACGGCGCCCGCACCCGCAGGACCTGGCCGGGAGCGAACACGTACAGCGCCGTGTCCTCAGCGCCGGTGAAGCTGACGGCGTTGTCGGCCAGCGCGGCGTCTCGCAGCGAGATCCCGTCCACCGCCGGCAGCCCGAGGCCGGTCAGGGGCTGCGCGGCGAGCGAGGTAGAGGCGGAGAGATCGGCGAGGGGGGCGAGAGAGAGTGTGGGGGTGCCGTCGTCGGTCCAGGCGATCAGGAGCTCGCCCGATCGGGAGGCCACCGACGTCGTCGTGTCGGGCAGGGCAGCGCTGCGACCCGAGGCCAGGTCGGTCAGGTCGACGCCCTCGGAGGTGCGCCGGGCCGCCAGCAGCGCGTCGCCGTCGCAGGCGAAGCCGACCACCGCGCTCGGCAGCAGCTCGGCGATGCCGCCCCGGGGCAGCGGGCGGCCGGCCACCTCGACCTCCGCTGCGCTGCCGTTGATCATCCACGTCGCCCACTCGCCGCGGACGAGCAGCACGCCGGGCGGCAGGCACGGCGCGCTGTCGAGCAGCACCGGGCCCTCGAACGCGACGTCCTCGAGCAGGGCGAGGTCCTGACTGGACGGCGGCGGTTCCCCCACCTCTGGCGCTGCGGAGAGCGTCCGCAGCGTCCCGGTGACGTCGACGGCCCACAGCCTGCCTGTCGCCCGACCGTGGCTGAACCACAGCTCCGAGCCGACGACCACGCCCGAGCCCACCCCCGTCAACCCCACGTCGGTCGCAGGCCGCCCGGCCTGAAGCGGAAGCGCGCCGCCGCCCACAACCCGGCGGCCGGCCACGCCACGGAGCGCCGCGCCCGCGACCGTACCGGTCATGCTCGACGCAGCTGCGATGTAGATCATGTCGCCCCGCGCCGCAGGCGACACCGTGAAGGCGTGCAGTCCATCCGAGCTCGTGTGGGCGCGAAGCGTGTCCAGGTCGAGGAGCTGCCGGCCGATGTCGTCGTCGATCGGGAGGCGCCGCAGCCGAAGGCCGCCGGCGAACTGGGTCGGGATCACCGCGGCCGTCGGCACCTCGTCGAGCTCCAGCATCACGCCGAGGTCGGGCCGGTAGATCAGTATCCCGGCGGTCGTCGACCAGAGGTGCGGAAGGCGGGTGAGCTCCCACGACCCGAACGGCGCCTCCAGCCCATCGGTGGAGGCGGTCCCGGCGCCCGAGATGCGCTGAGGCTGCCCCTTGCCGTCGGTGAACAGCGCGTTGCGGATCGTGACGCTGAAGCGGTCACGTGTCAGCACCTTCGGCAGGAAGCCGGCCTCGGCCGGCAGCAGCGCCGTCTCGGTGGGCGCCGCGAAGTCCGCGCCCTCCGGAGGGAAGGCCAGGGGCACGGGCTCCGGGATGACCTCCGGCATCACGAAGGAGTGGCCGTTGGCCACGTCGGTGAACACCAGCAGGTCGCGATCGCCGTCCCACGGCCGATGCAGCAACACCATGCCCGGCCGCATCGGGTGATCGACGAGCGGTGACACCTCACCGTCGGGGCCGATCAGCCGCTCGCCAGGTGTCAGCGCGCCCGCGGTCGTGGCCTGGACGGTGCCGTAGCGACGATCCGACACGACCAGCGACTCGCCGATCCGCGCCAACCCACCGACCCGCTGCGCCCCGGTGTTCGTCAGCTCGAACCGAGTCCGCTCCGCCACCCGCTCGTCCCCATCCAACGTCAGCTCCAGGCTGGCCGCGACGCTGTTGACCACGAGGTCGAGCCGGTGCCTCCCGCCGTCTTCGTGGACCTCGAGGCCGAGGCCGGGCGAGAGCGTCAAGAACAGGTCGAGCGGATCCGCCGCCGGCACATCCAGGCTGTCGCCGCCGCCTGCGACGACCTCCACGATGGCGTCTCGCTCCCGGAAGTCGTGGACGTGCAGCACCAGGCCCTGGCCGATCTCCGTGACGTACAGGTGTCCCCGCAGCGCCGTCATTGAGCAGGGACGGAGCAGCTCGAGCGGGGCGAGGCGGGCGGGCCCGGTGCCCGCCAGCGTGCCCATCGCGCCGCTGCCTGCGACGTGGATCAGCGGCGCTGGCTCACCGCGCAGCCGCGCCGACAGATTCGCCCGGAAGATCTGCGTGGTCGAAGCGAGCAGCAACTCCTCGGCGCCGCTGTCCGGGGCCGTCGTCAGCCCGAGCGCCGTCACGGACACCGCGTCGAGGTCCGACAGGTCCACACCGGCCTGCGGCGCCAGGCCCCCTCGCCCGACGCCGAGCTGCACGGCGTCGGGCGTGCCGTGCGCAAGCGCCCAGAGCTCGCCCCGGGCGCCGTTGAACACGAGCAGCTGACGGTCGGCCACCATCAGCTCGGCGAACTCGTCGTCGTAGCTCTCTCGCGACAGCGGCATAGGCACCCACGCGGCCCCATCGACGTCGGGGGTCGCGGTCGCCACCAACTCGCCCTCGCCCAGCACGACCGGATCGACGTGCATCACCGTGTGCCGACGGATGCGCCACGCGTTGCTCTCGGCGATGAACAGGGTCGGCAGGCCGCTCTCGCCCGCCGCCTCGACGTAGGCGATGCGCGTCGGATCGTACAGCGGGGCCGCGCTGTCGAACCGGGTCGCGGTCGCCTCCGGGTACGCCAGCCGCACCCGGTGGGTCCAGCCCTCGTCCAGACCCAGGTCGTTGACGGTCGAGGGAGCCTCCGTCGGGTCACAGCCGAACGCGAGCAGGGCTGGACACAGCAGGCAGGCAACGAGTATTGCGAGGTGGGGCGAGGGTCGCTGCGAGACGGCCATCCGGATCCTTCGAGCCGTGGGCTCTGACGGTGGGAGCAATCTTTTGGAGCGACGCCGAGGGCGCGCACCGCTACGGTGGGAGTCTTGCTGATCTTGCCATGTCGAGCAAGGGCTGTGGCGGCGACGCTGGGGCTGCTGAGCCTGGGCCTGTTCGGGCGCGTGGCCGCCGCGCAGGCCGAGCCTGACGACGGCTACGTCGTCGACGTGGTCGAGGACGCGGCGGACGCCCGCGCCGCGTCGGCGTGGCGCACCTCGCTCGGCACCTGGAGGCTGCGGGTCCGCGGCGACGAGCTGAGCGCCGGCCTGGTCGACGTGCCCGGGGTGCAGGTCCGGCGGCTCGGAGGCGACGGAGCCTCGACGACCGTGGGCCTGCGCGGCGCAAGCGCCCAGCAGGTGCTGATCCTGCTGGACGGCGTCCCGCTCAACCCCACGCGGGGTGGCGGCGTGGATCTGGCCCTCATCCCGGCGGCGCTGGTGGACCGGGTGGACGTGTATCGGGGGGGCAGCGGCGCGCGGTTTGGCTCGGGCGCGCTTGGTGGCGCCCTCGACGTCATCCTGGCCCGGCCGTCGGGCGGGATGCGCGCCTCGATCCACGGTGGCAGCGGCTCGTTCGGGACCTGGCGGCTGGGCGGTGGTGCGGCCGGGCCACTGGGGCAGGGCGGGCTGCGCGGGTTCGCCAGCGCCGACGCGCTCACCACCGAGGGTGACTTCGCCTTCGTCGATGATCAAGGCGAGCGCCACGTCCGCGTCAACGCAGACGCGCGCAGGCTCGGCGGCGTGGCCGGCCTGACGTTCGAACGCGATGGCTGGCGGCTCGCCCTGACCAGCTTCACCTCGGCCATCGACCGGGGCGCCCCGGGGCCCTCCGAGTTTCAGGAGCGCCTCTCCGAGGCCCGCCGCGTCGAGGCCAGCACCGTGACCGCCCTGACGGCCACCCGGTTCGCCCTGCTGGAGACGCCGGCGCTCGTCCTGGACGGCACGCTCCGGGCAGGCCACCGCTGGGGGCTCGACCGCTACCGCAACCCGCACCGCCTCCTCCAGAGCCAGGTGCCCTTTGAGACCGACCAGCACGAGCAGGACGGCTCCGCCTTCGGCGATCTGTCGGCGTACACCGTCGGAGGCCACGCCGCGCACCTGACCGTGGACGGCGACTTCGCGCACCTGACGCGGGTGCAGCGCGTCGCGCTGGACGCCACGGCCGAAGAGGTGTTCACGCGCACGACCGTCGCGCCAGCGCTGTCTGTGGATCTTGCCGTGGCGGCCGGGCTGCGCGTGCTGCCGGCCCTGCGCGCCGAGTGGATCGACGACGTGGGCGGCGGCGCGGCGAGCCGGCTCTCGCCGTCGCTCGGGGTGCTGGCGACGCCCACCGACGGCGTGCAGCTCCTGGCGAACCTCGCTCGGGCCTGGCGCGCCCCGAGCCTGGATGAGCTGTACCTGCGCACCGAGTTCGTCGAGGGCAACCCGGCGCTCGTGCCCGAGGACGCGGTGAGCGCGGACCTGGGCGTCCGGTGGCGTCATCGCCGGTTCGCGCTGGAGGCCGCTGTGTTTCGGCTGGACGTGCAGGAGCAGGTCCTGTTCCTCCCGGTGTCATCCACCATCTACCGCGCACAGAATACGGGGCCTGCCTCCGTGATCGGCCTGGAGACGGCGGGCGAGGTTCGCGTGTCCCGGTGGTTCTCGCTCCTTGGCGGCTACACGTATACGCGGGCCCGCTTCGACTCGCCGCCCTTCGACCCGCTCCCGGCGCGCCCTGCCCATCAGGGCTTCGGGGAGGCCCGCGTCACCGCAGGCCCCGCCGAGCTGTTTGGTCGCGTGCGCGGCCGCTCGCACATCACCCTCGACAACTTCGGCAACCTGAGCAACCCTGCCGTCACGACCGTGGACGCCGGCCTGGCCCTGGCGTTGGGCGAGGACTGGAGCTTCAGCCTGTCCGGTCGCAACCTCGGCGATGTGCAGTCCGCCGTCGACGCCCTCCAGCTTCCGCAGCCCGGAAGGAGCTTCCATGCACAGATCACCTGGGTGGTCGATCGCGCTGCTGACGAGCCTCGCGCTCGGCTGCGCTGACAGCGCGCCGCCGCCCGGCGCCGAGCAGGGCCTGCCCGACTACGATCCTGCCGCGTGCGCCGACCCTGCAACGCTCCGCATCCGCGTCGAGCCCGAGCTCTTCATCACCGGCCCCACCAACAACGCCATCGTCATCGACGGTGACGACGCCTTCGTCGTGCACTCGCAGGACAACACCGTCGGCCGCTACGGGCTGCGCACCGGACGGTGGGAGCCCGCGTTCGTCGACGTCGGCAACGAGCGCAACCCCTGGGACGTGGCCGTCACCGCCGACCGCCTCTACGTCAGCAACTTCGCCGAGCCCGTCGTCACCGTGGCCGACCGCGCCACCGGCGCGCGCCTCGGGGAGCTGGCGGTGGAGACCGTCGCGGCTGGCGGCATCGCGGCCGTGCACGACCTCGTGCTGATCGCCAGCAGCGGCTTCATCGGCCCGGACTACGGCCCGGCGGCGCTGGTCGTGCTGCGGCGCCTCGAGGCCGCGCCCTGGCTGGAGGCCCTCGGCGCGCTGCCCACCTCGGCGGACAACGCCTCCGACGTCGTCGTCGACCCTGCCCGCGGCCGCGTCTACGTGGTCAGCGCGGGCGCGCGCGGCTTCGATCTGGCCACGGGCGACAGCGTCGTGATGAGCGACGGCGCCGTGGACGTCTTCGACCTCGACGCGCTGCGCGCTGGCGAGCTGGACCGCGCCACCGTCACCTCGGTCGCGCTGCAACGCGATCCCGCCAATCCCTTCGCCGGCGCGCCGCGCACCCTCGTGATCGCGCCTGGCGGCGATGTCGCCTATCTGCCCTCGGCGTCCTCGTCCCACCTCTACAAGCTCGATCTCGACCGCCTCACCTGGCTCCACGACACGACCTCGCCCATCATCCCGTACCTCGGCACCGGCAACCAGCTCACCGCCATCGCCATGCGCCCCGACGGCCTCGCCTACGTCACCGCGTTCAACCAGGACCGCGTCGTCCTGTTCGACACCGCCTGCGACGCCTCCATCGCCGGCCCCTGGGACGTCGGCAACTCCAGCCTCCTCGAGGGACCGCTGGAGGTGGCCTACGATCCAGTCGCCCGGCAGGCGCTGGTCATCTTGAGCGTGTCGAGTGCGGTGAGTCGGGTGGTCGGGCCAGCGGCGGCCGCCGGCGGACCGTAAGAAGCCATTCGGAAAATAGATGCCGATGGATCCGACGTAGATTCTGTTTCCAGGTGGCGTCTGATGGGAGGGAGTGGGCCCAGAGGCCCATGACCGAGCAGAAGACACACCTGGGGACAACC
>Ga0100377_1001268_pt1 | contig 21925 bp, 17 predicted proteins | sample CryGeymeta201501_FD_83664 | JGI IMG/M metagenome (GOLD analysis project Ga0100377, IMG submission 83664) | Groundwater microbial communities from Crystal Geyser aquifers in Utah, USA - Crystal Geyser metaG 2015-01 | ecosystem: Environmental > Aquatic > Deep subsurface > Groundwater | place: USA...
ACCCCCAGACAACGCATGACTCCCCGAGGAGTTCACGAGCGCAGTGGCGCCGAGCGACGTAAACAATTGAAATCAAACGAGAATATGCCATGTCAGGCATAAGGGGGGGGCGGATCTGCACCCGGGTCTTTGTAGGCGAGGCCATAGAAGTCTTCGAGGATGAGCCGCAGCGTATCGCCCTGCCGGAGCGCCTCCCAGAGCTCGAGGTCGGGCGCGATGGCGTTGCGTTTGGCCTTCTCATCGGGGGTGTACGGCGTGGAGGGCTCGAAGGCGTCGGCGTAAAGGTCGGCGCGGGCGACGCCGGCGCGGAGGGCGTCGCAGCGGGCCTGGAAGACCATCTCGGGCGCGCCGCACAGGAAGACGGCGCAGCCGGCGGCGTCGGGGTGGTCCGCGAAGGCGCGCGCGGTCACGTGGCCGCGGAAACCTCCCTCGGGGGGCTCCTCCCGGCTGACGCAGGGCACGTAGCGGAAGTTCGGATGGGCTGCGGCGAGGTCGCGTAGGGGGCGGTCGAGGTAGAGCTCGTCGCGACTCGCAACGCCATGGTAGAGCACGATGGGGCCGACGTGGCCGTGGCGGAGGGCGTCGCGCGCGATGCCGATCAGGGGCGCGGCCCCCGTCCCGGTGCCGAGGAGCAGGAGCGGCTGGTCGAGCCGGTGGTCCCGGTAGGTGCAGACGCCGAACGGCCCCTGTAGCTCCACCGGGTCCAGCGCGTCGTCGTGGAGCCACGTGCTCATGGCGCCGCCCTCGACGCGCTTGACGTGGAGCTCGAGGAAGTAGTCGACCGCGGCGATGCTCGCCAGGGAGTAGCTTCGGGTCAGTCCGTCGGCCCGTCGCAGGTTGATGAACTGTCCGGGTGTCCAGGACAGGTCGATCTCCGGCTCGAGCAGGAGCCGGGTGACGGTGGGGGACAGGCGCTCCCGGACGGCGATGCGGGCCGGCACGAACATCTCGGACAGGTCCGGTGGCGTCACGACGAGGTCCTCGGTCGGGTGGGCGACGCAGGGCTTGAAGTGGCCTGACCGGACCAGCTGGGGCCTGAGGCCTCGGTGTGCGCCCGCGCCCGGGTCCCCGTCGGTCGCGCGCAGGATGCAGGCGTGGCAGGAGCCTCTGCGGCAGGAGAAGGTCACGTTGGCTCCTCCACGGAGCAAGGCGTCGAGCACGGACTCGCCTGGGCGGTGGTCGTAGAGCTTGCCGTTGTATTCGGTTGTCGTCATGATGAAGGCGTTCTCTTCTGGCTGTGGGTGCAAGTGTGGGGCTGATGCCCCCGTGTGGTCGACCCCGGCGTGAGCCCGAAGTCCTTGACAGCGTGTATACTCAATGAGTATACATGACTTGGCAATACCATTCGGCGATCCGCCCCACCGACTCGCGCTCACGCGACGACAGCCCAGCATGCCGCACGACATGAACGCCAGTGCTATCCCATACCCCAGCGGTGCGGGTGACCTCCCGCACCACGTGCTGGGCGCCGACGCCGATCGTCGGCTGTTTGGTTGGCTGAGCCAGCTGGAACGGCAGCGCGGGTACAGCTTCGTGTCGATCGGTCAGTCGGGTGAGGCGGCGTTGGCTGAGTTTGTCGTGGTGGATGGACAGGTGGTGTTCGGGTTCAAATCGATCGCGACGGTCCGGATCCATGAGCGGCTGACGGTCGAGGCCGGGCGTTGGTTCGAAGGGGTGGTGGCGGAGCTGCGGCAGCTGTCGCGGCGTGCCGCGGTCGATCACGAAGGGGGTTCGGGTGCTGACGCCGTACTCGACCGCAGCGATCGGCAGCAGGCGCTGCTCGCACGCTTGCTGATCGCCTCGGCGGCAGTGCTCGAGGCAGACGAGGTCAAGCTCATCAAGCTCCCGTCGCTGGGCAGGACGAGCGAGGAGATCCTCGCCCGTCCGCGCTTCACGCCCCATGCGCTGTATGTGGCCGCGGTCCAGGAGGTGATCGAGCTGGCGGTCGATCCGGCCATGTCGCTGTTCGAGGCGATGCGTCCGCACGCGCTGGCCGGATGGGTGTGTGTGCGCTGGCCGAACAGCGCGTGGCGCTCTCTGATCCATGTTGAGGAGGGCGTGCCGCGCTCGATGGCTGATCTGACCACCATGCGTGAGGCGGTGGATGCGCATCTGGCCGCCCAGGGGCGGCCAGGCGTTCCGGGGGGAGGGCAGATGGAGGTGACGCTCTGGAACGATGGCGAGGGCGTGTGGGCTGTGGTCACGTCGCGTGCCGTCGTCGTGACGCTGCGGGTAGCGAGCACCCGTATGGGGCTCTTCACCGCGACCCTCCAGCGCGTCGAGGCCGCCGTTGGGCGAGAACTCGCCGAAATTTTTGTTTTGAACTGATTTATGTTTAGGGCGCAAGAGATGTATTTTGTGTCTTGATAACATATGATCGTCGGCATCAGATGGACTGGGCTGGCATAACGGGAAGATAACAAGGAGACTCTATCATGGCATCACTCGACACCGCGCTCTCCAAGGCGATCCAGGACGTTCCCGAGTGTCTCGCGGCTGGCTACGTGGACATGTCCACGGGCATGCTGCTCGGCGTCAAGACCGTGGACTCACACCCCTCGGAGGTTCTGGACCTCGTGGCGGCGGCGACGGCAGATTTGTTTCAGGGGTCGAACGTCACCACCATCGAGCGCATGTTCAAGAAGTCGCGCGGTCTGAAGGATGATGGTCAACACTACTTTCAAGAGATGCTGGTGTTCAGCGACAACCTCCTTCACGTCTTCATGCGGTGCAAGGCGTACCCGGAGCACGCGGTGGTGCTGGTGACGCGCAAGAGCGCAAACGTGGGCATGGTGCTGACCAAGTCGCGGATGAGCCTGTCGGGCATCGAAGGCGCGCTCTGAGGCGTGGTCCACGACGGCCCGGCAGTGTGCGCCCACGTTGTCAGGCCGTCTTGGGGACCTGCGCACGGTGCGCAGGTCCCCAGATTCAGGCGCGGGCTCCTTTGGCGTCGCGCGTGAGGTCCAGGGGGCGGGCGACCGCCGGTCGAACATGGTTTGCGGAGCATTTTGCAGGGACGCGGGAATGTGGCAACAGTGATGAGTTGTTTTGAGACATCACGCTGCGACTCGCTGTTTGACGTCAGCGATGGGCTTGCAACCATCCTCAAGCATTGAGGTTTTCTGCATGCGGTGGGGGTTGGCGCGCGCTTGAGAGATGGAGCGACGTTCGCTCGCGTCGTCCGTTGGCGCAGGCGAGCCCCCGTTGTCTGCTCCGCGCCAACGGAAGCATCTGAGGAGGCGTTCATGCGTTTCGAAGGCCATCGACAGCAACTTCAACGGTTGGTTGAGATCTCGCGATCGGTGGATCGCCGTGAGTTTGAGTGGTTGTCACCGTCGGAGGTGATCGCGCAGGTCGTGCCTCAGGTAGCGAAGATCGCGGCGGAGGCCGTTCAGGCGTTCGAGACCCTGTCGGTGGAGGTGTGCCGTCTGGACGACGCCCTGCTCGGGCGCGCGGATCACGACGTGATCAGCGGCCAGCTCTTCTTCGCGCAGGTTGAGCTCAACGCCTTGCGGGCGGGGCTGGGCGCGCTGAGTGACGACGACTCGCAGGAGCTCGTGTCGGCATGTGCGCGGGTGTTGGGGCGGATCAGCTCGGCGTCGATCAGCCTGGAGCGGCTGTTGGCGGCGTCGGACGGTGTGCCATCCGAGATGGAGCGGCTGTCTGGGGTGCCGTTGTCGCTGCAGACCCGGGTGGCCTACGCGAAGTTCCGACGTGAGGTGATGGCAGGGGGGTGGATGGTGTGGCCCGCCCCGCGAGTGGAGGTGCATCGTAGGGTCCGCCTGGCGGGCACGGCGATCGCCAAGCTGATGGGGGCTGAGGTGTACGGGCATCTTCGGTGCAGCGACCGGATGGAGCTGAAGGGGCTGCAGGAGCGCATTCTGCAGTGGCTTCGGAGCGGCGAGGGGAGATTGGCGCGGGATGGGTTCGCGCTGTGGGAGGACGTCGCCTCGTTCGCCGAGCTGCTGCGGCAGGTCAACCATCGGCAGGAGCTTCACGAGCACGACGCGGCGCTCGCGCGACGGATGGTGCGTGAGTTGGCGTCGGCGGCGGAGACGGAGCCGATTGGCCCGGCGCGCTTGTCGCTGTTCCATGCGTTGGAGGGGCGCAGCGACGAGATCGATGCGCTGCTTGACGAGGGTGAGCATGCACCGGTGAGTCGGTGGACCGCGCTCATGTCGAGCATCGTCGGGCACAGTCTCGGTGGCGAGCTCGTCGATGCGGCCTGGGGCGGGCCCCACGAACATAGCGTGTCCTGATGGCTGGCGAGCGTGCGTGCGAGCGTTGTGGCGGGGATCTTGGCCTGGCAGAAGCGCCAGGGGCTTCGTGGTGTGCGGCTTGCGCCGGGCCGATGGGGTTGGAGCCGGTCTCGGGGGAGGCGTGGTCATCGTCGGGCCCGCTCTCTCGCTCCTCCGACGACCGGTCGACGAGTGAGGTGATGGTGCGGGCTGCGCCGCCAGCGCCTCGCACCCGGCCTGTTCGCAACCCGCAAGCGGTGTATGTGAAGTCGACCGTGGAGGAGTGTGCGCTGCGGTGGTTGGCGGAGGTGGAGGCCGTTGAGGAGCCCACCGCGATCTCCTTGCTCACCGAGCAGGGCGGTGTGGCGGGCACGCTGATCGCGTGCGAGGGCGAGCTTTGCTTCGGCGTCGCGAACCTGTCACGGTCCTTCGTGGAGGGGCGGCTGGATGCCGACCATGTGACCGAGTTCCGGCACACGCACCGGGAGGCGCAGCTTCGTGGGATCGCGCTGGATGCGGGTCGGGTCGGGGGTGACTTCGACCGGGCGCTGCACCGGGGGGTGATGGTGCGTTTGATCCGACTGGTCGTCTCGGCGCGGTGTGCCGTGGCGGGGGTGGGGGAGCCCTCGACGCGAAGCGAGCGTCTGCCGTCGACGCGGCTGACCCGTCGTTCGCGGTTCAGCGCGATCGAGCTGTACACCGAGCTGGTGCAGCGCGAAGGCGGCGAGGAGGACGAGGTGCACCGGTTCGTGGGTGCGGTGGGGGGCAAGGCGGAGCAGGTGTGGGACTTCGAGCGTCGTGCGCTCACCGAGCCGTTGCAGTTGAGGGGGACGTCGAGGATCGGCGACGGCTCATTGCGGCAGGTGCAGCTCGTGCGGCAGGGCGTGGTGAACGTGCTGGGGCGGCTGCCACCGCAGGCCGCCGATGAGATGGGCCTGCCGTCGGTGGTGTTGATCACGGGGGACGGGTTCTGGTGCTACGTCGTGTCGCCGACCCGGGTGGCGGCCCTGCGCTTTCCGCTGGTGAGGCTGGGTATGGTGACGCGTGCGCTCAGTCGAGTTCAGGAGGTTGACAGTGGCATCGCCTCTGCTTGATCTGCGTCGTTTCTCGGTGACGTTCGGCGCGCGTCGGGTGGTGCATCGGGTCAACCTTGTGGTCGGCGATCGGGGTGTGACGGCGTTGATGGGGCCGGGCGGCGCAGGGAAGTCCACGCTGCTGCGAACGTTGTGTGGGGTGAACGACGGCGCGCCCACGATTCAGGTCAAGGGAGCGGCGACGTACCGCGGGGCGGCGCTGGGGCCGGGCAATCGCCCGTCGCTGGTCCAGCAGAAGGCGCAGATCCTGGCCTCGACGGTGTTCGAGGGCGTGGTGTCCGGCCTTCCAGAGCGGAGCGCGCTCACGCAGCTCCAGCAGCGCGAGCATGTCGCGGGGCTGCTGGTCTCGAGCGGGCTGGTCGGGCTCGCGGGGGACCTCGACCGGCCGGTGTTGGACCTGGGGCTGGGGGCGCGTCGGCTGTTGGCGGTGGTGCAGCAGCTGGTCTCGGAGCCGGCGCTGCTGTGTCTGGACGAGGCGACGGTGGGGTTGTCGGACGGGGAGACGGAGCAGCTGCTGGCGCTGTTGGTCCGGGAGAAGGAGAGGCGGTCGCTGCTCTTTGTGTCGCACCATCAGGGGCAGTGCCGTCAGATCGCGGACGACCTGGTGTTGATGGCCGGCGGTCGCGTCATGGAGTGCTCCCCGGCGGACAGGTTCTTCACGGCGCCGACGACGCCGCAGGGGGCGGAGTATGTGCGGACGGGCGGCTGCAGCGTACCATCGGCCAATGTGAGCCTTGAAGACGTGGACCCGGCGTATGTCGGGTGGGTGGAGGAGCCGGCGTGGTTCCCGGCGCAGCCCTCTGCCCCGGAGGTGGTGGCGGAGGAGGCTGTGCGCTCGACGGCTGAGCTGCCCGGCGAGCGCGCCCTGGCCGGGGCCGACGCGCCAGCGCGTGGGGCCGGATCGCTGGCGCGTGCGGTGGTCGATGGCTCGGGGGCCTACGGCGAGCTGGCGAGCGCGGCGCATCGCGGGCCGCACGGCTTTCAGTGGGTGATTCCTGGACGGCTGGCGGGCACGCCGCGGCCTGGCATCGTCCGTGGCGTGGAGCAGGACATCGAGGCGCTGGAGCGGGTCGGGATCGACGTGCTCGTGACCCTGACGGAGGAGAGCCTGGAGCTGGAGGGTACGCAGACGACGATGACGACGCTCCACTTCCCCATGCCCGACATGGAGGCCCCGGAGGTCGAGGCCGCCGAGGTCCTCTGCGCCGACCTCGCCGGGCGCCTCGCATCGGGTGGGGTCGTCGCGTTTCATTGCAAAGCGGGCATTGGTCGGACCGGCACGATGCTGGCGGCCATGCTGATCTGGGACGGTCTGAGAGCGGCCGTCGCCCTCTCCCACGTGCGTTCGGTGCAGCGGTCCTATGTGCAATCGAAGGTGCAGGAGCAGTTCCTGTGCGCCTTCGAGAGATGGTGTGAACAGCAAGGTGAACGCGGCGCAGCCAGGTGACGCATGAAGCGCGAGCGAGCGGGGGCTTGTTTCGTCGAGCTGCTCAAGAAGGAGCCTGCGGCCTTCGAGCAGCTGCATCGGACGTTGATCGGGCGTTTCCCTGAGACGGCCCATTACTTTGAGGACGCCGAGGTGCTGCGGTCGCACATCTTGCTGATGCGTGGCGCGCTGCGGGGGGCGCTCGACGGCGATGACGAGCGGGCGCGTCGCTGGGCGCGGAGCCTTGGTGAGAGCCACGCAGCGCGTGGCGTGACACCGGAGATGTTCGAGGAGCTCCGAGGCCTGCTGGTGGGCATCATGTCGACCCACGAGGAGGGCGACGGGGAGGGGAGCTGCGCGGCTTCGTTCGACGTGTTCCTCTTTCAGTTCATCGGCTTGATGATGTCAGCGTACATCGAGGGGAAGTGAGCGCCGCCAGGACGGCGGCGGAGCTGCTGCTGGGTGAGGTGTCACGCCGGGCTCCCCGAGGTGGTGGTTGGCCGGGGCGCGGATGAGGCGACCCGCTCGAAGGAGGCGGGTCGCGACCTCGAGCGCGGCGCATGGAGACAGCCTGTGAGGTGGCCGCCACCCGCTGCTCGCAGGTGACGCGGCCCGCCTCATCCAGACTGGCTCACAGCGCGGTCTGCGTCCGCGGAGGTCTCCTCGCTGGCGTCTGTCCCGACACCCAGGAGGTGGTCTGCGGAGGTCCGGAGAACTCTGCAGAGCCGAACGAGCGTGGGAAAGCTCGGCAGGCTCAGGCCGCGTTCGAGTCGCGCGAAGGCCTGGGTCGTCAGGCCGATGCGTTCGGCGAGCTCGCGTTGGGTGAGCCGCTGTGCAAGGCGCAGCTCACGGACACAATCGCCCAGGTGAGTGGCGAGGTGGTCGGCTTCGTCTCGGTCTTGTGGTTTCACGGGCATCGGGTGGATGCACCCTCATGTCTGGCTGGAGCCACCTCCAGATTGGTGTGTGATGCCACTTTCGACTATGGGCGAGTGGCGTTCACTATGCAACCACCGCGGATGGAGCCGCGCCTTTCGGCGCGTGGTGTGGGCGCAGAGCGCAGGCCTCGGTGAGGCTGCTCCATAAGCCCGGCCGACGGGCCGGGATGCTCCGCCGGGCCGAAGTCGAGGGGCGCTTGCGCTGTGCGTGCCGGGACGTGCGACTGTTCGTCGCGCGCCGTGGGCCAGGGGTTGATGGTTTCCATAAGGGACACGATGAGTTAAGGAGGCGCAGTGTCGAGTCGATTCTGGCGACAATCTGGCGTGGCCGCGCAGAGCCGTCGGATGACGCGATGCCTTCGCAAGAGCCGTGACGCCGGGTAAAATCGATCACGATAGTGCATATATGTGCATAGTAAGTGAGCGGTGTATTCCGGCGTCTCATCGACCGATGAGACCGGCGCGTCCGCGCGGCGCCCTACCGCCACAGCACCCCGAGCGTGAGCGCGGTGACCTGGACGTCCTCCTCCTTGAAGTTCGGGTCGGTGAACTTGATGCCGTAGTTGCGGAAGGTGAGGTCGAGGGTCATGGCGACGGCGTCGGAGAAGTACCAGGCCGCGCCGCCTCCGAGCAGGAGGCCCTCGGCGTCGTCCTCGGTGGTGACGATGAACTCGGCGCGGCCCTTTGTGACGCCGAGGCCAGCGCGGACGTAGCCGACCCAGTCGCGGTTGAGGTCGAAGACGTACCAGGCGCAGGGTGCGGCCATGGTGAAGCTGAGGGCGTAGCGGAGCTGGAGGCCGAGGACGGTGGCCTGGTACTCGAAGTCGATGCGGGAGAGGTCGGCGGTGAGGGCGAAGCCGTTGGGCCAGGCGTAGCCGGCGAAGGCGGCGAAGAGGGCGCCGGTGTCGCCCTCGGCGTCATTGGCCTCGAGGTCGAAGTTGCCGAAGCCGGGGCCGAGCATGGCGCCGAGCATGAAGCCGCTGCGGGCGGAGGTGCGGGGGCGTGCGGAGAGCTGGGCGGGGGCGGTGGCGAGGAGGGTCGCGGCGCTGAGAATGGCTGCTATAATCTTGATGTTGTTGGGGTTTTTCAAGGGGTGTCCAGGGTGCACAGGGTGTCTTCGAAGGCCGCGCAGAGGCCGGCCGCGCAGGCGCCGGAGATGCATTCTTCGCGGCGCTGGCAGCCTTCGCCGGGCTCCTTGAGGTCGACGCAGGTGAACTGGCCGTCGCGTTCGATGCAGACGCCGTCGCGGCACTGCGCGTTGAGGTTGTGTCCGAAGTCGGCGCAGGTCTGGTGGAGTTCGGGGAGGAGGGTGCAGGTGCCGAACTCGGTGGAGAGGTCGCTGGTGCGGCAGTAGAGGCCGAGTCGGCAGCGGTCGAGGGCGGGGTTGCAGACCTCGTCTTTGGCGATGCCGACCTTGCCCTCTTCGCGGCAGAGGCCGTCGCGGGGTGAGTCGTCGGGGTAGTCGAGCCAGCAGTAGAGGCCGGTGGCGCAGTCGCTGTTGGTGAGGCAGACCTGCTCTTCGGCGAGCGGGGGGACGCAGGCGGCGCCGCCGGGTTCGCAGATGAGGCCGGGGGGGCAGGCCTCGGTGTCTCGGCAGGGCTGGCCTTCGGCGAGTGCGGGCTGGCAGGTGGAGGTGCCGTCGCCGGCGAGTTGGCAGGTGAGGCCATCCTGGCAGTAGGCGCGGGAGAAGCAGAGCTGGCCCTCGGGCTTGCGGGGGCGGCAGAGGAGGTCGGGGGCGTTGGCGTCCTTGCCGCAGAAGAGGCCGGGGGCGCAGGTGTCGGGGGCGGTGCAGCGGTCGCCCTCGGGGAGGCGGGGCTTGCAGGTGCGGCCGGAGCAGTAGTGGTCGTCGGGGCATCCGGCCAGGCGGCAGTCGAAGGCGATGGGGGCGTCGTCGGTGGTGGGGGGCTGGCAGGTGCCGGGGCAGGCGCCAGCGTTGGCGCAGGTGAGGGGGGCGGCGCACTCGATGTCGGTGTAGCAGGGGTCGTCCTGGGCGTGGTCGCCTACGAAGATGGACTGGCAGGTGGGGGGGAGGGCGCCGCCAGCGAGGGCGCGGCAGGAGGCCTCGGCCAGGGCGGCGTCGCAGTCGGCGAGTGCGTCGGCGGAGAAGGAGGCGCGTCCGGCGTCGAGGCTGGTGAGCCAGGTCTGGAGGGTAGGCTCGCAGGTGCGGCGGGCGTCGTCGACGCAGGCGTCGATGGTGGTGGCCTGGTTGAGGAGGCCGACGTTGCAGCCGACCTGGCGCTCGCAGAGGGCGGTGAGGGTGACGGCGCAGGTGTCGGCGGGGTTGTGGGTGGTGGTGCCGCCATCGCTGGGCGAGGTGTCGTCGGCGCATGCGGGGCCGAGCAGGAGGAGGGCGATCAAAATCAGGGCGGCGCTGGAACTTGTCCAGCCTTGACGTGTCGAAGTGATGTTGTCACGCTTCCGCACAGGATGTTCCTCCTTCGTGGATGACACTCGAGCCAGGCCCACCTTCGTCAACGCACACCGTCGCGAGGTCTGAACCCATGTTTCGAGCATAGCCGGCGAGTTGACAAGCCGAACGCAGCAGACATACTCCGCGCCAGGAGACTGCTGTTGTTTTCGAGACGGGTTGAGGGCCTGTCCGCGCGAAGCCCGCGTGGGCGGCGTCGGTGGTTGCGTATAGGGTTTCTGTGGCTTGGGCGAGGTGGTGGGCGTATGCTTTCCGCCAGCAAAACCTCGCAGCGGCCCATGACTCCAGATGCGCAGGATCTGCATGGGATCGCGAGTGGGATACCCGGTATCAGGGGGTCAGATGCAGCAACAAGCGCCCGCTGCGCGTCCTGGTGGATCGCGGCATGGGAGAGGTGTGGTGCGTAGGGCGGGCTCGTGGGCCGTCGTGGCGCTGGTCGGTGCGGTTGTGGTGCGGTTGGTGGCCTGTGGTCCGAGCTCGGACCTCACGGTGACGCCTGACGCGGCGACGTGGCCGCTGCGCGATCTGCTGGCCGTGGACGAGAGCCGTCAGGACTGGGACGCGGAGGGTCGGGAGACGCTTCGGGCTCGGGCGTTGGACGCGTCGTCGTCGGACGAGGGTCGGGACGTGGATCCGGCGGCGCCGTTCGAGGCGCGGGGCCAGGACGCGGCGTGGCCGACCGACCCGCTGGGCAGCATCGCGCGTCTGGATCTGGGGCGTTTGCAGTCGGACCGGGACGCGCGCATGTTTGGCGTGTACGGCCAGGGCCCGGACGGGGCGTGGTCGGTGGCGTGTCCGATGGAGCCCGACGAGCTGATCGACGAGGCGGGCCAGGCGCGCCTGCTGCCCTCGTCGGAGGCGAGCTGGCCGGAGGGCTGGCGGCCGTCGGAGGCGTGGGAGTCGGAGCATCCTGAGGAGATCGGCGGCCTGACGGGGCTGGTGCCGGCGCTGACGCGCTGGGCGGAGCGGTGTGGGGACGCCCACGCGGGCGAGCTGCAGGCTGCCGCGGGCTTCGAGGTGGTGCAGCGGGAGGCTCAGGCGCCGTACCTGCTGGCGTACTGGCCGCAGCGGCGCAAGCTGTACGTGAACCCGGCGTTGATCGCGCTGTTCAGCGCGTCGGACATCGGGTCGGAGGAGCTTCGGCGCCGCGGACAGGGGCTGGCGACGAGCTCGGTGGCGTCGTGTGTATCGGAGATGTCGGCGCTGTGCGATTCGTGCGACACGCAGGCCGAAGCGAACGCCAACCCTCAGTGCCAGCAGCTCTTTCCGCAGTCTACGATCTTCTCGGACTGCACGACGCTGCGCGATCAGGTCCTCAACGGCTTCGAGCTGTACTGCATCTATCGGATCTACCAGACGCGTCCGAGCGTGGAGGCGTGCGTGCAGACCTCGGTGGGGTCGAGCTGCGACCGGCAGTCGATCCCGGTGGGGTCGGTGAGCGCGCTGGTCACGGCGTACGACGCCTACGCCGACCCGAACCTTGGGGGGATCTGCCGGCAGGAGGTGGCGTCGTGTGCGGACGGAACGGCGAACAACGGCAACAACGGGAACAACGGGGTGAACAACGGGACGAACAACGGCACCATCCCAGAGCCGGAGCCCATGCCTGACCTGGGTGACGAGCCCGGCTGCGCGGACGACTTCGGGCCGTGCGTCTGGCTGAACGAGTGCGGCCAGCCCGACCCGGACGAGCCGGCCGATAACAAGGAGTACAACAACGGTTGCAGTCTGTGCGGTGAGAAGGACCCGGACGCGTCGAGCGACGACAGCGCGTGCTGCGAATGAACGGAGAGCGAGGGATGCGCCGAGATGCGTCATGGCGGGTGGGCGGTCTGATCGTAGCGCTGCTGACGGTCGTGGCGGCGGTGGTGGCGTGCGAGCACGCCGAGCAGCCGACGGTCGACATGGAGCAGCTGGCGTTGCGGGACGTGTTGGGGATGGACACGCGGCTGCATCGGGAGCTGGACGGTCCGGCGCGGGAGTCTCTGGAGGGTCGGATCGTCGAGGCGTCTGCGTCGGAGTCGGACTGGCTGGAGGGTTGGACGGACACGGAGACGCCATTCCGTGAGGTGGCCGAGGAGGCTCCGTTCGACCGGGTGCCAGATGATCCGCTCAACACGCTGCGTCGGCTGGATGGGTGGCGCGAAGCGCAGGGACAGGACGCGTGGGTGTTCGGGGTGTTCTTGCAGGACGCCGATGGCGTGGGGACCTTCGGGTGCCCGACGCAAGGGGCGGAGCTGAAGCCGGAGGCTCAGGCGTCGTGGCCGCGGTCGTGGGAGTTGGTGGACGACTTCGGGGGTGAGGCGCAGGAGGTGGGCCGGCTGCGCTCGCTGGCGAGGGGGCTGGAGGGGTGGCGGACCCGGTGCCTGGGTGAGCGTGATATCCCCAATGTGTACAGTCACTTGCGTGTGGTGCGTCAGCCCAACGCGCCGTTTCTGTTGAGCTACTGGCCGCAGCGCTACAGCCTGTATGTGCATCCGCTGCTGCTGGAGCTGTGGGGACAGGAGGCGTCGGCGGAGGAGGAGCTGCGGACGGTGCAGCAGGCGCACCATCTGGATGCGGACTACGACGCCTGCCTGGGATGGGTGACCGACCAGTGCATCTTGTGCACACGGGAGTACACGAGCGCTCATCCGGGCGAGTGCCAGCCGTTCTACCCGCAGTCGGGGGTGCCGGTCTATGACGATTGCCGCAGGTTGCAGTTTGAGATTTCGGATGGGATCTACCGGTACTGTGCGGACGAGTTTCTGGAGTTTGCGTCGGTGACGGAGTGCTTCCGGAGCGCGGCGAGCGCAGAGCTGTGCGGTGTACCAGAGGACGTGAACGTGGGGGACGTGGCGTCGCTGGCGACGTATTACGCGGGGTTCTCGAACCCCGGGTCGCGGCAGCTCTGTCGGGCGGCGTTGACGAACTGCACGTCGGAGGCGGACCGCGACGGCGATGGGGTCGGTGACGCGGTCGATCGGTGCAGCGCGACGCCCTCGGGGACGGCCGTGGATAGCGATCCGAACAGCTGGCGGGCGGGATGCGGGCCGAGTGAGTGCCTGGACGGCGACACCTACTGCATGGACCAGGAGAACCCTCCGAAGCCGCCGGAGTTCGAGCCGACGTGCGAGACAGACTGCTGGCAGTGGGCTCTGAACGACTCGGGGTGTAACGACTGCGGGGGCGGCGCGTTGGGGTTCGAGCTGATCTGGTACGACTACGAGCGACCTGCGCTGCGGGACACCTGCACGGAGAACTCGCAGCCGACGACGTGCTGCGGCGACGAGCCAAAGATCCCCAACAACTGATGTTCACCGCACCGGGACGCGATGTTGCTCACGCATGAGACGAACGATCCTGACATGGCTGGGGGAGCTGCTCGGGGAGCCGGGGCTTCAGTTTCTTGCGGTGTCGTCGGTGCATTTTGTGGCGTTGGCGTTCTTGATCGCGGCGACGCTGGGTGTGTGGCGGGCGCGTCGTGCGAATTTGTCTCTGAAGGTGACGCTGCTGGCGATCGGGGCTGCGGGGTTTGGGGCGTTGTGGTGGGGGAACTGGGTGGCGTTGGCGTTCAACCCGGAGCGGGTCCAGGCGAACCCGATGACGCTGGTGATCTTGATCGAGGGAGGGTTCAGTTCGATCGGGGCGTACGCGGGGGCATCGTCGTGCATGGTGTGGACGCTGCGACGGTTCAAGCAACCGTTCTGGCCGTACGCGGACGCGATGGCGCCGGGTTTGATGGTGGCGGCGGCGGTGGCGCGGCTGGGGTGTTTCTGGGCGGGTTGCGACTTTGGTCGTCTGGCGGTGGGTCTGCCGTGGGCGGTGCGGTATCCGCGTGGCACGGCGGCGTTCCGGTATCTGGACGAGATCGGGATGGTGGGCGGGTATCAGCGGGTGGGGTTGCCGATGCACCCGTTTCCGCTGTACGAGGCGCTGCCGGTGCTGGCGCTGGGGCTGGCGCTGTTGTGGCGTCCGCGGCTGCTGGGCTCGGTGACGGGCCAGCTGACGTCGGGCTGCGCGGTGATCTATTGCTTTGTGCGGATGGTGGCGGAGACGTTTCGTGCGGACACGCCGCTGATGCTGGGTCAGGTGTCGGTGCTGCAGGGCTTGTGTGCGGTGGGGATCGTGCTCTTTGGGACGCTCTGGTGGCGGCTCCGCTCGGTTGAGCGGGTCGGTGGCGCGGGCGAAGACGGTGGAGGACGGGATGAAGCACAGGACGGGATGGACGGGGGCAGCGATCCTGCTGGGGAGCGTGATCGCCGCGACGCTCGGGCATAACGGGTGCGTACCGGAGAGCGATCACCAGGCTTCGACGTGGTCGACGCGCGATGTGCTGGGGCTGTCGCCGTCGTGGGTGTCGGGGTTGGATGCCGTGGACCGGGGTGAGCTGCGCGCGCGGCTGGACGCGTTGCTGTTGGCGCAGGCGGAGGACGGGGCGTGGGCTTCAGGTCCGGGGGCGGCGGGGCCCGCGGGCTCGTCGCTGGTGTCTGTGGACGGGACGCTGGAGGCGGAGGGGCGAGAGCCTCTGCTGGTGGCGTGGATCGTGGGTGAGGGGCAGGAGGAGGTGGGGCGGAGCTGCCACCTCGCGGGGGGAGACATCACGGGGGAGGTCAGGGGGTCGCAGGAGTCGGGTCCGGTGTGGGTGATCGACGCGGCGTTCGCGGACAACGTGGTGGACGGGGTGTCGGAGCGGGAGGCGTTGGAGCGTCGGCTGCCGCGGTTGGGGTCGTGGTTGTCGCGGTGCTCGGACGATGCGGGGCACGACCCGATCGGGCGTCCTCTGGTCGAGGTGGTGCGTGCGGATGGCGCGCCGACGCTGATGGCGTACTGGCCGGATCGGGACGTGGTGTACGTGAACCCGCTGGTCCTGGCGCTGTGGGAGGCGGACAGGACGCTGGTGGCATCGGAGGTGCGGACGACGCGGAGCGCGCTGAAGCTGGACGAGATCAACGCGTGCACGGTGGAGTTGGCGAGGACATGCGATGTATGCAACACACCGGAGAAGGTACAGCAGGCCGCGTTGGGCGGCGCGGGCACGTGCTCACGCATTCTGTTTTCTCAGGGTGAAATCTGGGAACACTGTAACAGGCTTGATTTTGAGATTCCCAGTGGGTTTCTGCGCTGGTGTTTGAACGACGTGGTGGCGCGCTACAACGTCCAGGTGGACTTTCGGAGCTGCCTCGGGGCCAAGACGGACGCGAACGGCCGGGACCTGTTTTCGGCGTGCGACCCGGTGTTCTCGGGGACGGCGGAGGAGTTGGCGCAGCACTACAGCGGGTTCGTGCTGTCTGCGAGCGCGTCGACTTGTGTGAATCAGCTTGTGGACTGTGTCCCGGAGGCGAATACCATGCAGCCGACCGATTCGGGCTACGATGATGGCGGATCGAGCTGTGAGGAGGCATGCAGCGGGGACGACAGCGGCTGTAACGGTGAGCACGGCTACGGATGCGACGATCTGTGCGACGAAGACGCGGGTACAAACGGATGAACAGGTGTAGAGAGAGCGGTGTGCGTGTGGTGGTCGCGCTCCTGGTCTCGGCGGCCGTGGGGTGGCCCGTGGCGGCGCAGGCGGAGGACTTCGGGGTGTTCGGGGTGGGGGGGCTGGGTATCGGCGGGGGCGACTTCGCCGGGATCCCGGACTTCGAGACGGGCTGGGGTGTGTTCGGGGACTTCGGCGCGACCTATATGGAAGACGACTTTGCCTTTCTCGTCAGCGTGTTGCTGACGTATCTGCGGACAGCGGACGGGGAGGGCGACCAGCGTGTGGTGACGGTCGGGAACTTCTATGGAGCGACGGCTGGCCTGGGCCTCGGCGATGATGGGGCGATGGGGTTCGTGCGCTGTGGCCTGGGGTTCGGGACGCGGGGCGAGGACGCCACCCCGGACGGGGAGTACAAGGCGGTGACGCGGGACAGGGGTCTTGCGGCGATGGCGGGGGTTGGCTTCTCGCTGGTGACGCCGCGGGAGGGGCTGGCGGCGGAGGTCGGGCTGGACTGGGTGCAGCTGTTCTCGGGCCAGGGCTCGGGGTATGCGTTGGGCTACATCGGGATGGGGTTCGCGTTCGGTGATTGAGGGGGGAGAGTATCTGGCTTCGGGGCGAGGCTCGCCTCGGGGTGTCGCGGTGGTTCGGCTCGTGGGTGGCGCTCCGCACGTTCACCGACGGGCATCACGGTCAGCAAGGAGCGAAGTTCATGAAGAGAGATCAATCGACGGCTCGGGCTCGGCTTGGGATCCTGCTGGTTGGGGCGTGTATGGTGTCGCTGGTGGGTTGCGCCGACGATGAGACGCTGAACCCGAGCGGGAGCACGTGCGGGGTGTTGAACAACGTGCACTCGTCGGCGGGGGCATCGATCGCGGGCAACGAGAGCATCGGGGGGTTGTCGGAGTACGGGTTCAGCGCAGGGGCGAGCGGGGAGGTGACGATCACGCCGCCGACGTCGAGCGACTGCGGCGCCGAGATCGCCCAGCGGCTCCAGGGGTTGTGCGCGTCGTGCGAGGTGCAGGGCGACGCGGCGTGCGAGGAGCTGACTCGCCGTTTGTTCGACCTGAGCCAGACGCCGATCGAGGCGTGCGCGGCCTGTGGTGATGCGATCTGCAGCCCGGGCGAGACGGGCGTGGAGGACGACTCGGGGGACACCTATTGCCCGCTGGACTGCACGGCGTGTGGGGACGGGACCTGTGGGGGCAAGGAGGCGCTGGAGTGTCCGAACAACACGAACTCGGCGACGTGCCACATCTGCCAGGAGGACTGCTCGGTGTGCGGTGACGACGCGTGCACCGGCAACGAGAACCCGACGGCGTGTCCGCAGGACTGCGAGGCCGAGTGCGGTGACGGCGATTGCAAGAACGGTGAGCAGGGCAACGACCCGAACGCGGCGCTGTACTGTCCGGCGGACTGCCAGGGTGGCTCGGCGAAGTGTGGCGACGGCCGCTGCACGCCGGGCGTGGAGACGCCGGGCAGCTGCGCGGCGGACTGCCAGGCGTGTGGGGACAACATCTGCTCCGCCCCGACGGTGTGCCATGTCAACGGCGCCTGCGCGAATCCGCCGTGCACGCCCGAGACGGTGTGCGGCGCCGAAGACGCCACGACGTGTGCGCAGGACTGCGCGCCGCAGTGCCAGGTGGACAAGGAGCGTTGCAACGGCAACAGCCGTGAGATCTGCAACTTCTTGAGTCGCTGGGAGATTCTTGCGTGTCCGGACGGTTCACAGTGCGCGGTGACGGCGGAGGACACGAACCTGACCGAGTGTGTGCCGCAGTAGCGCGGCGGGCCGCTGCGCCGGCGGGCCGGCGCAGCGAGACGTGGATCCAGACGTGAGGCGAAGATCGTGAGACCCACTTTCACCCCCGGCGGCGCGGTGATGGCGCTGCTGACGGGCGCGGCGTTGGGCCTTCTGTCGGGCTGCCCGGCGGAGGAGGACGCGACGGCGCCGAGCCGCTGTGCGGCGCTGGGACAGCTCCAGTCGAGGGTGGGCACGACGGTGTTCAGCCCGGTGCCCGGCGCGGGTGCGTTCAAGGACTACCTGATCGACGGGACGTCGGTGGTGGCCAGCGGGCCGAACCCGTGCTCGAACGCGATCGCGGCGCGTCTGGACGACAGCGCGTGCGGGGTGTGCATGGACAACGCGACGCAGTGCGAGGCGCTGGTGCGGACGATCTTTGAGCGTCTGCCGGCGGCGTGTTCGAGCTGCGGGGACGGTCAGTGCCTGGTGGGTGTGGAGACGGCGTTCACGTGTCCGCTGGACTGTGGTCTTCAGTGCGGCGACGGTCTGTGCGAGGGGGAGGAGACGGGGGACAACTGCCCGTTGGATTGCCTTCAGCCGTGCGGTGACGGTCTGTGCGCGGGGAACGAGTCTCCGGCGAGCTGTCCGCAGGACTGCAATTACACGGTGGGGGATGGGTTGTGCACGGCGGGGGAGAACCCGGTGAACAGCCCGGCCGATTGTGCGGGGCAGACGCTGGGGCAGCCGTGCGAGAGCGACGCGGACTGTCGCGGGGCGGTCTGCGACGGGAGCAAGCGGTGCAACTGCGATCCGAACCAGGGCGGGGTGTGCGCCACGACGACCTGTGGGGACGGGTTCTGTCAGTCGTATGAGAACACGCTGCGGTGCCCGGAGGATTGTTGTGGGGCGGCCCGGTGTGATCTCGACCAGGGGGCGGTGTGTCTGGATCGCATGACGGTGGGGCACTGCGCTATCGGCGATGGTGCGTGTCCGGCGGTGGTGGCGGACCAGGTGTGTGCGTTCGGGTGCCTGGATGGGGCGTGCACGAGCTGCCCGGCGGACCCGGCGTTGCAGCCGTGTGTGGGTCCGCCGTCGTGTTGGGACGGGAGCACGGCGCGGGTGTGTCGTCCGCTGTCGGGCTTCGAGGATTGCTGGATCTCGTCGTTGATCCCGTGCCCGGAGGGCGGTTCATGCACGCAGGGGGTGGGGTGTTCGGCGTGCGATGTGGGGGGGTGTCGCCAGGCGACGATCGGGCTGCGCCGCTGTGGTGACGACGGCGTGACGGTGGAGGCGTGCACGCTGCTGGAGGGCCAGCCGTGTCCGGTGTGGCTTGCTGCGCGGGTGTGTGTCGAGGGTTTGGTGTGCAACATCCCGAACCGAGAAGGCGAGTGCCTATGAACCGGGGAACCCGAGTGAACGCAGTGCGCGCGGCGCTCTGGAGCGTGGTGGTGGTGGCGTCGCTGTGGCTGGCGGGCTGCTGCGGCGAGGAGGAGCCGGAGGTCGATGCGGCGTCGAGGTACGCATCGGCTTCGGTGGTGTGTCCGAATCTCGCTGTCGTACAAAGGGATTTCGGTGCCACGCTGGGTGGCACATACGGTGGCGCCTCATTTCTGGAATACGAGATCAAGGCCAACGCGCAGGGGGAGCCGGTGGTGATCCCGCCGAACGGCTCGCCGTGCGCGCAGGAGATCGCCAACCGTGTGTTGGCGGCGTGCCGTGTGTGCGAGCAGACGGGCGGGGGCGCGTGTCTGGGCCTGGTGGGCGGGTTCTTCTCGACGCCCTCGGTGACGTGCACGTTCTGCGGGGACGCGGTGTGCTCGGAGGGGGCGGAGAGCCTGGCGAGCTGTCCGGCGGACTGCACGTGTGGCAACGGGCTGTGCGAGGGCGTGGGGGCGGTCCCGGAGAACCCGCTGAGCTGTCCGCAGGACTGCGGCGGGACGTGCGGGGATCGGTACTGCGCGGAGCCGCTGGAGGCGTGCAGCTGTGAAGGCAGCGAGGTGGAGGGCTGCCTGGAGTGCGTGCAGGACTGCTGCGTGGCGGTCTGCGGTGATGGGACCTGCGACCTGGGCCGCGGTGAGGCCGAGCAGGACACCGCGAGCTATTGCGAGGTCGACTGCGGAGGCGGGGCGTGCGGGGATGCGGTCTGCCAGCCCACCGAGAACAGCGGCACGTGCCCGGCGGATTGCGCGCTGCTGATCGCGTGTGGAGATGGCATCTGCGCGGCGCCGGAGACCTGCCTGAACTGCCCGGAGGACTGCGGGCTCCGGGCGCCGGGCCGGCCGGCCACGTGCTTCGACAACATCTGTCACACGTGCGAGCTGCGGACGTGTGAGTTGGACTGCGAGGGCGTGACCCACGCGTGCGGCGACGGGGTCTGCGGGGCTGGCGAGCACCCGGCCAACTGCCCGGAGGACTGCCTGTGGCGCGACTGCCCGAACGGGGTCTGCGGGTCGTGTGGCAACGGCGTGTGTGAGCCGGGCGAGACGGTGCAGAGCTGCGTGGCGGACTGTGATGCGGCGTGCCCGGGCACCTCGTGGAACGCCGGTGGTGACGTGCCGGTGTGCGTGGTGGACGAGCATTACTGTGGCCGCGCGACCGTCAATGGCAACTACAGTGATGTGATCTACGACTGCGGCGCCTCGAGCGCGTCGTGTCCGTCACGGCCGGGGATCGAGGGGTGCTTCAACGGGCGGTGCGACTACGAGGACGGGACGCTCGAGCCGTTCTGCAACGCGGCGTGCCCGAACCGGCAGGGGCGATACCTGGACGTGTACACGCTGTGCCCGCCGAACTTCGAGCCGTACTGTCTTGGGGCGCAGGCGTTGACGACGTGCATGGACGACCCGACCTACGCGAGCGGCTGCCCGCTGCTGCGGGTGGTGGCGTGTCCGGCGGGCTGCCTCGACGGGGAGTGCGCGGGGGCGCCCGTGGTGGTGGGTCTGTCCCCGCAGCCGGTGCGTGCGGACGACACGATGGTGGTGTCGGGCACGAACTTCGGGGCAGCCGAGGGGACGGTGACGTTCCCGAGTGACGTGGTGGCGACGATCACGCGGTGGACGAACCAGTCGATCACGGTGCCGGTGCCGGCGTCAGCGACCTCGGGCGAGCTTATCGTGGCGCGGGCGGATGGTCTGTCGGCGGCGTTCACGTTCGTGCTGGCCGAGGGGCCGACGGTGTATGCGGTGGTGCCGGGCGGTGGGAGCGTGGGGGACACGATCACGATCCGGGGGGCGTACTTCGGGGCGTCGGCGGGGACGGTGACGTTCGTGGGGCAGGCAGCGCAGGCGTCCGTGGTGTCGTGGTCGGACGCGGAGGTGCGGGTGGTGGTGCCGGCCGGGGCCACGACGGGGCCGATCGCGGTGACGCTGCCGACGATGGAGGAGGCGGTTTCGGGGGCGTTCTTCGTGGACACGCTGCCGATCTTTGTGGCCGACTTTTCGCCGAAGGTGGGGCGTCCGGGCGACACGGTGACGCTGACCGGGCGGAACTTCCCGGCGGGGGTGGAGGTGTACTTTGGTAGCGGGAACGGGACGCCTGCGGCGGTGGTGTCGAGGGCCTTCGATCAGGTGGTGGTGACCGTACCGGAGGGGATTGACGAGACGCCGATCCGGGTGCGTGGGCCGGCGAGTGACCAACGGACCGTGGACACGTTCTACCTGCGTCCGGTGGTGACCGCGGTCACGTCTTGCGGTGCGTCGGAGGCGATGATCGGCGATCTGGTGACGATCGAGGGGTCGGCGATGCGGGAGGCGACGTTCGTGTTCGCGGGGGGCTCGGTGGGGCGTCGGTACACGAACAACGGCAGCTTCGCCCAGGTGTACGTGCCGGCGGGCGCGATGTCCGGGCCGGTGCGCGTGGTGCGCGAGGGGATCGGCGAGGCGGACTCGCCGCCTCTGACGATCCTGCCGGGGGGTGACACGACGGCGGCGCGGTGGCCGATGCCAGACTCGATGACGGCGCGCTGCGTGGCGGATGGTCAGGTGGCGGACTGCGGGTCGCTGGCCGGGACGGTCTGGGACGGTCAGGACGGTCAACGGACCGCGCCTGCGGCGTCGTTCACGGCCGCGGGGGCGGGCCTGGTGACGGACAACGTGACGGGGCTGACGTGGCGCGCGCAGACGGCGACGTCGGGGTGGGAGGAGGCGATGTGCGGTTGCCGTGGGTTGTCGGCGGGCGGGCAGGGGGAGTGGCGATTGCCGAGCGTCATCGAACTGGTGTCGATCCTGGATTTCGGGGGGCGGCGGTTTCAGGGGGTGTCGTCGCCATACATGGGAGACGATGTGACCATGCTCTGGGCACGTGACGCGTTTGCGCCGGACACGAACCGCGTGTGGACCGTCACGAGCGAGGGTCCGTTGAGTTCGGAACGCCTCGGTGAGCTTCATCCGGTATACTTCTGCGTGCGCGGGGGGGCGGAGCCTGTGGGGTCGCGCTATGAGGTCACCGAGGGCATCGTCACCGACCGGTATACAGGACTGAGGTGGGAGCGGCGCCGGCTCGTCAATCCGATGGCGTGGACGCAGGCGATGGCGCACTGCGCGGCGCTCGACGTGGAGGGCCAGAGCGCGTGGCGGCTGCCGTCGGTCAAGGAGCTGC